>Ga0155421_10347_pt1 | contig 8398 bp, 10 predicted proteins | sample RifCSPhighO2_02_FD_106389 | JGI IMG/M metagenome (GOLD analysis project Ga0155421, IMG submission 106389) | Bacteroidetes bacterium RIFCSPHIGHO2_02_FULL_44_7 | reverse complement strand
CGTGGTAATGCGCCCTACCAGATGATGTTCAATGCGCACTTGAAAAAAGCATTTCTCGGTGGCGGTGACAAGAAGCGCAAGGAATTGAATAAAATGCTGCGCGATGCCAAAAATGCTGAGTTCAAAGACCAAATCTATTACGCGCTAGCTGGAATTGAGTTCAATGAAGGCAATGATGATAAAGCGATTGTGTATTTGCACAAATCGGCCTTCTACTCTACAAACAATACCCGCCAGAAAGGCATGGCCTACGAGAAATTAGGTGATTTGCGCTTCGCAAAACGCGATTATGTCAATGCACAGCGCTACTACGACTCCTGTGCGAATGTGATTACAGACGCTTATCCCAATGCAGAAGCAATTCGCAACAAGGCGACTAACTTAGCCGATTTGGTCGTTGCCGTAGAGACAGCACAATATGAAGACAGCGTACAGCGCATTGCACAAATGTCCGAAAGTGAACGCGAAGACTTTTTGAAGAAAACCATTAACGACATCAAACGAGCGGAAGAAGCCCGCAAAAAGAAAGATGCGGAACGCTTGCGTGAACTGCAAGCCAATGAGAATTTGTTTGTTCAGACGCAGGGAGGATCGAAATGGTACTGGACGAATGCTAAATTGCGGTCGGAAGGCGCTGATGAGTTTAAGAAATTGTGGGGTCAACGCGAAAATGAAGACGATTGGCGACGCTCTGATAAAATCATTCTTGGAAATGACGGAAGTGGTGGCGATGAAATCGTAGAGGTAGATTCAGTTGAGCAAGTGCCTGTAGACAGTCTAACGGTTGAAGGTCTCACAAGCAAATTACCTTTGAGTGATTCTGCTATGGCGGAGTCGAACAAACGCTTGTTGGAGGCACACTACGCTGCAGGAATTATCTACAAAGAGCAGCTCAACGAATTGAAAATAGCACAAGAGGAATTTGAGGCAGTTTTGGACCGAAACATCGAAGATCCGCACAACGTACTCTCGGCTTACCAATTGTTCAAAATTCATGAAGCGAGTAACGGACTCGAAGCCGATAAGCACAAGAATTACATCCTCAATAATTATCCGAACAGTGATTATGCGAATTATTTGCGTGATCCGAATTACTTTGTCAAGAAAAAGGAGATGGACGCGCTCGCTGAACAGGAGTACGTGGTCGTTTTGGACCGTTATGACCGGGGCTTATTTTATCCGGTAATCACGAAGGCGGACAAAGTGATCGAAGAAGAGAAAAGCAACGAATTCCGTTCAAAATACATGCTGCTCAAGGCAATGTCCATGGGGCAAACGCAGGAAGATAAAACCGAATTAATTCCGGTCTTGCAAATGATTTTGGACGAGTATCCGGGCACACCGGAGGCGGAGCGCGCAGACCAAATGATTCAAGTCATTCGAAACGGCTACTCCGAGAACATTTCGGCCAATTTTGAAAGTAAGTACGTTTTCAACTACGATGATCAAGCGAAATTGCACGTATTGGTCTTTTTGAACCCGGAAGAAAACTCAACCTTGGCAAAAACAAAAATTGTGGATTTCAACCGTGAGTTTATGAGCCGAGAGCGCATTCGTGTCGACTCCAAAATCTACGGTGAAGGAAACAGCCAAAGCGTAATCATGATATCAGAATTTGAAGATGAATCAAAGGCGGCGGAGTACATTCGCGTATACAAAAAGACGCGCAAACATCTGCTCGATCTTCAAAACGCAAAAATCCTAATGATTACGGCGGAGAACTTGAAGATTCTCTTCCAAAAGCGTAACTTAGCTGAATACGAGAGGTTTTACGAAGAATTTTATTGATACGATGATGAAGAGAACGACGGTACAAGCGGATAGCCCGGATCGCCTGAATGTGATTGTGGAAGGTTCGAAAGTGATTGGGGATATGATCACCGTTTCGAACTTAAGAATTGACGGTGAGGTAATTGGTAATGTTTCATCTGCTGCGAAAATCGTCATTGGAGTCAACGGACACATTAAGGGGAATCTTACGTGTGGAGATGCGGATATTGAAGGAAAAGTAGAGGGGAGCTTGGTTATTGATTCTTTGCTTTCACTTCGAACAAATGCAAAAATTGAAGGGGATATAACTACCGGAAAATTGCAGGTGGAACAGGGGGCTCAGTTTTCAGGACAATGCAAAATGAGCAATTCCAGAAAAATGCCGGACTTGAAAATGATGGAGCAGGTCAAGGAAGACATGGTCTATTGATGTCGGAAAAGAAAAACCCAGAGCGGAAGGGGCCCCCACGATTTGCACGGCTTTCTGGCATTGGCCTTCAAATGGGAGCAACCATCTTTCTCGGAGCTTATCTCGGGAAATACTTGGATGGAAAATATCCTGCCGATAAGAAATGGTGGACAATTGGCCTAACCCTCCTCGCAGTTGTCATTTCACTCTACAACGTCCTAAGACAGGTTAACAGTATCAATTCTGAAGATGACAAGGACTAAAGTTCTACGTTTTGTTCTCTTGTTAACCCTTGTCCTAGCCCTCGCCTTTGTTGTTCAGGCATGGAGCTATCACTACCTCCACTATGGATTTTATGGCAAGGGCATCCTGCTCAATTATTGCTTCAACTATACAATTGCATTGCTCTTCTTTGGGGTCCTACTCATATACAAAGACCGAAAACCTGAGCGCTTAGGGTATGTATTTTTGATTGCCAGTTTGCTGAAGTTTTTGTTATTTTTCCTGATTATCTATCCAAGCCTGGGCGATAACCATTCTGTACGTAGCCCACAGTTTTTTTCTTTCTTCATTCCCTACCTCGTCTGTGTTATTCTGGAAATCACCAGTATTATTCGCTTATTGAATGGCAAATAACATTTATTGGTCGAAAGTTAATGGAATCGTGAAAATGAGTTTCTCAATTGTGAATTAATCCGTACTTTTGCCGCGGATTTAGAGAGCAATATTCGTTGGATATGCAAAGATTTGTTAGAATTTTAATTGTACTACTGTTAGTTAGCCCCCTGAGCGCCTTCGCGAATCACGACGAAGATGTGCAGATGACAGAGGGTACTGAAGTTGAATTGACGCCCGACCAAGAGCGTGCGAAAAACATGGAATACGTTCGTCACCATACGAAGGATTCCCATGATTTTGGTATTCTTTCGGATGAGTCGACGAACACACACTACGGTTTTCCTCTTCCTGTGATTTTATGGGATGGGGGTTTGCACGTATTCCTTTCGTCTTCATTTCACCACGGTGAAGAAGTCGTGGAGTCTAACGGGAAGTTCTTCGTCTTGGATTACCACGATGGAAAAATCTACAACGCCGACGAACACGGTGTCATTTTGCAGGAGGAGATTGTGGATGATAAAACGGGAGAAATCAGTTACGCACGGATTGCGCCGTTGGATTTTTCGATCACCAAGAATGTCGTCATGATTTTCTTGATGTGTCTGGTACTGTTTCTTGTATTTCGAAGTATTGCAAAATCATATAGAACAGGTTTGGCGCCGTCTGGAGCCGCGAAGTTTTTTGAGCCGATTGTACTGTTTATCCGTGACGAAATTGCGATTCCAAACATCGGAGAAAAGCACTACAAAAAATACATGGTATACTTGTTAACTGTATTTTTCTTTATCTGGTTCTTGAACTTGGTGGGAATGACGCCATTTGGAATCAACGTAACCGGCAACTTGGCAGTAACTGCTGCCCTTGCCATTATTACCTTCCTAATTACCAATACAACGGCGAAGAAAGATTACTGGTTGCACATTTTCTGGATGCCCGGTGTTCCCATTCCGATGAAAATTATTTTAGCTCCGATCGAATTGTTAGGAGTGATCATTAAGCCATTCGCGCTCATGATTCGTTTGTATGCGAACATGCTTGCAGGTCACATCGTTTTGGGAGCCTTGATCGCAGCAGTGTTTTATTTCGACGTGATCGCGGCGAAAGGAGCTTTTGTTGGTCTGACTTTCTTTTTGAACTTGATTGAATTACTTGTTGCTTTGTTGCAGGCCTATATTTTCACGATGTTAACGGCCCTTTATTTTGGCGCGGCATCCGAAGAGCATCACCATGCAGAAGCACATCATTAATAACGTAAATTTTAACCCTAAATAATAACAAGATGGTAGAAACAGCAGCAGCAATCAAATTAATTGGAGCTGGTTTGGTAGTTATCGGTGCCGGGATTGGTATCGGACGCATCGGTGGATCCGCAATGGATGCAATCGCACGTCAACCAGAAGCTACTAACAAAATTCAAACAGCAATGCTTATTGCAGCGGCGTTGATTGAAGGTATTGGATTCGCGGCACTTTTCGCGGTATAATTCACACCAAGCTTAATCTCTGCCACAACGGTTGGTTGTGGCAGAGATTTATTAGAGTTAAAAAAAAGTAAGAAAACGTCATGGATAAATTATTTGGAGAATTTTCGATAGGTCTGTTTGTTTGGCAAACGATCCTTTTCTTGGCCCTCCTTTTCTTGTTGCGTAAGTTCGCATGGAAGCCAATTTTAAATGCAGTGAATGAGCGCGAGCAAAAGATTTCTGATTCTTTGGTGCAAGCTGAATTGGCTCAGAAGGAAATTGCAAGCTTGAAAGCGCAGAACGAAGATTTGTTGAGAGAAGCACGTGCGGAACGCGACGCGATGATCAAAGATGCAAAGGAAACAACAGCAAGGATGATTGACGAAGCGAAGCAAAACGCCAAGGATGAAGGTGCCAAGCAATTGGAAGCGGCACGTGTTGCCATCAAAGCGGAAAAGGCCGCTGCAATTACGGAGCTGAAGACACAAGTTGCTGCTTTCTCCATTGAAATTGCAGAAAAAGTGGTTCGTGGAGAATTGGCTTCTTCTGACAAACAAAAGGCACTTGCGGACAAGTTGGTGGAAGATATTAACATGAACTAAGAACAAGCAGGATGAAGAGAACAAAAGCAGCCGCACGTTACGCCAAGGCCCTTCTTGAACTGGCTATTGAGCAGAACAAGGTGGACGGCGTATTGGGTGACATGCAGTTTTTGGCGAAGACAAGCGAAGAAACGCGCGAATTCGAATTGCTGATCGCAAGTCCGATAATTCATCCGGACAAGAAAATTTCCATTTTTGAAATGGTATTTGAGCAATTTGAAACCGTCTCCTTGTCCTTCGTTCGGTTGATTACAAAAAACCGTCGTGAGGCACACCTTCCAGCAATCGCTGAAGCTTTTGAAGCATTGGTGAAGGAATACAAGGGAATCGTTCCAATTACCGTGTTCACCGCAACACCGATGGACGCAGGAACCCGCGACTTATTGATAGAGAAAATACAAGCTTCTGTTGAAGGAACGCTTGAGGTAACAGAAAAGATTGATGAATCGCTCATCGGAGGATTCATAGTGCGCATGGGTGATGTCCAAATTGACGCATCCGTGTCCAGTCAATTCAATAATTTAAAACAACGTTTAACACGATAATTTTGTAGGTGCGCTGAGGATTTTCGCAGCGATCCAAGTAAAACAACACAAGATGGCAGATGTAAAACCAGCAGAAGTTTCTGCAATTTTAAGAGAGCAACTTTCTGGATTTCGCTCAGAAGCGGAACTACAAGAAGTAGGGACTGTACTCCAGATCGGAGACGGTATCGCACGTATTTACGGCTTGAAAGGAGTCCAGTACGGTGAATTGATCGAGTTCGAAGGCGGCCTGCAAGGGATCGCGTTGAACTTGGAAGAAGATAACGTAGGAGCTGTACTTCTCGGTCGTTCTATCGATGTACGCGAAGGAGATACCGTGAAGCGTTTGGGCCGTATTGCCTCTGTTCAGGTAGGTGAAGGACTTGTTGGTCGTGTAGTGAATACAATGGGCTTCCCAATCGACGGTAAAGGCCCGGTTGAAGGAGAATTGTTTGAAATGCCGATTGAGCGTAAAGCACCGGGTGTTATCTTCCGTCAGCCAGTTACCGAACCTCTGCAAACAGGGGTAAAGGCGATTGATGCGATGATTCCGATTGGTCGTGGTCAACGTGAGTTGGTGATTGGTGACCGTCAGACTGGAAAGACAACCGTGTGTATCGATGCCATTATCAACCAAAAGGAATTTTATGACCGCGGAGAGCCGGTTTTCTGTATCTATGTGGCCATCGGACAGAAAGGTTCTACGGTAGCGGGTATTGTTAAGAAATTAGAGGATGCAGGAGCTATGGCCTACACCGTGATTGTAGCATCGAATGCTTCTGATCCTGCACCAATGCAATTCTACGCACCAATGACGGGCGCTGCCATCGGAGAGTTTTTCCGTGACACAGGTCGTCCGGCATTGATCGTTTTTGACGATTTATCCAAACAAGCCGTGGCTTACCGTGAGGTGTCTTTGCTTTTGCGTCGCCCTCCAGGACGCGAGGCTTACCCGGGTGACGTATTTTACTTGCACTCCCGTTTGTTGGAACGTGCCGCAAAGGTGATTGCAGATGACAACATCGCGAAGCAAATGAACGACCTTCCACCGTCTTTGAAAGACAAAGTGAAAGGTGGTGGTTCATTGACAGCCTTGCCAATTATTGAAACACAAGCAGGTGACGTTTCGGCGTACATCCCAACGAACGTAATTTCGATTACGGATGGTCAAATCTTCTTGGAATCGGATCTCTTCAACGCCGGTATTCGTCCAGCGATCAACGTAGGGATCTCGGTATCACGTGTAGGGGGATCGGCACAAATTAAATCCATGAAGAAAGTGGCTGGTACCTTGAAACTCGATCAGGCACAATACCGCGAATTGGAAGCCTTTGCGAAATTCGGTTCTGACCTTGACGCAGCGACAAAATCTGTTCTGGACAAAGGAGCACGTAACGTGGAGATCTTGAAGCAAAAAGAAGGAGATCCTTATCCGGTTGAGAAGCAAATCGCCATTATTTTCGTTGGTACAAAAGGATTGATCCAGAAAGTACCTGTAAACATGGTGAAGAAATTCGAAACAGAATACCTAGATTACCTCGAAGCGAAGCACCGCGATGTATTAGATGCCTTGAAGGCAGGAAAATACTCCGACACAGAAACAGATGTTTTGGCGCAGGTGGCGAAGGAACTAGCAGCGAAGTACTAGAAATCCGCAATACGACAGAATGGCGAATCTTAAGGAAATAAAGAACCGGATCACCTCGATAGCATCGACCATGCAGATCACTTCTGCGATGAAGATGGTATCTGCGGCGAAGCTGAAGCGAGCGCAAGATGCACTTGTTCAGATGCGACCGTATGCTGAAAAACTGCATGAAATTCTCGGGAATCTGAGTGCTACACTCGATCTTTCTGAGAACGCATTTTCGGAACAGCGTGAAGGGAAAAAGGTCTACATCATTGCCGTGACATCCAACCGTGGTTTGTGTGGTGGATTCAACAACAACATCATCAAGAAGGTGAATGTACTGTTGAATACAGAATTCGCAGACTTCGACACAAAGGTGATTGCCATTGGTAAGAAAGCCAACGATAGCTTCAAGAACAGCGAATACAACTTCCGTCCGGATGGTATCGGAAAGGCAGAGGACATGTTCAATGACCTTACCTTTAACCGCTCATCGGAAACGGCACAATACCTCATGGATGAATTCATGGCGGGAAACGTTGACAAGGTAGTTGTGGTGTACAATAAATTCATCAACGCAGCGTCTCAAGAAGTATTGACAGAGCAGTTTTTACCGATTGTTCCGAATGAAAGCGAAGGTGCAAATGGAGGTGGAGACTACATTTTCGAGCCTTCGAAAATGGAGATCGTTGAGGACTTGATTCCAAAATCACTCAAGATTCAATTGTTCAAAGCCCTTTTGGATTCGCATGCTTCAGAGCACGGTGCACGTATGACGGCCATGCACAAAGCAACAGATAACGCAGATGACATGAAGCGCTCGTTAACGCTACAGTACAACAAAGCACGTCAGGCAGCCATTACAAACGAAATCCTGGAAATCGTTGGTGGTGCAGAAGCCTTGAACGGATAAAAGAATACAACAGATTTGAAAAGCCCGGGTTCTACTCGGGCTTTTATTTTTACTTAGAATTTAGTTTGGCCACTTTCTTACAACCAATTCGGTAAATACGGCTCGATCCAATACAGCAAGCCCAGAATGAGAGCGATAAAGGTACTCACGATGAGTGCTCCTCTCAACGGGTCCTCACTCTTATGCTTACGTGCGAAGCGATAGGTGAGAATGGCAACCCCAACGAGAATAATGGACGAGGCGACGAGTCCCATGATAAATTCTTGACGCGGCCCATAGTGTGAGTGCTCACGCCGTTCGATAAAGGAAGCACCAAAGAAGCATCCCCAAACGAGGATCAAAGCACCCCACAGAATGTTTTGAAATGGATTTTTCATAGCAGACACAATGTACAAAATTGAGATCAACTGTGTTTTTCTGCGCATAAAATTCAATAGAATTTCATCGCGCAAAGGAGGTAGCCGCTTCTG
>Ga0155421_10312_pt2 | contig 8486 bp, 4 predicted proteins | sample RifCSPhighO2_02_FD_106389 | JGI IMG/M metagenome (GOLD analysis project Ga0155421, IMG submission 106389) | Bacteroidetes bacterium RIFCSPHIGHO2_02_FULL_44_7 | reverse complement strand
CCGGTTTCTGGAACGATGATTCCCCTTTTTGACATATTCGTTCAAGAGGAAATGCGCTGTTTTCTCCTTTTCCCGATCGGTTCCGATGGTCAAGAGCCCATTGATTTTATCGACTACGAGAATTTCACGGTCTTCGTACAGGATCGTAAGTCCTCTTGGCTGGTGTTTTTTGGGCGTGCTTTTAAAGCTGGAACCATTGTCTTGCATGGGATGAAGGTACTGGAAAATTGGCGATGAGCGGTCGTCAAGGCATGAACAATTTTTCACCGTCACTGCCCAACCTTACCATTGTGATGGAAGGATTCCGAATTCGCTTTTGAAGCTGCGCGTAAAATAAGAGAGGTTGTTGAAGCCAACAGAATAAGCGATTTCAGAAACATTCAAGGTTTTCTCTTGCAGCATTTTTTTCGCTTCGTTCAAGCGTACCGAACGAATGAACTCAACAGGAGATAAGCCAGTGAGTTCTTTGAGCTCAGTCTGAAAGCGATTGCGTGGAATTCCCAGTTCTTGGGCCAATATTCGTACGCCAAATTCACTGTCGTCCAAGTGTTCCAGTATGGATTGCATGGCCTCAGCAATGAGGGCTGCATTTTCTTTTTTGCCAACACTTAGCGGATCATGCGTCCGGTCATTTTTGCCGCTGAGGAAGTTCCGGTGAAAGGTATGTTTGAGCTTTTGTCGCTGCTCCAATAAGTTTTTGACCACCGCGCTTAATTCGGCGATGTCAAAGGGTTTCATCAGGTAGTTGTCAGCGCCTATATTGTACAAATCAATGCGACTTTCGGTTTGTGATTTAGCGGAGAGTACAACGATTGGGATATGTCCATAGTCTTCGTTCCTTTTCAAAATTTGAATGAAGGTGTTGCCATCCATGTTCGGCATCATCAAATCAGAAATCAGGATGTCAGGAATTTGTTGCGCCATTTTCTCAAGTGCTTCTTCACCGTCAAAGGCCGAAATACATTGAAAGTCATCTTCAAAGAACGTGCAGATGAACTCGTTCAAATCGGCGTGGTCTTCCACCACCAGAAGTACAGGTTTACCGTCAATTCCCAAATCCGGCTTTGTTTCGTTTGGTGCCGGTTCAATTGATTCTGAGGTGCCATGCGTGTTCGGAATCGAAACGGTGAAGCGTGTCCCTTTCCCATTCTCACTTTCAATTTGAATAGTACCCAGTAAGCTGTGCACGTATTCCCTGACCAAGGATAAACCAATTCCGGTTCCTTCGTGGTTGTTCTCATCAACTTTGTAGAAGCGTTCAAACACTTTTTCTTGAAGATCCGGCGAAATACCCGGTCCGTTGTCTGATATGCTAATGTTCAGTCGATCATTTACCTGAACAGCCAGCAATTCAATTTTTCCCTTTTTTCCCGTGTAGCGAAAGGCATTGTGCACCAGATTGTGAAGGATTTGTTCCAGGCGAAAAGAATCGGTCATCACCTTAAGGGGGGCTGAGTGGAAGATGAACTGAATATCGTCCTTTTCGGCGAGGCCACTATACTGTTGTCCCAGTTTTTGAATTAAAACGTCCAACATGACCTCGTCGATGTACAATTCATTGAGCCCCTTATCGACACGGTTCAATTGCAAGAGCTGGCCGACGACGCGCAATAAATGCTCGGTATTTTTTAAAATATAATTGGCATGCTTCTGCACTTGTTCGTCGTCACTGATCTTGGTGATTTGCATAGCAGGCGCTTTAATTAGAGAAAGCGGTGTTTTTAAATCATGGGAAATATTGGTGATGAATCTGTTTTTCACCAACTCCAATTCTTTGTAACGGGTTGCTTCAATTTTGGCTTGTTCCGCTTGCCGGATGAATTGGGTCGCCTTGAATTCAACAATTTTAATTCCGCAAAAGGCCGCAATGATTTGAAAGGCCTGTTCATGGCGTTGCGCGAAAAAACCAGACTTGGTGTGTTCGGAGTCAATCACACCAATGATGTTTCCATTGCTCACAATCGGGACTGCCAATTCGGAATTCCGGCGTTTGTCATCTACTATATAATCTTTGTGTCTCCTCGTTTCTTCAACATTTAAGAGCACGCCACTTTTAAACACGGTTCCAACGATGCCCTGCCCTGGTGTAATTTCTATCGGTACCAAAACAGTGTGGTCTTCTGAAGATTTCGATCCGAATGCAGCCACTTGAACAAGGCGATCTTTCTTTTCGTCGTACAAATAGATGACACATTCCTCGAGTTCAAGAAAGGGCACGCACTCTTCAGTTACCCGCCAGAGCAGATCCTGGAGTTCACCTTTGGAGGAAAGAATGTCGGATAGAATAGCACTTAATTCTTCGAGATTGGTGTAGGTTTTTCGTGATGCCTGATAGAAGTTTCGTTCAAAACCAAAATCGGCATATACCAAATAAATATTGATTGCTGTGAAGATCGCGCCGACAGCTAGAATCGTGATATTGTTTGAAACGCCCATGCTGGGATTGAAAAGCAATAAAACAATGGTGCTGGCCAGCATGAGTACCATGAAGAGGGTCACTAAATCGAAGGAAATGTACTCACGGCGTTCCGCTACGAATAAGGTCATCGCCCACGTAAGCATGAAAACGATGCCGGAAAGGGAGGTGATTCCCACGGAAATTGTGATGGTACTGAGCGCAAGCCCAACGATGTAAAGCACATAGGCGGCCATTATTTTTTGACGATCTGACCTGAGGAATTGAACGCCCAAGGCAATAATAACGATGACCCCGAGGAGCACGTGTGCAAGGTTCAAATCAGGCACATAGAATTGAGGAGAGGGGAGCACTGAGGCAAGTGCCTGGCAGATAAGAATAATGGAAACCCACAGTAAATAGCGCGTTGGAGTACCGCCAGGACTCAAAGCGTCTTTCACGTATGTTACGAAGGTCAAATTTCCCATGTTCACGATTTTCTTATAGAAAAGCACTCGTCGTTATGTCCAAAAAATTCCCTACGTTCAAATGAATGTAGGGAATTCTCCTGAAGTTTGGACCACCACGGGTGGCGGTGTATTAGTAAACCATAACGCGGGCAGTTCCGGTGGAATTTACACCTTCCACGCGAATAAAGTAGGCGCCGGGAGGAGTACCATTCGGAATTGAATACGCCGCTTGCGCATCCCATGACGCAACTACTTTTCCATGAATCGAAACCATTTCAACGCGTTTTACGTCCTCCATTTGAAGAGCAAATTGGTCATTGATGGGGTTTGGATAAACACGTACCTCGTCCACTGTGATCTCAGCGACAGATGCGTTGTCGGGTAACAAGCGCACCATGAACATATTCTCGCCTACAAAATCTTGACTGGTCAGATAACCCCCGATTACAATGGCCCCATTGGATTGGACTACACCACCCATTGCCCCCAGCGAATTTACAGAGATAGTAAAGGGAATGTTGACATCTCCATTGCCGCCATAATTCGAGTTCAATCCGCCGGTTGGTGTTAAATACAGGGCGTACAATCCGATAGATGCTCCAGCAACATTTCCGACAGCCACATATCCTTCGGGTGTTTCAATAATCCCACGCAGGAATAGAGCGACACTCGCACCCGGATCGGACTGCATGGTTCCTGCTGTTGCGAAGGTGTTGTCAATAGTACCGTCACTGTTCAGACGCATAACAAACCCATCTACATTCGGATAACTACCTCCACTGCCTGTGAATACGATTTTTCCATTGGCATCCACGAGCACATCAGCGACTTCATTCGTTCCACTTCCCAAATCGAAAGTATAGCTTCCCGTTCCAGCGAAGGTAGTTGGTGTGCCAAATTGCGAAAGACTGGCAACAAAACCACGTTGAACCCCTTGATAATTTGAAATACCCGCAAGAATAAAGGCACCTCCCGGTGTAACAGCCATTGAGTACAATTCATCCAATTCACCATCGATGTCCATAATACCAGATCCTCCACTAGAGAAGGAAATATCCAAAATGCCATCTTGTGAGAAATTAAAAACAGCAATATCGGCTTGTCCGCCTACCAACACGCTGGCTCCAACATAAATTTCATTGGATATAACAGCAATGTCTCTGCCGTAGGCGATGAAATTGTCGCCTGCATTGAAGACCGAGTACCCGCTGTTTGTACCAAAGGTATTGTCCGTTGTTCCGTCTGCGTTCAAACGCATAATGAATCCGTTGATAGTTCCAATTCCTTGGACATAGCCTGTTACCAAAAGTTGACCGTTGGGAAGTGCGTACACGCCTCGTGCCTCTTCATCTCCTCCGATAGAAAGGTCAATGCGCAGGAAACCATTCGCAGCGAAGCTACTATCCGGTGTTCCGTTCGCCAAAAATTTTGAGACAAGGACGTCTTTTGTTGCGCCGTCATCTGTATTCCCGACCTTAATGATTTTGTCATCGGGAAGAGCGATGAGGTTCCAATAAATTTCACCTGTGAGCGCAAAAGGATCCGTCATAGCGTAACCGGCGGCTCCAAATGTTAAATCCAGATCGCCCGGGTTTTGAGCGTGTACAGCTGTCAGTAGGCAAGCTGCTGTGAATGTAAGAATTGTCTTTTTCATGGTATATAAATTTGTGATTGTTGAGACAAAGGTGCGGGGTCCTCTTTGAAAGCCTTAACACAATGGGCTCGGCCTTTGACACGAATTGCATCGCGTGCAAATAGTGTTAGAAGAATGCATTTTGTGTTACGATTTTGGGGAATTTGCCTGTGATGGAACTTCGGTTTTTTTCGAAATTCGCTGCTTTGCCAGTACATGTTGATCAGATTGAACCGCAATCGCTGTGCAAGCATTCATTAAATTGTAGTTATATTGTATTTTCGACTTTGCTAATTCACTGATTCTTTGAAGCGTTCCATTATCCAAGTTCTTGCGCCAGGTCACGCCTACAATCGTTATAAAATCTGGGTGGCGATTTCATTGATGATCCAAATTACGAGTACGCTTGTGCCATCGATGCTTGTACAGGAGAACTCATTGCTCCGGCAGGGATTCTTATACGGTACACTCGGTCTTGCATTGGCTTTACTTTTTATCACGAAGCCTTCTTGGCAGAAATGGTTGGCGTATTTCGCTGCGCATTTCGGTTTGTTGCTCTGTTTCCTGCTGCTGGTTTTTGATTTAACGAATCCGGGGATTTTAATTTATTTGTTGGCCTGGTCCATGTTCATTTCTTTGGGGTATAGCCGAGAGTATTTCACGATGAAGTTGTTTTTTGGCTTCATGCTGAGCGTATTACTTTTATTTGCGCTGGGTTTATTCTTCGCGCCGATTTCTTATTATTCCGGTCTTGAGCGTTTCTTTTCGATCGGGTCCGGAACCTTGCTCATTGCGTTGAACATCTACTTGTGGTCGCGCCGATCGAAGATGAACTCCAATCATTTTTCGGAAAGGCGTGAAGCCTACGAAGACATCGCGTCCTTGAGCGGGCAGATGTCTGCCATCCTCGTAAGTCGCGATGAACTCGATCTTGTTTTTCAGCGCATTGTGCAGGAAAGCATTCCCTTGCTTGAACTCGAAGAATGCATGATCTATCTCAAAACTGAGGAGGAGAAGTTGCGTCCTGTGGACGGGGGAGCACAGATTGCTTTCGATACAGAGACGGTGGTTGCGACTTGTTTCAGGGAATCCGAGGCGATTATGATTTCTGATATTTCCTTGTCGACCTATGTTTCGGTTGTCGGGAATGAAGGAATGAAATCCGAAATTGCTGTACCCATATTCAACGATGGCGAAATTATCGGGGTGATTTACGGAGGAAATGCGCAACGCGGGATTTTTAGGGATCGGCATTTTCAGGCATTCAATGTGATCGCCGCCTTTTGTGGTATAAAAATCACGCAGTACCATGCGGAAAAGTCCATTGAACTCATTGAACAAACGAAGGCAGAGGTGGACCGATACAAGGAATTGGACGAGCTTAAAAATCGCTTCATTTCAAATATTTCCCATGATTTAAAGACGCCGCTTTCTCTAATTAAGGCGCCGGCAAAGCAAATTAATCAATTGACCAACGATCCGAAAATCAAAGCACTTTCGAATTATGTTGTTTCCAATGCCGATCATTTACTGCGGGTTGTGCATCAATTGTTGCAGCTCAATAGTGTTGAAAATAGAATTGATGCGCTGAATTTTGAACAGTTGAATCTCCACGAATTGTGCAAAGGAATTTGCGCTCAGTATGAAGAACGGGCTAGTTCTAAACGAATTCTTTTCGCAGTGCACACCGATGAGCTCTATTTTACCACAGACGCTTTTCGCTTCGAACAAATCATTCACAATTTATTGGGGAACGCCTTTCGCTATACGAAAGAGGGCGGATCCGTTGCCTTAGAAGTAAGCGCGGATAATGAAAGTGTGCGCATTGAAGTGAGGGATACGGGAATCGGGATCGCGAAGAATTTGGAGGACAAAGTTTTCGAGCGTTTCTACAAGGTGAACGAGAACAATCAGGAAGGCACAGGCATCGGACTTTCTCTGGTACGCGAATACGTACAAATGCTCGAGGGCGAAATCACGCTTGAGAGCGAGGTTGGAATCGGTACGAAAATTCGAATTGCGCTGCCCTTGCATCATAGTCAACATGTGGAAGAGGTGGCGCACAAGGAAGAAAAATTTGATTTGGGACTGGAACGCGATACCAAACCCCGGATCCTGATCGTCGAGGATCATGCCGACTTGAACGAGTTCATTTGTTCGTATTTTGAGGATGAATTTCGACCGATTGCTGCGTTTAACGGTCAAGAGGCCATGTTGAAACTGCATGAGCAACTTCCCGATATTATCATTACCGATTTAATGATGCCGGAAAAAGATGGGAGAACGCTTGTCGAAGAAATTCGGAGAGATGAAAATTTAGCGCATATTCCGATCATTGTACTGTCCGCCAAGTCGCAAGTGGCAAGTAAAATTGATTTGTACGAACTCGGGGTGGATAATTTCTTGGCAAAACCCTTTGAAATGGAAGAATTGGGTGCAGTTGTTTCGTCTACCTTGAGCCAGCGTAAAAAATTGCGGGATTCGTTCCGAACTACCTTTTTAACTAGCGGATATCATGCGCCAGGCTACTTGCAGGTAGATTCTACCGTAAGTGCGGAGGAGAAGGATTTACCTTCTCAGTTGAAGATGATTCTTGAAGAGCGTTTGGATGATAGCAACTTGTCGGTAAATGAATTAGCACAGAAGATGGGCTACGGAAGAAATCGTTTGCAGAAGGAGTTGAAGTCTTTGACAGGCGTTACCCCCGTAGAATTTATACGTTCATACCGCCTGGAAGAAGCGCGAAAAATGCTCTCGAACAAAGCGCTCAGCATTTCTGAAGTCGCCTACGCCGTTGGATTTAGCAATCTTTCCTATTTTACGCGCAGTTTTAAACAGGAGTTTGGTCGGCTTCCTTCGGAGATTCAAAACGCATAAGTAGATCAAACGATTAGTGTACGGATTCCTTCACGGCTATTCCCACATGGATTCAATTTTTTCCTTTCGGTACACGAGAAAGCGATCCAAATAGAGCAATGTTAATGACGTTAATGGCAGGGCGATTAAAAGACCCAAAGTGCCAAGCAGATATGTCCAAAGGGTGAGCGAAAGCATCAGAATTGCTGGATTCATTCCGGAAACATCCTTCATGATTTTGGGATAGAAAATGAATTCTTCCAAGACCGATACAAGTACCATAACACCGAAAACCAAACCGAAAATCAAAAAGAAGGATTTGTTGCTCTCGACGGATTGTGCCCAACAGCACAGTGTCAAGGGGATCAGTGCGAAATAATGAAATTCTGATACATAGCAAAGAAGTCCCGCTAGCAGTCCCATAAGGATCGCCCCGGGAATTCCGATCAGCAGAAAGGAGCCGATAAAGATGACAGTGGAAATCAACACAACGATGCCGCGGCGACGGAAATAATCCACAAAAGTGCGTTTGAAGTCCCGAATAATCTGCCGGAAGAGGAGTTTTGATTCTTTTTCTCCATTGAAGTAAATGTTGAAGCGTGTCTCAAAATAAGAGTAGGAATAAACGATGACTAAGAAATACCCCAAGCCGAAGACAAAGACCCCAAATAGATTGATCCCGGCGGCCTTTTCCTCCTCAGCATCTGTGCCGGATTTAAAAAAGGAAGTAAGCTTGGTAATGGATTCCCCGATCGCTTCAAAATCCAGTGAACCCAATGTGGATCCTAAATCCTTGCCATGCAGCGAACTCAAATCGAGGGATGCCGATGTGTCACTTGGATAGATTTTTTTGATGTATTCTCCAATGAGGTCTTTTGTTTCGTCAATTTCGACTTTGTGACTGTCGGCAAGCAGGACAAAAGCGTGGTTGAAGCGTTTAAAGTCATTGACGGCCTGATGACCTATAAACCAAAAGAAGGCGACGAGTAGGAGGGCTGTACTTGTCAAAAAAGAGGTAACAGCAAGATTTCTATTTGGAATCCATTTCTGGATACGCTTGATCATTGGATTCGCTGCATACGCAAGCAACAAGCCCACAACGAATGGCAGGATGATGTGTCCGAGCACATAA
>Ga0155421_10266_pt2 | contig 8496 bp, 5 predicted proteins | sample RifCSPhighO2_02_FD_106389 | JGI IMG/M metagenome (GOLD analysis project Ga0155421, IMG submission 106389) | Bacteroidetes bacterium RIFCSPHIGHO2_02_FULL_44_7 | reverse complement strand
AAGGGCGATAAGATCAAAGTTGATACTGATATTTGGGTCATCCATAAATCGTCCTTGCTCATCAAATTCAAGGAGGTAGTGAGGCCCTCCCAAATCGTCCAATTCGGTATATGCTTTTCCGTTCTTAAGCAAAGGACTCATGAAGTCGGCGCTTCTACCATTTTGGTGCGTGCGGTGGGGATAAATTTCTCCTCCTTTTTTATTGGAGAGCTCCATCAATACAAAGCGGTGGTCAGCTATTTTTTTAAGCTCAGCGTATGCTTGTAAAATGATTGTGCACACCACATCGCAGGTATGTGCCCGGCCGCTGAGGTAGCTCGTGGTGTCGAAATAGACGAAGTTAGCACCGGAGAAAGGAACAACCGTACTGTTTTCAATGCGACCATTTCCGACGCCACCAATGGATAGGGAAGGGATACTGTCTTGTTGATTTTGTAAATAGTAGCGTTCTACTGCGGGTAGTGGTGATTCATTTTGAACAGGTTCGGTCTCATCGGAAAGCGCAACTTCGTTCGAACATGCGTTCAGCAAAAAAACCACAATGGTTAAGAAACTGAAACGGACCATCTTATTTGAACAGGCCGCTTAATACTTTTCCTTCACCAGTTTCCATGTTGAAACCTAATATTTCCGCGATGGTCGCTGAAATGTCGCGTTGTTCATGTCGGTTCAACACATCAACCCCTTTGTAGAAATCAGGCCCAACTGCTAAGAGGCTAACATGTCTGCATCCATCGCAATTATCGCCATGGCTCACAAAACCGTTTTGGACTCCGTTTAAATGGCGGCCGTGGTCATTGGTGATGAAGAGGGCTGTTTTGTCTTTGTATTTGGGATCATTTTGAATAAAATTCCAAATTTCTTCAATGTAGGCATCGGTCATCGAGATGCCTGCAATGTAGTTGACCCAGTCGCCTGCATGGCCTGAAAAATCGGGTTCTCGGAAATTGATCAGAACAAGATTTGGATGATGGTAATCGAGGATAGACAAGGTCACATTCAAGGTCAGGCTGTCGTGGCGATACCCACTACCAACACCGCCCCCATCCACTCCACAGGATTGAGATGGCTGATAGCTTCCGGTCCATTCCAACTTTGTGCAATTGGCCAATACCGATAATTTGTCCTTGCTGGCAATAATCCAGGCAGCTTGAGCGGGATTGCCTGTAGCTTTTCTCCAGTATTGAAAGATGGAAGGCATGAATGGCGTTTCCTGTCCGTTGTTATTGATAGCTTGATAGACACCAGTTGCAATAGCTGTATGCCCCGGAGTAGTTTGTGTCAAGCCATCGTTGTAGAAATTATGATAAAAGACACCTTGCGATTTAAGGGCATGCTGAAAAGGGATGTGTAATTGATCAGGATAGCCCCATGTTTCGGTGTACCTTGGACCGTCAACCACAATGATAATGACATTTTCTGCAATGTAGTCCGTTTTGCTTTCCTCTTTTTTGCAAGTCAGTAGTAAGGCTGTGAGGGGGATACACAACACCAGGAAGATTCGATTATTGACCCGCATAGAATACTTTGTTTTTTTCCGTTTCGGATAGCTGGATTTCAATCTGCAAATTTGCCGCGATTTTATTTCTGAGGATGTTCCAAATCACGATAGCTATGTTTTCGGTTGTTGGAATCAAGTTCGCAAATTCAGGACAGTCCAAATTTAAATTCCGATGATCGAAACGCTCTAAAATTTCATCACTTATGATCTGTTTGAGACCTTTTAAATCCATCACAAAACCCGTGTCTGGGTCAACTGGGCCTTCAATCCAAACTTCCAGCGCATAGTTGTGACCATGGAAGTTCGGGTAACTGCATTTACCGAAAACTTCAAGGTTTTTGGTCGCATCCCATTCGGATTTGAACAAGCGATGTGCAGCATTAAACGTTTCTCGGCGACAGATTTTCATGATTTATCAATTTTGCATTTTACCGAAATAATCGTCACATCATCGGTTTGTTGCGTCTTACCAATCCATCGGTTGAAATTGTCTTCAATCATGCTCCGCTGCTCAGAAAGTGGCAGAAAAATATTGGATTCGAACAATTCCAACAGTCGTCGGAACGAGTATTTTTTGTCATTGGATCCGCCAAATTGGTCCTGGAAACCATCGGTGAACAAGAAGAGTGAAAAGTCCGTCGTGAAGTTGCAATAATGTGTTGAGTACGTTTCAAACTGCTGTTCGGTATCACCAATGTGCTTGTTGTCGCCTTTGAACATGGTGAATTCATTTTTTTCGTAGACCAGAAAACGCGAACCGGCACAGGCATAGGTGATTTGATTCGGTTGTCGATCATTGAATACACAAATTGTCACTTCCATCCCATCGTTCACTGCCGTCTTCCCTTTTCCGCGCGGAAGGTATTCTTTCAGTTTTTTATCCAAGTCGTTTAATATGGTTGCCGGATCTACGACTCCACTTTCAAGTACAATACTGTTCAATAAGTTATTGCCAAGTAAGGTCATGAACGAACCCGGTACGCCATGTCCGGTACAATCTGCGAGAACCAATACCGTCGAATCCCGCACCCGCTGCATCCAGTAAAAATCACCTGAAACGATGTCCTTTGGCCGTGAAAAGATAAAATGTTCGTCGAATAACTTCTCAAAGGCCTTTTCATTCGGAAGCAAGTTGTACTGAATCCGGCGTGCATAGTTGATGCTTGCAGTGATGGCATCTTGTTGGTCACTGATCAACTGCTGTTGCGCTCTCAGTTCAGTAATGTCCCTAGCCAGAGCAATGAAGCCAATCACATGGCTATCTGAACCGGCCGAATACAAAGTGGTCACATACTGTCCTACCCAAATGATATCGCCATTTTTTTTCACTATCGGAAATTCGCGGTAGGAACTATTCAGCTTGCTCGCGAAATGATCCCGGTAATAATGCAGCACTTCTTCTCGGTGTGTTTCCGGAATGATACTGGCTGAACGAAGTCCCAATAGGTCTTTTTTAGTATACCCCATCTTGGTGTAACAGATGTCATTAAGAAACACGAAGCGGCCATCAATGTCACAGCGGTAAATAAAGTCTTCTGCGTTTTGAACCAAGAGTTCATAGGTGTTTTCCAACTCCATTTTTTCGGTTACATCTTGTCCCAGGATCACCTTGATGTTGCGGGAAAAATCTTTGTAGGACCATTCTATCCAGCGTACTTTTCCTTCGCCATTTTCCATCGGCACCAAGTAGGTTTCACCATCTTCGAATTCTTTGGTGATGTCCTTTTCCTTGAATTGCTCACCAAAGGGAATAAAATCATTTAAAATGGAAATGTTGTTCCCGATAAATTCATCGTGCGTAATGTTGGCAAAATTGGAGATGTTCTCGCTCGAATACGTCACTTTCCCTTCGCGGTTAAACGCGATTGCGGGAATGTTACCTTTGTTGATAATAGAGGAGATAAAAATGAGTTTTTCCAAAGAGTCATAACGCAGGAAGCTCGTAAACACCATCAGCGCGGCCATCATGAACATCGCTATGAGGAAATAGGATTTGGGATAAATGGTGTCGTTCAGGATGCTGACATAGCAAATGCAGATCGATAAGATGACCACCGAAAAAATGACCGTTGCTTTTATCTTGCTAAGAATGTAGGGTGCGATCATGGAAACAAGCACGAGGGCGATAACATTGAAAGGATGCAGCGAGGTTGTGTACATTTCCCACAAATAATTGGCCACGACAATGAACAATCCTGACTTCAAATAAATGTCGTAGAGGTATTCTTTTTTGCTCGACTTGGCAGCAAGTGACAGAAAATACAAGGTGAGAAGTGCAAAGCCGAGGATCAATGATTGTCCAATATTTAAGTTCAAATCGGGCGTAAGCAGTGGCGCAAGAATTTGAGCTGTTGGAGCCGTTAATGCCGCGAACAAAAGGATAATCGGCGTCATCCTCAGGTGCACTACGATGTCCTTCGTTTTCATCAATTTGCCGCTATCGAAGGTCTTGTAGAAGTTGAGCAATATCAAATTAATAAGGACGACAGCGGCCATTAACAAGAGCACGAACCAATTGGATTTCCAAATCGGTAATTGAACACTAAATGTGTGCGTTGCGGCCTCACTATAGTGAATGCCGTCGTAGGATGCTTTTACTTCCAGAGTGTAATCTCCGTTCTGCAGACCTGTGAGTAGCAGGGAAGATTCGCCGTCCTCCAAATGGATCCACAAATTGTCGTGACCAACTACGCGGTATACAAACCGAATGTTTCCTGCCTTCGCATTGTTAACTTGAAATTTGAAATTTTTTACATCCAGCTCATTGTTGTCAAGATTCTCTGGAAGAATAACCGGAACGATGGGAGTTTTCTGGTATTCCAACATCTTGGTGTTGATCAAGAAAAGCCCTTCTACGGTTCCCAGAAAAAGTTGATCGTCGTATTGAAACTGAGAGCGCATATTCGTTTCGTACCCTAGGAATCCAGACTTGTCATCAAAGTTTCGTCGATCTGTAACTTGACATTTCTCATTCACTTTTAAAAAAGTCAAGCCTTTGTTGGTACCGATAATTAGGTTGCCATAAGTATCACTACTAAGTGTAAAGAAGAGCGTGCTTTTGAAATATTCACTTCCTTGAATGACATGGAGATCTCCTTTGTTCGAGAAGCCGACAAGACCTTTTTCAAGCGTAAACCAGCATGTTCCAAACTTATCTTTGGTGGATACACCGGAGTACACTCCCAGGCTTTTTTCGTCCGTGACTATGCGGGATATTTTCTTGGTTTTTCGCTCGTATCGAACAATTCCGTCATTCGTTCCAAAGTAAACTGAACGCCCACGCTCGCCAACCTGTCCGGTATAATAGTAATCAGGAAGCTTTACGTCACTTGTAGTAAATGCCTGAATCGTATTGGTCTTTGTATTGATTCGGTACAGCCCCTTTCCTGCGATGCCCGCCCAAAGGTGATAACCATCGGCGAGGATGAAGGTAATGTTTTGATTTTCGAAGTAGCGAACTTCCAGCTCACTTGAAGGAGTTTTAGAAAGAATCCGAATGCCCGTGTTTGTAGCGAGATAGGTCGTTTCATCAATGGTTTGTGCACCTTTCGTGGTGAATTCATAGCTTGTAAAAGCCCGATTTTCATTGATATTTCCGACGTAGGTTGAATTTTCAAAAAGCCCGATTAGAATGGTTCCATCGCTCGAACGATAAGGCAAACCAATTGTTGGCGACTCATAAATCGGATGTAATTCCAAGCGCGTAAACGGCTCCAGCGAAACTTTGTAAATCCCTCTTAGCGTCGAGCACAGCCAAAAATCCCCATTCAAATCGGTAAAAACAGAAACACATGCTTCCATGGGTTCCGTATAATTGCTGGCGATGAAATGCAAAGTCTTGTTTTCAATGACGTATAGCTGAGAATTGGTCGTGAGAACCGCACCTTTTTGGGCTTCTACATTGTAAGAACATGAAATAATACGCTCGCCGGCCGGTAGTTGTGAACGACTTTGGATCGGGTTGATGGAGTAAAATCCTCCGCGTTCATTGAGTACCACCTCCATCCATCGACTCGCATCGTTGTTGAAAAAGGCAATTTTCTCCCCGTCATAATAGCCAAATTGCATATCGCCAAATGCAGACTTGCTCATATTCAGCCATTGATGAATGTGCGATAGTTTGCCTTCATGTATGCGATAGCTCCCATGATTACTTAAGACAAAAAGCGCCTGCTCGGTTTCAATGAACTGAGAATATTGCAGGCTGGGCTCGTCGGATTTCAATTGCAGCAAGTACACCACTTCCTTGCCTTTAACCCGCACAATAGCACGTGACCCAAAAAGGTAGTAATAGTCTCCGCGCCGAAATAGAGCCAGGGATTCGCCAATTTTTAACGCAGCCGAAGCAATTCTTTGGATGCTGTCCTTGTTGGTGGAATAACTATAGAAGCCCTTGTAACGAGAGGCAAACAAAACTTCTTTTTTGTAAAAGGAAATGTTCGGAATGTGGTGATTGTCATCAATCGCCGGAAGTTTTAATTCTTCAAAAGTGTGACCATCATAGCGCACAAGCTCTGCACCGTCTGTACCTACCCAAATGTATCCGTCTTCAGATTGATTAATATTGTTGATCGTGGCCATATTCAGGCCGGATCGGTGGTTGTAATTCGTGAATGTATAGAGCTGCCCGAAACTCAGGACAGACATCATGAGCATTATCTGAAGTAGTAATAGTCTGTCTTTAGCTCGCTTCACTTGGAAGATCATTGATTGAACCAACCAAATTAAGAAAAACTATTAATAATCCGACGTATCGCTAATCACCTGCACGGTGTCTTTAATTTGTGACACTGTATTCCGTACTTCCTGTATATTTCTCCCGGTTACGGTAATGTGTCCCATTTTTCGATTTGCCTTTGTTCTTTCCTTTCCATACAAGTGGACATGTACGCCTGGATGGGCCATCGCAGTTTCAATTCCTTGATAGTATGCGGGACCTTCATGTCCTTCGCTTCCCAATAAGTTCAACATGGCACCGGCACTCACCATTTCCGTGGAGCCGAGTGGAAGGTTAAGAACTGCGCGAAGGTGCTGTTCAAATTGCGAAGTCACATTGCATTCAATGGTATGGTGTCCGCTATTGTGAGGTCTTGGAGCAATTTCATTGACCAGAATTTCACCGGACGCCGTGAGAAAAAGCTCGACTGCAAGAATCCCAATCATATCGAGCGCATTGATTACGTCGATAGCAACGTTTTGAGCTTTGGTCTTCAAATCTTCCGTGATCTCCGCCGGTGAAAATAAATAGGCGACCAGATTCGCCTCATTGAATTCACATTCCACAGTCGGAAATACAGCCGTTTGTCCTTGCGCATTTCGTGCCACGATTACAGAAAGCTCTTTGACAAAAGGCACTATTTCTTCTAAAATAGAGGGTGCGTCAAAGAGCGTGTTCAAATCCTCTTCTTTTCGAATGATCTGGACTCCGCGACCATCGTACCCACCGGTTCTCAATTTCGTTACGAAGGGAATTTTGTGTTTTAGTTCCTCTAGGTTTGGCGACTCGGTCAGCAATTCAAACGGAGACGTCGGAATACCCCTGTCGATGTAAAATTGCTTTTGCAGCCCTTTATCTTGAATGATTTCAAGTACGCGTGGCTGAGGAAATACCAATACGCCTTTTTCTTCCAACGTATACAATGCCTGCACGTTCACATTTTCAAGTTCTACCGTCACGGTATCTTTATCTTTACCGAAGGCGACGACTTGGTCATAGTCTCTCAAGTCACCGATGGTGAAGGTGCTACAAATTTCAGCACTTGGTGCACCTGGATCTGCATCCATGATGTGGACCGCCAAATTGTAGTTGATCGCTTCGAGAATAAACATGCGTCCGAGTTGACCACCTCCCAGAACTCCAAGTCGATAAGCATTGCTGAATCGGTTCTTTTTCATAACTGTAAAGATAGTTGCTATTTGGCTGTCAGGTAGCATTCCTGCGGAATTGTTGCCGAATTCCCGAGAAAATAGTGTAATTTTGCCTACCAAATCGGGCAGGGTGATTCAGGTATTGGACAAAACATTTGAAGTTTATATTGATCAGGAACGTATAGCCGCAGAAGTGCGTGCACTTGCCGCACGGATCAATTCAGATTACTCAGACCAAGAAGTGATTTTCATCGCTGTACTCAACGGATCATTCATGTTTGCATCAGATTTAATGAAAAACATTTCGCTCGCTGCTGAAATTACTTTCATTAAAGTAAGCTCGTATCACGGCACGGAAACGACCGGTCGTGTTGATGAATTGATTGGTTTGAACAGCGATTTGAAGAATAAGCACGTCATCATTCTTGAAGATATTATCGATACCGGAATTACTATTGAGAAAATTCGTTGGCTCTTAACTGATCAATCTCCGGCATCCGTTAAAGTATGTTCGCTTTTATTCAAGCCCGATGCATTTCAAGGGGATCTACCACCGGATTATGTAGGCTTTTCGATCCCGAATGCCTTCGTGATAGGTTACGGTTTGGATTACAATGAAAAAGGAAGGAATCTGGATGCGATTTATCAGATCCGGCAGTAAATAACAAAAACGATCTATGTTAAACATTGTTTTGTTTGGCCCCCCAGGGGCAGGTAAAGGGACCCAGTCCGAGCGTCTTAAGCAGGAATTTGGCCTCGTTCACATTTCCACAGGTGATGTGTTTCGTGCCCTAGATCCTGCTTCTGAATTGGGAAAATTGGCGCGCAGCTTTTCCGATAAGGGAAATCTGGTGCCGGATGACGTTACGATAAAAATTCTGGAAGCGGAAGTAAGTAAATACCCGAAAGCAAAAGGAGTTATTTACGATGGTTTTCCCCGCACAACGGCACAAGCAGAAGCATTGGATACCTTCCTTGCGGCGAAGGGTACTGCTGTGACCATGATGCTTTCGTTGGTGGTAGCGGAGGATGAATTGAAAGCGCGTTTGATTTCTCGTGCGGAAATTTCAGGTCGCCAAGACGACGCCAACCCTGAGATCATCCAAAACCGTATCAATACCTACAAG
>Ga0155421_10330_pt1 | contig 8532 bp, 6 predicted proteins | sample RifCSPhighO2_02_FD_106389 | JGI IMG/M metagenome (GOLD analysis project Ga0155421, IMG submission 106389) | Bacteroidetes bacterium RIFCSPHIGHO2_02_FULL_44_7 | reverse complement strand
ACCTCATCGGTTTGGCGGATCAGCGGGATGAAATCTGTCTGGGTATTCGAAAAGGTGATGAAAGTAAAAACGCGGATGCTAATTTCGGTGTTCGACTCAATTTGGCCAAAGACGAGGTGGTTGTGTTGGAAGAAGGCGACTTCCTGGTGATTTTATCGGAAGATGAATTGTGATTTGGTGGGGAAAAATCGCAAGGGGAACGAAGCTGATCACCAACGCGCATTCGCCTCAAAGTCGCTGCCGAAATAACTTGTTCAGGTTGTCGTTCACAAATTCCTTATACGTATAATAAGCACAACCCTTGTACACCATAATTTTCTCCGGATAGGCGTGCTTTGTGATTTTGGTCCGCGCACCGGTTTCAAAACCCGGCTGACTCAAACGACAAAAAACCTGTGCCCCGTTCTTGCTTTCAACCGAATAAAAGGTTCGGTAAGCACGATCCAAATGCACGCTTTTGTTCCAGCCTTTCGCTTTGTGATAATTGATTTCCCCGCGTTCCAATTCGACTCCGGTGGCATCAAAGATGAGCACAGTACCGTTCAAATGATCAAAAATGTAGGTGGTGTCATTGAAAACGAACAGCGGATGATACATGGGCTTTCGCACGATCTTCTCAAAAAAATCGGCTCGTTGTTGACGGTCGCGAATCTCCCTCAATTGGTTGGAGTTAATTTCACCGGCCTGTTCTGTACCACTCAATGCTTCTCGTCGAATACCTGCTTCTGTATCCGTCACACTTCGGATCAAAGTGGTATCTTCTACTCTATACAAGACCATTCCCTCATTCTGCGCACGATTTACAGCGGTAAAAACAGTACTTTGATTGTTGTTTTCAAGAGATTTCAAGTAGACAACATCACCGTTCTGCCCGACACAATCTTTGAAAAACCGATAGTAAAGTTGAATGGAATTGCGCTCATAAATGGTCAATTTCTTCTCGATAATCTCCAATTGATACAAACTATCCATGGACACAATATGCAGATGCCCTAAACAATCGAGGTACAAGGATTTCGGGTGAAAATCCAAACGAAGGGAGTGGTTCACTTTCATTTGATCGTCGAGCAAATACACAAAATACTTGCGCAGATTGCTCACCAGGAGCACCTTCCCACGCTCGTCAATGTGGAAGTCCAAAATGTAGTATTTCGCATCTTGAAAGGCAATTTCTTTCTTCATCGTGAAGTTCACCTGCATTTCCTCCTGCTCTTGTACATTTAGTGAATCTTCCTGTCCATGTGAGAATTGGGCAAGGGTGCACAAGCAAAAAAACAGAATTGGTTTCAAGGCGTTCATAAGTACCCCTAAAGTACTACAGAACTTGGCTCCACGCACCTGTCTTTTACCTTATTGAGTAAACGGTATGCATCCTGTATTTTGATGTATTTCACAGAATTCCTGCATTCAAAAAGCAACCCCTTTTCAAAAAAATAATGGCAAAAAAAAAGAGCACTGCTGTGCTCTTTCCAAATTTTCTGTCATTTATTCCTCGTCTCCACCGGAGATAATGATTTGTGCCTCTCCCGTCTCACTTTCCAAAGCGACTTTCAAGTCTGTGTACGAAACACTCAAAGCTTCAAAGCGGGCTGCTTTCTCGGCCAATTGATCCGCCAAGGCAGGATTACCGGCGTCGGCTTCCTTCTTCGCTTCAATTTTCAAGGCACTTGCCTTTGCGTTGAATTTTCCTACCAAATACTCCACGTTTTGGGGCATGAACATCTTCATATAGAAACCCCCATTTTTTCCAGTTTCTTGGTAAACGGCCAATGCTTTCCCTGCCAATTCAGGCTCTTGTCCACTGATGTACATCGTGAAGGAATTCAAGGCACCCAATTTATCAAATCCTTGCACCACATTTCCCGTGACAGCCGCTTGCATGAAATCGTACTTCTCAGGACCTGCATTGTTTGCATACAAGGATGTAATACCTGCAATCATTTTTGAAGAAGCTTCCGTTTCCATCGCTTCTGCTGCTTTCATCGCATCTTTCGGCGCCATTTTTCCATAACTTTTCAAGGCGGTCGTAACCACCTCGTACGAAGGATCATCCTTGATTCGTGCACGATACAGTGTAATCAACTCTTCGTCCTGCATGTATTTTTCCAACTGAGACAAGGCCGCAGATCGCACTGCTGAGCTCGGATCGTTGACCAAGATGTCCTTCAAAAGTGCGATTCCTTCCTCTTTCATGGCATCCTGCAACTTCGACATTTTTTTGATGGCTTGTCGACGAATTTCCCAAAATGGATCCTTCATTGCATCTAGCACCAAGCGTTGTCCTGCTTCGCCACGATCACGGGTGCCTTTCAATAAACCTTCACGACGCGTAACAAATCGATCGCTGTTGTAGAATTGAAAAATGAATTGCTCCGTTGTTTTCTCCTCGTTCGTTTTTGCCAAGAGCATCTGCTGTTCATCGTAAATAATGCCTTTCACTTCACCTTTGTAGGGGAACACAAAAGTTTCTTCCAATTCATCGATCAGCACTTTGTGCACATGCTTTCCATCGTTGTCAAAAATCGCCATTTGAATAGGAAGACGGAAAATCGGCGAAAGCTCCAAATCCTGGCCCTGTTGCACGGTTACCGTAATGGTTCCTTCGGATTCATTGATCTCCTGATTGAAAGTCAGTGTTGGATGTCCGGAAGCCTGATACCATTGATTGAAGAACCAATTCAGGTCTTCGCCGCTCACTTCTTCAAAGGCCAAGCGCAGTTGATGAAACTCGGCCGCCTTGAACTTGTTTTGCTCAAGGTAGCGGTGCATCCCCTCAAAAAAGGCTTCATCGCCCAAATAATTCCGCAGCATGTGCAAAATGCGACCGCCTTTGTTGTACGAGTGGCCATCGAACATTTGCTCCTTATCATCGTAGTCAAACCATACAAGATCGTGATAGCCTTGCATTTGTGCGCTTTGGTAATACCCATCAGCTTCCAGTTCTGCATTGTAATCGGCTTCATCCTTACCATAGCGGTGCTCATCCCAGAGATACTGTGAGTAGTTGGCAAAGGATTCATTCAAGGTCAAATTCGACCACGATTCGCAGGTTACCAAATCACCGAACCAGTGGTGAAACAATTCATGCGCAATAGTGGATTGATCGTTGCCGTCCAACAATTCACGCTTGTTTTTGTAGACGTAATCTCCGAAGACAACAGCTCCTGTGTTTTCCATCGCACCGGAAACATAGTCACGGCAGACGATCTGGTGGTATTTGTCCCACGGATACTCTATTTTCATCAATTCAGAAAAGAAGCGAATCATTTCCGGGGTTTCACCAAAAATATCCTTCGCATACGCTTCCCATTCCGGCTCAACGTAGTAGTTCACTTCCATTTCCGTTCCGTCCTGACGCTTGTAGATATCACGCACTACTTTGAATTCACCAACACCCATCATGAACAAGTACGGTGCATGCGGCAATTCTTGTTTCCAATGATCCTCCCGTTTGCTGTCCGGCAATTTACGGCTGGACACCAATTTCCCATTCGAAAGGGTCGCATACTTATCGTCTACGGTCATGAAAATTTCCTGCGTCGTCTTAGCGTTCGGCGCATCAATCGTTGGAAACCACACAGAACTTGCTTCGGTTTCTCCCTGCGTCCAAATTTGTGGCATCTTGTTTTTGTCTGCTCCTGTTGGATTGATGAAGTACAGACCTTTGTCCGAAAGGATGGCTGCACTACCGCCTGTCACACGTTCTTCAGGACGTGCCACATAGTCAATCACAACGGTATACTGCTCTTTTCGCGTGTATGTTTTATCGAGCTTAATGCGCAAATAATCATCCGTATAGACATACTTCGTTGGCTTACCATTCATTATTACAGAATTGATAATCATTCCTTTGGCATCCAAAATCAAACTATCGGAAGCGTAAAAATGAGGGCGGGCAGTTAGTGTCTCAACTCCATTCATACGGGATTTCTCCCAATCAAAATTGACCTCCAGCTTAGTGTGCACCAGGTCTGTGAGAACGGTTTCCGATTCGCGATAGACTGAACGTTGTTCAGGAATGTCGTCCCCGAGGTCAATCATTTCGTCACCATACGGCTCATTCATTTCTTGGACTACCTCCGGGCCATTGTGGTCTTCCTTCGTCCCGCAAGCGGCCAGAATGAGGAGCATTCCGAGCACTATCAATTGTTTCATGTTGATCGAATTTAATTCGCCACAAATCTGGCGAATTCTGTCGAATTCCCACCCATCTATTACAGTATCGGCCAGCAATTCTGTTATTTTTGCGTCAAATGCATGATAAATGGCAAATAGAATCTGGAATATTGACGGTCAAGATATCGCAGTAAGCGACGGAGCAGTGCTCCAATGGGAAGACCACCGTTTTTTCACCTTGAGCTTGAAAGGCACAACTTTTCATGGAGAGATCCTTGACGAGCAAACCGAAAGTAATTACTTGAAATTAAAGCTCAACCATCGTGTATTTGAAGTCCGCAAAAAGGGCAGTTTGGATGAACTTATCTCTGCCATGGGTCTGGATGTTCCAAAGGTGCGGAAGCTCAAAGAACTGCAAGCACCGATGCCTGGTCGAATCGTGAACATCGCCGTTCAAATCGGTCAGGAATTGCAGGTAGGCGATGACATCCTTTCGCTCGAAGCGATGAAGATGGAAAATGTGCTCAAAGCAGAAGGAATTGGAACTGTGAAAACCATCTTAGTAAGCAAAGACGATGTTGTAGACAAAGGCACTGTTTTAATCGAATTTGAATAATTCTTCGTCCCATTCCAATCAGGCATTCCTGAAAAAAGCACTAATTTAGTTCCACGCCAACTTGCTGGAAAGAACATGAATGATGCCGACCTAAAGCAACAAATACTACTTCGCCTGATCTATGGGGAGGTCTTTTCACATCCCTTGAGTTTGGATGAATTGTGCAAACTGGTACCCGGCACTAATGTCGATATTAAAGCAGCTCTTTCCGCGCTTGAGCGTGCGGAACTCATTCAACGAACTGGCGAATACTATTTCATCTTTGAATTAAAAAACAAATTGGAACGTCGACACGCCGGCAACGCTAAGGCCAATGCACTCCTGCCGAAAGCGTGGAAAGTTGGTCGAAAAATTTACCGTTTTCCGTATGTTGAAGCAGTTGGGATCTCCGGTTCTCTTTCCAAAGGTGTGTTGCACGAAGACGGCGATTTTGATTTCTTCATCATCACGCGTCCCAATCGCTTGTGGGTTGCACGCACCTTGCTGATTTTGTATAAAAAAATGTTCCTCCTGAACTCGCGCAAGCATTTTTGCGTGAATTATTTCATCGACACAGATCATCTCGAAATTGAGGAAAAAAATGCCTTCACAGCCACAGAAATTGCAACACTCTTACCAGTCGCCGGTGAAGCCATGCATGCTTTCTTCGCACAAAATAAGTGGATTGAAAATCACGGCCGCTCCAATGAACACTTGGCACATTTTCCAACTGTTTCCAAGCCCTTGCTTAGCCGAATAGTGACAAGCACATTGAATGGCCCCATAGGCGAATGGGCGGATCGCGTCTGTATGCGCACAACACTACGGCGCTGGAAATCCAAATTCAACGGTTTTGAACCCGAAACCTTTGAACTGACGATGCGCTCTCGCCGTTACATTTCCAAACACCACCCGAACAATTTTCAAAACAAGGTGTTGACACGTCTGGAAGAAATCCGTCAAGAATTTGTTCAACACTACGCCGCACAATTACGGCAGGAAGGGATCCGGTTATGAAGGTTTTTTTGACACATAGTTATTTCTATCGCTACGATCCGAAACAATGGAATAACCGCACACCCTATCCGCCATTGGCAACCATCACCGCCTTGTCTGTCTTGCGGAAGGAGAGGTTTGAAACCGACTTTTACGATGTCGCTTTGGACCCTTCACCCGAAAGATGTATTGCACAATTCACAGCAGTCCGCCCCGCTGTTTTGGTGATTTACGAAGATGGCTTCAACTACTTGACAAAAATGTGCTTGACGAACATGCGTGATGCCTGTTTCGCCATGATGCATGCGGCGAAAAAATTGGATATCACCGTCGTGATTTCGGGATCAGACGCTACCGATCATTTTGAGGAATACCACGCAGAAGGGGCAGATTTCATTCTTCACGGTGAAGGAGAAAACACCTTGTGTGAATTGCTGCATGCACTCGAAACGAAGACTGATCTTTCCCAGATTCACGGACTCAGCATGCAGGGTGAAAATGGAATAGAAAAAACGGCTCCAAGAGCCAATATGAAAGACTTGGATGGTATTCCCTTGGCTGCATGGGATGCTATTGACATTGACGCTTACCGCCTTTTGTGGATGGAAAGTAAATTCCCGTTTACGCTGAACGTGGCCACCACCCGAGGCTGTCCTTTCAAATGCAATTGGTGTGCAAAACCCATTTATGGCAATCGCTACAACAGTCGGACGCCGGAGCACGTTGTGGAAGAACTCAAAATCTTACGCATGGAATACGGTGTAGAACACTTCTGGATGACCGACGATATTTTTGGATTGAAACCGGGATGGGTAAGCCGCTTCAATGCGCTTATTCAAGAAAAGGACTTGAAGATCAAGTACAAAATTCAAAGCCGCGCCGACCTGCTTGTACAGGACGCAACGATGGATGAATTAGCGGCATCCGGACTGGAGGAAGTCTGGATTGGTGCCGAAAGTGGTTCGCAAAAAGTATTGGACGCCATGGACAAAGGCACCACGCTGGAGCAGATTCGGAACAGCACACAATTGCTGCAATCGAAGGGAGTACGTGTCGCTTATTTTCTACAATTCGGCTACCTCGGTGAACGCAAAGAAGACATCCAAATGACCCTGCGTATGCTCCGCGAAAATCGTCCCGACGATATTGGAATTTCTGTGTCCTACCCTCTTCCTGGCACTGGATTTTATGAAACCGTCAAAGCGCAAATGGGCGCAAAATCCAATTGGCAAGATTCAGACGACTTGGCGATGATGTTTAAAGGAACCTACACTTCCAGCTATTACCGAAGTTTGCAGCGTTATGTACACCACCTCTTTCGCTTGCAAAGCGGTTGGGATCGCTTGTTGGGACGTAAATCGAATGTTCCGCTGCGCTATGTTTGGCTATTGCCCTATAATTTACTCCAACAACTTTGGTTGGGGATCCAGTTGACGTGGAAAAAATGAGCGGATTCGATCAGGAGTCTGCGCAGTACGATGCACATTTTACCTTGACCTGTGTTGGTCGGGCGCAACGCGAACAAGTGTATTCCGCACTCGTAAAAGATGCCCTTTTCTCCGGGCAAAAAGTATTGGAAATCAATTGCGGGACGGGTGTGGATGCCCTTGAGTTTCACCAACGTGACAATTTGATCCGTGCAACCGATCTCTCGGAAAAAATGGTGCAAGTGGCACGGACAAGAAATCCGGCAGGATATTTTGAAGTGTTGGATGCAAGGAACTTATCGGCCATTCGCGAACAGTACAGCCTTGTCTTTTCCAATTTTGGCGGCGTCAATTGCTTTTCTCCAGATGAATTTTCTCGTTTTTTTGAAGAGGCACACGCCGTCATTCAGGATGGAGGCCATCTCGTTTTGGTAGTGATGGGAAAGCGTTGCTCTTGGGATTCCTTCTATTTCTTCCTGAAAGGAAAATGGTCAAAAATGGGTAGGCGAAATACCTCTAATGCACTCGAAGTTCCGGTTGGAAAGGAATTCGTAAAGACCTGGTACTATTCACCAAAGCAAGTCCGCCAACTAGCCGCCGCACATTTTGACGTACTACACCTCAAACCAATTGGCCTCTTTGTCCCGCCTTCCTTTCTTGCCCCCTTCTTTGAACGGCACCGCCTCCTGTTTGGTGCCTTGAAAAAAATGGATGCCTTCTGCCGCTTTTCATTTTTATCAAATTTTTCTGATCATTACTACCTGAGCCTTCGAAAAAAATGAGCAATTTGCAGCCATGCGGCTCGTGCTCACTCATGCGTATTTTCTTCACGAAGACCCTCGGGAACGGGAAATAATGCGGCCATACCCCCCACTCGGATTGCTGTATATCTCTGCTTGGTTGAAGGAAAATGGATACGTACCAACCGTTTTGGATAGTACCTTCATGAACCGCTCGGAGTGGATAGAAGAACTGTGTGAAACCGCACCGAACATCGTGGCATGCTACGCCAATTTGATGACCAAAGTGGCCTTACTGGAACGCTTGTCCGAAGCGAAAAAACGTTTGCCAAATTGTCATTTCGTGGTGGGTGGACCTGATGTGACCTATAATGTGGAAAATTACTTGCGTGCCGGTTTTGATTTCGTAATCTCAGGAGAAGGTGAACAAAGCCTCTTGGAACTGACCCAAGCCATTGGGCAAGGACAGGAAACCTTCGAAATCCCGGGTGTGAGCTACCTGCAACTGAACACACTTGTGACGAACGATGAACGTAGCAAAATTCGTGAATTGTCGAGTCTTCCCTTCCCTGACCGCGATGCCATTCCCCTGGAAAAATACCTAAGTATATGGAAAACACACCACGGTCAACGCACTGTTAATATTTCTACCCAAAGG
>Ga0155421_10383_pt1 | contig 8580 bp, 12 predicted proteins | sample RifCSPhighO2_02_FD_106389 | JGI IMG/M metagenome (GOLD analysis project Ga0155421, IMG submission 106389) | Bacteroidetes bacterium RIFCSPHIGHO2_02_FULL_44_7 | reverse complement strand
TCCACGGTCAATTGCATTTCACAATTGGGATGAATCTGGGTGAGCTTTAATTCCTTGTAATCACAATAAAAGTATTAATTTCGCCGTTCGGCAGACAAAAGTTTATTGTATGAAGGCACTATTTTTCACACTGGTACTGATTTTTGGCACAGGGTTTGCCAATGCCCAGAAGTACGCTTACATTGACTCCGATTACATCTTGGATAATATTCCTGCATACAAAGATGCCAAAGAGAAGCTCGATAAGTTGGCGGACCGATGGACAAAGGAAATTGAAGACCGATACGAAGTGTTGAAGACGAAGAAGGACAATTTTGCAAGGGAGGAAGTCTTGTTACCGAAAGAAGAAAAGAAAAAGAGAGAGGAAGAAATCGCACAACTCGAACTGGAAGCTATGCAAATGCAAAAGCTGCGTTTTGGAGTAAGTGGTGATTACTTTCAAAAACGTCAGGAATTAATCAAACCAATTCAGGACGATGTATACGATGCCATGCAAAAAGTCGCATCGAAAAGAAGTTACAGTTTTGTATTTGACAAGGCGAACCAGAGTAATCTGATTTATGCCGACAGCAAATACGATATCAGTAAAGTGGTGTTAAAAGAAATGGGCATCAATATCAACTAAACCTCCAAAAAGGGATCTAAATCAGAAAAATAGCAAGGAAAATGAAAAAGTTATTACTAGTAATCGTATTGTTAGTTAGCGCAGGAGCAACAATGGCTCAGTCTAAAGTTGCACATGTGAACTCTCAAAAATTATTGGACACGCTCCCTTCCCGTAAGGACGCGATCAAAAAATTGCAAGATTTTGAACGAAATGGAGTTGCCGAACTGCAGGAAATGGAGAAAGATCTGAATGATTCCTACGCGAAGTACGAAGCGAATCGTCCGAGTATGTCTCCGGTGATCATCAAAATCGAAGAAGAAAAATTGATGAAGAAACAACAGGCTTTGCAAGATCGTGAACAATCATTGAATGCAGAAATGCAAGCCTATTCCAACGAGTTGAACGGACCTATTTTGGAACGTGTTCAAAAGGCTGTTCAAATTGTAGCGGATCGTCGTAAATTGAATTATGTGATTGATGAATCCGTTACGCTCTACTTTGCGGGTGGAACAGATATCACAGACGAAGTGGTGATCGAGTTAATGCGGCTCGAATCAGGCCAATAAACAGCTAAACGTATGTCAAAAGCCATTCCGGAAGGGATGGCTTTTTTGTGTGTCCTTTTGATGAGTTGGCGCATAGGCATTTTCTTTTTTTGTAGCTTTAAAGCATGGGGCCAATTGGCGTTTTTGATTCCGGTTATGGGGGCTTAACCATTCTCAAAGAGATGCGCGAAAGACTTCCGGCGTACGATTTTTTGTACTTGGGAGACAATGCACGCGCACCCTACGGTGCACGATCCTTTGAAGTAGTGTATGATTTTACGCTGGAAGCCGTTGAAGAATTGTTTAGCCGAGGATGTGAATTGGTGATTCTTGCATGCAATACGGCTTCAGCAAAAGCCTTGCGAACCATTCAGCAAAATGATCTGCCCAAGATGGCCCCCAACAAGCGAGTATTGGGTGTGATTAGACCAAGCACTGAAATCATAGGTGAACTTTCACATTCCGGAAAAGTAGGTGTTCTGGCTACGGAAGGCACTGTTAAATCGAATAGTTACGTCATCGAAATTGGTAAATTTTCCCCATCAACAAAGGTCTACCAACAGGCCTGCCCACTGTGGGTTCCGCTGATTGAAAACAACAAGTACACAACAGAGGCCGGTCGTGCCTTCATACAAGAAGACGTGCTTAATTTATTGGCGCAAGATCCTGAAATAGATGTGTTGATTCTTGGCTGCACCCATTATCCGATCGTCCAGGACTTTATCGCCTCCATTGTTCCTCCGCATGTTCAACTTTTCGCGCAAGGCCAGATTGTGGCAGATCGCTTATCCACCTATTTGCAAAGACATCCCGAGATCGATGAAGTGTGTTCCAAGTCAGGTGAAGTGAAATACCTGACCACCGAAAACGCAGCTACTTTTGATGCAAATGCAATTGCCTTCCTTGGTGAAACGATTCAATCCACCCACATTAAGCTGGGTGAAGTACAAAGAACTGATGAATAATCTTGGCAATTCGCCGGGCATCTTCTTCTGATAATTCTGCATACAGGGGCAGTCGAACACAGGTGTCGGCAAAAAATTCTGCATGCGGTAAGGACGATAAGTCTGCTCCCAGATGCCGAATGTAGGGACTTTTGTGTAAAGGCAAATAATGAAAGAGCGCTAAGACTCCCGCTTGCTTCAAATGCAATAACAGGGCATCCCGGTCTTCTTTATTTCGACAGAACAAGCAAAAAATGTGGTAGTTATTGCTTTGGTGGATGCCTGGTTTCAATATGCGAAAGCAGCGGTGCTCTTCCAAACGATCGAGAGTTGTATTGTACGTGTCCCAAATTTTTTGGCGCTTTTGCTGGATGCTCTCCAGTACTTCCAATTGTGCATAAAGGAGCGCCGCAGTGATCTCGGAAGGGTAAAAGGATGAACCCACATCCACCCATTCATACCTGTCCACAATTCCACGTTCCATATCCAGGCGATTGGTTCCTTTCGCCCAAATTTTTTCTGCACGTGGAACCAATTTTGGATCATTGACAATGAGCATGCCGCCTTGACCGCAACTGATATTCTTGGTTTCGTGAAAGGACACTGCGGCCAAATGACCAATCGATCCCAAAAATCGTTCTTTGTAACGGGCTGTGATGGCATGTGCCGCATCTTCTACTACCAGAATCCCATGGCGATTCGCTAATTCCATAATGGAATCCATGTCACAAGCCAAGCCGGCATAATGAACGACAACGATGACTTTTGTTCGAGCAGAAATCAGTGAAACAAGTTCGTTGGCGGAAATATTGGGGTTCTCTTTTTGGCTATCACAAAAAACAAGTTTAGCGCCAAGCAAGGCAAAGGGATTCGCAGTTGAAACAAAAGTGTACGAAGGAACGATGACTTCGTCTCCGACCTTTAATTCTGCGAGCAAGGCAGCCATTTCAAGGGCATTTGTTGCGCTATTTGTAAGGAAACATTTGCCAAAACCGTAGTGCTCTTCAAAGAAATGATGACATTTTTGCGTAAAATAACCGTTGCCGGAAAACTTCCCTTTACGGAAGGCTACTTCGATGTAGGCTCCTTCTTTTCCCGTCAAATATGGTTGGTTAAATGGGATCATTGCTCTTGGGCTATCTTTACCCAAAATAACGGAAAATACCTGAATTTGAGCTATCTTTGATCGACCTAAGCAAGACGATTTTTTCACCATGTACACAGGCTATTCGGAATTCAAGGGCATTATTGAAAGCGTGTTGGATGCGAAATTTGTGGTAGACCTTGAAAAACTACGAACGTGGACTTCTATGCAGGCCTTAATTGCCGTAAGTGCGATCGATGAACATTACAACGTATTGGTGAGTTACGATGAGTTGGCATCCGTGAGTACCTTGCAAGAACTCTATCTACTGATCAATTCAAAAAATTCGGATGGCACTTTTTAGCGTGCACAATTCGCGCATTGCGGGTGTAGTTGCAGCTGTTCCACGTGATCAGGTGCACAACACGAGTTTGGATGGCTTTGGCACCGATGAAATGGCGCTTTTGATCCAAACTACAGGGATTGAATCACGCAGAATAGCGCCACGAGGAATGTGTGCCTCCGATCTGTGTTACGAAGCAGCACTTTCCCTCTTGAAAGGATTGAATTGGCAACCGGAAGAGGTGGAGGCCTTGGTTTTTGTAACGCAAACTCCCGATTACCAGCTGCCAGGAAACAGTATGCTCCTGCAAGAACGACTTGGATTTTCTACTGAATGTATGACGCTGGACCTTCACCAAGGCTGTTCGGGTTATGTATATGGATTGGCAACATTGTCAGGAATGATGAGCGCTTCTGGGATACAAAAGGCACTTTTGTTGGTCGGCGACACCATCACACATTTATTGGATCCAAAAGATAAGGGGACGGTTCCAATTTTTTCAGATGCAGGAAGTGCGACCGCTCTGGTTTGGGATGCACACGCGCAACCGATGCATTTTCATTTGCAAAGCAGCGGAGCCAATTCTGCAGCAATTCGTATGGAAGGCAGCGGATCACGCATCGCCGAAGGAGATGGATACATGCGGATGCGCGGGCACGATATTTTCACCTTCGGACTAAAGGAGGTGGCACCGAATATAGAACGTTTACTGGAGCATTGTTCGTTCGAAAAAGAAAAGGTAGATTATTTTGTATTCCATCAGGCCAATCGTTTGCTCAACGAGTCTATTCGAAAAAAGTTGAACATTCCCAGCGATAAAGTACCCTATACCTTGCAGGAATTTGGCAATACCAGCTGCGCTACAATTCCGTTAACACTTGTACATTGCTTGGGCGATAAATTGGGAAAAAAACGGCAGAATATTGTACTTTCGGGCTTTGGCGTTGGCCTCTCGTGGGGTGCAGCCTTGGTTCCGATTGGTGAATTTTGGAGCCAAGAAATAGTGGAGGTACATGCAGATTGATTATTCCATCATCGTTCCTGTCTACAACAGTGTAGAGAGTCTTGGGCAGATCTTCGTCGGAGTGAAGACACTTATGGAAGAGCTCGGAAAATCGTATGAACTCATTTTTGTCGAAGATCACGGCCGCAGCGAAAGTTGGCAAGAGCTACTTCGCATCCGCGCTACAGATCCTGAACATATTCGGATCATTCGATTGGCAAAAAATTTCGGTCAAAATGGAGCGACCTTGTGTGGGATCGATCAAGCTGCGGGAGATCGGGTGATCACAATAGATGATGATTTACAGGTAATGCCGGCCGAGATCTCAAAATTGATTGCGTTCCAAAACGAATTCGAAACGGATGTCATTTACGGAATTTTCCCCGCTCAAAAAAACGCATGGTTGCGGCGCGTTGGGAGTAAGGGTATGAAGCGGATCTTCGGTGGTCGCGACGGCAAGGCTCCCATTGGTTCTTCTTTTCGATTGATCAACAGCCATATCGTTTCGCAATTAAAAAACCATTCACAAGATCATCTGTTTATTAATCAAGTAATTACGTGGTACACGCAAGATATCCGACAAATTGAAGTTGAACACAATCCTCGGATGGAAGGACAATCGGGGTACTCCTTGTGGTCGCTGATATTGCTGTCTTTACGCCTCATGATTTACTATACGAGCATACCGATTAAAATAATGATTTTCCTGAGCATCTGTACAGCGGTGGGAATTGTCGGTCTTATCTTTTATTACATCTATTACCAAATGGAGCATGGTGGTATGGTCGATTTATTCATGATTACCGTGCTGTTGTCCATGGCAATTATTTCGGCGAGTATCAGTGTGTTTGGAGTTTATATCAACCGCATTTATTCTGCTCGAGTGAAGCGGCCCAATTATTCGATAAAAATCAAACTTTAATGCGTGTTTGTAAGTTCGGTGTGGAATTGAACTCCTTGGGCGAAGAAGATATGACAGCCGTGTTTCACTGGCGAAACCAAAAGGAAATTGTCCGTTTCATGGTGCATCAGGATCCAATTACCTGGGAAGAGCATCGTGCGTGGTTTGAAGGACTGAACGTATTTTCACAGTACCTCATGATTCAATGGCAAGGCCGAAAAATTGGGGTGTTCAACATTAAGAATATCGATTGGAAAAAGCGCAGCGGTGAAGCAGGTATCTTCATCGGCGATCCCGACTTCCGGAATACCTATGTGCCCATGTTGGCGATTCTTGGCATGATGGACGTTTGTTTTAATACCTTGGGATTTCATTTTCTGGAAGCTCGGGTGCGCAAGGATAATCCTGAGATTTTGCGCATGAATCAGGATTTAGGTTACCGTATTGATGGAGAAGATCCGCTGAGTTACTTTTTAAAAGTAGGTGTCATGGCATATCATGAGCAGCGAAAAGTGTTCCAATCTTTCTTGGAAAAATTCAATCAAGACGAAGAAGTACTTGAGCTATCGGATGAAGAGTCGGCTTTTTTTCTTCCTGTAAAATAACCGGTTAGTCGTTCCATTTCGAGGAGTAAAACGAGGCGAATTGGAAAGCAAGGTTGCAGCCCCCATTTAATCAATCGAAAGGGCAAAAGAAGATGACTGTAGGGCAGTTTTTTCAAGGCCATGTCCTCCCGAAGCGGTGAATTCACGGCTGCCCAAAACTGCGCTTGGTTGTAGCGAAAGTACTCACGTGGCGCTCGTCCCTTGATAATTTCTAGGCCTATGTGAAAAGTCAAGAATTCGTCTTCGAACAATTTGAAGTTCTTGGCGAGGGCGAACAAATTCTGCGAAAAGGTAATTTCGATAAATGGAACACCGATACAAATACCCTCCAAATGAAATTTTGGGAAAAGATTACGGTGAAAAACGAAGCAATCAAAGCCGGGGTGTTTTTTTCCTTTGTCTTGATAGATCGCTGGCAAATCGTCTACACTGACATAGGTTTCGGGCAAGCGTCTTCGGTTAATGATAAAGGCATCATGCCCCTGATCAATGGTACGGTTGACAAAACGGTAGAAATCCGGATAGAGTCCAATATCCACATTCGTATAGATCAGGTATTCCGCATCGCTTTCGTCGTGCAAGCGCTGTAGAATATCTGCGAGAATGGGCAATTTTATTTTCTTTTCGAAGCCTTCCATATCGAGCACCGATCGATCGAGGTTTCGAGTTGCTTTAAAGCCCTCTGGAACCACATCGAGGTCCTCTTCAAACTGCGCGCTCAACAGTTCCACATCGACATACGCTGAGGCATGTTCCTGCGCGGCCCGCATTGAAGCGAAAGTGATGGGCTGCGCAGTGAACAAATCCGACGATTTGGACGCCTTGAAGGGGTTGATAATATGCGCCAATTTTCTCACGGATTCGCTTTGCTCAAATGTAAGCAATGGGCAGTGAAGATCACTGAACGACAGCGTTTAATTTTCTATCTTTATCCCTTGAACTAAGACTTCAATTGAGCGATTCTTTAACATACCCCAGGATTTCTATTGTGACCACCAATTTTAACGGGGGGCAGTTTTTGGAAGAGACCATTCTCTCTGTAATTGGTCAGAATTATCCGAATTTGGAGTACATCTTAATGGACGGTGGAAGTACAGACAATAGTCTTGAAATCATTGAACATTACTCAGCGCATTTCACCTTTTGGACAAGTGAAAAGGACGAAGGACAATACCATGCCATTCAACGTGGATTTGAGCGGTCGACAGGAGATATAATGGCGTGGATCAATTCAGACGACAAGTACTTACCCGGAGCTTTTCATTCTGTGGCGAAGATTTTCAGGAAGTTTCCGGATATACATTGGCTGATGGGTCTGGCTCGTGAATACACAGAGTACGGCGCATTGGTGGGGCAGATTCAGCTCAACTGGTGTAGATGGTCGAAATACCGCTATTTGACCAATGACTTTCAATTTATTCAGCAAGAATCCAGTTTTTGGACACGCGAATTGTGGGAAAAGGCAGGAGCCCGTCTAGATACGAAGTATGATTTGGCCGCTGACATGGAATTGTGGGCGCGCTTTTTCCGCTATGAAAAACTGCACACTACGAGCTTGGAATTAAGTGGTTTTCGTCATAGAAGAGAAGGACAACGATCCAAAGTACACAAGCATACCTATTTGGAAGAAGCCAGATCCGTTGTGCGCAGGGAACAGGCTTTGTTGCCCGTTTATCAGCAAATGGTACTGCCCTTTCGGTATTTGGCAAAGTGGTGCTTTGGCCCCTTCTTTTTTTTCGATATTCCTTTCTTCTGGCGATTTTACCGACTTTCGTTTGCGCTGCCAAAGGTCATCTATTACAATTTCGCACAACACGAATTCAGCCTTGATGATCACCGCGTGAAGTATCCGCCGATGCTTATTGGCAAGCTCCAGATCCACCGTAAAGTGATTTCTCGGCGATGAGGAAACACACATCATTCTGGGATTGAAAAACACGCATAGTCAAGGATGGAAAAGAAATTGATCGATAACAAAGTCCCCGGATGGTTAGCCTACATCGCTAGCTTAGTCCACTACCGTTCCCTGATGGTGACTTTGGTGCGACGCGATCTCAAAGTTCGCTATTCGCAAACGGTGCTCGGAATGGCGTGGTCACTTTTTCAGCCCTTGATGGCTTTGTTGGTTTTTACAGCCTTTTTTCAAGGAATTATTCAACTGGACACGCAAGCGATATCCTATCCTGTGTACGCATTCAGCGGTATGATTTTGTGGTATTTGTTCACGGGTATTGTTGGACAGGCTGGTAATGCGCTGATTCAGAGTGAAGATTTAATTAAGAAGATCTATTTTCCCCGCCTCCTGCTTCTGTTCTCGAAAACCGTAGTAGCTTGTGTCGATTTTGTGATCGCTTTTTTCTTCTTTCTGATCATTTGTTTCGTTTTTGGAGAAATTCCAAAAAGCACCATCCTCCTATTTCCGTTCATTGTTTTTATCTTGATTTTTATCGCTTTGACCGTCGCAGTATGGGTGAGCGCATTGTCCGTGCGCCGCAGAGATCTGTTGCACGCAATACCGACGCTCCTCAATTTTGCGATTTGGGCAACC
>Ga0155421_11678_pt3 | contig 8632 bp, 7 predicted proteins | sample RifCSPhighO2_02_FD_106389 | JGI IMG/M metagenome (GOLD analysis project Ga0155421, IMG submission 106389) | Bacteroidetes bacterium RIFCSPHIGHO2_02_FULL_44_7 | reverse complement strand
CTCATGATTTCCTGCCGAATCATGTAACTGTAGTATTTGGTATGATCGTGAATCAGGAAAATATTCGAATCAATTTCTGACGCTGTCCCCGAGTGCTTGACGATTCCTTGTAGCTCGTCGTACAGTTCTGTATTCGTCTTCGTTTCGTCCGTAAGTGCCTGATGATCTGCATTGAAGAGATAAAACTTCATTTCGTAGCGTTCCCAAAAACCGTGAAACAAACGACTTTCCAAACTATTCTCAAAATCCGAGATACTGATCGGTTCAGGAGCATCCAGGAGCCGTTGTAAATACGTGTCACTCTTGATCCGCGGTGCCAGTGCGAGGTATTCTACTTCTGTCACAATGTTCTTCTCCATTGCCAGATGATTGGCGTACAGTTCCCGCTCACTTCGCTCCTTGCGCTCGTTCAAAGCATCCAAACTGGTAGCCATGACCATTGAAAAAAGCATCAACATCAAGATCCCCAAACCAAGTTGGTGTGTTCTTTTCTGTCGGTACACCATGTACAAGAGCACTTCGTAGAAGAGAAGCGGAAAAATTGATGCTAGAAAAAGCTGATTGCCGGCGGTAATTTCATACAAGAAAAAGAGGCAGCCGATAAAAAATGTCATCACAGCCAATTGCGCTCCACTCCAACCCAACGATTTCGTTGTTTGCAGTAACTTGATCATGAAACCGTAATACGCATAGAAGATAAACCCAATGCTCGCCACCGCGAGTAGGGAGTACACGTTCAGCGAGAACAATTTGTCAATCACTAATGGGATGGACGAGTTTTCAATGATCCCCCGAACAAAAAAGAGAAGTAAAAGCCAGAACAAAAAGGAACTGACATACACGAGCAGTATGGCCCATTTACTCCAGGATTTCTTTCCTAGATCTACAATGCGCAGCGCCAAATCATTGAGGATGTAGACCAACACACTACAGTTGAGCAAGTACTCGAAAAAGTTCGGGAGCCAATGGTTGGTGGCATAAAGACTGGGCTCAAATGCTTCGGTGCCTTGCATGAAAGAAAACCAATTGCCATAAAGCGAGAGAATCCGGACACCTACAATGGCAAGTAGCAAGATCAACGACCAAAGCGGCGATAATTTTTTCCGAAAATTAAACAGCACGAACAGCCACAATGACAAGGTAGCCAGTAACAGAAGCAACAGCAGAACCGATTCCGTGCCGGTAATTTCCTGTATGGCATCAGGAACAATGGAAAAAATGTAATGACCGTTCTGATCTTTTACGCCAAATCCTTTGTCTTCATCTAAAGAAATAACGCCCGTAAACGGCAAGTGCAAATTGCTCTGAAAATCACTGACAAGTGCGTCATTTTTGTAAGCGTATTCCTGCCGAATGAGAAAGGAAGCGCACAGCACATGATCACCAACGGTTCGCTTTTGCGCGAAGTACCAGCCATTTTGCAGACGCAAAACTCCTGACGACGGGTAGTGGATGTCTGCGAAACGAATAATCGGCAAGAGATTGGTGCTCCAAAACACGAGAGAATCGTTGCGGTAGACATGCAAGGCAATTGGCTGATCCTCTTCTACACGTTCCCATTGTGGGCGGATTCCTTCGCGTCGAATTTGCTGCGCTTTGTAGTCGAGTGTTTTGTCCAATTTCTTTTCCAAATCACTGAAGTGCGCTTGAAATTGAGACATCCCCGCCGAATAATCGGTGGAGTAGGTCTGGTAATAAAAAGCGATAAAAATGAGACTGCAAACAAGTGCGGCTAGGAGAAGATAATATTTTCGAAGTATACGAATCACCCGACTTTTTCTACGGCCGCCATCCTCAACGTCACCTCATCAGCAAGCCGCGCAAAGTCCTCATCCGATTTGTGATCGTTGCGAAATTGAAAATCCGCAACCTCCTGGTAAGGTAGTAAATAATTATCGTAACACGGCCGAACGTGGTTGTCCCATTGGTAGAGGATTGCTTCACGGGAGTAGCCCCGCGTTTCTTGATCCCTGTACAAGCGCCGATCCAACTGTGTTTGTGGATCCACATTGATGAAAATGCTGAAGTCCAAGGCTTCCCGAACACCTTCGTAATGAAAGAGAAACAAGCCTTCCACAATGATCAATTCGGACGGTTCAATTGTTAATAATACGTGCTTATCGGGTGGGGCATTGAAATGGTATTCCCGCACAGTAATGGCAGACCCATTTCGGAGTTTGTTCAAGTCGTTTGACAAGCGCGTTTCGTCCAATGCCGTGGGTAAATCGAAATTGTAATAGCCCTGTTCATCAATGAACTGGCGGTCAATCGGGTGGTAGTAGTTGTCCATTGAAAAGACGCTTGGTTTCAATGCTTCGAAACGCGAACACATGCGCTTAAGCAGGGTTGTTTTCCCTGATCCACTACCTCCACAAATTCCGATAATCATCTCTGCTTCAATTCAAATTTTACTGCTCCGTTCTGATTCAGCTGTGCTGTTTCAAACACCAACAACTTCCCCGGTAAAATTACGTTAAATTCCGTTTTTTCCTTCTTTTCAAAGACGCTACTTGGATTGAAAATGGTGCGTTCCGTAAAATCATTGTGAGCAGTCTCCTTTCCCGGTGTGAAGGAGATCAAACTTACTTTGTTGTATCCGTTGTGATCCAGGTGATAACCAATGCCCTCATTCATCGGATAGATTCCCAGTTGTAGGTTTTTCTTTTCGATAAAATAATTCAGCTTCATGTTGTTGACCGCCTTCCATTCTCCACCAGCCCATTCAAAGAGCGTCAGTTCCGCGCTAGTTTCCGATTGACGCTGACCACCGACGAGGTAAAACTTCCCGCCAATGTACGTCAACAGTCCCTTTTCCGCCTTTCTTTCGGTTTTCAAATAGTACTTTCCGGTGGTTCCAAAACCTATGTTTTCGATCATGAGCAAGTCGCCCTTTGGTGCGTCAATAAAAAAGGCGTTCATTTCTTTGCCCTTGGAACTGTATTCTTTGATGCTCCAACCCTTTGCCTTGTTTTTAATGTCGCGTGATGCAAAGAAAATTTGATCGTCCATAAAACCGGTGTATTCCCAGTGACCAATGTTGTCGTCCTTCAAGGCTAATTCCGGAATCTGACCCAATTCTACGGCATAGGCCAAGAAGTTGTGGTGCGTCATGAAAACAGCAATTTCCGCGATCGTCTTGTCTTTCTTATTGTCAGTACGGTAGTGAAAAACCAAGGCTTTATCCGTCACCACTGCATTTACTAAGCGCAAATCGTTGTAATCGTAAGCGCCCAATTTACGAACCGCTGCTCCAATATCCACCGAGGTAGCTTTGACATTTCCTGCGGCATTCAATTGATTGAAATAGACCTTTCCTTCGATTAATTCAAGGTTGTCAAGAAAATAAACATAACGTGCATTCTCACTTGAGATGTAGTAATAGTTTTCCCCCTTCGGTGAGAACTTCTGATCCCAAATTGTGGTGAGTTGATCGCCAATTAAAGTGAGATTGACTTGTTTACTGACACCGTTAGGATCTTTGCTGATCAGCATTGCTCCCATGCCTTTCCATTCAATGATATCGCTGTATGGATAAGCTCCGGTTGGAATTTCAAACACCTGTGCTGAGCTATAGCATGCCAACAATAATGCGTTAATGATGAGGAAATTTTTCATGATTTTTCTTAATTTAGTGCATTGTGCTCTAACAATCTCCATGCTAAATTATCAAGAATGTCATTATTAACAAGCCCTTCAAAACGATTCACTCGACTTTTGTTACTTCTTGCGCTTCCCCTTCTCTTGTTTTCATTTGCTTTTATGCCACCCGACGAAGATGAAGGGTTGAAAATCGGGAAGGAGCTTCCTTTGACAGAGCGTTCTATGCCGGCTATTGATGGTTCAGCAAGCAATTTGAAGAGCCTTGCCGGAGAAAACGGATTGATCCTGGTGTTTTCGTGCAATACCTGCCCCTTTGTAATCGGTAATGAAGATTTCCCGGGCTGGGAACGGCAATACAATGATTTGTATGCACAGGCGGCGGCGAAGAATGTTGGTTTTGTATTGGTAAATTCCAACGAAGCACAGCGTGACGGAGTTGATTCAATGGAAGAAATGATTGAGCACGCCCGGCTGGAAAGCTACAAAATGCCTTATGTCATCGATACTCAGCACGCGTTGGCAGATGCCCTTGGCGCGAAAACGACACCGCATGTCTATGCCTTTGACAAAGAATTGCGTTTGGTCTACAAAGGGAGTATAGACAATAGCTGGGACAGCAAACGTGAAGCGGATGCCAACTACTTGTCGGATGTAATCGTCTACCTTGGAGGAGGAATGAAGCTCAAAACACACTCCACACCTCCGCGCGGTTGCAGCATTAAACGCATTACACTTTGAAATCTGAATAAAAGCTAAAACTAGAATATATGAAAAAAACACTACTCCTTGTGTCCTTTGCCTTGTTGGCGGGTACCTTTACCTTTGCCCAACAAGGCGATGGTGGTAATCCACGTACCCAGTTGAGCACTGCGAAAGCGATCAACTTTGAACACCGTCAATTCGCTAAGCCGGATCTCGCCGCATTGAAAGCGGAAGATCTCATCAACGATGAACAAAAAACCGGTCCTTGGCGCTTTGGTCACAATCACTACACAGATTTGAATTTGCAAAATTCAGGTACCTGGACGGCCTTAGCGAACGGTGGAGCAATCTGGCAATTGGCCCTGACTTGCGAAGGCGCGCTAACCGTCAATTTAACCTTTGAAAACACCGTCATTCCTGAAGGAAATGAATTGTTTGTTTTCAACCCTGAGAAAGACTTTATTCTGGGATCGTTCAAGCAATACCATACCTATGAAGGCCAATTGGGAACAGAACTGGTTCCGGGAAATACGGCTATTGTCGAGTATTATGTAGCACCTGAAAACATGAACAATATGGGTTCGTTGACGGTGGGCACTGTGACCCATGGTTACCGTACGGCTTCTGAATACATGGAAAAAGCCTTCGGATCTTCGGGCAACTGCAATATGAATGTAGCATGTCCAGATGGAATTCCCTACGAAAACCAAATCCGCGCAACCGTGATGTTGGTATCCGGAAGCAGCGGTTTTTGCACCGGATCTATGATCAACAATACCTTGAACGATGCAACGCCGTATGTGTTGACTGCCAATCACTGCTACAGCAATCCGGCAAATTGGATTTTCCGTTTCAACTGGCAATCTGCGAACTGCTCAAATCCAGGTTCCTCCCCCAGCTTTGTTTCGCTTTCAGGAGCCACTTTGCGCTCACGTCGTACACCCTCCGATTTCTGTCTTGTTGAAATCACGGGAGGCTTGGTGAATGGAACTGTTCCGGATGCATACAATACCTATTTCCCAGGTTGGGATAACTCAGACACACCTCCAACAAGCGCTGTATGCGTGCACCATCCTTCAGGAGACATCAAGAAAATCTCCTTTGACGACAACGCATTGACTTCGGCTAACGGGATGGGTTCTGCAGAAGCCAATAGCCAATGGAGATTGGTCTGGGACCGTAGCACTACAACAGAACCCGGATCTTCCGGATCTCCTTTGTTCGACCAAAACGGCCGCATCGTTGGTCAATTATGGGGGGGAGGTGCATCATGCTCAAACCTGAGTTCTCCGGATTATTACGGTAAAGTTTCTTATTCCTGGACACCGGCCGGAAGTAATTCAACGAACCAATTGAAATTCTGGCTGGATCCTAACAGCGCCGGAAATACCGTCCTGGATGGATTTGATCCCATTTCGAATTGCCTTTCAACGTACACCTATTCTGTAACTCCGGAATTGTGCTTCGGTGACGACGATGGAGCGGTGACCGTTAGTTTTACGGGTGGTAATTCCAGTGGAGCAACCTTCAATATTGGCACCGGACCGCAAGCGTCCGGAACTTTTTCCGGCTTGTCACAAGGAACATATACTGTTGTTGTGATTGATGGTGATGCCTGCCCTACCAATGTGACTGTTAACATAAGCGGACCAAGTCAATTGACGACAGGTGGTGGAGTTACCAACGAAACTGTTGCGAACAATGGCGCTGTCAATCTTACCGTGTTCGGTGGAACATCACCATTTACCTATGCGTGGTCTGGTCCTGGCAGCTTCTCTGCAACAACAGAGGACATTTCCGGATTAGCAGGTGGAACCTATACCGTTACTGTTACAGATGCAAATGGTTGTACCACCACCACGAATTTCACTGTGAATTCTGTAGTTGGTCTTGTTGATTTGGATCTTGTGAATTTCAATTTGTATCCAAACCCATCCAATGGCGTTTTCAATGTTGTCATGGACAATGCTGACAAGGGTATGTACGCAATTGAAGTGACTGATTTGGATGGTCGTGTTGTGTATACGGCGAGCATGAACGGCGATTCACATACGATTGATCTGGGTGCTAAAGCAAATGGCACGTATATGTTGCAGGTTTCCAATGAGAAGTCACGCACCATAAAGCGCATTGTATTGAAAAAATAATTCCTTCGAACGAAGAGCAAATGGGGACCGTGTGTCCCCATTTTTTTTAACTTCACTTTCCTACAATCAATATTACCTACTGCTATGAAACACGTTTTACTCCCCCTTACCTTTCTCCCCTTGCTGGCTTCTGCGCAATACAATGTGGCCTATACGGTAACTGTCACCAAGTTAAAAGCACTCGCTGACGATTGCGATGGAGGTGCTCCATTTTGCTTAAATGCGCCGCAAGATCCCGTTTTCAACATGTGGACGAATGACGGACAGGCCAATGAAAATACCAATTGCTGGATTTTTGAAGAAGATCCGGAAATTGAATACGGTCTCTGGAAAGACATTCAAAATTTGGAAATTGCCAACGAAAGTGGTGTGAATACTTCCTACATTTCATTTGACATGTCCGGTTTCGAATCGGATGCCATTGGATCGCCGGGATGTACAAGTGGCTTGTCTGATGACGCCGTTTATGACCGACAATTTGTTGAACAATTTGATTTATTGACGATTCCTGCTGAATCCACCTATGTGGATACCATTGATTTGGAAGGCGTTTATTTCGCCATTATCGAAATTTACTGGGAAGATCTGAATGCCGGTCTTTTCGATTTGAACAACGGATTGCTTTTCAAAATGGGTCCGAACCCGAGCAAAGGATCTTTCGACATTCGCTTGACAGAGGGAACGATTCAAGAATTTGACTTGCGTATTACAGATATTGCTGGTCGAGAAGTATACAAGCGCTCGGAATCCGGCGGATTGGCACATGTCGATTTGAGTGGACAAGAACGAGGCATGTACTTCGTAAGTCTGTCTGCAGAAGGAAAAACTTCAACACGATCGTTGATTCTCAACTAAGCAAACAAACGGGATTGAAGGGAGGGCTTTTGCTCTCCCTTTTTTTATTTTGTATTCGCGTCGCCTTAATATTTTATAAACACATTCTTAGGCTCTGTGAAAAAGCGCAATGCTTCCCAACCCCCTTCGCGGCCAACACCGGATGCTTTTACGCCACCGAAAGGAGTTCGCAAATCGCGCACGAGCCATGAGTTGACCCACACAATTCCAGCCGCCAATTCGTCAGCCATTCGGTGCGCACGCTTCAAATCACTTGTCCACAAGGTAGAACTGAGTCCGTATTGTGTGGAATTCGCCATCATCAAAACTTCTTCCTCTGTATCAAAAGGCATAATCGTCACAACCGGCCCAAAAATCTCTTCTTGGTTGGTGCGGCAATCAAAGCTCAAACCTTCAATGACCGTCGGACGAATATAATAGCCCTTATCGTAAGGAGCGTCGAGCTGCACGCGTTCACCACCTGTGAGTACGGTTCCGCCCTCTTCACGGGCAAGATCGACATAGGAAAGCACTTTTTCCATGTGGGGTTTCGAAACGACAGCTCCCATTTTTGCTCCCGGATCACTCGGAAAGGAAACCTTAGTATTTGCCACACGCTCCACAAAGGCCGTTCGGAATTTATCGTAGAGTGGTCGCTCGACAAAAATGCGGGAACCACACAAACAAATCTGACCTTGATTGGCAAAAGAAGAACGCAAAGTAGTGCTAAGCATCTCATCGAAATCACAATCGGCGAAAATGATATTCGGGTTTTTGCCGCCTAGCTCGAGGGACAATTTCTTGAACATCGGCCCCGCTGTTCGCGCAATGTATTCACCCGTCTTTGTGCCGCCCGTGAAGGAAATCGCTTTAATCTTTGGGTGCTTTACAATGGCATCACCTGCCGAAGTTCCTTCGCCGTGCAGAATGTTCAACACGCCCGGAGGCAAACCCGCTTCTTGTGCTACTTTCCCCAACAAATACGCAGTATACGGCGTGATCTCGGAGGGCTTCGCCACAACACAATTTCCTGCTGCCAACGCAGGCGCAATTTTCCACGAAAAAAGATACAAGGGCAAGTTCCACGGAGAAATGCATCCCACAATTCCCAAAGGTTTGCGCAAGGTATAATTGATCCCTTCTCCCTCCATTGAATGAGACTCGGAGGCAAAATGTAAAATTGCCGTTGCGAAAAAATAAAAATTGGAAACGGCTCTCGGTATGTCCACCGCACGAGCGAGTGCTACAGGTTTGCCATTGTCGCGGGATTCTGCCAGCACAAATTCTTCCATGCGCGCTTCAATGCCTTCGGAAAGACGTACTAAAATCTTACTTCGCTCACCGATTGA
>Ga0155421_10315_pt1 | contig 8667 bp, 7 predicted proteins | sample RifCSPhighO2_02_FD_106389 | JGI IMG/M metagenome (GOLD analysis project Ga0155421, IMG submission 106389) | Bacteroidetes bacterium RIFCSPHIGHO2_02_FULL_44_7 | reverse complement strand
ATCTGATATACCAACACCTCGTTGTGCAAAATCTGGATGGCACCATTCAATTGAATTTGAAGCACTTCGCTTTTTTGGATGATTTGAAAATGATCCGATCCAGTTTTGGGGAAGTATTGGGACGCGCCCCGCGCGCAGAGAATGATCCGATGAGCCCGTTCTATATGGACATGGCGGCATCTATTCAAAAAGTGTGTGAAGAATTGGTGATGTGCGTGCTGCGGCATGCACATGGAATCACGGGTGCAACAAAATTGATCTATGGTGGGGGTGTTGCCTTGAATTGTGTCGCGAATGCACGCATTTTGGCAGAAACGTCGTTTGATGAGGTATTTATTCATTCTGCTTCTGGAGATAGCGGTTGTGCAATGGGGGCAGCACTGTGGCATGCAGCATCATTGGAGGACGTGAAAAGTAGTGAGAACAGTGAATTTTTGGGGCCAGCGTTCGATGTGCACACCATTCGTGAAGCCTTGAATGCTGCAGAATTGAAAGCGCAAGAAATCGCAGATCTTGAATTGTTCCCACGTGTCGCCGAATTGCTCTCCAAAGGTGCTGTAACGGGATGGTTCCAGGGTCGCATGGAATTTGGCCCGCGTGCGTTGGGGAACAGAAGTATTTTGGCCAATCCTGCAATTAAGGATATGAAGACGACGTTGAATCGGAAAATAAAAAAACGGGAAGGATTTCGACCTTTCGCTCCTGTCATTTTGGATGCTGAGTTCGAACGATTTTTTGTAGACCAAGGAAACGATTATTCACGCATGTTGTATGTAACACCGGCGACGGCGGAAGCACAGATAATTCCTTCGTGTATCCATGAAGACAATTCTGCGCGCGTGCAGCGCCTGAAAGAAGAATTCAATCCACGGCTGCATGCTTTACTCAATGAATTTCGATACCAAACGGGTCTCCCGGTGCTGATCAATACCTCCTTCAATGAACGAGGCGAACCCATGGTCAATACTCCTGAAGATGCGATTCATTGTTTTCTGAATACAGAAATGGACGTTCTGGTGATGGGCAACTTTCTGGTGCTGAAGGAAGATAATCGGCAGGTACAATTTATTCCTCGGACGTATGCAATGGATTGACAAGAAATACCAACATTTTTATCAAATTTTGAGTGCACGTGGCGTTCGAATTTTTGGATGGTTATTGGTGGTTTTGGCAGCGCTTTTCATGTGGAAAGGTAGTTTTTGGGCAGGTGCGATTTTCGGTGGAGTGGAAATTTTGGCCCAAGCCTATTTACCAAGCCTGCGATTTCAATATGCCCTCATAAGTTTGTTGACCTATCCGATTGGGCGTGTGGTGGGCTTCGTGGCCCTAGTCATCGTGTACGTTCTCGTCATTACCCCAATTGGTCTATTGCGCTCGCGCAAGTTTCCGCATGGCTGGGTAGACTCCAGTTCCGACATTTTGCCGGAAAAAATGTTCGAATAATTGTATCTTTGAGCAATGGGTAAATGGAAAGTTCTACGGTCATTTTTTCGCTTTTTGTACGAAAAAAAGGTGTACTGGATGTATCCGATTATTTTGGTGATAATCCTCATTGGGATCCTGGTGCTGCTGGGTGAGGGCTCTTCCGTCTCGCCGTTTATTTATTCCCTGTTCTGACCGTCGGTTCCGCGCTGGATCAAATAGATATAATTCCATTCTCTTCGTTTCCGAACGGCACGTACACGTTCCCAATGAAAGCCATATTTCTGCGCGATGCCGTGTATTGTTTCCAGGGCGCAATCTTCCGATAAAATCATATAAATCGTGCAATCGGCGCGGTGAAGTCCATCTTTGAGTTGGGTAAAAAGTGAGTGAAAATAATCGAATTCAACCCCACAAAAAAAGGCGGCTTCAGTGAAATTCTTCGCCGACTGCGGATAATAGGGTGGGTTGATCAGGATACAATCAAAGTCATCCGGAGAAAAGGAGGTAAACAGATTGGATTCCACGACTTGCACATTGAGTCCATTCGCCGCCGCATTGGCGCGCAAAGTTGCGAGTGCTATTGGGTTAATATCCGAAGCAGTCACCTGCGCTCCTTCGCGTGCGAGTAGCAGGGAAATAAAACCACTTCCTGCCCCTAACTCCAATACAACACAATCTTTCAAGTTCAATTGCAAGGCAAATTCTGCAAAAATATTGGTCGAAAGGTACATTCCTGGGTGAAAAACAGAAGGTTGAATTTGGAGGTGTAAACCGCGTGAAGAATAAGTGCGCACCTTCCGTAAATAGAAGTGAGCGAAGGGCTTCAGAATGGGGTGCAATATTTTTTTCAAAGTACTTCTCACAGCACGACACCTTTATTCTGAATAGAAACCTTGCTCTTCCGGTTGTCGGTAGCGCCAAATTTTGTGCATCAGTTTGATTTCATAAGGAGCAGCGTAAAAGCCCAAATGGTAGCGCCAAAAGGCAAGTACCCGAAGCAATTGTTTTTTCCACCCACGTACGCGAAAATCGGTTTGCGTTGGATAGTAGGCATTCAGAACAGTTTCAAAATTTTTGATCCGTTGAATGTGGGCTGCTTTCAACCAGGGAGTCAGTGGATTTTTCCGAAGGTCGAAGCGTTCCCAGGCAGGTGAGAGCCAATCTTCCAGTGTTGCAGGAAACTCAAATCCTTGTGCTGTAATTTCTTCGAAGAGCTCACTTCCTTCGGTAGGCACCGGGCTGTACACATAAAGAATTATTTCCGTTTCCGGGTTGATTTTTTTGATCTCGCGGATGAAGCGAATGTCCTCGTTGATCTGGCGCATGACACTAACATCGTCTTTGCCTGGCATGCCCAATACAAAGCTATATTCCGGAATGATGCCTATCCGACCAAGTCTTCCGGCAAAGGCTTTGATTTGGGCGCCACTTTGCGTTCCACCTTTGTCCATTTGCTTCAGCACTTCATCGTTGCCCGTTTCAGCTCCGAGAAAAATCATGCGCAACCCGGCCTCTCTCATCAATTCCAGATCGTCGTCGCTGTACTTATCAATGGTGTCGATGCGGCCCTCTCCCCACCAGGCAATTCCCTTGTCTTTTATTCCTTCCGCAAAGTCAACGACACGCTTTCGGGAAGTAAAAAAATTGTTGTCATGGAATTCCACCGCGTCAATGGCATAGTTCGAGCGAAACCATTCAATGTCCTCCAGCATCCGCTCCGGACTGAGCCCCTTCCAGCGGGCATTGTAGATGGGAACCACTGCACAGAAGGAACAGGTAAATGGACAGCCGAAACTGGAATGATACGACAAGGTCTTCCTGCCCATAAAAGTTTTCGCCAAATATTCCGGTAAGGGATAACGCTGATCTAAAGCCGCGTAAGGAAAAGGTGCAATGTTGTCCATGTCGGGGATCGCCTCCTTTTTGGTCTGAACAATCTTTCCGTCCGCCAAGAATATCAAGTTAGGAATGTCGTTCAATGCGGGCTGTTCACTTTCAGATAGTGCGGTCATCAAAAGTGGAAATGCAGTGTCCGCAGGTCCGTTGATCACGAAATCAATGGCCCCCGAATTCAGAACCACGCGGTGCTGGTTCGAGGCAAAATAGCCTCCCCAAATCACAAGCAGATTGGGAATTTCTGCTTTCAGTTGAAGGGTAAATGGGATGGCTTGTTGCAATTGCGGTCCGGGCATTACCGTTACTCCCAAAACAGGACGTTTGCAGTTAGCGAGTTCTTCTTGTAAAACCACCAGAGGATTCCGTTCCATATTGCCATCAATCATCACCGTTGGAATGGCCCCTCCTAAGGATCCTGCAACTTGCAAAATGGAGTTCGGAATGCGGTGTTTCGCGTCAGCACTTCGCGGATTGAAAATGACTACTTTATCGATGGGGTCTATCAAGGTTCAAAGGGGATGAAGTGTGGTTCTACATCTTGGGCCATTGAATTACCGAAGAAAAGCACGTTCAACTTAAGTCTGTTTTCGTGCATATTCACGAGGATGACATTTTCTTCCAAACCAGCCACTAAGACACTAAATTCCGAAGAGTTGGCTACACTCGGGACTTGCTGTGCTCTTGCGCAAAGCGCGCTGAATGTGAGCAGTATTCCGAAAATCCAATGTTGCCGTGCTTTGTTCAAGTGGAGGTATGTTTGTTCTACAAATATACATGCATTCTTTTTGTTAAATTCGTGATCAAGCTAATTGACCATATTGGGAGCCAAACAAAAGATTTTATTGTACAATCCGAAGGCCGTCTTTTTTGACATGCCGCTGGCGCTTATTTCCCTTGGGACGCAGGTTTGCGATCGTTACGAAGTAATTATTATTGATGCACGTATCGAAGCGGATCCCGATGTTTTGGTTGAAAGGCACTTGGCTGATGCTTTGCTGGTCGGTGTTACTTCCTTAACTGGAGCACCACTCGCGGATGCTATTCGCTTTTCAAAACATGTGAAAGCGCTGCGCCCCGATGTCCCTTTGATTTGGGGTGGTTGGCACACGTCTTTGTTTCCCGAAAAAGTTTTAGAAGACATTCCTGAAGTCAATGTTTCAGTAGTGGGTCAAGGTGAAAAAGTTTTCGAGGAGCTTGTTTCTGCACTCGAATCCGATGTTGATTTTTCTACCATCAGGGGAATTGTGTACCGCAATGCGGATGGGGAAATAATAAAAAATCCGCCGAGAGGCTTGGTGGACATGAACGAATTGCCACGGCTGAATTACGATTTAATCGACGTGGAAAAATATTTCCAGGCAAAAGGACAGCGCCAGTTTGATTTCATTGCTTCTATTGGTTGTTTCTTTCGTTGTACTTTTTGTGCAGACCCCTTCGTTTTTCAGCGAAAATACAGTGGATTGTTGCCGGATCGTTTGGTAGAAGATCTACTTTTTTACCACGAAAAATATCAATTCAATGATTTGAATTTTCAAGACGAAACGTTTTTTACCTACCACGAGCGCATTGTAGAAATGTCACGCCAACTGCAAGCTGCCGGTACACCATTTACCTGGGCGGCAACGATGCGTGCTGATCAGGGGGGAAGAATGCAACTGGACGACTTGAGGAAATGTAAGGCTGCTGGTTTGCGCCGGTTGTTAATTGGCGTGGAATCCGGTAGTCAGGAAATGATGGATTGGTTGAAAAAGGACATTCGAATGGAACAAGTTGAACTCTGCGCAGAATGGTGCAAGGAGTTGGATTTACAAGTAATTTTTCCATTTATCGTTGGCTTTCCCGATGAGTCGAAGGGAAGTGTTGAGGCTAGCAAACGTTTTATTCGAAAACTCGCAAAAATGTCACCGAAGTTTGAAACCCCCATCTTCTACTTTAAACCCTATCCGGGAACCACCATCACTGATGAAGTGGTGCGTGCAGGGAGTTTCCGTTTACCGGAAAGTATTGAAGAGTGGGCCGCCTTTGATTATGTTGGCTCGCGCGGCCCGTGGGTTGATGACGAGAAATTCAAATTTTTTGAAAACTTCAAATTTTACTTACGCATTTATCGTTGGAGACAGCGACCGATGCTCAAGCCCTTATCGGCCATCGCAGGCTGGAGAATTCGCACTTCCAACTACGGTTTTCGGATGGACAAATGGTGCATTGAAAAGCTCTTGCCTACGCGTAAATTGAGTTGATATAGGTTCTAGTGGGCTTTCGAGTCGTACTTGTCCATTCCAGCGGGCCAACAAATTCTTACCTTAGTAAACGAAGTGAAAATTTTATTCCGCTATAGTATTTACCTCGTTCCCCTGTGCATCGCCATAGTGCTGTTTGGGATCTTCGGATTCAATGGCTATTATGGGCAAGACAGCCACGAATACCTGCGCTTGGCAACAGCTTTTAAGGGCAGCGGTTTTCAGCAGGATGCATTGACCGATTTTCATTGGCCGCTGGTCTATCCGCTCGCGGGAATTTTAATCAGTTTTCTTGGAATTCCATTAAAATGGTCCTTGGTAGTGGTGTCGTTTCTTGCCGCCTGCGGAACCTTGTGGATCTTGAAAAAGCTGATAGAGCAACTCTATAAAACAGACGCTACCATTTGGCTCCTGCTGGCAGCGTGCAGTCAAGTGTACTTTATTCGCGGCGGTATTTTAGCTATGAGCGATATGCTTTGCTGCTTTTTTGTACTGCTTAGTTATTACCATTATTTCCGATACCGAGAGCATGGGCATTGGCGGTTTATGGTCTTTTTGACGGGGGCAGCTACAGCGGCATTTTTCACACGCTATGCGGCCGTTCCTCTTTTAATCCCACCTCTACTTGCCGGTTTTACACTCGTTTTTCGAAGCAGACGTGTTGCATTGAAGATCGCAGCCGTACTTTTCTTGAGTGCCGCAGTGGAATTGATTTTGTGGTCCAGTGATCGCTTTTTTGCCGTCGGCATTGACATCTGGAAACAATGGAGTTGGGAGAATGTTTTTGCACTTCAAGCGGAGGAAGAAAGTGGTGTATTATTACGTACCGTGCCAAATGGCTTGTATATTTTTGGCAATTTCTTTCACATAGGGTTCTTAGCAATTGGCACGCTGCTGCTGCCATTCTATCGGCAGGTGTTGCGTGAAAAAGTAGTTTGGTTTGGCAGCCTTCTTTATTTAGCACTGCTGGTTGGACTGAGTACGCAGAATTACCGCTTCCTGATGGTGTTACATCCACTCGTATTACTGCTTCTTTTCCCTGCTTTTCGGGGCCTTTCAGATTGGCTGAAAGGAAAGCGCTTGTTCACCATTTTTGTGCTGGGTGTCCTCGTTTTCAATGCCGCATTTTTTGTCTATTCCTTTCGAAAAACCTACGCCGTCTTCGCCACGGAAAGAAAGGTGGCGCAGGCCATTTTGGAGCTGACGGAAGATGTACCTATTTATAGTTTTTACGTCGATCAGTCTTTCCCAAGCTATGGGATCCAAAATGAAGTGCGGAATTTATACCTTTCACGTTATGAAACTTTTGAATCAGGAGCGTTGTTGGTGTACAATCCTAAAGAATTTACCGAACAGTGGGGCAACACCAACGTCGGTTTGAATTGGAAAAAACTAAACGAAGAATATTTACTCGATACACTGCAACGCATTGATGGAAACTGGAGAATTTACCGCATCCACTAGCCACATCGCCCTGATCGTTCCCGGATTCCCAAAGGATGAGGCCGATACAAACTGTCTGCCGGCGGTGCATCTCTTCGCACTGGAATTGGCCAAAAAGGTGGAGCGCGTGAGCATTTTTGCCTTGCACTATCCTTTCTCTACACGACCATATACGTGGAACGGGATAGACGTCTATCCCCAGAACGGAGCCAATAAACTTTGGAAGCGCCAGCTGACTCTTTTCACCAGCTTACGAAGATCGATGGACTATGTGAACCGCCTGCACCCCATCCACGTTCTGCATGCGATGTGGCTCAATGAAGGGAGTTTTTATGGGCTGCGTCTTTCGCACAAATGGGGACTTCCGCTGGTCATGACGGCACATGGCCAAGACGTCTTTCCAGCAAATCGCTACTTGCAATCGATTATTCAATCCAACAAGGAAATTTTCTGCCTGTCCGAATTTCAAAAGGGATTCTTGCAGAAGGCGGGATGTAAAAATCCCAACGTGATTGAATGGGGGACCCGGGTGGCAGAAATTGAGTCGAGCCGGACAATCGATCTACTGGCAGTTGGAAATTTAATTCTACTCAAAAATACGAGCTATGTACTGGATGTGTGCGCTGCCTTGAAAGCGAAAGGGAAAGCGGTGAAGGCCGTGGTGATTGGCGAAGGGCCCGAGGACACTCGCTTGCGCGCAAAAGTTGTTGAATTGCACTTGGAAGATGTTGTTGAGTTACGCGGCGCTTGTTCCCATGAAGATGCATTGAAGGCCATCTCTTCTGCGCGGGTTTTGGTACACGCTTCGGCCTATGAAGGTTTTGGGATGGTGCTCATTGAAGCACTGGCAGCGGGGACACATGTGTTATCAACTCCCGTAGGAATTGCCTTTGGCAATAAGAATATCCATCCCCTAAGCATGAAGGTGGAAGAGGATGCAGAAGTGCTCGGGACGTTACTGGAAATGGAACAACCAGCACCATTTCTATACTCTATTCAAACAACTGTCGAACGCTATTTGAAAATCTACGCAGGTGCTTGAATTTTGATCCAATGAAAGGGCGATCGCGCTGAAAAGAGTTTGTTGAGTAGGCGGGACGGTTGGTAAAGTACTTGATGATTTGAAGGAAGTTGATCGAAGCGGAGTTGGTGGTAATAATGGATCGCATGATTTTCGCCTAGTTTCCCGAAATAGTTGGCTGACCGTTCCCAGGCTTCTTGTGCCTCAGTGGGAGTATAAAATGGAGTATCTAGCACATGAATTTCTCCCTGCGGTTTAAGCATGCGGTAGAGTTGTTGCCAAAAAACCGCATCGGGTTGAAAGTAATGCAAGCTGCCGTTGAAAACAATGCAATCGAAATAGGATTCAGGGAGCAAAGACCAATCGGAGCAACAGACGAAATCCAGGTTATTTCCTTGAAAACATCGCGCTGCCTGTTGCAATTCAGTGGCACCAACATCTAAGCCGATCACCTTTCGACCTTCGTCAGCCAGCCAGTTGGTAAACCAACCGTTTCCACAGCCAATTTCAAGGATGTTGGAGAACGGTTTTTTCTGTGCGTATGCACGGAAGCGTTGCCCTGTCCAAGTACGTTTTTTCCATTCCTTCGCCAGGCGTTTGGAAATTGGCAATGCTCTGACTTCTGCATCGCTCAGCATTCTC
>Ga0155421_10282_pt1 | contig 8689 bp, 7 predicted proteins | sample RifCSPhighO2_02_FD_106389 | JGI IMG/M metagenome (GOLD analysis project Ga0155421, IMG submission 106389) | Bacteroidetes bacterium RIFCSPHIGHO2_02_FULL_44_7 | reverse complement strand
TGTTTGCCCATTTGAAGGCCGCAATAGTAGTCAATCAATGTAGAAAACCCAATGAGTACAACATATTCCGGCTTCCAGCACATGTAGAAATAATAACTTGCTGCCAGCAGGAAAATCCAGCGAAATTTGGCGTGCAGGGAAAAATAAACGATGATGATCACCGGCAGAAAAAGAACGAAATCGAGTGTATTAAAAAGCATATACTTCGCTAGCGCTAAGCGCTATGGTATTTGAGGTAGGTGCTTTTTTCGTTCGGGCCATCCCAAGGTCATGCCATTGCAGCTTGTTCGGCCATCATTTTGGCGCGTCCCTTGCTCTTGCGAATCCGGCAACTTACCACCTTGTATTCCGGGCAAAGTGCTTCCGTGCAATGTTCATCCGAGGTAATAATATTGAGCATGACTTCTGGGAAATGAAAAGTAGAACTGAGGATTCCAGGACGCATTTCAGTCGTCACAACAGCCTTGATGTCTACTTTGCCGCGCGGGCTTTCTACACAAACAAAATCCCCATCGACAATGCCTTCTTTCTTTGCATCATCCGGATGGATCAATAACACATCTTCCGTCAAGATTTCTACGTTACCTGTTCGCCGTGTCATTGCTCCGCAGTTGTAGTGTTCCAACTCGCGATTTGTTGTAATGATGTATGGGAAATCCTTTTCGTGCCGAGCAACTTCGCGTGATTTCTCGTAATTGAAAAAATGGAATTTACCCTTTCCACGCTTGAATTCTTCGATGTGCAACATCTTAGTGTCGCTTCCATCTTCGAGAATCGGCCATTGTTTGCCGTTGTCGCCCAGTTCTGACCATTTTGCACCCTTGAAAAAAGGTACGATTCCTGCCACTTCCTCCAGAACACCAGCTCCGGTATAAGGCGCTTGCGGGTACCCCATTCGGTTCATAATGTCCACAATAATTTGTCCGTCTACCTTGGTTCCTTCGAGTGGTTTCACAACTTGATTGACCCGTTGTACACGGCGTTCACCATTGGTAAATGTTCCATCTTTTTCAAGGAAGGATGCACCAGGTAGAACAACGGTTGCACGCATAGCTGTCTCAGTCATGAACAGTTCTTGCACAACCAAAATATCAAGACTTTCCAAAGCCGCAATCACTTTATTCGTGTTGGGATCTGTTTGTACGACGTCTTCCCCAATGATCCACATCGCCTTTAGTTTTCCGTCAATTGCCGCGTTGAACATTTCTGGAATTTTGTAGCCAATATGGCTAGGCACCGGTCGACCGTAATAGGTATTGTATAATTCATTGAAGCCAAGGTTGGTCACATCCATATAGCCAGCACCCTGGTGTGGTTGCGCACCCATATCTGCGGCTCCCTGCACATTGTTCTGACCGCGCAGTGGATTCAAACCGGCTCCTTTCTTGCCAATATTTCCTGTGATCATCACCAAGTCAGCAATGAGCTGAACGGTAAATGTGCCTTGCAACTGTTCGGTCACACCCAAGCCGTGGAACTCCATTGCCAATTTTGCATTTGCATAAGCCAGGGCTGCTTCGCGCACAAGTTCTTTTTTCACACCGGTTATTTGCTCCATTTCGTCCATGTCCAGACGCATGATCTCGGCTTTCATCTCTTCGTAACCTTCTGTGCGGCGAGCAATAAAGTCGGCATCTTCTGCGCCTGCCTCAATGATGTAATACAACATCATGTTCAACAGGGCAACATTGGTTCCTGGGCGCAATTGCAAATGGTAGGTAGCGTACTTGGCTAACTCAATACGGCGCGGATCGATCACAATGCTTGGCACGCCTTTCATCATGCGTTGCTTCAACTTTGCTCCGGTAACAGGATGCGCATCCGTTGGATTGGCCCCAATGATTAAAATGAACTCGGTAAACTCAATATCTTCAATCGAATTAGTTGCTGCTCCAGTTCCAAAAGCACGCTGCATTCCGAGGGCTGTAGGCGAATGACAAACACGCGCACAGCAGTCGATATTGTTTGTTCCAACAACCGCCCGCATAAATTTTTGCATGAGGTAATTTTCTTCATTCGGCGTGCGCGCCGAAGAGATGCCGGCAAGTGCATCCGGGCCATTTTCCGCAATAATACGTTTAAATTCTGCGGTAATATGATCGTATGCTTCGTCCCATGTGACTTCTTCAAACACGCCATTTCGTTTGATTAATGGACTGCGCAAACGTTCGGGATGGTCGTAAAACTTAAAGGCATATCGACCCTTTAGGCAGGTATGTCCGCCATTGGCTTCCGCTTCATAGGGCGCCTGAATACTCAATATTTTTCCATTGCTTGTAGAAACTTCCAAATTGCAACCGACTCCACAGTAGGTGCAAACGGTGCGCGTTTTTTCTTCTGCCTGAATAGCTTTCGATTGAAATATATCCGAAATAGCGGATGTAGGGCAAGCCTGAGAACACGCACCACAACTGACACAATCCGACTCCATGAAACTTTGATCAGAACCCTTTACAATGTGAGAGTCGAAACCGCGACCTGCCATGCTCAGGACAAACTGACCCTGCACTTCATCACATGCACGCACGCAACGGTAACAATTGATGCATTTCGAAAGATCGGAAGTCATGTACGGATGACTCAAATCCTTGGTGCGATCCAAGTGATTGTCTCCTTCCGGATACCGGACTTTTCGGATCCCGACTTGTGCGGCAACAGTCTGCAATTCACAATTTCCATTCACTTCGCAAGTCAAGCAATCCAGGGGGTGATCGGTCAAAACAAGTTCAATGATATTCTTGCGCAATTCATGGATCGATTCCGTGCTGGGATAAATGTACATCCCTTCTGCAACCGGCGTGTGACACGAAGCCATTGCTTTGGTCTTTCCATCTTCGGAAAGCGCGACATCCACGCTACAAACGCGGCAGGATCCGAAAGGTTCCAGATTCGGCGCATCGCACAAAGTGGGGATTAATTTCTGTCCTTCTATGCGGCGAACGAAACTCAAGATCGTTTCGCCTTGTTCAAAGGCATGTGGCAGATTATTGATAAACGCTGTTCTGTTCATATTACACAGGTAATGTATCGCTCAGTATAAATCGATAGTGAGTTCCATTGTCGGTGCTCACTTCTTTTTTTCCATTCATTTGATCGGTTAAAATATCGACCAGTTCCAAGCCAAAACTCGAACTATCTCGATCCGATTCTTTCCACAATCCGTTGTCCGAATAGTGCACTTCTAAAGAAGTAGCGTCTTGAACAACAGCTAAATTAATAATGCCGCCCGTTTTACGCTCAAATGCATGCTTCATCGAATTGGAAACCAATTCATTGATCAACAGGCCAAGCGGCACGATGGTATCGACGTTCAGGTCTTCCGCATTCGATTCAATGTGGATTTTCACCAATTCATGACCGGGGAAAACGCCTACAATTTCTGACACCAATTGATCAAGATAAGATTTTAAATTGACTTTCGAAAGCTCCTTCTCACCATAGAGTTTTTGATGGATCAACGACATGGTCATTATTCGATTAATGGCTTCGGAAAAATGGCCTCTACTTTCTTCAGATTTCAGCTCAGCACTTTGCATGCGCAATAGGCTGATAATTATCTGTAAATTGTTCTTGACACGGTGGTGAATTTCCTTTACTAAAGTTTCATTTTCCAGGTTTTTGGCCTGCACCAACTGGTTCTGTTGTTCTAAGTCCTGGTTAGCTAAGAGAAGGCTTCGTTCGGAATGACTTTGGAACAAAATGAATTGTCGCATCAAATAGGTGATGACGAAAAAGGCAAAAAGTACTTCAATTAAATCGGAAAGAATTTCAATGCGCGTTTTGGGTTGCAGTACTTCGATGTGTTTGTTCAAGGTGAACCAGAAAAAATAAGCCACTCCAAGGAGATTGACGATCCCGAACAGTATGCCATAGAGCCATCCGAGCCCAATAAAGGCAATCATAATACAAATGGACATCCATACAAAGTCGACATAATGTGTATACGTGAGCACATAATTCATGGCAAAGTGCGTCAACATTGTTCCGGCGATGGCGTAGGTCCAAAAGAGTGGTTTGTAGTTTTTAGTGATTGCGAGGTAGATTGCGGAGATGATTGAAACCAAAACGGCCAGTGCAGCGGGCAAGGCAGCCTCAGTATTATTGAATGCATAAATGATCGTCAGCGGCAAAAAAATAAGGGTGAAGGCCATTGAAATGCGCCAAGCCAGCAAGAATCTCCCGCGGTCGTAGTAATTGTCCAAGGACTCTATGTTCGGTAAAAGGAAGCCCATACAGACTGCTCGAATTAAGCGAAGTACGCTTTCAATTCTTCTTCGAAATAGGTCATGGTATTTCGCACGGGAAGCGGAATTCCACCACCGTGTGCGCAAAGGGATCCTTGCTCCAAAGTGGTCAGCAAATCGTTCATCAAATTTCGATCGATCTTGTAGCTTCCATCGAGGGCCTTCGCGGTCATTTCTTGACCACGTTTAGTACCTAAACGACAAGGGAAACACTTGCCGCAGCTTTCGTACGAAGCGAAATCAAAGAGATGCTCTAAAAATTGCATCATGGGGAATTCTTCCGGGATACAAACTACCGAAGCATGCCCAAGCAAAAAGCCATTTTGCGCGAAAGATTCAAAATCAAGAGTAAGTGCACCAATCTTAGAAACAGGTACTAAACCACCCAAGGGGCCTCCGATTTGCATCGCTTTCACCGGACGCTTGAAGCCTCCGCCCAAGTTTTCAAAAATGATGGAGAGCGGTGTTCCCATCTCTACTTCATACACACCGGGATTGTTGAAAAAACTATCCAAACAAACCAGTTTTGTGCCGGAAGATTTGTCGGTGCCGATTGCCTTCCACGCTTCACCCCCTTGCTCAATAATGAAATGTAAACTTGCTAAGGTTTCAACGTTGTTTACAATCGTCGGCTTGTTAAAAAGCCCTTGCTGCGCAGGATAAGGTGGGCGCACCCGAACTTCCGGTCGTTGCCCCTCGATGGAGTTGATCAGTGCAGTTTCTTCCCCGCAAATATAGGAGCCTTGTGCACGGATAATTTTGAAATCGAAATTAAACCCGCTACCGCAAATATTTTCTCCGATCAAGCCAGCGGCACGCAATTCATCAATGGCGCGCTGTGCAATTTCAGCCGAATCAGGATATTCAGCGCGGATATACAGGACACCCCAGTTGGCATGGGTGACATAGCCGGCAATTAGCATTCCGTACAAGACCGAGTGGGGTCGGTGCTCCAGGAGATAGCGATCGGAATAAGCACCGGGATCACCCTCGTCCGCATTGCAGATAATGAATTTTGTGTCATTTTCTGTATTCCGACAGAAGCCCAATTTCGTGCCCATCGGAAAGCCTGCACCACCTCGTCCGCGAATATTGGAAATTTTGATTTCTTCTAAAATGTCCGCGGAATCTTTTTTCAGAGCAGCCTTGAAAGAAGCATAATAGCTTTCCAGATCCGAATAAGGTTCGGTTAATATGGTTTTGCCGTAAGCTTGTACATTGTAATGATCTTGCGGACCCTTTTTGTCGGCAATGATTTCGTCCAAACGATTCAATGCCTTCCCCGAATAGTTGCTACCCGCATAATGAAATGCGGCATTTTCATGACAGCGTCCCAAACATGTCATGTGGCCAATTTCATCAGCTTGAAAATGGCTTTCCAATGCCTTGCTTACCGTTTCCTGCGTTCCCGCACAAACACAAGCAGTACCATTACATACGTAGGCTTTCTTTCCCTTGTTTTCGGGCTTGAGAAAATCGTAAAAAGTTGCGGTGCCATAGGTGTTCGCTTTACCAACAAGAAACTCTTCGGCAAGTTGGTCCATTTCTTCCTTTTTGGGAGTTCCTTCTGAGGCAGCCAGTTGTCCTAAGCGGTCAAATAGATTGTCCTTGAGACCTTTTCTTCCTGATAATTCACTTAAATTCTTAGACATAAATACGTGCGAATTTTAAATGGCCTTTTGGCCTTGATAAGTCGATTGAATCCGTTCGGGATGTGCATAGCAAGTTGAGTGTTCTCCCCGACAAAAGGCCAAGAGTGTTACACCCAACTCCTTGGCGTAATCTACGGCAAGGGAGGAAGGGGCAGATACTGCACACAAAACAGGAATTTTTGCTTTAAACACTTTGATCACAATTTCATAGGAAATCCTGCCACTGACCAAAAGTGTTTGAGTTTCACCAGATTTTCCCCGTAAAATTAAGTCACCGATAACCTTGTCAACCGCATTATGTCGACCGATATCTTCCATACAGGCGAGGAGTTCACCCTGTGTGTTAAAAGCCGCCGCCGCATGCGACCCCCCTGATTGTTTAAAGGAGTTCTGTGCTGCCTGCATGCGTTCAAAAAGTGCTGGAATTATGTGGGAATCCAAAGTTTTTGACGAAGGAAGTGCTGCGCCCAAATCACCCAAATCGTCTAATTCGGTTTTGCCGCAAATCCCACAGGATGCTACAGAAAGCAGATTGCGTCCATTGCTGTATCCATCTCCTAGCTGCTCTTCCGGAATGGTCAAGTTAGCGATGGTGATGATACTATCCTCTTTTTCTTTCTGGAGTTGAATTTCAGGGAGATAGTTCACATTGTTCAATACACCTTCCGAATGGAGAAGACCACGAACCAAGGCTTCATCGTTGTTCGGGCTCCGCATCGTAATGGTAAAAGGCGTACCATTCACATTGATCTGCAAGGCTTCCTCCACGCTAAGTACATCTCCAACTTTTTCGGTTGAAAGCGCGTCAAATCGAACTCCCTGATATTTTCTTATCGCCACTGAATACGGGTATGCAAAGAGCTAAAGATAAGGATTTATTTCGCACAGAAGTGCGCATGAATGAAGCAGAGCTCGACATTCACTCGTCGTAAAATCCGCGGTCAATAAAGGCTCCATATACCCAACCTTCTTTTGACTCTTCAGTAGCATCGTCCCAATATCCGACTTTGAACCAATGATGTGTGCCTAAATCACCCAGCATTTCAGATTTACCCAATTCCAGTAATCGTACCCATTGGGAATGGAAGGCGACCGATCGTAGAATTTCGGATTTCAAACTCGGCAATGCGTGAATGGGAGTTTCCATTAAAGTGAGGCGCACAAAATCGCCAGCGTCTACTTCTTTTTGCCCGGCTCGGCGAAGAATCTTCAATCTCCCTTCAGGGCTATTCTGTACAATGCGTTTCAGCGAATCAATGGTTTGTGTTGCTTCAAGGATATCGGCCCTATTCTCAAGGGTAGGCAATAGGGCTTGCAAGCCTTCGATCCGTTTAGAAAGGCCTGACAGCAGCAGTTCCATTTGATCGTCGTAAAGCGTACTAAGCGCATCGCTATCTTCGTCCGGAGCTGTATACTTTGTTTCTGTATCTACTTCGTATTCGGAGGGTTGGACGATTGTTACTATCGCCATTCCATCGTCGTAAAGAGTGAAAGACTGAGTGACGTACATATTGAAACCAGACTCAACATATATGGGTAGACCGTATTCATCAAAAAACCGAACAAAGCCACTTTCAGAGTCTCCTTGGCAATAGGAGTCGAATAATTCTTCAGCGATCACACTATCATTCTCAGTCTTGTACAAACGGTAAACGCCTTCTCCCGCTGATTCCGGATAGACATCACACAGGCGATCGTCCCACGGCCAAGAAATTTCCGAACATTTGATGACCGTGCCATCTGGTAGGAAGGACCATTTGGATGGGAAGGGGTTTGCTTTTTCAGCGATTTTGTAAAAATCAATGTCTTGGGAATAAGCGCTCAGCGACAAGAATAGCCCGAATGTAGTGACTAAAAAAAGGTTCAGACTATTCGGATATGACAAGCGTGAATTCATAGTGCTTTGCCGAGAAATGGATTGTGAGCGTAGACTGGGTTGCCATTGATCCTGCGCCAACTGGTGATTTGTCCAACATGGGTCAGCGCATCCGCTATAGGGCCGTTGAGAAGGTTCCAAACGGGATATTCAAGTGCCTTATCTTTCGGCCGAAATTTTTTTAGTTCGAGTGCTGCATCGTCAAGGTCAATTGTAATCTTTCGACTGACCGATAAGAGTCGAAGACTTTCGTTCCGAGTATCAAGGGCATCACTCGGGGGCGAAATTCTTTCAACCGGAACATCGGAAAGCACACAATAAGTGACGTTGCAGAGATGGTGGAAGTGGTTCAATAACTCACGTATATTCATGCTGCTTTCGCAGGGACGAAATTCAAAATCCTCGGATGTTAATCCTTCCGTTGCCCAGTAATAGCGGAAAATTAAGCCATCCAATAGACGGGTTAGAACAGTGTTTCCAGAGAGTTGCGTTGGCGCTTCGGGAAGACTTGAATAGTCCATTTGTTGAAAGTTTGATCCAAACTACGAAAATCTCTTGGATGAGTGAAGAGTGCGCAAAGAGAATTGGGAAATGCACGGCCCTAGGCGTCCGGATTCTATCACAAAAGGTGTTTCCCTTTGTATGAGGAACGGTTAAAATGCGATCAGAAAAATTAGATCAGCACAGAGCAATAACACGAATTGCACTTTTATGCCATTTATTGCACCGGATTGGAATTGTGTTAATGAGCAGGCCAAATCTGTCAAAGCCTTTGCCTAGTTCACTGCAATTTTGGCTCAACCAACCGGCCCAAAAAGTGGTCGAAAATATGAATCACACATAAATTTTTACAAAATGAAAAAGCTAAAATTTTTACTACTAGTAATTGTAAGTCCCGTAATGACGTGGGCGCAACA
>Ga0155421_10310_pt1 | contig 8695 bp, 6 predicted proteins | sample RifCSPhighO2_02_FD_106389 | JGI IMG/M metagenome (GOLD analysis project Ga0155421, IMG submission 106389) | Bacteroidetes bacterium RIFCSPHIGHO2_02_FULL_44_7 | reverse complement strand
CTTCCGGAACATTCGTGAATGAGTGGAATTCCAATGACTTTTTATCTCCAACAGAAACCCTTGACTTTTGGGGCTACAATGCTACGAGTTTCGATTATTCACATGCCAATGCTATCGAAGAGGATCTCGATGGGAATATCCTGATATCGCACAGGCACCTGAATTCCATTCATAAAATCGATCGGCAGACGGGTGCAATAATTTGGCGCTTGGGGGGCGAACTTTCCGATTTCACTTTTCCCAATGACAATGGCTTCAGCGGACAACACGATTGCCGGCTCTTGCCCAACGGCGAACTTAGCTTGTTCGACAACGGCAATATGGCGGGACTCACGCGCGGTGTAAGTTATGCTCTAGATACCGTGAATTGGACCGCAACTAAGACTAACGAATTCATTCATCCGAACAATGTCACATCAATAGCGATGGGCAGTTATCAAATCGGAGATGCCGGTCATGAATGCTTGAGTTATGGTCTGCTCTTCCGTCCTATGCCCAATCTAACAATGGTGGATGCCAATCACGATCTGGTAGCCGAGTTTTTCTTTGAGGATTCTGTGGCGAATTACCGTCTTCAACATTCAGATTTACCTATTCCCAACCGCCCTGAAATAACCTGCGATTGGAACGGATTGGCATGGGAACTCAGTGCTCCTTCTGGATTTTCGGATTACGCATGGTCAACAGGTGCATCTACCAGTACCGTTGAAATTACGCAGGCCGGAACCTACCAGGTATGGGTCAATCAAGGCATCGGAATGATCGGATCCTTCCCCCTCATTGTAACCGACCCGAACAATCCCTGTGCTGTTGGAATTGAGGAGCTGACCGCCCATAATGGCAACTATCGCCTCTTTAACCTCCTTGGTCAGGAAGTGCACGCACCGGAAAACAATCAGCTGTACATGAAAGTTTGGGAATCCGGAAGAACGGAAAAAGTGATTTTGAGGGATTAGCGGACATCTTAGTCAATTTTCGGGTTCTGGGTAATCTTGGTGATATTTTACCCCAATGTACTCAGATAGACTCGAATTTACCCCTATCATTATTACCTGGGTAACTTTTACATCTTTTTACCCCGATATGCTTGCAAGGATCAAAATGAAAAAATGGGGCTTGGCGAGAGCTGCAATCGCAAAATTAGACGGGATTACCAATACCTTGACTGATCCTCAAATAATGGTCAACACCATTTCTCTGCAAGAAGCCAAGGAATCTTCCAAAATCGAGAACATTGTAACAACAACCGATGCACTCTACGAAGCTATGGCGCTATCTGCTGATGAGAATAAAAGCGATGCAACGAAAGAAGTACTGCGCTATAGAGAATCATTGATGGAAGGCATGCATCTTGTGAAAAATAGTGGTCAGTTGGACAAAGAATTGCTCGTGCGCTTATTTCAAATTATCAAAGAATCAACGGCTGGAATCCGAACCGACTTACAAGAAGTGTATCTAAAACAGGGAGGTTCGGGTACGCGCGCCACCGAACGCATATACACGCCACCGTCCGGAAATGCGCTGCTGAATGAAAAACTGGATAATCTCATTGACTACTTGAATGACGACACGCACTACCCGGATGATCCTTTGCTGAAAATGGTCGTTGCACACTATCAATTTGAGGCGATTCACCCCTATATTGATGGGAATGGTCGCGCTGGCAGAGTAGCAAATGTTCTCTACCTCGTATCGAAAGGTATTCTCAAATATCCAGTAGCCTACTTTAGTCGTTACATCAATCAACACAAAGAAGACTATCAATATCTGATAAAGGGGGTTACTGAAAGACAAGCATGGAAGCCTTGGCTACTTTTTATGCTGGAAGCCGTTGAGTCGACTGCGAATTATACCATACACAAGATTGAACAGATCAATGAACTGCGAGAAAAGGTGATCGACTATGTTCGTGAACGGGATTCGAAAATTGACAAAGAGTATATTGAAGCGATCTTTACACGGCCCTACATCAAATCCGTGCATCTAAGTGATAATGATAGATACAAGGTGAAAAATAGAAAAACAGCCACCTCCATTCTGGATAAACTTGTTGCATTGGGAGCGCTGGATCCTCCCAAAAAAATTGGTCGCGAAATCGTCTACATCAATTCTACATTGATCAATATCCTCTCAGACAACGACGATTAGAAGGAGATAAAGACCTTTTTCACCACAACTCCTGCTTCTGTTTCAAGTTGAACGAAGTACACGCCGCCATCCAATTTGGATATGTCCAGACGCTCCGCCAAGTTTCCCAATTGGATTTCCTGACCACTGGCACTGAACATGCGCAGGCTTTTAATAGCTGCCGGTTGTTCCACTACAAGTTCAAGGGAAACATTATCAACAAAAACGTCGAAAGACGCGGCCTCTTCCTCCAATCCAAGCGTTCCCGGGCACTCATCCGCGAATTGGTAGAGCTGGGAAGTGTTGTAGCTGGTCGAAATCAAGGTCGTGGTTTTATCGGGACAAACTTTATAGACCATTGGATAGTAAGTCATGTTGTAGTCCGTGAAAATCGTTCGGTCTGCACCCTCCACATCAATCATGGGAATAGAATTTCCAAGGGTCCAATCACCTTGTGTATAGCCTCCCAACCCATAAAAAGCATCTGCGTTGAATTCATCATTTTCAAGCATGAGCACTTGGATTTGCGCACTTCCTTCGGGTCCATAATTTTGATACAGGTTCTCCAGGGTTCCCGAATTGTGATAGGCCCAACAACTCGGACAATGACAGGCGAAAAACTTTAAATATACCACTTTGCCTTCGTCGAGGTATTGGTATAAATTATGGGGAGTACCATAAATGTCCGTCAGGGTGAAATCCGTTGCTATCGAACCGTTTGGAATTTGTGCCTGCGTCGAAAACGACACGAGAAGGGTAAGAAGAATAGAAGCAAGACGATTTTTCATAAAAGGTAAATTCAGAACTTTAACGTGCGTGTTGTTTATTTCTTACGCCCTACTCCAATTAATTTCACCTTTCCCGTTCCAATGCACGAATGATTTCTTCACGAATCGTCCAGAGTTCTTCTACTTTACGTGTCGGATGTTCCCGTGCTACCCAGGCACTAAACCGGCTTTTGTGCTCGTCTACCTTCCATTCTACAACCTGATACGGCTCAATCCGAATTTCCTCCAACACATCTGCTCGAAAACGGTCATAGGAACTGGTTACGGTTGTACAGTCAATCATACCTTCCGGTGTTTCCAGGTAGCAGTGCGCTTCCAGGATATAGGTAAGTCCGTACTTTTCCAGAACGGTAGCTATTCCGGGGGTATTCGCTGCTGACATCTTATACATCCCCATGATCAAATGAATGTTCTTCAAGCCGTTTCTTCGAGCGATATCCACCAAAAATGCGTGTTTCGAACTACAGGTTCCTTTGCGCTCCTCCCAAACAGATTCCCAATTGCTCCGGTCTAGATTCCTGCCGTACCTGAAATTCTTCACAGAGCGCAGCAAGTCTTCCCAACTCACACAACCTGCTTCCACAATCTGCTGCGTCAAATTATCTGTTGACTGGAGATTCATTCAAACAATCCGCCCTGCGAGAGACCTAAATGTTTTCCCAGATGTTTGTAGGTTTTCTCGGTGACCTTGCGGCCACGTGGCGTGCGCATGAGAAATCCTTCCTGAATTAGAAAGGGCTCATAGACTTCCTCCAATGTCCCTGCGTTCTCACTAATAGCTGTGGCAATGGTTGTCAACCCAACAGGTCCACCGTGGAATTTGTCAATAATGACACTGAGGATCCGGTTGTCCATCTCATCCAGGCCACTTTGATCTACGTTCAAGGCATCCAGCGCATGGTTGGTGATGTCAATTTCAATTGTTCCATCGCCTTTGATCTGGGCAAAATCCCGTACACGTCTCAGCAGAGCATTCGCAATTCTCGGGGTGCCACGGCTGCGACTGGCAATTTGGTAAGCTGCCGTTTCTTGGATTTCAATCCCCAATAAATCCGCAGAGCGCTCCACAATGGTTGTCAATGTTTTTGAATCGTAGTATTGCAAACGTGCATTGATGCCAAATCGCGCCCGCAATGGAGAGGTCAGCAAACCAGATCGCGTTGTCGCTCCAATCAAGGTGAAGGGATTCAATTCAATTTGTATTGAGCGTGCATTCGGCCCACTGTCAATCATAATATCAATCACGTAGTCTTCCATCGCCGAATACAAGTATTCTTCAATGACCGGACTCAAGCGGTGAATCTCGTCAATGAACAAGACGTCACCACGGTCCAGATTCGTGAGTAATCCTGCCAAATCTCCGGGCTTATCGAGCACAGGGCCGCTGGTTATCTTGCACGAGACGCCAAGTTCATTCGCAATGATATTGGCGAGTGTTGTTTTACCCAATCCCGGAGGGCCATGCAAAAGCACGTGATCCAGAGGTTCATTTCTGAGAATGGCTGCTTGGACGAAGATTTGCAAATTCTCCACAATCTTCTCCTGACCGGTAAAATCTTCCAGTTTCTTCGGACGAAGGACTTTGTCGTAATCCTGATCCGCTGTGCCTTCAGACTCTGAGCGGTAATCAAATGTATCTTCCAAGTGCGGTGACTTTGTTCAAAAATACAAAAAGCCCCTCGTCTCTAGACGAAGGGCTCTCATTAATTCTCAATTTCTTAGTGACCTTCTACCTCTCCTTCGGCCAAGGGAACAATCTGAGGGATGAAATCCTCCTCTGCACCCGGTTTGGAGTAATCGTATGGCCAACGGTGTACTGTTGGCAATTCACCTGGCCAGTTTCCGTGGATGTGCTCCACAGGAGTTGTCCACTCGAGTGTTGTACCTCTCCATGGATTCTGAACGGATTTCGGTCCACGGTAAATACTGTAAAAGAAGTTGAATAGGAATACCAATTGACCCAAAGCTGCAAAGATGGCAAAGACAGTGATGATTATATTGAGGTCCATCATCATTTCCTGTGAATTTGTATCGAAATCCCCGTATACGGAATAATCATAGTAACGACGTGGTGCTCCAGCCAAACCAACGAAATGCATTGGGAAGAAGACCCCATACGCTCCGATGAATGTAATCCAGAAATGAACATAGCCCAAACGCGTATTCATCATCTTTCCAAACATTTTCGGGAACCAATGATAGACCCCGCCAAACATACCAAAGACGGCCGAAAGTCCCATTACCACGTGGAAGTGAGCAACGACAAAGTAGGTATCATGCACGGTGATGTCCAAAGCGGCATCGGCAAGAATGATTCCTGTTACACCTCCTGTGATGAACGTAGAAACCAAACCAATTGCAAAAAGCATTGCCGGCGTGAATACGATGGAACCTTTCCACAAGGTCGTTAGGTAATTAAACACCTTGACGGCGGATGGAATCGCGATGAGGAGCGTTGTAAAGACGAAAACACTTCCCAAGAAGGGGTTCATACCGGTAACGAACATGTGATGCGCCCATACAATGAAGGAAAGGAATCCAATCGCTAGAATAGACCCAATCATTGCGCGGTAACCAAAAATTGGTTTACGCGAGTTGGTCGCAATAATTTCAGAGGACAGACCCAAGGCCGGAAGTAAAACGATGTAAACCTCTGGGTGACCAAGAAACCAAAACAAATGCTGGTAGAGTATAGGAGACCCCCCTTGTTGAGTGAGCATTTCCCCACCTACAATGATATCGGACAGATAGAAACTTGTTCCCGCCATTCGGTCCATAATGAGCAACAAAACGCCAGCAAATAGAACAGGGAAAGACAGTACCCCAAGCACTGCTGTTACCAAAAAGGCCCAAACAGTCAACGGAAGACGTGTCATGGACATTCCGTTAGTACGTAAGTTCAATACGGTAACGATGTAGTTCAATGATCCGATCAAAGAAGAGGCAACGAAAATCGCCATGGAAAACAACCACATGGTCATCCCCATCCCAGAACCGCTGATTGCTTGCGGCAGGGCGGAAAGTGGAGGGTAAATCGTCCATCCGGCCATTGCGGGACCTGTTTCAATAAACATGGACGCAAACATCAACAAGGATGAGATAAAGAAGAACCAATACGAAAGCATGTTCAAGAAGCCGGAAGCCATATCGCGTGCTCCCACTTGGAGTGGAATCAAAATGTTGGAGAAGGTTCCTGACAAACCACCTGTGAGGAGGAAGAATACCATGATCGTGCCGTGAATTGTCACGAGACCGAGATACATGTCTTCTTGCATCACTCCACCTGGCGCCCACTTATCGCCCAAGAAGAACGATACGAAATCAGATCCTTCACCTGGCCAAGCGAGTTGGATACGGAATAAAATTGACAACAACATTGCCACAACCCCCATGAATACAGCAGTTATCAAAAACTGCTTGCCGATCATTTTATGGTCTTGGCTAAAGATGTACTTCGATACGAAACTCTCTTCGTGGTGTCCGTGATCATCGTGGTGTCCGTGTGCTTCGTGCGCTACTGCCCCCATTTCTATCGTGTTTATTTTTGTCTTAATCGTTAATTATAACCCTGCCTCTACTGGCTCAACCCCATCTATTGGCGGTGTAACAACACCATCAGCCGGCACTGCAGGCTCGCCCTCTCCATTCTCCGGAGCTGGAGCAGCCGGTGGTTTTGCAAAATAGACGTCTTTGAATGTTTGCTTCTTCTTGGATTTCATCCAGGCAGTATATTCCTTTTTAGAAAGAACCACCACCATCATTTTCATTTTGTAATGCGCCCCTCCACAAATCTTGTTGCACATTAATACATAATGGAAATTCGGATTGTTCATGTCCTTGCGCATTTCATCCGTCGTCTTGTTCGGGGTAAACTTGAAGCGCGTTGTCATTCCCGGCACCGTATTCATCTGAACTCGAAAATGCGGGAAGTAAGCCGAGTGAATAACATCCTTGGAACGGAAAGTGAAGTTGTACTCTTGATCGACGCACAGGTAAAGGGTATCCTTTTGGATGATGTCATCCCATGCCCATGCATCTTCTTTCACATCGTGACGGGCTTTCATTTGATACAACATGCGGATGAGCTTTTCCTTACGGTGCAAATCCAACGTCATTTTCTCACGATCTTCCGGTACCAGCATGGTGTCACGCTTATTGAGAATGCGCTCCATCTTGTGGATGCCCATTTCCATTTCCATGATCGCCGAATCAATTGTATTGCTGGTAAGCAAGGCTAATTCGTTGTTGCCGGTTGTCAATTTGTAATCGAAACGACCCAGTTCATTGTTGGCTCCGGAATAGCGGGCTGTCCAATCAAATTGCTTAGAGAACAATTCAATTTCAATGGCATCTTTTCCTGCATCACCGGTAGCGTTGTTCCAGCTTCTCAATCCAAAGATGATGATAATGGCCAAAACGATAGCTGGGACAACCGTCCAGAGCATTTCCAATTTGTTGTTGTGTGGGTAGTAAAATGCCGGTACACCAGGACGCTTCACATACTTATATGCAAACCAGAACAACAAGAAGTTGCACAGGAAGAATACAGTCACAATAATGAAGAAATTGAGGTTCAACAACCAATCCAATTCCTCACCGTGCACAGAGGCGGCATCTCCACGACCAACCCATCCGAAAGTTAACATTAGCCAAATGAAGCCCACAAAAAGGACGATCATGAAAATCAGCATTAAGCCGGCATTCATGCGGTTGTCTCGGTTGCTGATGTCGGATTCATGCTTATCCCGAAGTTTGGTCGAGAGCTCGTATACGCGCATCATCTGGGCGACGGCCACTACTCCCAAAACTATAACTCCTAATATGATCAATTTACTTAACATCTATTCTACTATTAGCTGTGATAACAATTCCTTCTTATATTTCGTGGTGTACACTCTCATCCAAGAATGGGTGATTCACTGGAGTGAGAGGTGACTTTGTCAAGTTCATCAGAATAACCCGAATAAAAATTCCCACGAAGGTCAATGCCATTCCGATTTCGAGGAAACCAATGCTTGACTGTGCCCCCATTGATCCCGCAAAAACCATCATATATACATCCAACCAGTGGCCGACGACGATCATCAAACCAACAAAGGTCAAAATGTTTGAATTTCGTTTTGCCTCACGCGACATTAATAATAACATCGGGAACGCAAAGTTGATGATGAACATAGAGAAGTATAAAACTTTGAAATTTTCAATGCGCATCATATAGTAGGTAACTTCTTCACCAATGTTTGCATACCAGATCAACATAAACTGGGAGAACCAAAGGTAGGACCACAAGAATGAAATCGCGAAGGTCCATTTTCCTAGATCGTGGATGTGGCTGTCGTTCACTTTTGGCAAGTAACCCAATTTTTTCAAGTACAGGGTCAACATCACCAAGGTGATCATGGCCGATACCCAGATTCCAGAGAATGTATACCATCCAAACAAGGTAGAGAACCAGTGAACGTCAATTGACATCAACCAATCCCAGCTTGATGTGGAGCTAAACACTGCAAAGAACACGAGGAATAACGCACCACGACGATAGTTCTTAAAGTGAATCGCTGTTCCACCAACACGATCTTCTTCCAGGGAACGCTTTCGGAAACCTGTCCAGAAAATATAGTATGTCGCCAAGTAAACAATGGTACGAATCCAGAAAAAGGCCATGTTCAAGTATGCTGACTTACCATCGATTAAAGCATCGTAATGGTGATTTCCCTTCGTGGTATAAGCAGGATCCATCCAAATGTAAATGTGAGCATACTTGAACATGGCCTTTTTCT
>Ga0155421_11801_pt1 | contig 8868 bp, 6 predicted proteins | sample RifCSPhighO2_02_FD_106389 | JGI IMG/M metagenome (GOLD analysis project Ga0155421, IMG submission 106389) | Bacteroidetes bacterium RIFCSPHIGHO2_02_FULL_44_7 | reverse complement strand
CCAAGGAAAAAATTCCACCAGGAATTACGTTGAATAAATGCCGCCAATTGCCACACAGCAAAAATGACAAAGACCAATAAATTCGTATCTGTGCGCAGATCGTTGGTGATGAGAAACAAGGCCTGTGTGGTACCCAGCATGAACGCGGCATAGGTCGCGATCTTTTTGGAATAATAGAGCAGGGCAAAGCGATAGGTGCTGTACAAGCCAAGAAGTACAAGAAGAAATGAGGGCAATTTATAAGCGAAATTATTGAAGCCGAATAGCTGCATGCTCAGGGAACTCAACCAAAACAGCAGAGGCGGCTTATCGAGATAATCGGCTCCATGGTGATACACTTCCAAATAATTTCCGCTTTGTGCCATTTCCATAGAAATTGAGGCGTATTGGGCGGCGTCAATGTCCATGACATCAATGAACAAGTTGAAAAAATAGATTACCAAAATTCCGGCAACGATCAATGCATACTTATAACGATCAAGAAATTGTGTCATCGGATTTGTGGAATATCCTGTGAAAATAGGCAAAAAATGGAGGATGGACTGTAATCTATCACTCAATATTCGGTTTGCAGTATATTTGCAATATGATCCACTTCGTCCGCACTTATCTGGATGTTATCTGGCAGTGTTTATTGTATGTGCTGCTCTTGTTCTCGGGATGGGCTAGCCCACCGGATATTGTGGTTATTTACGCCATCGAAACAATTGTCATAGGCATTTTTCACGCCTTTCGAATGCTCATCCTGACGTATGGCTCAACACCTGACAACAGAAAAAATGGACTGGGGATGACGCTGTTCTTTTTAGTCCATTACAACATGTTTACCTTCATTCAAACGGGTTTCTTTTTCGTCTTTCTGGCCATGTCTGATGAACGGATTTCGAGTGGTTTTGACTTCCAAAATTTCATCACCGTGCTTAAAATAGAAGGTGTACAGCTTGCGCTTTTGGTGATGCTTCTCAGCCAGGCGATACGACTGTATTTCAATTTTATCCGCAAAGCCGACTACAGAAATATGGAGGTCAGAACCTACATGTTTGTGCCGTATTTGCGGATCCTTGTACAGCAATTTGTCGCGATCATACCCGGCTTATTCATTCTATTTCTGGATGGTGGATTTGCAGCTGCGATCTTACTGATTCTCCTGCGTTCCTTGCTCGACGGATTTCTTGCGCGGATGCGAGGCGATGTCGCCTTCATCAACAAATCCGCAGACTATCTGGTGAAAAGAAGCAATGCGCAAGGAAAAACGCTAGATCGAAGCCAGGTTCAAAAATTTCTGGAGTTGGTCGTGAAATACTGAGGTGTTTGCGCTGGCGAAGAACTTGCCTTTCAGTTATTTTACAGCGATTTGTCGTTTCGCCTCCTTCAAAAGTCCTTCAAAATCTCCTGCCTGGGCATATTTTTGTTCAATTTTATAGCTGAAGCCGTCTGTTGTAAAAATCTCAATGCCAGCGAGGTTTGGTTCGTCTGAACCGGAGTATTCATACCAGCGAAAAGTACAATCCGCAAGTCGGATTTTAAGGCTGGGTCGATCCTGATATGTGAAACAAATGGCCGTGGAATTGAAAGTTATTTCTGTTTTATCGCCCGCGCGCCTGACAAGCATTGGCTGAATCACAAGCATATAGCTTACAGCACAAGTAGCCGCAATGGCAAAGGCCACGATGACATGCACTTCAAAGCCGAAAATGAGCAACATGGGCACGCCTCCAATGAAAAGGCACATACTTAAAACCGTTATGAGAAAGGTCTGATTGCCTGCTTTTTTCGATTTTGGCGGATAATACTGAATGATGTATTCTTTTTCTAGCGCTAGATTGGAGCTCATGTGACCCATCAAATTATTAAATGTCAGACCAATATAAATAAAAGGAGTGAAAAGCTAGATCGAACGATGTGCTGTGTTTTCTTCCGTGAACTTCAGAATGCCTGTCGCTTTCAGTTTGCGGCAGGATTAATCGTAATACGATTCGCTCTTCCAAAAGCTTTGGTGGTTTTCCTGATCATTCCTTTCGCAGGCGTTTGCATTTCACTATTTTTGCGGCAATAAAGAAAGAGCATGTACAGAACGAAGACCTGTGGTGATTTGCGCCCAGCAAATATTGGAGAAATGGTAACCCTCAGTGGATGGGTGCAAAAATCGCGTGATTTAGGAGGGATGACCTTCGTGGATTTGCGGGATCGCTATGGAATCACACAGCTGGCCTTCAACTTGGATGACAATGCTGACTTGTGCATGGAAGCTCGAAAACTAGGCCGTGAATTTGTTGTACAAGCGACCGGCGAAGTCATTGAGCGCTCGAGCAAGAATGCGAACATGGATACGGGTGATATTGAGATCCGTGTGACGGAATTCACCGTGCTCAACGCATCCAAAGTTCCACCTTTCACGATTGAAGACCAAACGGACGGCGGAGAAGAATTGCGCATGCAATACCGCTACTTGGATTTACGTCGGAATCCTGTCTTGTCGAAACTACGTTTGCGGAACCGTGTTGCTTTGGAGACGCGTAAATACTTGGATTCGCAGGACTTTATTGATGTAGAAACGCCCGTTTTGATCAAGTCTACGCCGGAAGGAGCGCGCGATTTTGTTGTGCCAAGCCGTATGAACGAAGGACAATTTTATGCCTTGCCGCAATCGCCACAGACCTTTAAACAATTGTTAATGGTTTCGGGCTTTGATCGGTATTATCAAATCGTGAAGTGCTTTCGTGACGAAGATTTACGAGCAGATCGCCAACCTGAGTTTACCCAAATTGACTGCGAAATGGCCTTTGTGGAGCAAAATGATGTCTTGGAGACCTTCGAGGGCATGATTAAACATCTGTTCCGTGAAGTACGAAATGTTGAATTCGATGGCGATTTTCCGCGCATGACCTATGCGGAAGCAATGGAGCGTTTTGGATCAGATAAACCGGATATCCGCTTTGGAATGGAATTCGTGAATTTAAACGACCTGGCAAAGGGCAAAGGATTCTCCATTTTTGATGGTGCTGAAGTTGTTTTGGCGATCAATGCAGAGCAATGTGCTGTTTATACGCGTAAGCAACTGGATGAACTCACAGATTGGATGAAGCGCCCACAAATTGGTGCTAAGGGATTGATTTATATGCGGTGCAATGAAGATGGAACCTTCAAATCTTCCGTAGATAAGTTTTACACGCAAGAGGACCTTGCGGCTTGGGCGAAAGCATGTCATGCACAGCCGGGTGATCTCGTTCTCGTCTTAAGTGGCGATTTGGAGACAACGCGCAAGCAAATGAATGAATTGCGTTTGCACATGGGCAGTGAGCTCGGCTTGCGCAACCCGAATGTATTCAAACCACTTTGGGTATTGGATTTCCCACTTTTGGAATGGGACGAGGCAAGTGGACGTTATCATGCCATGCACCATCCCTTTACCTCTCCAAAGCCGGAAGATGTGGACCTCTTGTCGACCGACCCGGGGAAGGTTCGCGCAAACGCATACGACTTAGCCATGAACGGTGTTGAGTTGGGCGGGGGATCGATTCGAATTCACGATCGTGAGCTGCAATCCAGAATGTTTGATTTGCTCGGATTCACGAAGGAAGAAGCAGAGGCACAATTCGGATTTTTGTTGTCGGCTTTTGAGTACGGCGCACCTCCACACGGCGGATTGGCTTTTGGCTTGGATCGACTTGTCGCAACGATGGGCGGTTCGGAATCCATTCGTGATTACATCGCCTTTCCGAAGAACAATAGCGGACGTGATGTGATGATTGATGCTCCGTCTCCGTTGAATGACGAGCAGCTCAAAGAATTGGGGATTGCGTTGAGATAACGGGAGAGTCCTATAAACTCTCCATATTGAATCCTTCACCAACAACTTTGAAGGAAGTCCTTCTATTGCGTTGGTGGTATTCTTCCCGAACTTCTTCTGTTTCCTGAGCGTTGATGTATTTTTCCGTTAAATAAATTCGGTTCCCATTGGCATCCGTTACGGGCCTTTTCTTTTCATCCTTGAGGTAATTTGGTTCATCTTCACCATAACCAATGGCTACCAGACGTTCTTGCGGCATACCTTTAGAGATCAGATAGTCCACGCATGATTTTGCACGACGTTGCGCAAGCGCTCGGTTGTAGGCATCACTACCCCGACTGTCTGTGTGTGAATTAATTTCAACAACCAAGTTGTCGTTGAACACGAGGAAGTTGTACAATTCATCCAAAACCTGCATGGATTTTTCACGCAATTTGTCCGAGTCGAAGTCATATTCGATACCATCCAACTCGATCTCGTCCTTTGGAATACCACCGAGGTAAAAATCCTGTACGAGCGCAGTCGACTCTGTAATCGGCATGGTAGTGACAGATTCACCGGTCGCGAAATATTTTTGCTTGGTTGCGCGGATGTAAATTTGCTGGCGCTTTTCCATGCTGATCTTGTAATAGCCGTTTTCATCGGTTACAATAGTTCGGTTCTCAAAAGGGATCAAGCTGTTAATATCTTTAAAGTTGAGCTTGGTGTCCGGGAGAATTTCATCCGTATCGATATCGTAGGCAGTTCCTTCCAGCGTGATATAAATTGGCTCGTTGGTGACCTCATAAATGTCATAGCAATGCCCGTTTGGACAGTCGGCGCGATCGCTGGCGAAATACCCTTTTTCCATCAAACCATCCCAAATCATGTAAGAATCATCCATGCTTGAATTGATGGGCAACCCCATGTTTACGGGAAAGGAGTATGACTTGTCATCTTTGCTATAGGATGCTTTGAAAATATCGAGTCCCCCAATAGAATTCAGCCCATTCGAGCTGAAAAAGAGGGTAGAAGAAGCTTCATGGAAAAAGGGACTCACTTCGTCCAATTCAGAGTTCACAGGTCGTCCAAGGTTCCGTGCGTTGCCCAAAGGTTTTCCATCTTCATCCAGATCAATCACCCACAGATCCATGCCACCTTCGCCACCCGGTCGGTTGCTTGCAAAGAACAAGAGCGTTTCGTCCATCGAAACAAAGGGGTTGATGCTTTTGTAGCCCGGCACATTCACGGACTCCGGTAACTGGAAGGCTTCGTAAAACTTGAAGTTCACCATGCGCGCAAAGTAGATGGACTGCTCCTTGCGGTTTTCATCGCTCCACTTTGTATAGTAAATCAAGCTTTGTTCTTCGTTGCGCTTCAATTTATTAAAGGCACCTGATGCATCGTGCTGGGCAGAATTCAACGGACGACCGAAGTTTGTGGCCTTTGACCAGTTTCCAGACTCATCTTTTTCGGCCCAATATAAATCACACAAATAGGCAGACTCTTGCGTTTCTGGATCAAAGATCACACCCCCGTCACGGGCGCTGGTAAAAATTAAACGATCTTCACTGCCGAAATAAGCAGGAGCAAAAGAGGCTGTTCCCTTATTGAAAACATTGGTGTCCAGCAGATTGACAACTACCTTTTCCTTGTGGTGTTCCTTGTCCAGGGCATAATAACAACCGGTAATCAGGAGTTGTGCACTACGTAAGAGCGAATCGGAATAATTGTTTGATCCGATGTACTGTTCGAAGAGTTTTACGGCTTGCTCGTGGTTATCCACATTCATCTGAGCAATACCAAAGTGGTAGACGTCTTCCGGGTAGGACGCAAAAGTAGCCGTCTGCTCGAAATGTCCCACAGCGCGCCGATAGTCCTTGGTGAGAAGGTGACAGAGTGCAATTTGGTGCGAAATATAATCTGTCAGCGGCACGGTTCGTGTCGAATCGAGATCCCTGTTTTCCTTCGCCTTTAGCTTCAGTTTGGCGATGGTACTCTCGTAAGGAATCGTCATTTCCTGGAGCCCAAGGGTGTCGCTGAAAGCATTTTGGTAATTCAGCAAGGCGTTGTAATAATCTTCTGCTTCAAAATAGTTATCAGCTTGGTAAAGCCACACCTTGCGTGATTGACCGAAACTGACCAGCGGAAGAACCATTAATAGGGCGAGTATGAATCTTTTCATGATAGATAGGCTGTTACAGGCGTGGGCAAATTTTGTCTGAAACCGATTTCTTCTTTTCGTGGATGTAGGTCAGAGAAAGCTCCAAACCGCCACGACCCGTTGAGGAACTGGCAAGACTTGAGACATTTACATCATAACCGACCTTTACTACAAAACCATTCATGCGGGCACCGAGCGAAACGATCATAGCATCTTTGTTTCGGTATATAATACCGCCAAGTAGATAGATGTCACTGCCCTTCATGTAGTAGCCAATGTCTGCCGCATAGGTTTGCTCGTTGAATTTCCGCTGTTGCATGAACAGCACTTTCGGAATAACATAGAGTACTTCCGTGATATTGATACGTGTTCCGATATGACCGTAAAACCGCATCGGTAGACGATTGTCGAAGTTGGTGAAACTCTCTTTGGGCTCCAACAAATTGAAGGCTGATATTCCAACGAAAGGATTCAAACGACTTTCTTGTTTAGCGAAGAAATAGAGAAAGCCGGCATTGAGCGAAGGTGTAATCAAAGATTGGCCTCCAATGGATTCATTTGGATTCACTGTCATATCAAATTCACCGCCATTCGTTGTGGTGTATTGATTGTTGAAGGAAAGTAATTGATATTCCACCGACTTCTGGACGATGCCACCCTGGACGCCAAAAGAAAAATTGTGATTCTTGTTTTTGTCAATGGGCGTTGTATAGGCCACAGACAATAGCCCTTGAAAAGCATTGTAATTTCCAATTCCCGCTCTGAAATTGGCAAGTTGAATACCGAAACCCCATTTTTTAAAGGGCATATCGAAGCTTACGAGTCCCTGAGTATACGGTTTGAAATTCACCGCTTTCCACTGCGTTCTGTACTGACCGTGTAAGCGCCAGCTTCCCTGAAAAACACCCGTCATTGCAGGGTTCAGATGCAAGGGTGCTGCGTCGTACAAAGATAAATGCGCGTCTTGCGCGTGCAAGCGAGACAAGCTCAGGAACAGCAAAACTAAATAGAGCAACTGCTTCATTTTCATCGGAGTAAAGTTACGTCACCGGATTTCTTCACGACGACATCGTTCGTCATGCTCACAGCAAAAGTCCATGTATATACGCCCAGAGGAGCGGGTTCACCCTTGTAGGTGCCGTCCCAACCAATGGCTGCATCGTCCGAGGTGAAGATCAATTCTCCCCAGTTGTTGTATACTTTAAAATCAACCTCTTTGAAAGGTCCGCCCCGGATCAGGAATACATCGTTTTCTCCATCTCCATTCGGTGTAAAGCCCGAAGGTAGGACCGGAGGAAGGGCAATTGTAATGATTTTTGCAACCGTATCCTGGCAGCCATTCGCGTCGATAATGATGAGGTAGATGGTATAATCCCCCCCATCGCTGTATTGATGAATCGGGTTTTGCAAATTGTCGGCCTCACCATCGCCAAAATTCCAGAACCATTGTTGGACATTGCCACTGGAAAGATCTGTAAACAGAACATCCTCTTGCACCAGCGCTGGATTGGGCGCAATTGCAAAGTCGGCAATTGGAGCTGGATTGATGGTGAGGAAGAAGGTAGTATCATCCACACAACCCCTATCTGAAGTAACCGTCAAAACGACCTGTTGAAGACCGGTGGCTGGAAAGATATAGCTTGGGTTTTGGTCCGAACTGGATGCTCCACCGCCAAAATCGTAGTTCCAGCTCGTAATGGATCCCGCCGAAATGGTTGAAAGATCCGTGAAATCAACAGGCGTATTTTCGCAACCAATGCTGCTGATAAAATTCGCAAAAGGTACGGGATAAGAAGTGACCGGAATGACGATCGTATCGTAACATCCGTTGCTGCTACCCGCGATTAGAGTTACGTTGTAAGTACTACTTGCTGCATACGAATGCAGTGGATTTTGGACAATAGAAGAGCCTCCATCTCCGAAGTCCCAGAGCCAGGAATTAATGGTTCCCGCGGCTGAAGTAGACTGATCGGTAAAAATTGCATTCGACCCGGCACACTCTTCCGTAGCAACGAAATCAGCAGTGGGAGAAGGCTTGAATGTTATTGTCATCACATCGTTGTCCGGTGGACAACCAAAAACACTCGGGGTGGTGAGGATGAGATTTACGGATCCGTTTCCAAGATCCCCCGCAGAAGGAAGGTAGTTGGTCACCAAGAAGTTGTTGCCTGGACTAAATGACCCCGTTCCGGTGGATGCCCAGCTGCCAGCTGTGACGAAACCTGAAATCGAGCCATTCAGCAGAACAATTTCATTCGAACAGAAGCTTTGATCGGGGCCGGCGTTCGCTTGTGGTGGATCTATAAAGAAGATGCGCATCGAGTCCGTTACGGACGGGCAAATCCCTGGGCTAGAAGACAAGAGCACGTCAATATACCCTAAGGTGGTATCTATCGGTGAGATGTTATATTGAGTGTTTAATGAAGAAGGTGACACGATCGAACCGAAGCCTGTTGAAGTCCATGTGGATCCGAATCCCAACGAAATTGTTCCGTCTAAATCAAGGATGTTTAGGTTGGCACAAACGGTATCGCTGGAAATGATTTGAACAAGGGGTTCATCCAGGAAACTGACTTGGATGCTGTCGTTTTCTGCTAAGCAATTGCCGTTGTTGGTGCTCGTTAGTGTCAAATAAATGAGACCATTCGAAATGTCGGATGCGCTGATCAGGTAATCTGTAACAGGGTTATCGGCGGAGGGAGTGAAGGCTCCAAAACCACTTGTAGTCCATGTTCCAGATGCTGTGGCGCCAGTGACTGATCCATTCAAAGAGATCGTTGAAGAACTGGAGCAAAGGACAAGATCTGCACCTGCCACGACAGTAGGTGCCGGTGTGAAGTAGACAATGAGTGAATCAACATGATCCGGGCATGCATACAAGCTTCCTGCCGATGTCAGATAAAGAATAACACTATCCTGAGCGATATCTGTTGGG
>Ga0155421_10140_pt2 | contig 8898 bp, 9 predicted proteins | sample RifCSPhighO2_02_FD_106389 | JGI IMG/M metagenome (GOLD analysis project Ga0155421, IMG submission 106389) | Bacteroidetes bacterium RIFCSPHIGHO2_02_FULL_44_7 | reverse complement strand
ATGTGAAGCCCCCGCCAAATGCAGATAATATTAAGACGTCCCCCTTTTTGAGTTGTTTCTCATAATCCCACAAACAAAGTGGTAAGGTTCCGGCGGTGGTATTGCCGTACTTTTGAATATTGACCATTACCTTTTCCATTGGAAGTCCCATTCGCTTCGCTGTCGCGTCAATGATACGCAAATTCGCCTGATGTGGAACCAACCAATCTACGTCCTCGCTGCTCAGGTTGTTTTTTTCCATGATTTCAGCAGAAACCTCAGCCATGTTTGTCACAGCAAATTTGAAAACCTGTTTTCCTTCCTGCTTTACGAAGTGCATGCGTTTCTCCACTGTTTCGATACTTGCGGGATTCAAGGATCCTCCTCCAGGTTGCAAGAGGTAATTGCGTCCGGCACCATCCGCGCGGAGAATGAAATCCAATACGCCTACGCCTTCTTCACTCGGCTCCAGCATGACTGCTCCTGCACCATCACCAAAGATCACACAAGTCGCGCGGTCCTCATAGTCAATGATGGAGCTCATTTTATCTACACCTACAATTACCACCTTTTTATAGCGTCCGGTTTCGATGAACTGAGCGCCGGTGGAGAGTGCATAAATGAAACCGGAACACGCTGCAATAAGATCGTAACCCCAAGCGTTGACCATTCCCAATTTATCGCAAACCACATTGGATGTACTAGGGAAAGGATAGTCTGGTGTAACCGTTCCGATAATGAGTAAATCGACTTCTTCGGGGCGCGTATTTGTTTTTTCGAGCAGGGCTTTCACAGCAGCAACAGCCATGTCAGATGACGCACCATCCCGCATAATTCGACGTTCTTTAATGCCTGTACGCGAGGTGATCCACTCATCGTTGGTGTCCACCATTTTCGACAGATCGTCGTTGGTAAGAACGTGTTCAGGAACGTATCCTTGAACGCCTGTGATGGCTGCTGTAATCTTGCCCATACTATTAATTAAATGCTTCACTGATCCGGCTAACGAGCCCGGAGCCCGCCACATCAGCTGAATGAATAATCATGTTCTTTACGGCTACATCGTTGGAAATTCCATGTCCGATTATTACGTTGCCCTTCACACCAAGAATGGGAGTGCCGCCGTAGTTTTCATAATTGAATCGATCGAAGAACTCATCCTGAATCCCGCGCTTACGCATGATAGAATAAATCCCTTCTGCCTGCTTTAGCACGACATTGCCCGTAAAGCCATCGCATACCACAACTTCTGCTCTTCCGGAGAACAGGTCATAACCTTCTATATTCCCAACAAAATTGATATTGTCGGCTTCGGCAAGCAACTTGTACGCGGCCTGAGTCAACAGATTTCCCTTGGTAGCTTCTTCACCTATATTGAGCAATGCAACCCGTGGATTTTCATGTCCATCCACATTTCTGGAATACAGCGATCCGAGAACGGCGAATTGCAACAACACATCTGGCTTACAATCCGCATTGGAACCAACATCCAGAATAATGGATTTTGAACCGTTGATGGAGGGCAAGGTAGACGTGATACATGGGCGAATAACACCCGGAATCGTATTCATGATGTACATCGATCCAACCAACATAGCACCGGTATTTCCTGTACTTGCAAAGGCGTTTAATTCTCGCTTCGCAAGGAGTCCGAAACCTATAGAAATGCTACTGTTTGGCTTTTGGGAAAGTGCCCGCGTAGGATGGTCATGCATGGTGATGCAATCCGGAGCATGCACGATCTCAAATTTAGATGGATCTGCATTTAACGACGAAAGGCCACTCAGGATCACGTCCCGGTCGCCTATCAAAACTATCGTTGTGTCTGACGGAAGTTCCTTTTGCGCCAACACCGCACCTGCAAGGTTCGCGTCGGGAGCAAAATCACCGCCTAAAACATCAAGACCTATCTTCATAAAGAAGAACTATCTGTTTCCTGTCTCAGACAGCTACTTCTTTCTCCGCTACTACCTTTCCTTTGTAGTAGAGTTTTCCCTCATGCCAGTGTGCATGGTGAAACAAGTGCGGCTGTCCAGTTGTTGGGCACGTAGCAATATTCTTCGCAGTAGCTTTGTAATGCGTTCTTCTTTTGTCACGTCTCGTTCTGGAGATCTTTCGTTTAGGATGTGCCATTTGTCTTTATTTACTTATATCGTTACTACTATCGTCTTTCTTTATATTTTTCAAAGCTGCCCAGCGCGGATCCACTTCATCGTCTGAAAAAGGTTCCGGCTCAGCATCGTTGCTGGAGAATAAGATGTACTCATTTAGAATCGCGATCATCTCTTCGTTGCATCCCCCCTTCTTATGCAGGGTTCTGGCCGGAAGTGATACATTGATAAATTCCAGAATGCTGTCTTTGACGTCAATTTCAAAGTCTTCCGGATATACCGTCACTAGCGTTTCATCGTTCGAAGGCGTTTCATCGAATTTATAAATCAATTGAAACTTGCCTTTTACAGCTACATCCGCAGGGTCACTACAGCGGTCACATTCGGCTTCTACAATGCCATCGATCTGAAATTGACCGATCATCATTGTTTCCTTTTTTTCCAATTGCAACTCCACTTTCACATTCCCTTTGCGAATCAACGAGTACTCAAACATCTCAAAGAACGTGTCCGTGATCTCAAAACTGAACGCGTGCGTTCCCAGTTTCAATCCAACAAAAGGAATTCTATACTCCTTGTTTGCCATCACTTCCATGCTATTTCCACCCTCTGCTGCACAAAAGGCGGGCGGCAAAGTTAATATTTTTAACTGAATCCAATTCCTGAATTGCGAATATTTTGTCCATTCTTTCCTCAGATTTCCCTTCGGCGATCACCACGGCGCTCCTCCTTCGGAGAAAATGCCAATGGATCGGCACTTATTTCTTTGTGCATTTGATGGTTCCGATGAATGTCGATGGCCAAATAAATGGCGCTCCGCATGGACTGTCCGGAAGCTTTGTCCTTTCCAACAATATCAAAGGCAGTCCCATGATCCGGCGAAGTACGAATGATGGGTAGACCTGCTGTGAAATTCACCCCGTCATCAAAGGCCAAGGCTTTAAATGCGGCCAAGCCTTGATCGTGATACATGGCCAAAACACCGTCGTACTGAGCGATTGCACCCGAACCAAAGAATCCATCCGCCGGAAAAGGCCCAAAGGCCAAAATTCCTTCCGATTTCGCTCGTGCAATCGCTGGAATGATTACATCTTGTTCCTCACTGCCCATCTTGCCATTTTCGCCGGCATGTGGATTGACTCCAAATACAGCAATCTTTGGACGGGACAAGGCAAAATCTTTGTTCAAACTACTGCTAAATGCGCGAATTTTTGCAAGAACCTTGTCGACAGTGATGGTTTCGCTCACCTCCTTTAGAGGAATGTGACTTGTCACCAAGCCAACACGAAGCGCGTTCGATACCATGAGCATCAGTGCGTCCTCTTCTCCTGAAAGATCAGCGAGGTATTCCGTGTGTCCAGGAAATTTAAATCCCGCTTTGGCCATCGCCTCTTTAGAAATCGGCGCCGTCACCAATACGTCAATTTTGCCCGAGGCCAAGTCCTGCGTGGCTTGTTCTAAGGCCTCCATGGCGTACTTCCCACCTATTTGTGTTGCTTGTCCAAGCGTGAATTCCGGTTCTGATGAAATGACATTGATGACGTTAATTTTCCGGTTGTTGGCTTCAGCAGCGGAAGGAACTGTTTGGTAGTTGAATTCTTGGGCGTCGATCTCCTTTTTATAAAACGAAAAAACCTTAGGTGATCCATAAATAATCGGTGTGCAATCCAATAACATGCGCGCATCTTCTAAAGCCTTCATAATCACTTCCGGTCCAATGCCATTGATATCTCCGATGGAAATTCCAACACGCACCGGTGTGCGCTCAACCCTTTCCTTCGTTTCTTTTTGTTTTTCCATTATGCATAGTTTTTAAGGAAGTGATAGACCAAGCGAACTCCAACGCCGCTACCACCCTTCGTGCGATACGCCTCTTGCTTGTCCAGCCATGCTGGTCCGGCAATATCCATGTGAATATAGGGGGCTTCTACGAAGTGTTCGAGAAATTTTCCCGCTGTAATCATACCTGCTGTCGGTCCACCCAAATTGTTCAAATCGGCGATGCTGGATTTCATCTCTTCGCCGTATTCTTCCCAGAAAGGAAAACGAACCGTTCGCTCGTAGCAATCCTCTCCTGCCTTTTCCAATGCTTGAAAGTCCTTTTCCTTTGCGTTGCCCATAATACAGGTGGCATGCATCCCTACCGCGCGATGTGCGGCCCCTGTTAATGTCGCTGCGTCAATGACCAATTCCGGTTCAAATTTGGCCGCATAGCTGAGGGCATCGGCCAAGATCATGCGGCCCTCCGCGTCGGTATTGAGGACTTCAACAGTTTTTCCGTTGTACATACGTACAATATCGCCCGGTGCATACGCATTCAATCCCGGTCGGTTATCTGTAGACGGAATCAGGGCAATTACATGCACGGGAAGTTCTTGCAAAGCGGCCAAATACAAGGCGCCAACCATACAAGCAGCACCGCCCATATCACACTTCATGCTATCCATAGATCCTGGAGTTGGCTTGAGGCTCAATCCACCAGTATCGTATACCACGCCTTTGCCCACCAGAACGACTGGTTTTTTATTTTTCGCCTTCTTCGGCTTGTATTCCAATATCGTAAATGTGGGAGGATCAACAGACCCCTGGTTGACGGCCAGCAATCCACCCATTTTCAATGCTTCGATTTGCGATTTTTCCAATACTGTAGAGGCAATGCCACTTTCCTCTGCAATTGCGACGATTTCTTCCGAAAACTGAACGGCATTCAAATAAGAAACTGGTTCGTTGACCATATCGCGTGCCCAAAAAACGGCCTTTTGTATATGCAGCAACTCAAGCATACGGTCCTCAGGAAAAGTTTCTTCGACCAAAATATTTTCCAATTTCCATGCGCGCTTTTCGGCATCAGAGAAGTAGTGAATGAATTGGTACGAAGCCAATAAGAGTCCTTCTAACACCAAAGCAACTTGATCTTCAGCACCAAAAAGTGCAAGCGATTCCACTTCCTTGGGTAAGTTTTGGCGAATTTTCGCGCCTGCGGTCCGCATTTTTTCTGCGTTGTCCTTCGTGCGGATACACAGGAGTGAATCTTCCGGCGTAGCGAATACTTTAAAATCATCCTCTGTCGCCAAGAAGGCATCAAACTGCTTTTTATCGAGTTCCGAAAGACCTTTGGATGGATATTTTTTGTCTCCTACAATCACCCGGTGTGCTACGGATTGAAGCCCTGATTTTGCGTCCAGTTTCATCTCTGTGTAATTTGAGCACAAAAATAATCAACTTCGTGGATAAGTCACTTATCTACCGCGGTATTCGGCATGCACTGCGCTTTGACGCGTAAACGATCCAAGGATGCCGCGAAAGAGTTCACGAAAATCAAAAGGAATCGAAAAAAATTTAGTTTCGTTATTGCAGAACTAAAAAAACCAATTACATTTGTAGCGAAATGGAAAAGTCAATGTTATCAGAAGAGCAGAAAAAATTGGTCGAGAAATTTGGGGTGGTCCTCGAAAAGTCTGGCCTGGCTCCTGCGCAAGCGCGGATTTCCGGCTTGCTTATTATCGCCGATAAAGTGGAACTGACCTTTGATGAAATCATGCAGGCCTTGCAATTGAGCAAGAGTGCAACGAGCAATGCTTTGAATTCTTTGCTGCTGATGGATCAAATCACATACACGACACGCATCGGCGATCGCAAGCGGTATTTTAAGAGTAAGCTTGCCAGCATGGAGGGTGAATTTGAACGTAAGACGAATCAAATGCTTGCAATCAAATTCTTGCTTCAAGAAATTTTGGATAGCCGTACAGAAGAAACTGCAGAGTTCAATCAAAAATTGGCGAAGGTCATCAGCTTCATGGAATTTATGCAAGTTGAAATGCCTGTGATTTACAATAAATGGAAATCAAGCCAATCGAGCTAATATTTTTTTGCTTCATTTGGTTCTTTTAATTCGGAACCTTCTATTACTTAATAAACTAAAAGAATGAAAAAACACATTGGTATCTTAGGAGTCGCATTGATCCTAACCGCTACACAGGCCTTTGCGCAACATGGGCCAGTCATGTCCTTAAAAGAGTGTATCAACTATTCGCTTACCAACAATCCGAGTGGAAGTGTCTATGGCAATCAGGTCGGAATTGCGCAACAACAGAACCGAGAAGGATTGGCGGGCTACCTTCCTCAAGTCAATTTGACAGGCTCGCTGGACGATAACTTGAAGCGTCAAGTAACCATCATTCCCGCAGGAACATTTGGGCCAGAACCAACGAAGGTGCAATTTGGGAACCAGTATGCAAGTACGGTCACTGGTCAACTCGATCAAGTTATTTATGATCAAACCTTGATCAACGCATTGAAGGCTTCGAAAATGAACGTGGAATTGGCGGAATTGAAACTGGAAAAAAACGAAGACGACATCATTTACAATACGGCTTCTGCCTATTACCAAGTCTTGATTTACCGCGAACAATTGAAATTGGTGCTAGAGAATGAGCGCAAAATGGAACAATTGGTGGCCGTGCAAAAACTACAATTTGACATCGGCGTTTTACAGGAATCCAGCTATAAACGGGTGCTGGTGAACTACAACAACGTCAAAGCGCAATACGATCTCACTCAGATGAATTTAGAAATGGCGCTCACGAACTTGAAGCATGCCATGGGAATGAGCGCAGACGATCCTCTTGATATAGCCGACTCTATCGATTTTGAGAAAGATGTCCCCATGCCAAGCAATGAAAAAGCCGCTATCACACAGAAAGCCGATTACCGCATTTTGCAACAAAATATTCTCTTGCAGGAAATCGATTTGAAACGCAAGCGTGCGCAATATTTACCCACCCTGGCCGGTTATGCCCGCTATGGCGCGAATGCTTTCGGCAACGAGTTCCAAAACACCTTTAATCAATGGTATGATTATTCCGCGATTGGCCTAAAAATTACGGTTCCCGTGTTCAGTGGTTTTCGTCGGGATTCCCAAGTTCGGCAGGGCGAATTGACCTTGGAAAATACGAAACTAAATTTATCCATCAACGCCCGCTTGTACGAAGTGCAATTGCAAAACTCTCAGGTTCAGTTGAGCGCGGGTTTTGTCAACTTAAAATCTTCAAAAGAGAATTTGGATTTGGCCAACGAAGTCTTCGAAATGACTTCCCTGCAATATGAAAAAGGAACCGTTGGTCTTTCAGATTTCTTGAATGCCGATTACGCCAAAAAAGAAGCGCAGTCGAACTACATCAATTCCCTGTTGAACTACTTAATGGCCAATATCAATATCGAACAATCAAAAGGTACAATCAAAGAATTCGTAAACAAGTTATAATCAAGAAAATGAAAAAGGTATTCATCATAGCTGGAGTCATTTTAATCGCCGCCCTAATCGGGTGGAAATTATTCTCCAACAAGCAAATCATCAACGAAAACAATCAAGCCATCGATCGTTCAGGGATTTCAATTCCCGTGAATGTGATCGCGGTCCAAAAGCAAGAAATCAGCGGGGTTTTTCAGTTACCAGCAGTCTTGAAACCAATGGAAGAAGTCGACATTGCGATCAACGCTTCGGGGAAAGTTAAATCCTTAAACATCCAATTGGGAACATTTGTGCGCAAAGGGCAAGTGATCGGGTCGATTGACAATAGTTTAAAATCCATCAACCTTGAAACCACGCAATTGCAAGTAACAAAGTTGAAGCAGGATTACGAGCGCATCCAGGAATTGAGAGCCGGCAACGCAGCTACGCAAGTCGAGTTGGACAACGCCAAATACAATTTGGAAAATGCCAAAATGCAAATCACGCTTTTGCAACAACAAATCAGGGATGGAAGTTTGGTATCGCCTATCAGTGGAATTGTCACCGCCAAAAATATCTCGGTTGGAGAATTCATCAATATGGGTGCATCCGCTGCCAAAGTGGTGGATGTTTCGCAAATGAAAACTTCCGTAATGGTGAGTGAAAAGGACGTGTATCGCCTCTCAGAAGGAATGGAGGTAAAAATTACTTCGGATGTTTTTGCGGATAAACCAATGACTGGAAAAATTCGATACATCAGTCCACTGGGAGATGCGAGTCACAACTACGAAGTGGAAGTGCTTGTTGAGAACAAGCAAAAACTCAGTTTGAAAGCGGGCACATTTGTCGCCATCGAGTTTGATGTAAAAACGACAGAGAACGTCCTTCAAATTCCTAAAAATGCACTTGCCGAAGGCGTCAAAAATCCTTTTGTATATGTCGCTCAAGGAAATAAACCCGTGATAAAAAAGATCGTGCTCGGAAGAGATTTAGGCGAGAATTTCGAAGTGTTAAGTGGATTGAAAGAAGGAGATCAAGTGATTGTATCTGGACAGATTAATCTGACGACAAATTCAATTATTGAAATAATTAAGAACAAATAAGGTCATGACAGTTACAGAATTAGCCATAAAAAGACCTTTGTTGATCCTTGTGATTTTCTTCACATTGATCCTCTTTGGTTTCATCAGTTACAGCAGTCTAAACTACAATTTGTTGCCGAAGTTTGAGGCCAACGTGGTTTCCGTTTCGACGACTTACCGAGGTGCCTCAGCGGATGAGGTTCAAAGTTCCATTACCAAACCGATTGAGGATGCAATTTCTTCGGTCGAAGGGGTGGATCACATCAATTCCTCTTCGATGGAGGGTGTTTCCATTGTCATTGTTCAATTGAAGGATGGAATCAACACGATCACAGCGCAATCGGATGCGGAACGGCGAATCAACCAAATGAAGGGTTCCTTGCCGGATGACGTGGATGATCCCGTTGTGAATCGTTTCAATTCAGAAGAATTACCCGTTTTGCGTTTAAGTGCTTCGGCCAATGTGAGTCCTACAGAACTGTACGACCTCGTTGAC
>Ga0155421_10287_pt1 | contig 8900 bp, 7 predicted proteins | sample RifCSPhighO2_02_FD_106389 | JGI IMG/M metagenome (GOLD analysis project Ga0155421, IMG submission 106389) | Bacteroidetes bacterium RIFCSPHIGHO2_02_FULL_44_7 | reverse complement strand
TCTTGAAAATAGCGGCTATTTCCATCGACAAAGCCCGAATCGTTGGTCCACTCAAAGCGGATTGCGATGTAAGCAAGCGTTAGAAAGGCTCCAATTAATGCGAAGCCATAGGTAAAGGTGAAGAAAGGGATTCTAAACCATTTGCTGCGAATGAGCTTTTTCACTGTTGTGGAATTATTTGCGGTAAAAATAGTTCAAATCTGGTGGTGTTGTTCCTTCCGGATACAACAAGCCTGCATTTTACAATTTTGTACTTTTGGGCTATGTCTGAAGAATCCGCTGATTTGCGTTTGAAATTAAAAGTGCTTCCCGGAAAACCGGGGGTCTATCAATTTTACGACAAAACCGGAACCATTCTCTATGTGGGAAAAGCGAAGGATTTGAAAAAGCGCGTGTCTTCTTATTTCAACAAGCAACAGGAATATGGCAAAACGCGTGCACTCGTGCGGCAAATTGTCAACATCGAATACATCGTTGTGGATACGGAGATGGATGCCTTGTTGCTCGAAAACAACCTCATCAAAAAGTACCAGCCGCGTTATAATATTCAGCTCAAGGACGACAAGACCTATCCATGGATTTGTATTCGGAAAGAGCCTTTTCCACGCGTTTTTTCTACGCGCAGACTGGTCAAGGACGGCTCAAAGTATTTTGGCCCCTATCCCAGTGTAAAGGTGGTGAACACGCTTTTGGACCTGATCAATGAAACCTATCATTTGCGCACCTGTGCTTTGGATTTGAGTGCGGGTAAAATCGAAGCGGGCAAGCACAAGGTCTGTCTCGAATTTCATTTGGGCAATTGCAAGGGGCCGTGTGAAGGGCGCCAGGGTTCCGAAGAATACGACCGCTACATCACGGAAATCGAACACATTGTCCGTGGCAATTTGGGCGATTTGATCCGTAGCTTGAAAGAACAAATGCAGGCCTTTGCAGAGCAGTTGAAATACGAAGAGGCTCAGGTCGTAAAAACGCGGATTGAAAATCTGGAGCGCTACCGGGCAAAATCAACGGTGGTTTCACCGAGTATTCATCAGGTGGATGTGATTACCATCTTACAGGATGAACTCTCTGCCTTTGTCAATTATCTGGTCGTGAGCAACGGAGCCATTGTGCAAGGAATCACGGTAGAAATTCAGAAAAAATTGGACGAGTCCGAAGCTGAAATAGTGGGTTTTGCTTTGCCTGAATTGCGGGAACGCTTCAACAGCCAATCGAAGGAAATTCTCCTGGCAGAGGATCTTGGTCTGGAATTGGAAGACTTGCGCTTCTTTGTTCCGCAGCGGGGGGATAAAAGAGCCTTGATCGAATTGTCGGAACGCAATGCCAAATTCTACCGCCTCGAAAAGTTGAAGCAGGAAAAAATCAAGCATCCGGAAAAACACACAGAACGCATCCTTGCACAGATTCAAAAAGATTTTCGCCTGAAGGAATTACCCGTGCACATTGAGTGCTTCGACAACTCGAACTTTCAGGGCACGAATGCCGTTTCCGCCTGCGTTGTGTTCAAAGATGCCAAACCCAGCAAGAAGGATTACCGCCATTTCACTATTCAAACGGTCGATGGTCCCGACGATTTCGCTTCGATGGAAGAGGTCGTGTTTCGGCGTTACCGTCGCTTGCGGGATGAAAATGAGTCATTGCCCCAATTGATTGTGATTGACGGAGGGAAAGGACAATTGAGCGCCGCATTAAAGGCTCTTGAACGACTCGATTTGCGGGGAAAAGTAGCGATTGTGGGGATCGCAAAACGCCTGGAAGAAATCTTCTTTCCCGGTGATTCGCTTCCCTTGTACATTGACAAACGCTCGGAGAGTCTAAAGATCATTCAACATTTGCGCAACGAGGCACACCGCTTTGGGATCACACACCACCGTAACAAGCGCAGCAAACAATCGCTGACTTCCGAGTTGACTCAAATCAAAGGCATCGGCAGTAAAACACAGGAAGATTTGATCCGAAAATTCAAGACTATTTCCCGGATTCGTGCCGCGGAAGAAGCGGATATCGCTGCGGTGATTGGCGTGGCAAAAGCGAAGATCGTGAAGGACTATTTCACCCAGTAAAAACTACAGTTCGGGCGTAGCTTGCTTGTCTTTTTTGTTTGCTCGAATCAGGTTAAAATTCGCGCCAAAGACTCCGTTGAACTGAGCGAAGAAGAAATGCTGGGAAGCTCGATCCGCCTTGTACATCGTTGTTCGAATATCCGGCATGTGGATGAAACCGCCCTTCGCCTCAAATTGTATAAAGAAGTGATTAAAAAAAGAAAAATGGAGGCCTCCAACAATGCCCAGACCATAACCCGCCAGGTGGAATTCATCGTAACGCTGGTTGTTCAACAAGGTGGTGTTCGTTTTCGGAACCAATACACCCGCACCTGCTCCCAAGCGGCTTTCGATTCGGAACCATTTGCTGCCAAACAAAACGTCTGATCGGCGCAATTCGATGTTCTCATAATTCAATCCGTCGGTATGTTCAAACAAGAGAAAATCACGACTCAGGTTGATGGTGTCCAAATCGTAGCTTCCATCGTAGTCTGTTCCCGAATTGTTGATGTAGCCCGCAATCAATACATCTTTGTCATTGACCATGACGTATTTCATGTGATCGGCACCGAATGAAAGGTCGTATTTCTCGTTCAGATACACCCCTATTCTCAAGTTGTATTGTGGAATGGTGATGGTAGCCGGATTGAAATACAACTTTGCGTTGAACGGAGACTGACGGTCTTTGGCCACTACGTCGTACAACTTAAAATCGTAGTCTTTGCCCGTAAAGTGGAGTGTTGAGCGCGAGTAGACACTCCTGTTCCAGCCCCAATAAATGTACATTTCACCCGCACGGTGAGCTGTCGATTGGGAAAAGGCAAAAACGGGAAAGAGCAGACAAACCAGTACAATCCAACGCATACAACTCAATTTCTACTGCAAAGGTAACTCAAATATATAGCTCGGAAACATGATTTTCGTCAGCCATTTACACTTTCAATACAAAATGAGCGAAGCGCGCCTTTTGTGCTTGCGGATCGCAAGGCGCTACAGTTTTCATCCGGGATTGCGGAAGATTGGGGTCGGACGATTTCACGACATCCGCAAAATTTTCCATCGAATAATAACACGCAGCGGCTTGCATCTCACCAATATGCGCATAAGCCTTATGAATCAGGAGAGGAATGCGGTAAGCAAAAGCCACTGTCATGGCTCCGGAAATTTGGTTTCTAAAATACTGATCGGCACTTGGTGTTTCCGGATGAACGAGCGGCAGGATCCAATCACTTACTGCCAGGTGTTCGTTGAAGGTCGGGTGATCCACAAAATGATCAAAGAGTTGCACTTGCTCGTTTTTGCCCAAGGCCTTCAATTTCTCCTTCAAGAAGACCACATCCGGGTGCTTGGGATTGCTGTAGCCCAGAAATGTGAATTGAATCCGGTCGTCGAGTTGTTCGAGCCAGGTGCAAAACCCATCAATGTCTTTTCGGCGGCGCTCCACTCCTCCAATGATGGCAATCTTCAAGCCTTCGTGTGCCCGCTTCGGCAGCTGCTCTTGAAAGACAATCGGGTAAAAATATTCCAATTTTCCTCCTTTGGGTGCCTGCACGGTGGAGAGCAGATACTCACTCAAAAAGAAGTACTTTTTGATCTTTCGGTGAATGATTTTTTGTGTGAAGCTGCCTTGCAATTTGCGCGTGGTGTGCAAGATTCCGATGAACTCAATCGGGGAAAACAAGGCCATTACGCAGAGCTTTCGAATCACTCCGCCTTGTGCGGTATTGAGCACAGCACGGTTTACACCTTCGGTTTTCATCCAGCGCAGCACGCGGCGCATTTCCTGTCGTTCTCTTCTTTTCGAGCCGGCGAAATTGACGATGCAGTAGTTGTCGATCCATTCTTCAAAATGTGGATTGCGCGCACGAAGCTCCTGTGTGCAGACTAAGAGTAGCCGGCAACCTGCTTCTTTAAGCGCATGCATTTGAGTGAGCAAACACTCATCGTGCGAGCCACCTATTTCGACCAGTGCTACCGTTTCTTGCTTTTCCGACATCCCGATTTCAACAATTCACTATGGATACGATTTTCGTAAGGCAAAGAAACAAAAAACTATTCAGCTTACTTTTGCGCTATGCGTCTTCTGGTCATTTCCTTGCTCTTGCTTTGCCCGTGGACCGTTGCGTCGATTTTGGCGCAGAAGAGCGAAGTCACTGTGGTCATCGATCCCGGACACGGTGGTCAGGATCCCGGTCATTTAGCGATCAACAATTTGGGACTTCCCGAAAAGGATTTGAACTTAAAAATAGCGCTTTATCTCGGCGGCTATATTGAAAAACACCTGAAAAATGTCCGCGTAATTTACACCCGCACCACGGATGTATATCCTTCGCTCAAAGAACGCGTCGACAAAGCCAATTCCATCCGGGCGGATTATTTTATCAGCGTGCATTGCAATGGCAACGAGCGACAAAGCGTCCACGGTACCGAGTCGCATGTGCACACGATGAGTTTGGCCAAATCTGTTGCTTTTGCACAAGAAATAGAGCGGCAATTCTCCACGCGCGCCGGACGAAAATCACGTGGGGTAAAGGACGAGCGCGATTTGCAGCATACGTTGCAGGTGTTGAAATACACCAACATGACCAGTGTTTTGGTGGAGTGTGGTTTCCTCACGCACAGTGGCGACCGCGATTTTCTGAACACGACTTATGGGCAGGAAGTCATTGCTTCCGCCATTTTTCGCGCCTTTCGCGGGACGATTGTGAAGGAATATCCAAGCATTTCATTTGTGCGTGAGCAGCCTGCAACATCCACTTCAGGGCAAGTTGCCAGTGTCACGAATGGCTATGCGATTCAAATTGCCTCGTCCAAAGAGGCCATGGATCCGAACGATTCGTGGTTCAAGCGCCTAAAAATGCCGGTGGAGCGAAAGGAGTTAAACACCTCTAGTGCATACAAATACATTTATTTAGTGGGGGATTATTCATCCAAACAGGAGGCAAAAGCGGCCTTGGCTCAGGTACACGAAAGCGGATTCAAAGATGCGATTATTGTTGTGCGCTAGCGCGGCTTCCCTTACCCCCATTGAATTTTTCGCGTTTTTTTCTTGTTAACTAAATTCTTTCTCTATATTTGCAATCGCTTTTTGAGCGAAAATGATGCTTCTTTAGCTCAGCTGGTTAGAGCATCTGACTGTTAATCAGAGGGTCCCTGGTTCGAGCCCAGGAAGGAGCGCCGAGCAAGCCAATCTCAATCGAGGTTGGCTTTTTTATTTATTGCTTGTTGGGCAGGGACTTAGGGATCAGAGATCAATACAAAAACTTGGGGAGCGAGTAAAAAACGAGAAGTTCATTTATTCGATATTTACTCCCTAAGTGAATCGTGTACTACATATTATTTTGGCGAAGCATCCTTTCTCATCTTGATTTTATTGATGATCAGCGCGAAGTTCTGTTTTTCAGTTCAACACTGTCAAGGTTAAAATGGATCAAAGGATGGCGTACCAACTGAGAGGGTGATCCGATAGGGGGTAAAATTCGTTGTTCATCTGTTGGTAGAATGTGATCGAAATCGCAAAGGCGTACGAAGCCCAGTCAGGAAGATTTACGGTGCCTTGCATGTTCACCGGAGTTTCCAGAGAAACTATCCCAGCGCTTAAATTTATGAGGGGAGGTGCATTGCCGATGTGTTGATACTTCTTACCGTTCCAGGCGAATTCGGGCAGCGCTAGCATGTGAAGGCCTACTGTGTAATGCGTTGCCGGTAAAGGTGCTTTTCTGCAGTTTGTTACCAGGGTATAGTCAAGTGTGTTCGCACTGCGCGTCAGCGCCGGGAGACGTTCCAGAAAGTATTCGGGTGCGTTCGCCCGGTTGAGCGAAATGGGTTCAAAGCCATTCGCAAGGTTGCTCCATGCGAAACTTCGTGATCCGGGTTCGCCCTGCCCTGCTTTGATCCATTGGTAGATCTGCTTGCTGAGGCGGTGGTAGAGGGTGGTATCCTTGTCTTGGATAAGGATAGGGTGCCACCTGTTGCGTAGGTATTTGCCAATGGTGGCTGCGCCGCCGAACTCCTGACTGGCTTTACGCGAATTCGTAAATGCGGGATCTGTTTTCACACGCTTTTTATCCAAACTCGTCTTTCGTCGCACGACCCATTTTCCTTTTCGCTGGTAGGCCACCAACTCACCTAATGCTCCACTGAATTTAATGATTCCTTCTAACCGTGCCATGTGCTTCTGTTTTCGGCGCAAGCGCCCTTTGAAGTACTAACGCGTTACAGGGGAAATTAGTATACTCTTCTATGGAGTATACATGGAGTATACATGGGGTATATATGGAGTATTTATACACTTGTGATTGATCCGATATGGAGACAGCATAGGGATGCTAAGAGTGCAGGATGCATTTGGTGTGGTGGGTCCCACAACCTTCCTTCAGCAAAGTGACTATCAAATTATTTGTTCCAATTTTACAAGCGACATTCGAATATCTCTCCTGAAAACTGAACCTGCACCTTCGACAATAATAGGGCTGTGCTCCGTTTGTTTGCCTTCCATTTTTGACGGCTCTTGCTACGCATTTTTCACATCTCATTTTGTATCAACTATTTTGATAGACGTAAAGCATGTTCATTGAATTTAACACACATTAAAGACGTAAAAAAAGGGGTAGCCTATTCCTTACCCCCTTTTGAAAATTAGTTTATAAAGCCGTTATGCGTTGATTTTTAATTCATTAGAATACAGCTTTAGGCCATCAACTATTCTGATGGACTACCCGTCCTTCGTTGTAACGAAGGGTAGATTGTAGAAAAATCGTGGGAGTAGCAGGGTGATATTTTGATACACTTACAACGTTCCAATTGATTTTAAAGCTCGAAATTGGACAAAAAAGAAGCGGGATGACCCGAAGGTTATCCCGCTTTCAAACATATTTTCTTTAATCAGTCCAGAAAATCAGTCGATTATCTCTTGTATTTTGCTCAGGTGATATTTTGATACACTACCCGTTGTATAGCTATTTCCATTCCCGGACACTTCATTATCCTGCTCCATACCATTGTAAGCATAGCGGTATTCTTCACCGTCTGGATCGAAGGGGAGATCTCTATCCGGCATCACCATCCCGAATGTGAAGTAATCCGTTGCATGGACCACCACTGCTTCAAACAAGGTAGGAACACCTGTTGAAGTAGGGATTTTTCGATCTGTAAGTACCGCATTCACATTTCCAAGGTAATTATTTATTTCATATCTGCGCTCGCCTGCCCAGTTGGAATACATATTCGCCATGGACGAGGACGGCGGTGGGATAGGTCCATCGTCATAAATCAGGTCCTTTTGCTTGAGCATACCGATCCGTGACGATCCGTAGATGTGCTGCTCGGCCAAAATGGCTTCGTTTTGTCCGGTGCTCATGGTTACATCATACGTCGCCATGCACTGCCCGTTTGCATCGTAGGCATAGTAGGTGTAGTTCCACTCATCTGGAGAGGACGGAACCCCCGCTGTGCGTGGTTTTTCAATTTTCACGACGCGAATGCCAAAAGGATTGTAAATGAATTCTACATCGGGTACATCCGCACCGTTGGCATTGTCGCGCTCGATCTTCTTCAATTTTTTGTCGCCCTTGCGCCAGATCATGCTTTGGATGCCCTCGGAAACATCCACTACCAGTTGCCCCAATTCATCGTACTCATAATTATCTGTGCTTTGCCCAGCCTTGATATCTCCTTCCAAGGATGTACCATCATCGGCCCCGGTATCTACCACATAGTTTAAGCGGTTGCTTGGGGATACGCTGAGTGGAACACCCGTTGTTGGATCTGTGTTTTCCAGACCGTCCAAACCGAAATAATGGTAAGCGAAGTCATCCATCAATAGCGATGTTCCCTCGCCATTGCGCACTAGACTTTTGATATTTCCATTTCGGTCGTAGGTATATTCATTGTGGTACTCCTGATTGCTCATTCCCGACCATAAACTGGTCGATGTATTGTATTCAAATGCGTTCATCTCTTTGAGGCGATTCAATTGATCATATTGGTACGCAGCTCCGAAGGTTTCTATACCCATCCCGTAAATTGACGAGACTGTGTGGCGGATATTGCCGTTATACAGCCCAGGTCCCGCCGATTCAAAAGTGCTTCCACTAAATGGGTTTTCAACTGCGAACGAACTTATCGCGGTGTAATCGCCGTCAAAATAGCCTAGATTGTAGGAAAGTACATCGCGTGCTACAAGGGTATGCACATCCGTATTACCCGCCAAGTAACCCGTTACACCATCGCTTCCCATATCATTGCTTGGATCCAAAAGTGAGCCATTCATTGCCTTCAACCAGCCGTTGATGGTGTAGGCGTAATCCATCCCTTGGACCTTGTCTTTGCCCAATTCCACGCGGGCAAGTGGCCTGTAGATAAATTTAAGCATCTTTTGTTACACAAGTGTGCAGTGGCCGCCATTTCCCGTCTTCCGCTCTATCTTTGCCTTGTTTAGGTTTCGTGCGATCCGAAAAAATCGTTCTTTACAAGGCAAAGGATGCCGCTGCAACCGGGGGCGGGGGGTTTAACTAAAAAAATAAATCTTCAATAGTGCCGAGAGCACCAAAAGACTTTTCGAATAAGCAATCGTTTTTCGATTGAGCCTCTTGATATGCGTTCTCAAGGTCAAATTCTTGCGCTCAATGTAATTGATGCCTCTTTGCTTAACATGATGGAGTTCTTTTGGAATCAGTGTCGGATACAAGGGGAATTTGTCGGTTCTGATTTGAGTTGCTTCAGAAAGCAGCAGGGTGTTGGTCACAATGCGTAAGGTGGTTTTATTTCTTCTTCCAACCGAATAACTCACGACTTCCCTCGTCTCCCGATCGAGGGCATAGGCAATGCAGATTCTGGAATCTTTTTTCCCAATAAAGG
>Ga0155421_10280_pt1 | contig 8983 bp, 10 predicted proteins | sample RifCSPhighO2_02_FD_106389 | JGI IMG/M metagenome (GOLD analysis project Ga0155421, IMG submission 106389) | Bacteroidetes bacterium RIFCSPHIGHO2_02_FULL_44_7 | reverse complement strand
TTGAATTTAAAACCACCATCAACGATGAGCGGGTTCGCGTCACAGGACATGTCAATGTGCTGCGTTAAAACTTGAATTCTCTTCTTGTATGAGTAGGTGAAGTATCGGAAGTGCATTGACTGATTGTGTTTGGGACATCAACGGAATTACCTCGACATCAACAGATTTGGCGGACATCCATTCACGTGTGCTTTTCAATGGCAATGTAAGTTGGACGGTGAATTACCACTGGAACTTGGGTGAAGTTATCAGTAAGTCGCGCAATGTCTAAATTGGATGGAATCCTATAGAGGCGAAATGCTTTAAAATGAAGCATATACCTTGAAAATGGGGTGCAAAACAACTGCTCCAGATGCGCATGTGTTGAACAGTTGACTCCCGAGCATAATTCTATAGTTGAACGAAGGTTTGACTCGAAACGCATCCTTTATTCCGTTTTTCACCGGAAATGGGCCAAAGCGAGAAATACGAAATTGCGCAGTCAGCTACGTGTATCTTTGAGGTCTTACAAAGAAATACATGGGATCGAGAATACTAGCCTTTTTTGCGTCGGTGGATCTCTTTCAAGATCAAAGAAAGTTCACGTCCTGTTTGTCCAGCGACCGATGTGTTTTCCTCCGCGCGTCGGATCAAATACGGAAGCACTTCCCGAATTGGACCGTAGGGCACATATTTAGCGACTTGATAGTGGCTTTCCGCCAGATTGAAGGAAATGTGATCGCTCATACCCAACAGTTGCGCAAAGAAAATGCGCGGATCAGATGGATCTATCTTGTGCTTTATCATTAATTCAGAGAGACGTAAGGCGCTTTCTTCGTTGTGCGTTCCTGCACAAATTGACAAGACATCGACATTTTTCACGGCCAATTCCAAAGCGGCGTTGAAATCAGCATCGCAAGCTGCTTTGTTGGGTTGAATCGGGGAGGGGTAGTTTTTTTCACGCGCTCGATTGCGTTCCTTTTCCATATACGCTCCACGCACCAGCTTTAAGCCAAGAAACCACGATTCCTTTCGTGCCAATTCGATTTCATTTTTCATGAATGCCAAGCGATCGTGTCGGTACAATTGAAGGGTATTGTATACAATTGCTCTTTCCGTATTGTACTTTCGGCTCATTGTAAGTGCAATGGTATCTATGCTGTCTTGAATCCAAGATTCTTCAGCGTCGATGAAAATTGGCACTTGGGCGGCGTACGATTCTGCACAAATTCGATCGATGCGCTCCAACACCTTTTCGTACAACACCCGATCCTCAATAGAAAGCTGATCTACCCCATCATTGGCCTTCTTCAGAGTTTCGAACAGACAAATTCCCGTCACCTTAAAAACAGCAAAAGGAATGTTGGGATTGTTCTTTGCTTCGCGAATAGTTGCAATAATTTCTGCGACCGTTGCATCGAAATCTTCTTCCGATGTTTTGCCTTCAATGCTGTAGTCCAAAATAGTTTTGACATTTCCCTCGGCCAGCTTTCGAGAAGCTTCCAATGAATCTTTGATGGAGACACCTCCGCAGAACTGATGAAAGATCGTCTTCTTAATAATTCCATTGATAGGAAGATGCAGTCGTAGCGCAATATTCGTCGCAACTTTCCCGAATTTTACCAATGACGGCCGCGAAACGAGTCGGAAGAGCCAACGCGCCTTTTTCAGGTCTTTTAAACTCTTTCCCCGAAAGGCAATTTCCGTATTCTCAAACGAAATCATGCGGCAAAATTAATCGCTTTTCAGAATCCGAAGTAGATGATGGAGTTCTTTTTGTGTGTATCCTTCACAATTCTTTATTTTTACAGCGATTCAACCCCAATTTGCATGCGATATATTGAAGCGAACGGATATTCATTGGAAGTAGGAAGCCTACTCGACAGCTCATTCGCGCAGTTGTTGGAAGATAAATACGCGGAAAGTAAAAAGATCATTATCGTTGATGAAAATACACATGAGTATTGCCTTGAATTTCTTGTGGCCAATTTTGATGCACTGTCCGAAGCTGAGGTGATTCAAGTGCCTGCCGGTGAAGATACAAAGCAAATTTCGATGGCAACTCAGGTGTGGGAAGCACTTTCTGATTACGAAGTTTCGCGGTACGATGTGATCATAAATGTGGGAGGAGGTGTCATTACTGATTTTGGAGGATTTGTGGCATCTTGCTATAAACGTGGGTGCGATTTTATTAATATTCCGACATCTCTTTTGGCCATGGTAGATGCATCCATTGGTGGAAAAACAGGCGTCAATCTCGGGGGATATAAAAATCAATTAGGTGTATTTTCAAACCCGGTAGGCTTGTACATTGATCCTGAATTTCTCGAGACCTTACCCGCGAAGGAATTAGAAAGTGGTTTCGGGGAAATGCTCAAACATGGCCTGATCGCGGATGAAGAATTGTACCGTGATGTTTGTGCGTTAATGAAGAGTGGCGAACCGATTGGAGAGGATGTGCTGATTCGCTGCATTGAAGTGAAAAATAAAATCGTGCGCGAAGACCCGAACGAAAAGGGCCTGCGAAAAATCTTGAATTTTGGTCATACAATAGGCCACGCAATTGAAGGACATTATTTGAATTCTCAACCACTTACACATGGACATGCCATCGCGCTCGGGATGGTGATGGAAGCCTATCTCTCTGTGAAGGTGAATGGTCTAGCGCAGGCAATGTACTTGGAGATTGAAGCATTTATTCTGGATTATTACCGTTTCCCTAAGTTTTCGGATGAAGACATCCAAGCAATGTTGCTCTTGGTGCAAAATGATAAAAAGAACCGTGCAGGAAAGGTGCTGTGCAGTCTCATTCCTGAAATCGGGCGTTGTACATACGATATTCCAGTTCGTCAGGAATTGTTCCTGGAAGTTTTTCTTCACTTTAAAAATCAGCAATTGAACTTGAACTAAGACTTGAGACTGAGCAAGTCACGGCGTATTTTTTCCAAACGCAGAATGAGCTCTTGGTTGGATGCCTCAGATGTGTCAGTTTTTTCGAAGGAAAGAACTTCCGGCTTCCCTCGCAGTGCTTTCTTCGCACCATCCAAGGTATACCCTTTTTCCTTGACTAACTCATAAATCCGATCAAGCTTACCAATCTCTTTAGGAGTAAACAAACGGTTGCCCTTCGAATTTTTTTTAGGCTTTAAATCAGGAAATTCCTTTTCCCAAAACCGAAGCAAGGATGTATTGACGTCAAACATTTTCGCCACTTCTCCAATGGGGTAATACAATTTTGTTAATTCAGATTCCTTTACGCGTGGCACTGCTCTTCGTTTGAAGCGAAAAGATAAGAAAAATTGTGCGATTTGATCCAAGACGCCTTTTTTCGTTACTTTGATCCAAATTAATTAGCAGCAGTGTTCGGCAATAACTCCAGTGTAGAGGTGCACATACAAAGACGCAGAGAATGGGTCTTTCTCATCCTATGTGGAATTTTTCTGGGTTCATTGACTATGCTCAATATTTTGGGAGTTAGCCGCTTCATCGATCTATCCTCCTATTTCGGAATCCCTGAAACGAGTGATATTCGTTTTGCGATTGCCGTTGGCGTCCTGCCGTATCCAATTACCTTTCTATGTACCGACATCGTCTCGGAAATTTATGGGCGTAGGCGAGCCAATATGTTGGTATGGATTGGGTTGATTCTCAATTGTTGGGTATTGCTCGTTCTGTGGTTTGGTGGCTGGCTCGAAGCACCCGTTAATCTTCAATCTGACGGGCGCTTACCCTTGGAAGTTGTTGATGGCGTCGCACGCGCACCTTATGGATATGCTTTTTATGAAATGCGAACTTTAGCCTTTGGCGCAACATTTGCCTCGATGATCGCCTATATGACAGCACAGTTCGTAGATGTACAGGTATTCCATCTTCTCAAAAAGCGGACTCAGGGAAGAAAGTTTTGGTTGCGCAACAATGTCTCCACCATGATGAGTCAATTGATCGATTCAATAGCCGTGATCTTGATTACCCATTTTTATGCGCATGCACTGCCAATTCAGGAGGGAGCAGTTGTGAGTACAGCTTTACTATCTTTTATTATTAGCAGTTATTTATTCAAGTTTGTTTTCGCACTTCTCGACACCATTCCTGCTTACATTACGATACACTACCTGCGCAAGTATTTGAAGATAGAGGATGAATTAGGTTTTTGACGAGAAACGCGAAAGGTGCCAAAGCAAATAGGCTGCGGCAACAAGGGCGGCAGCGGCACCGATAAAGAAAAGGGCATGAAGGGAGGCCATGGTGTTGTCGTAGATACCTAAAGATATGGCGGCGCCGATAATAATTCCGAATTCGAGTGCGATGAATACCGTTCCGGACCCAACCCCTCGTCGATCAGCCGGGCAAAGATCTGCCATCCAAGCAAAAACAGTCGGGCTGTTGATTCCCGTAGAAACACCGAAGAGGGTAGCGGCAATGGTATATTGAATCCACTCCGTTGCTGTGGCAATCATGGTCATGCTGAGAATTAAAAAGCCGAAGCCAATCAACATGGACTTGCGTCTGCCAATCACATCCGATAAACGACCGGCAAATAAGCGGACGAGAATGGTGGAGATCATGTAGAAAAGAAAAAAGTGCCCTTGATTTTCAATGCCGAGGTACCTGCTGATATCGGAAGAAGTAACAAAAATAAACCCGGTGGACACGGTGGCACAGAGCATCACGAATGCGGCCGGTCGAACACTGGGTTCAAAGATATCATTGAAACGAACAGAGAGCAGTCGTGGGTGAAATTTCTGTGGATTCGGCAAGGTTTCACTGATGAAAAAAATCATGATTCCCGCCAATAAACAAAATCCTGCTGCAATCAGGTAAAGACCGGCATATCCCAAATGGGTGAAAATGGTATTTGCGAAGTAATTTCCGACACCGAAGCCAACCGACATGAAGGTGCCCCAAATTCCCATGGCTACACCGCGTTTGTTTTCGGGGATCAGGTCCGTCACCAATGCTGTGGCGCCGGTTGGAAGAAATCCGGCGCTGAATCCATGCGAAAAGCGAAAGGCGAAAAACACAAGAACGGTACCACTTAAGGGATAACTGATCCCTGTCAACAGGCCAATGAGTACACCGATGTACATGACCTTTTTACGACCAATCGTATCCGCCAATTTCCCCGAAAATGGACGTGAAATAGCCGCAGAGATAGAGAAAAGCAGAAAAATCCAACCTTTGTAGTCCTCGCCGCCAAGTTCTGATAGAAAATCATTCAGCTTCGGCACAATCAGGTTGAAACTGGTCATAAAGAAGAGAAGTGCCCAACACAGCAACCAGAAATTCTTCGAATAATTGAGTTTCACTGTACAAAAGTACATCTTCTACCGTCTAAGCCCATGAAAAAACAATGCTATGAAAAAGATTATTTATTTGACCGGAGTGGCCGTTTTGATTATGAGCTGTAGTACAGAGCTTTCGGCTTCTGATTCGGCAGTAGGAAGCGGATTCGGGATTGAAGATTCACTGAAAATCGTAAAGACGGAAGCCGAGTGGCAGCGTCAATTAACCGAGGAACAATATTACGTAACGCGCGAAAAGGGCACAGAAAGAGCATATACAGGGGCATATTGGGACAACCACCAAGATGGTATCTACAATTGTGTGTGCTGCTCAAATCCTTTGTTTTCAAGTGATACCAAATTTGAATCGGGTACTGGATGGCCTAGTTTTTATGCGCCGGTTGTGAAAAAAAACGTCTGTGAAATCGTCGACAATGCTTTTGGAATGGTGCGAACAGAAGTCGTTTGTTCACATTGCGATGCGCATTTGGGACATGTTTTTGATGATGGTCCAAAACCAACCGGCTTGCGCTATTGCATCAATTCTGCCTCATTAAAATTTCAAGCAGCCAAGTAAGCATCCTATTTTCTTCTTTACTTTGTAACCATGGAAAAACAAGCAACTTTCGGAGCCGGATGTTTTTGGTGTATTGAAGCCTGCTTCAAGGAGGTCAAAGGAATCATAAGTGTTCTTCCGGGCTATGCAGGTGGTGATGCGGCAACCGCCGATTACAAAACTGTGTGCACAGGTAAAACGGCACATGCTGAAGTGGCTCACGTGCGTTATAACGAAGAGCAAGTGAGCTATGATGACTTACTTGAGATTTTTTGGTTCGTACACAATCCGACACAATTGAATCGGCAAGGGAATGACCTTGGGCCACAGTACCGCTCGGTAATTTTCTACCACGACGAAGAGCAGCGAGTTGCTGCAGAAAAGTACAAGCAAGGTTTAACAGACCAGAAGGCTTGGGATCAACCGATTGTAACCCAGATTGTGCCGTTTGAAGTTTTTTATCCGGCGGAAGATTATCACCGCAATTATTTGGAACTCAATCCACAGAACCCTTATTGTCAATCGGTGGTTCGTCCCAAAGTAGATAAGTTTCGAGCAGCCTTTGCTAAAAAATTGAACTAAAAAAAAGTCCGCCATTGGCGGACTTTTTTTTATGATCACAATGGATCAATCATTGTTCTCGTGCATTTCTTTCTTCGCAGCTTTCCATTTTTCCAACTGCTCCGGTGTCAGAATGTTGCTCAAGGCATGCATCTGGTCTTTGCGGTTTCCATGGATAAATTCTTTTTTGCGTTCCGGGGTCATTTCAGTATCGTTGCGGATGGCTTCGATTTTCATTTCTACGCCCAAATTCAATTGGCTTACTTGGGGATATTGTTGATCACTGAGAGAAAGTAACTCGTTCATCTCTTCCGTGAGCTTGGCAGCACGTTCTTCTGGTGTCATGTCTTTTCGCTCAGCCCGCAACTCTTTTCGTTCCTCTTTCATTTCTTCCAGCTTCTCCATCTGTTCTGGAGTCAAAACAGTTGCCAATTCAGCATGATGCACATCTTTCGCCGCCTTCATTTGAGCTCTTTTCTCTTCTTCCGACAAATTTTCATCCTCTTTCGCCTTTGAAGCTGCCTCCACGAAACGAAGATTAACGGCCATTAATTCAGCCTTTTTTGCTTGATCCAAATTCAAGTCTGAACTCATCCGATCTGTCATTCTTTCAGCCCGCTCTTGTGGCGTATGCTGCTTCGAACCTCCCTGGGCAAATGAGCCATTCAAGCTCATCACTACTAATCCTGCCAATGCAATTGACTTCAAGCTATTCATGTGTTTTGTTTTAAAATTCTTGGCTTTGACACCATTGAAGTGAAAGCGTTTAACGTATAGATGTAAAAATAATCGAAAAGTTGCTTCGATGCCGAAAATATTCTTGGATTGCACTAACTTTAATCGATAATGTTCAGAGTATACTGTCTTCTTTTTTTTCTTCTACTCTTGTGCGGATCTTGCGGTGTTCGCGAAGCCTTGATCGACCGACAGGCCACAACGGTGAATCTTTCGCGTCAGGGCTTGAAGGAAATTCCGGAAGAAGTTTTTTTCAATACCGATGTTAAAGTATTGAAATTGTATGGTAATCAACTTGACAGCATTCCAGAACGGATTAGCGAACTTGTTCATCTGGAAAAATTGTACCTCGGCAGAAATAACATCAAGTCTTTGCCAAATTCCTTGGGGAAACTCAAAAATTTAAAACTGATTTCTGCGCAATACAACGAACTGACAAACCTGCCCTCGTCCATCGGTGAGCTAGAGAATTTGGAACAGATCATTTTAAATCAGAATTTATTGGATTCAATTCCTAAGAGCATTGGAAACTTGAAAAAATTGGTGGTGCTTCAGTTGAAATTCAACCATCTAAAAGAGTTGCCCACGGAATTGGGGGCATGCACAAATCTGCAGTTTATTCACTTGACGCAGAATTATTTGGAAGCTTTACCTGAAGAATTGGGAGCACTGCGAAAATTAAGGGAGTTGTACGTTGCCAATGCGGGGATGCTCCTGCGTTTGCCAGATTCTTTCTGTGGAATGCGTTATTTAGAAGTGTTAGAAATTGACGCAACTACCGTGGTTCCAACCTGCTTATTCGTGCAGCAAACCACACGATTACAAATCAACATGCGTTAATCGTCCTCGCGACTCATCACCAAAAAGAGTACGAGATCATAGGAGAAGTGCGCAGTGATGCAAAACCACAAGCCCCATACGGGAAGTGCAAAACTGATCAGAAGAATGAATGGAAGCACGATTATGCCATACAAGGACATGCGCCAATTCATTGGATTCAAGTACCCGTGAATAGCAACAAAAAAGATGGAAGTAATCCAAGGGCCTAAGTAAAACTGAACGCCGGACCGAAATAAGAGTTCTTCACCGACCCCGGCGCATAGGGATAGAAATATACAATCTACAATGGTCAAACGCATATTGCGCACTAGTTGCTCGACGCGCGTTGGCATATTCTGAAAAACTTTGGCTTGCATCAAGCCCAAGGCCACTATGGCATAGGATACGCCGAGCAATAAGCCGAGTCCAATGGTTTTAAAGGACATGCGATCGAATTCCAAAATGGTGATGGGATCAAGGTCTTCCAGCCAATACAAACCTACAAAGGTCGGAACAGGGAAAAGGACCAGTGTTACGAGCCCAAGCAGATAAAGGGTCTTCTTGTTCAAGACTTGAATTTATGCGAAGCGAAGGTGCTTCACCGTATGTCCGTTGTTGATCAACTGTTTGAGGGAAGCGACACCAATTTTTAGGTGATCGTTTACAAAATTGGTGGTCACGGTTGTATCACTCGCACTTGTTTTTACTCCTTCCGGTACCATTGGTTGATCAGAGACGAGCAGCAGAGCACCTGTGGAAATTTCATTCGCGAAACCGACCGTGAAGATAGTTGCCGTTTCCATGTCGATCGCCATGGCTCGTAAACTTGTGAGGTAATTTTTGAATTTTTCGTCGTATTCCCACACCCGTCGATTCGTTGTATAGCAAGTCCCTGTCCAATAATCATGACCGAAATCACGAATCGTTGTTGAAATGGCTTTTTGCAAGGCGAAGGCAGGGAGTGCAGGGACTTCAGGTGGAAAGTAATCATTACTTGTTCCTTCGCCACGAATTGCGGCGATTGATAGGATGAAGTCACCAACATCGTTTT
>Ga0155421_10269_pt1 | contig 9152 bp, 6 predicted proteins | sample RifCSPhighO2_02_FD_106389 | JGI IMG/M metagenome (GOLD analysis project Ga0155421, IMG submission 106389) | Bacteroidetes bacterium RIFCSPHIGHO2_02_FULL_44_7 | reverse complement strand
GTTGAATTGCTGAATCAAAGTAGCGATTGGAGGCTGATTAAAAATACCACGCATTTTCACCCAGGACAAATGCTTTTTTCGCCAGAAATTTTTCCAGTGCCTCCGCGCGATCAGGGTATACGCAAACCAGCGCATGGGTCTCCTTTACTTCGTTTGGATGGTAAATCACGTTTCCGTAAATACCCGCGCCATACTTCGTATGATTTAAATCGTACCAGGTAAATCGAATCCCGTGTTCCTGAAGATAGGCCGCGACGATTTTTCCCTTTTCACCGGCACCAAACAGCGCCAAACTTTCCAATGCGGCAGCTTTGATCTGACAAAACCAATCCAGCTTGAGTTGAAAAAAAGAAGCCTGCGCGTACACGTCCGAATTGCGTGAGGTTCGCGCGGGATGTTCCCGCCACAACAAAGTTGTTTGATCGATTCCGTGAATGGTAAACCCTGCTGTGTACCACTGAAAAACCATGTTGTAATCTTCGGGATACTTGAGTTGTGGAAAAATGGAGAATTCCTCGGCGTCCGAGCGAAACATCATCCAATTAGGCGAAGCCACAACACATTCCCGAAAAACATGCCTGAAGTGATCGGATTGATCCACACGGGTATTGAGCCATGCCGCATATTTTAAATAACCTTCAGAAATGGGAACTGGAAAATACTCAACCTTGCCCGTTAGCACTGTTTTTTGTCCCCGTTCAAGCAAAGCATCAAGCATGGTCTTTAGCCGGTTTGCGGGCATGCAATCATCCGCGTCCATGCGCGTGATTACAAGACCCTTTGCCTTTGAGTAAGCTATTTGCAATGCAGGAATAATGCCCCACTTCGGATGGTTGATCACCTTAATTCTAGAATCGTTCTTTGCCAATTCATGAAGAATTTGAACGCTGTGATCGGAAGAATGGTCATTGACCGCGAGCAATTCCCAATTCTGATACTCCTGCAGCTGAATGGAACGCACGGTTTCCTCCAGCCAGGGAGCTGCATTTTTGACGGGCATAAGAATGGAAATCAACATGGACCGAACAAAGATAATTGAATGTATAGAGATGAACGGAATTCGCTACTTTGAATCTTCGTCGAGTGCTTCCCATTTTTTTGTGATTACTGACTTAATTGCCCGTCGACGCAGTTATTCAACTGGAATTGCGTATCTTCAGCACACCAAACTAAAACTTAAAATGATTCGAATTTCTCTCCTTATCCCGGTGTTGATGCTGATGGCGTCCACCGTATTTTCTCAGTTCAGTCTAACTGAAGTTGCGCATTATCCCTATCCTGGATCCCGAGGTGATTGCAGCGATATCTGGGGTTATGTGGATGGTACGGGCATTGAATACGCGATTGTAGGCAATGAAACGGGTACGTCCATAGTGAGTCTCGCCAATCCTGCGAACCCCGTTGAAGTCTTTTATTCGCCCGGAGCAAATACCATCTGGCGCGATATCAAGGTGTGGGGAACTACTGCATACATTACCAATGAGGGCGATAATGGCTTGAAAATTATCGATTTAAGCAACCTTCCTGGTCCAATAACTGCAGGAGACGTTTCTCAATTTACAGGAAGTACCTACCCATTTACAACTGCACATAATGTCTTCATTGATGAACAAGGCCGCGCATATATTTGTGGTGCAAACAACGGCGTGGGTGGAGCAATTATTCTAGATCTTACCGTAGACCCATTGAATCCAGTGGAAATTGGACGGTATAATGAATATTATTTACACGATGTCTTTGTTCGTGGCGATACCCTTTGGGGAGGCGCGATCAACGATGGCTTTTTTGTTGTGGTAGATGTTTCAACACCATCCTCACTTGTAACTTGGGCTACACAATTGACGCCGAATACATTCACCCACAATCTTTGGTTAACGGATGATGGCAGTACTTTGTATACGACGGATGAGGTATCAGGTGCATTTTTGGCAGGATACGATGTCAGTGATATCAACAATATTTCTGAAACTGACCGTATTCAATCAAGTCCAGGGAATGGCGTTATACCGCACAATACCTTTGTTTTAGGGGATTACTTGCTGACTTCTTATTACCGTGACGGCGTTACAGTGCACGATGTGTCGAACCCAAACAACATGATCGAATTGGGTAGCTTCGATACTTCACCTAGCTTTGCTGGAGACGGTTTCAACGGTTGTTGGGGCGTGTATCCTTATTTGCCGTCCGGTTTGATTATCGCCAGTGATATTGAGGAAGGCTTGTATGTAATTGGAGCAAATTATTCTCCCGCGGCTTATTTGGAAGGCACTGTAACAAATTCAGTAACAACTGCGCCAATCAATAATGCGTCTGTGCAAATTGTTTCGACAACACAAACTGATAATACGGATGCCCTTGGTGAGTATGCAACCGGTGTTGGGTCAGGTGGAACGTTTGATGTCACCTTTTCGAAGCTAGGCTATGTGTCCCAGACCATTACAAATGTGGTCTTAGTGAATGGAAATACCACCATTTTGGATGTACAATTGGTGCCACTTCAAACATACACGCTCTCTGGTCAAGTCATTGATCAAAATTCAAATCCCGTTCAAAATGCGATCGTTTCCATCAACAATTCTCAGTATTCAACAGTGGCGACGACCAACGGTCTTGGAAATTTTGATGTGCCACTCTTTTTGGAAGATACTTACGATGTGACCATCGGTTTGTGGGGATACCATACGCTTTGCTTAACGGGGCAATCGCTCACCATAGCCACAAATCCTCATGTCTATCAATTGACAACAGGGTATTCTGATTACTTTGATTTGGATTTGGGCTGGACCGTTACGGGCTCAGTAGCTGCGGGGGATTGGGAACGTGGTGAGCCGGTAGGAACTATGTACTTAAACAATGAATCAAATCCCGAATTAGATTCAGACGATTGTGGACAACAAGCGTATATTACGGGTAACAGTGGAGGTGCCGTTGGAAATGACGACGTAGATGATGGAACCACAACACTTTCCTCTCCGATCTTTGATTTGACAAGCTACAGCGATCCGTATATTTCATTTGACCGTTGGTTTTTCAATGATGGAGGGAGCACAACACCGAACGATTCATTGGTGGTGACGCTCTCCAATGGGACAACCACCTTGAAGATTGATTTTGCAACAGCCAATGATCCGAATACCAGTTCATGGGCGTCGAAGGATATCCGTGTAGAAGATTACATGAGCAAAAGTGCCTTGATGCAAATAAAGGTGCGCGCGATGGATGTTCCCGGAGGGCATATAGTTGAAGGTGGCTTCGATAATTTTGTGGTCCGGGATTCTTCCGGTGTTGGCTTGGACCAATTGGCAAATAGCCAACAAATTCACATCTATCCGGTACCCTTTCAAAATGAATTAACTGTTTCCATCGACGATGCACAAGCTTTTCAAGTGATTCATATTGAGGTGATCGACGTGGCGAGTGGACGAATTGTAGAAGCGAAAGACTTCGACAATAGCGGCCAATACCTATTGACAACAGACTATGCCAAGGGTGTTTATCTTGTGCGCGTTGTGGCGGACGGCGAACTTTTAACTGCACAACGGGTAGTTAAGCTCTAGTTCGTGTAAGGGATTTTCAGGATACCTTGAAGATTTGGCGTTGAATGACTTTGGTTGTTCAGCGCTTTTTTTTTTAAGAGTATGCTATTAATGACGATGCCCGCCGCCGGAATAAGTCATTGCTTCGCCTTTGCCAAAGCCGTAGCTGAATCCGAGAGTTAAGAAACGTCCTTGCTTGCCATAGCTGTACAGATAATAGTTCGCCTGGTCAACAGTTGTGCGTTGAATCCTGGACGCGAATACATCACGCGCGCTGAAGTCAATAACTCCTTTGCCTTTCAAGACTTTTAAACGAATCCCGGCATCCATATACGCACTTTGTGCGCTGCTTCCTTGTACGGTTTTAAAACGCGATTCGTAGTTGCCGGAGAGCTCTAAATCGATCTTTTTGGAAAGCTTAAAGCGGGTGGTCAACTTGGAAGTCCATCTGTCGCCCGTGAAGTCAAATACCTGACTTTGAAAAGTGCCTTTTCGCTGGAAATAATTGTAGTTGAAATCTCCGTTGATTGTGACCCATTTCGCAGGCGTGTATTTGCCATTGAATTCAATTCCTACCGTATTACTCAAACCAATGTTCATCGGTAAGGTCGTGTTGACATTGTTCTCAAAAATGGACACGCGTTCGATCACGTCCGTTGTGTAGCGGTAATAGACGCCGAAATTAATGGATGCTTTTTTCAGCACATATATACTTGTTAGTTCATAGGAATCGGTGTATTCCGGCTGTAATTCAGGATTGCCACGACGAATATTGAAATTGTTCGAAATGCTGAAAAAAGGATTCAAATCCCATAAACGAGGCCGGTTAATTCTGCGCGAATATCCGGCTTGCAAGGAGATATAGCGCGTAAGTTTGAAAGAAGTGTGCGCCGTTGGAAAAAGATTCGTGTACAGTTGATGGTTGTCGACATTCGTTGTGACAAGTCGCGTACGCAAATCCGTATTCTCTAAGCGCAATCCAAGTTTGATTCCCCAATTCTTTTTTTCCATTGCGCCCGTCGCGTATATGCCCAGCACTTTTTGTTTGTACTGGAAATCATTGCTCAAGGAATCGGCTGTGGTACAGACATCTTCAATCACATTTTGTACTTCGTAGCGATTGCCAACATCGTTGATCACGTACTGCGCACCCGTTTCAATTTTCCACACCTTATTGAATGGTTTGGTATAATCCAAACTGAAAGTATAGTCCGCTTGTTTGAAGCGTGTATTCGCTACCTGCTGTGCGTAGTCAGTAGAACCTGAAATTGTACGGCTGCTGAATTCCGACGATTGTGTTTTTCCGAAAAATTTTCCCAAGGTTGTGAAAAGCAAAGTATGCTCGTTCGTGTCTTTGAATTCTTTTTTGTATTGCAGATCGTACTGGTACTTGGGATTCAGGGCCTCAGTTTTTTCGACGCGCTGCCACTCGGATACAAGAACACCGTGTTCGCGTCTACTAAAATTGGTTTCTGAAGGTTGTTGTTCAATTTCATAAGCCACATTGCCTGAAAGAGTCAATACGTTTCGGGCGTTGATGTGGTAATCCGTACCCAGGACCAAATTGTAAAATTGCTCATTCCTGTAGTTCAATCCTTCACTTTCGATAACCGTTGAATCTAGACGGTTCTCATTGATTGAGGTATTGTAGCGGGGCATTGAACGGTAACCGGCTCCGATTTGCGTAAAGAGATTGAAGTGTTCTGAACGTCGATTCAAACTGATGCCTACACTGTGGTTGTGAGGCATTCCCGTATTTAGCGAAATAGATCCGTTGAAGCCCTTTTTTTCTTCCTTTTTCAAAACGATATTAATGATCCCGGACGTTCCTTCCGATTGATAATTAGCCGAGGGATTCGTGATCACCTCAATTTTCTCAATCATGTCGGCAGTAATGGTTCCCAGTGCCTTGCTTGGATCGTCGGACATTGCGGAAGGTTTGCCGTCGATGAGGATTTGTACGCCACTGCTACCGCGCAAACTGATGACACCTTCTAAATTTACGGTAACCGAAGGGACACTGTTGAGCAGTTCCAAGGCTGACGAACCGCTTGAGCCGATGTCTTGTCCCACATGAAATACCCGTTTATCTAGTCGGAACTCAGTTAAGGATCGTTCACCTTGTGCGCTCATTTCTTCGATGTTTTGAACGCTGGGTACAAGCGGAACAATGCCCAAATCAACTTCCTCGCCATCCATTTCAATCGTTTTGAAATACTTGGATCTGTAGCCAATCAAGCGAACTTCCACCGTAAAATCAAGTGAATCACAAAACAGTTCAAAGCGTCCTTCTTCGTCTGTGGTTGTACCGACAATTGGCTGATCCAGGATTTTTCCACGCAATAAAACAGTAGCGAAGGCAAGCGGCTCATGTTTCATGCTATCGTGCACAATACCGTAGAGATGAACTTTTTCATTTTGTGCGGCACCAGTGAAAGCAAGAAACTGTATGCAGAAAAAGACTAGCAGGATTCGTTGAAAACCATTCATTGGGCACAAATATCGGGTAGATTTGCTAAGTGCAGCTTGATTTTAACAATTATTTACCACGGTGGGTAAAAATCAGCGGGCTAGTTTGTGCCGTAAAATGCGGTGCGTAACCCCAGTTTATAGTGCGTATTTTATTCTGTTACTCTGTCAAAATCAGCTGTGCCGTGTGTATTTGCGCCCCGGGCAAAGGTTAAAAAAATCAGGGCTTGAAAACTTCCATGACCAATGACTAGATTACCATCCGTATCATTCATGATAACGCAACGTCGTTCGTCGTGCAGCCAAAACAAAAGAGGAATTGGAACCAACCGCAATTTGCGCTTGATTTCCAGGTGATTTTCTTCAGGCTTGACTTTGAGTGAGAAGGCATCCACCAAACTATCATTGTTCCAAAAATCGACTTTGAGTAGCTCAGCACCATCGTACGTTAATTCAATCACGTCTACCCCGGCAACAACTTCTTGGCTGTGTACCTTACGTTTCATATTGTGCAGGCGATAGGCGAGTGGTCCGGCATTTTCATCGGGATCGTTCAAATATTTTCCACTGATCTGCTCACAACTGGCCGTGCTTTCATCAATACCATGGAAAAGAGTGCTGTAAGAAACACAAGAGGTAAGAAGAGGAAAAAGGAAAACGAGCCAAAAGCGCATACAAAAGTCAGTTATAACATTCGGGTGACAATATACGAAGATTCTAAACCGGCGAAGTTTGTCGAGCGTGATAAATGGGGTGCGTCCAATGCATTAGTTATAAGAAAGACGGGCAGGAAATCTTTATTCAGGAATGCGCGCATAGCTTCCTTGATAATGGTCATCGATGCCCCCTGCGATACCAAAGAGCACGTACAATTCATATAAACCTCCGGAAATCAGTAAATTTCCAGATCCGTCGTTCGCCAAAATGGTGAGTTTTTCTTTGTGGAAATACACAAAGGGAATTGGGATCAGCAACAATTTTCGCCGCAGCTGCAAATAATCGCCCCGGTTCTTCACCTTTAAGTGAAAATCATAGAGCAATTCGGTATCCTGACGAAATTGAATCCAGAGATCCTTGAAACCATCGTATACTATTTTGACGGTATTTGCATTTTGAAATTCAGCGAGCCCGGAATCATTGAAGGTTCCTTTTTTCGAAATAAACAGCAGTGTTTTTAATTCGTGTGAAGAAGAGTTGGAGCTATTCGAATAGGTGCCGTTGATCCCGCTTGTTGAAAGAGGGTTGGCACTGATTTGACGCACCAATTCTCTTCGAGAAACGCAGGAGGTGAGGGCAAGGGCGAAAAAAAGAAGGACAAGCGTGCGCATAAAAAAGCCGATTGGAAGTTCCAATCGGCAATATACGAAGATTCCAGCCAGCGCTGGTCTACAGAATTACAAATGAATTACTTCGCCATAGGCAGCCGCAGCTGCTTCCATGATCGCTTCCGACATGGTTGGGTGAGGATGGACGGTTTTGATCAATTCTTCGCCCGTTACTTCCAATTTACGAACAGCAACCAATTCGGCAACCATTTCCGTTACGTTCGCTCCGATCATGTGACCGCCAAGTAATTCACCGTATTTCGCGTCAAAGATTAGTTTAACGAAGCCTTCTTTGGCTCCGGCAGCACTAGCTTTACCAGACGCTGAGAAAGGAAATTTACCAATCTTCAATTCATATCCTGCTGCTTTTGCAGCTTCTTCAGTCATACCGACGGATGCGATCTCCGGCGAACAATAGGTGCAGCCCGGGATATTTCCATAATCCAATGGGGCAGGGTGGTGTCCGGCGATTTTCTCAACGCAAATAATACCTTCAGCAGAAGCAACGTGCGCCAATGCTTGGTTCGGTAAAACGTCGCCTATCGCATAGTAACCCGGAATATTGGTCTGGTAGTAATCATTCACCAAAATTCGTCCCTTGTCGGTCACAATTCCCAGATCTTCCAATCCGATATTTTCAATGTTTGCTTGAATTCCAACGGCAGACAAAACAACATCGCATTCGATTTTTTCTTCTCCTTTTGCTGTTTTCACCGTCACCACACATCCTTTTCCAGAGGTATCAACGGCTTCGACGGAAGATTCGGTCATTATTTTAATTCCCGCCTTCTTGAAGGACTTCATCAATTCTTTGGAAACATCTTTGTCCTCCACCGGAACAATGTTCGGCATGAATTCAACAATCGTTACTTCTGTTCCAATGGCATTGTAGAAATAGGCAAACTCAACACCAATGGCACCGGAACCGACAACAACCAATTTCTTCGGCTGTGTTTTTAGGGACATCGCTTCGCGGTAGCCAATCACTTTTTGACCATCTTGTGGCAAATTCGGCAACTGACGTGAACGTGCTCCTGTAGCGATAATCACACCATGATTCGCAGCATATTCAGTCGTTTTTCCGTCCGCATCGGTTACGGCTACTTTTTTTCCAGCCTTGATAACGCCTGTTCCAGAAATGACGTCGATTTTGTTTTTCTTCATCAAGAATTGAACGCCGTTGCTCATTCCTCCGGCCACTGTTCGGCTACGATTGACCATCGCGGAAAAATCAGCTTTCGGATCTTTCACAGAAATCCCATAGTCACTGGCATGGTTCAAGTATTCAAATACGTTGGCACTTTTCAAAAGCGCCTTTGTTGGAATACATCCCCAATTAAGGCAAATTCCGCCCAGTGATTCGCGTTCAACAACTGCTGTCTTCAATCCCAATTGAGAGGCACGGATTGCCGCAACGTAACCGCCGGGACCACTACCTACTACTATAATATCGTAACTCATAATGTTTCAAAAATTGATAGCGCGAAGATAAACAATAATTCCTATATCATTTCCTGCGAACTGTTCTAGCATCGAAGCATTGCTTTGGAGCGGTACAAAAAAAACTCCTCCCAAAGGAAGAGTTTCAATGCGTCAATTCGACGAAATTAGTTTTTTATAAATTGGATGCGGCTATTGCCATGATCGTACGCAATGACCAGGTAGTAGACGCCCGGTTCCAAAGCGGAAGCGGAAAATTCTGTAGTTCCAACTTCCATTTTTCCAACAATACGTCCATTAACGTCGTGCACATGGATAGCTTCGATACAATGCAGTGATTGCAATCCATCTACGTGCAATAATCCATTTGTAGGATTCGGAT
>Ga0155421_10268_pt1 | contig 9155 bp, 14 predicted proteins | sample RifCSPhighO2_02_FD_106389 | JGI IMG/M metagenome (GOLD analysis project Ga0155421, IMG submission 106389) | Bacteroidetes bacterium RIFCSPHIGHO2_02_FULL_44_7 | reverse complement strand
CAGGAAGTCCAAATTACCCGACTTCATTTGGTGGTATGCGCGACTCAAGTAGGCCAACATGACCCGCATGGAATCGAAGGCTTCTTCCGATTCAGGACTGATTTCCTTTTTTTGCAATTTTAACAACAATTTCATGTACATGGCATGAAAGGCAATCTCAACGTGGTTCTTATCCTTCAAATTGGACTTCTCTTTGAACTCATCCAGAAACTTCGTTGCCTGCTCGTACACGCCGCGGTACTTCTCGTCGTTCGTCATGGTCAAGAGCGTGGTGTGTAGATAACTCAATTCCACCAAAATCTCAGTAAGATCGTTTAAATGCCCTGCTTTCTGAATACCCTGCATCTTCATCTGGCGCACGAAATCCTCGTACCAAGTTCTGTACTGACCAATGAAGGAGTCATCCGGCAATTGGGGACGCACAACACTTTCTATAATTCGCTCCACATCCAAATCACAGGCCCGAATGAGGTCTTCAATTTGGTACATGTAAATAATGTACTCAGCGATGTTTGTTTGCTGGCGTTGCTGGGCGATCAACATGCTTTTACTTGTTGATTTGATCCTGAAGTTCGTGTTCTTGCTGGTTCAAATATTCGGTAAACTCTTTTGTCACATCCATGCTCGGACTGATATAATTGAACTGACCTCCGGAGGCCTTTACCATTAAAATATCGATCCCATGTTTTTCACTGTACTTCTTCCCAAACTCAGCAATTTTGTTTCCAATGGTTTGCAATTCCTTCGCTGTTTCCTCTTCAATAACACGCCCTTGCGTCTCCTGAAATTGCATCAACTCATTTTGACGGCGTTGCACTTCTTGTTGAATTTGCATAATCTGCGTTTCGCTCAACAAGCCTTTTTGCATACTCGATTCGTTGACGCTCACGTAATTTTCCAAACTCGCACTCTTGCTTTGCAACTGTTTCTGAAATGCCAGCCCCTTTGCCGTCATCATGGAGTCACGTTCTAAGTAATATTGGTAATGTAAAAACAAACTGTCCTGATCATAGTAGGCGATCTTCAAATCTCCGGTATTGCGCACTTCCACATCCGGTGTCGTATCCGCTTCTTCCTCTACCTTTTTGTCATCACCACAAGCACTTATAAGCACAGTGGTACAAGCAAGGAAAAATGCGCCTAAAAAAATCTTTTTTGTCATCATATCGGTTGTTTCTTAATGTTCAGAAATTTGATTTTTCACCTGAAAAGCCTTGCTCCAATCTTCACGCATTTCAACAAAACGTTTCAAGGAATTGGACAGTAACTCGGGGGTTAACATGCACTCTACCTCGCCCGGGCCATCGACATCCAAATCTCCAATTTTGAAGGTTTGTTCGAACTGGCCCAATTCAATCTTTAAAATGTACTTTCCATTGTATTGAAACAATTGAATCTTGTACCGATCGTGTGCAATGTCTTTAACGAGTCTCACGCAACTTTTTTGACAAAAATAGCAGAATTCTCGCGGCCATCAACAAAAAACGCCTCGTTGAGGCGAGGCGATACTATATCAAATAGCAAAACTATGCAAGAGCCAAGTCCGGATCTTGGTATTCCATAAACTCAAATGGAACGCGCACCATGTAGGCATAATCCTGACCAACTTCGTACATGTCTTCGTCTTCCTTACGGTAATGCCACTCAACGCAGACATCGTAACCATTTTCAGCCAACTCATTCAATTTGTACAACAAAAAGAGGATGCGCTTCGAAGATGAGATATTGAAATAATCCAAGCTGATCTTTACCGTTGTTTTCTGACTCGGATTCATTATGTAGCCCTCAAACCAATTCAAAACCGGCACCCAGAATTCATCCGGAGAATCTGGAATTGCTCTTCCGGAAATTTCCATTCGACCCACCAATGGATCAAAAATTACTTCCGGTGTGTATGCAGTTGCATTTAGTGAGAATACTTCCATAAATGAGGTGCTTTAGCTATGCAATTTGACAATATTTTTTATATCCTGACAATTATTTCTACCAATACTCCGATTTCTTAGACCAACATATCAATATTGTAAACGAAGCTTTAAATTTTACGTGGAATCCTTCGAAATGTTACCGCTTAGGAGCAGTTCGATCAACAAAAAAGGGTCTTTGCTCAATGAGATGACCAATTGGCTTTTCAATACATCCCGCTAAACTTAGGCTATATTCACGAAGTATTTGTGCCAATTCTTCTCGATTATGCCATGCATAACTGCCCACAAAGTGCAATTTCGTGTTGTCGGGAATTTGTGCACGGAAACTTAGAATAAACTGCTCGATATTCTCTTTATGCAGTAACGCAAAACACACTTCCCCACTTAAAGTCTTTGCAATCCCAGCCATTGCGGACTTCTCTATGTTCGTCGTTCTACTCGCTTCTATTTTTTCGATGTCCACTAAACGATTAAAACCGGCCATCTGTTCCTGCGATAAGCTTCCTTGCTGATAGCGATCGTACACCATGCGGCCAAACCGATACCCGCTCCCTTCATCGCCTGTTTCGTGTCCCAGACCGCCAAGAATTTGCTTGACCTCCGAACCATCCCACTCAATCAATACGGAACCGGTGCCCAGAATAGCCACCCAGCCAGGCTGATTGCCCAAGGCTGCCCATGCAGCTCCATGCACGTCAGATAAAACAAACACCCGCTCAAAACCCAGATCTTCCAGGGTCTGCTTCATCCACCAGCCGCGTTCCTTCTGGTAGCAGCCAGCCCCAAAAAAGTACAATTCTGTTTTCAACCATTCCGGATACTGCTCCCAAAATTCGCGTTGCTCCTTGGCAATCTCACCGGACCATTGCGCCGGATGGTAACTGTAGGTATGCAGGTAGACCTGCTTCCCGTTGTCATCCACTTTACACCAATCGGTCTTAGTACCTCCACTATCGGCAATAATGACTGTCTTCATAGATCTAAATTACCGAATACCGAGGTCATATCTCTCGGAATCTTTATATTTCCACATGTCAATTGCAGAGCAATACCAAATCATCAAAGCACTCGGCGACCAGAAAGTCCGCAGGTTCGGGGACGTTTATTTCGTAGAATCAAAAAAAGACGGCAGCAAAGGTGTGTTGAAGCATGTTCGTAAATCATCCGCTTCTCAAATTGCCGCTGAACGGCTTCGGCAAGAGGCATGCTTCACCTTTAATCACGAGGGTTTACCACAAACACTTGACTTTTATGAGTCGGAAAGCGAGGTGTTGCTGGTTCGCGCGTATGCCACAGGGTTGCCTTTACATACCTTCTGGCTCGCATTGCGAAAAAAGGAGCGCATACCTTTTCTCCAAGACTTTGTAACCAAGCTCATTCCACTATTTGCGACATTGAAGAAGGAAGGAGTTGTGCACTGCGATTTGAAGCCGGGAAATATATTAATTGAAGGCGACATCAGCGATTTCCGTGTGCACCTGATTGATTTTGGTCTGGCCTTGCGCATACATGATCGGGAAGAAAGAAAACTGTTGTTTCCGCTTGGTTATGCTGCACCGGAACTCTTGTTGCACCATTTAGATCTTGTCGATCAACGGACGGATATTTTCGCTTTGGGCATCATCATTTGGCGTTTGTTTGCTGGAAAACTCCCCTTAGTGCATCCGAATCCAAGCATCTATACCAACATCCAATTGACTCATCCGCTGCCAGATGACACTTCATTGCCAAGGGGCTTGTATGCTATTTTGCGCCGTATGAGCAGCAGACACGCTTTTCAAATGCCTCCCAACAAAATGGATTATGAAGAACTTCGGGCATGTTTGCGCGGTGCTCTGAACGAACGCTATGTTTCGCTAACAGAAGTGGCTGAGGACCTGAATCGCCTGCCTAAACCACGATTCTACCAAAGAATATCCTTTCGGTAGCCCAGATTGAAGTTAAATATCAAAGGATTGTACAAACCTCCGTATGTCGCGGCATTGCTTCCCTGTCCAAAAATCATATAGGCCACGTTCAAATCAAAATACAAAGTGCCCAATCGGGGAAAGGAATACTTCACGCCTCCTCCAAGGCCAAAGCCCAAACTAAAAATGGATCCATCGTAGCGGGACTGCTCATCCAGGGAGTACAAAGACTCATCGAAACCATCGTATTTTGCTTTAACAGAGTTAAATATGAGCATAATACAGCTTCCACCGTATGCAGCAAATCCATAGTCAAAACCATTCCCCAAATAATAGCGCGTTCCGCCTTCAAGAATGTTGTAATCCATTGTGGGCAACGTCGATATTGTTTTTGTGTAAGGTGAGGTGGTCAAATCGTTCGCTATAATAAAGCCAGGAACGGAATCTCCACTGGCCCGAAAATGGTGCGTGAAACGTCCATAAATAGACACGGCATCATCGCGCGGTACTTCCACACCGATATGGATACCTCCCCATGGACCCGGATTTGCAAAGCCAACCAGCATGCTGGCGCCTCCGTTGATACTGACCTGTGCCCCGCTCAATCCAGCCAGCATCACAAACGCTATAATTAATCTACTCTTCATATTTGCATCCATTTAGGATTTGACTTCTCTATATTTTTGAAAACAGGACAACTGCTGTCATGTGCTCCCGGAAGGTAACCTGTGCTCATGAGAAACTCATTCACAATTTCACCACCTACAAATTTAAACGTCTTTTTAAACAATTTAGTCCATTCCTCCCGTGATAAAGGATGGCAGGCATCCAGCCACAATTTAAAGCTACCGAATTCTTGCCGTAAATCCAAGATTTTCTGCGCATTGTGAATCGCAGCATTTACTTTTAAACGATTGCGAATAATTCCTTGATCCTGCAACAAGCGCTCCCGATCGTTTTCATCGAAGTTCGCCACACGTTCAATGTTGAATTTGGCGTAGGCCTTTTCAAAATGTTCCTGCTTGTTCAAGATCGTTTCCCACGATAAACCTGCCTGGTTAATTTCCAAAAGCAACCTCCCAAAAAGGGCGTCATCGTCTTCAATTGGAAAACCATACTGCTCTTCATGGTACACGCGATGTACCTCTTTGGCGTTCGGGCTAGCGCAATATTCACAATAACTCATACTATCCTGACGTTTTTTTTGGGTTGAGCGTTGACTGTTGGCGCAATTTTATTGTTTGGATGAACTCTTCAATCCCAGCCACTTGTTTCAACTCGCTTTTTGATATCCATATTTTCCAAGCACCATCTACTTCTTCCAGAACCATCGGATACATCCCGACATTCTTCCCGAAGCGCTTCTCAAAGTCTGCAATGTACAAAAACTCCATTTCCACTCCACTTTCTTGCTGAAAATCCTGCCACAGTTTTCGCTCACCAAAGGCATGATGCGTTAGCTGACAAAGTTCACAACGATAGGTTGACGGACGCAGGAGTTTATGCGCATAATCCAAGGACTTACTGAGTAAGTCATTTTGGGCGTTGTATACAAATAGTAACTTCATGTTTCAGCGCGTTGGACGTAATTGGAATGACTTTATTACTTTTATCACAAACACTTTGTATGGCCATTTATTCTTTCAATGGATTTATTCCAGTGGTAAAGGCTTCCAGCTTTGTACATCCCCATGCAACAGTCACCGGCAACGTGCTGATTGGCGAAAATGTATACATCGGGCCAGGCGCAGCCATACGTGGAGATTGGGGACAAATCATCATAGAAGACGGATGCAATGTACAAGAAAATTGTACCATTCACATGTTCCCGGGAACAACTGTGTTATTGCAAGCAGGAGCGCACATTGGTCATGGAGCAATCATTCACGGTGGAACTATTGGAAAAAACTGTTTGATCGGAATGAACAGTGTGATTATGGATGATGCCATTTTAGAAGATGAATGCATCGTTGGCGCATTGAGTTTCGTTCCGGCGAAGGCACATTTTCCAAAGCGGAGTTTGATTGTTGGGAATCCGGCAAAAAGGATCAAAGAAGTTTCCGATGAAATGATTGCCTGGAAAACAAAGGGGACAGCGCTCTATCAAGCCTTGCCAGCCGAATGCTACGCGACATTAAAAGAATGCGAACCCTTGCGTGAATTGGAAGCAGATCGTCCAAGGCAAGAGACGATGTATACAACTTGGAATTCACTTAAAAACGAGAAATGATGAAAATTGCTATTCTTAGCTTGAGTATGTTCTTTACTGTTGGCTGTGCAGTGCACAAGCACGGGCAAGAGTTCAGCGGCATTGTTGAAACAGCCTGCGGTGAGTGTATTTTTCACATGACAGGTGACGAATGTGATCTCGCTGTTAAAATTGAAGAGGAATACTACTTCGTTGAAGGATCAACAGTGGATGAGCACGGCGATGCGCATGCAGAAGATGGACTTTGTTCGGTTGCACGAAAAGCGCAAGTAGTTGGAACGATTCGTGGCGGTGTTTTCTACGCGACTTCTTTTGAATTGCTCGAAGTAGAAAAGTAAAAAGGCCCTGTTTCCAGAGCCTTTCACAAAATTTTATTGATTCAATTATCCTTTGCAGGATTCTCATCGACTTCGTCGGCATCTTCGATATCCGGATTGCGCAAAACAGTTCCTGAACCGTCTTTTCCTTTGAGGAATTCAGGCAAGTTCATCCCTGCCATATTGAACATTTCTTGTAGAGGAGGCACAGATCCGTACAAGCCGGAAATAAATCCAGCAGTAGACGTTTTACCAGTATCACCTTTTCCGCTATCCCAGACAGTGACCTTATCGATCTTGATATTGCGAATCGCATCCGATTGCAACTTGACCAATTCTGGCAACTTGTCGGCAATCATAATTTTCACCGCACTTTCGGAATTGTTTCCAGCGGCTTGCACGAGCAATTTAAATCCTTGCGCCTGCTTGCTCAGGATCTCAAAAGTACCACGGGCTTCGGCATCCATTTTCATAAAGATAGCGTCGGCCTCCCCTTTCGCTCTGCGACGGGTTTGCTCTGCTTCTGCCTCTGCTCCGATTTCCACTTTTTCCTTATCAATTTGCGCCGGGATGATGATATTGGCATTCTGTGATGCCTTATCGCGCTGTGCACGCACCATTTCCGCTTCTTTCTGAGCCAAATAGGATTCTTCCAAAGCTTTCGCTTCTTTCACACGTTCTGCGGCAATCGCAATCCTGTTCGCTTCCGCTTCCGCTTCACGACGCTTCGCATCGGAATTGGCCACGGTGATTTTTGCCTGGTTCTCTCCTTCAACCGCCTGCGCATCGGCAGCCGCCACCTGGGAACGTTGCGCTTGGTGTGCATTCGCTTCACCGACCAATCCATCGCGGTTCTTTTCGGCAACACTTTGACGGGCGTCATTGATCGCTTTAGCGGCAGCCTCCTTACCCAATGCCTCAATGTATCCGGATTCATCCTTGATATCGGTGACATTCACGTTGATCAATTTCAAACCTATTTTTTTCAATTCGGCTTCCACATTCGAGCTAACGTTCAATAAGAATTTGTCGCGGTTCGAGTTGATTTCTTCAATATCCATGGTTGCGACCACCAAACGCAATTGACCGAAAATAATGTCTTTGGCCAAATCATGAATTTGCTGTTTATTCAAACCCAAAAGTCGTTCAGCTGCATTGCTCATGACTCCTGCTTCTGTCGTGATACCTACCGTAAAACTGGAAGGAACATCCACACGAATGTTTTGCTTGGAAAGTGCTCCGGTTAACTTTACTTCTATTGAAATAGGTTTAAGATCCAAAAACTGATAATCCTGAATGACAGGCCAGATAAAAGCTGCTCCTCCATGAATGCATTTTGCCGAGCGATAGCCATCAGCTCCTTGACCAACCCTACCATAGACAACCAGAATCTGATCGGAAGGGCAGCGCTTATAGCGCTTGATCATTGCAAAAAACAATATAATTAAAAAGAAAATCCCTGCGGCGAGGCCGATCAGAGCAAATGGTATTCCTTCTGTATCGTTCATAGAATTAATTTAAATTGCGTGTTACTTGTAATATATGGTTATCAATCACTGAAACAACTTTGACCACCGTTCCTACGGCTAAATCCGTTTCGTCCTCTGTGACCGCCTGTATTTCATGAATAGAACCTTGTATATTGATTTGGACCTTTCCAAAACCACCATTCTTCGCTCCAATGGGCAAATACACCTCACCTGTTCGACCTATGGCACTCGTCATGCGCATGGTTCCGTCCTCCACCAATTTAGACATGAAATAAAAGATGGAAGCCATCGCCAACATCATTAAAAGTCCACACAACACAGAAACCACAATTGTCGCAACCTGACCAAATCCACCATGAATACAAGCAAGACCAGACAATGCAAATATCATGAAGAAGCCAACCAAATTTTTAAACGTGAAAAATTGAAATCCTGCGCCGTCGCCACCATCTACATCTGTGTCTATGTCGACATCGTCCATTCCTGCATCACCGCCGATAAAGGTCATTAAGGCAATGATTAGGAATATGAGCGACGAAGGAAATGCAAAAATCCAGTAGATTCTCTCAAAAAGCTCCAAACTAGTAAACCATTCTGTCATAGTAATTTAAGTGGGTATTGATCCTCTAAATATAGAGAATTAAATTCGTTCATCCGAGTATATTCCGACCGATTTATTCCTTAATTTCTGGTGGTGCAAGGTCTTCAATAGGTGGCTTTTTCATGGCACGCCATAAGAAGTAACCTCCTACGAGTACAAATGGAATACTCAGTATTTGTCCGGTGTTGATCGGCAAGTCAAAATCACGCGCTGTTTGTCCGAGTTTGATATACTCAATAAAGAAACGTGCACCAAAAACCAACATCAGGAAGGTTCCGAAAAGCATCCCTGGTCGTTTCCAGGCGCTTCGCTTCCAATACAAGTAGAGTAGGAAAAAGAAAATAAGAACATAACAAATCGCCTCGTACAATTGAGCAGGATGTCGTGGTGGTATATCTTCCCAAGCGCAGCCGTTTAAACTCATACAATCGTTGTACATGAAGCGAAAGCCCCATGGCACAGAGGTGATATCGCCCACTATTTCATGATTTACCAGGTTACCGAGACGGATGAAGCAAGCTGCAATCGCTACCGGAGCAACGATCCGATCGAGGATCCACATCATAGGCCGTTTGGAGACGTAGCGAGAATAAAAGAACAATGCGATGATGATGGCAATTGCTCCACCGTGTGAGGCTAAACCACCTTCCCATACCTTTATGATATTGTAGGGATGCGAGAAATAGCCTTCTTCCGGGAAACC
>Ga0155421_10175_pt2 | contig 9174 bp, 10 predicted proteins | sample RifCSPhighO2_02_FD_106389 | JGI IMG/M metagenome (GOLD analysis project Ga0155421, IMG submission 106389) | Bacteroidetes bacterium RIFCSPHIGHO2_02_FULL_44_7 | reverse complement strand
ACGGAGAGTTTCGTAATGGCAGATTGTGGGATGGTAAGGTCTACGAGTATGACTCAGATGGAATCCTTCTCAAGGTGAAAGTCTTCAAAAAAGGCGTTTATCACTCAGACGGTCAATTGTAATGCGAATGAATGATTTTGATAGAAAGCCTTCCGTTTATCGGAAGGCTTTTTTCATTGATCCTATGTGCTTATATTTGTTGGAAACAAACGCTCAATGATAAAGAACAACGGGACCCATTTGCAATTCCCGGATTTTACGCAAGCTCCTCGTATCGATAAAGTAGGTGTTGAGGAACGAGTGGCACGATTCCAGACACGAAGTATTAAATCAGAGACGAAAAAGCAAGGTCTGAAAATGATCCTGAACATGATTGATCTGACAACGCTTGAAGGAAAGGACACGCCGGGTAAGGTCCGACAAATGTGCTTTAAAGCCATGCATTTACACGACGTGCTTCCAGGTCTTCCTACCGTTGCCGCAGTTTGTGTTTACCCATCCATGGTTTCTGTTGCAAAAAAAGCCGTTGATGGATCTGGCGTTAAGGTAGCTTCAGTTTCGACAGCTTTCCCGAGTGGACAGGCACCTCTGGAAATCAAATTGGCCGATACCCGCTTCGCTGTGGATGCAGGTGCTGATGAAATTGATATGGTCATTTCCAGAGGTCGATTTTTGAGTGGAGAATACAATTTTGTATTTGATGAAATTGCCAGTATCAAGGAAGTGTGTGGCAATGCACGCTTGAAAGTAATTCTCGAAACCGGTGAGTTGCTTACGCTCGATAATGTGCGACGCGCAAGCGATATCGCCATGTACGCAGGCGCTGACTTTATTAAAACATCAACAGGTAAGATCTCACCGGCGGCAACTATGCAAGTCACATATACGATGCTGGAAGCAATTCGGGACTTTATGGATGCAACAGGTGTTCAAGTGGGTATGAAGCCGGCAGGAGGCATTTCAAACTCAAAATTGGCACTGCACTATTTGGTAATGGTGAAGGAAGTTCTGGGCAATGAATGGCTTAACAATCACTGGTTTCGATTTGGGGCCAGCAGTTTAGCGAACGACGTCCTTATGCAAATAATGAAAGCTGAAAGTGGTCATTACCAATCCAGCGACTATTTCTCTATGGATTAATCATGGCGAAGAAAAAAGAAGAAAAAATGAGTGAATGGAACTATGCGCCGGCGCCGGAGAGCACCGGTCATGTCTCAATAAAGGAGAGGTATGACTTATACATTGACGGAAAATTTGTCAAGCCGAGTTCAGGAAAATACTTTGCTACGATTAATCCGGCAACTGAAAAAACGATCGCCCAAGTAGCCTATGCCAATGAGACGGATGTTGATTTGGCGGTAACAGCCGCGCGAAAGGCATATACCGACGTTTGGTCAAAAATAACGCCAACCGAGCGTGCCAAGTACATTTACCGAATTGCGCGCATGATGCAGGAACGCGCGCGTGAATTGGCGGTAATCGAATCCATGGATGGAGGCAAGGTCATTCGGGAGGCACGCGATGTGGATGTGCCTTTAGCATGCAATCATTTCTTTTATTACGCGGGATGGGCGGATAAATTGGAATATGCGTTTCCGAATCGAAAAATTGAGTCTTTGGGAGTCGCAGCTCAAATTGTCCCTTGGAATTTTCCCTTGTTAATGGCAGCATGGAAGATCGCACCTGCTTTAGCAGCAGGCAATACGGTGGTGTTAAAGCCGGCAGAAACGACTCCGCTGACAGCTTTGAAATTGGCGGAAATAATCCATGATTGTGGATTGCCTCCAGGTGTGGTAAACATTGTGACGGGTTACGGAGATACTGGTGCCGCGTTGGTAAATCATCCGGATGTGAATAAAATTGCCTTCACGGGTTCAACGGCCGTTGGTAAGATTATCCAAAGGGCGGTCGCTGGATCGGGAAAAAAACTTACGTTGGAATTGGGGGGTAAGTCGGCCAATATCATTATGGATGACGCCCCAATTGATCAAGCCGTTGAGGGCATTGTCAATGGAATATTTTTCAATCAAGGTCATGTATGCTGTGCAGGATCGCGACTTTTTATCCAGGAATCAGTTGCAGAAGTCGTCATTCGAAAATTGAAACGTAGGATGGATACATTGATCGTCGGCGATCCCATGGATAAGAACACAGACATCGGGGCAATTAATTCGCGCGAACAGCTTGAAACGATCAAACACTATATCCAACTGGGAGAAAAAGAAGGAGCAAGTATGTATCAAAGTGCATGCACACTTCCTGAAAAAGGTTTTTATTGTGCCCCTACTTTGTTTACCGATGTGGCGCAATCCAGCGTGATCGTTCAAGAAGAAATTTTTGGACCTGTTCTGACGATTCAGACTTTCAGAACGGTTGATGAGGTGATTCAAAAGGCGAATAATACTCCGTATGGATTGGCTGCAGGAGTTTGGACGGACAAGGGCTCACGGATTTTTAATCTCACCAGTAAACTGCGCGCGGGAGTTGTTTGGGCGAATACCTATAATAAATTTGATCCAACTTCGCCATTTGGAGGATATAAAGAAAGTGGCTACGGCCGAGAAGGTGGCTTGCATGGTTTGGAAGCATACGTTAAATTGACTTAGAATGACACGATTGGAAGTACTAAAAACATACAAGATTTACATTGGCGGGAAGTTCCCACGAACAGAGTCGGGGCGTTACTATACGCCGAGGAATGCGCAGGGAATCGTCCTTGGAAACATTTGTCTTTCTTCACGAAAGGATGTCCGAAACGCTGTAGTTGCAGCGCGCAAGGCCCAAGGAGATTGGTCAGAGAGAGCCGCATTTAACCGCGCGCAGATCATGTACCGAATTGCCGAAATGTTGGAAGGTCGTAAACAACAATTTGTAGATGAGATTTTGTTGCAAGGTAGTTCAAGGAAGGATGCAGAAGCGGAAGTAGCTTGTTCCATAGATCGTCTGATTTATTATGCAGGTTGGTGTGATAAATACACGCAGGTACTGAGTTCAGTGAACCCTGTTGCGTCATCCCATTTTAATTTTTCTGTGCATGAAGCAACAGGCGTTGTGGGTCTGGCCGTGGATGTAAAGAGTAGTCTGCTTGGCTTGGTCTCATTGATGGCTCCGGTGATTGCTGGTGGAAATTCCTGTGTTATTTTAGCGTCCGAAGATCTTCCGTTGTGTGCAATCACCTTTGCTGAAGTGCTGAATTCTTCAGATGTCCCAGGAGGTGTGGTCAATATTTTGACAGGAAAATTGAGTGAAATGCTTCCAACACTTGTTCAGCACATGGATGTCAATGCGCTGGCCTACGCCGGTGAAGATGTGAAAATTCGCATGGAATTGGAAGCAGAATCGATTGGAAACATGAAACGCATTCGGAGCTATGCGCGCGATTGGTCTAAAGCGGATGCGCAGGATTTGTACCTAATTGCCGATTTTCAGGAATTGAAAACGACGTGGCATCCCATTGAAAATATCGGAGGCGTAACTTCGAGTTATTGACAAAAAAAAGCCCGATTTCACGGGCTTCTTCAGGTTTAATCGGCAGAAATTCTTTAGTTCAAAGTGAAGTTGATGGGGAGGCGGCATCTTGCACGAACCTTTTCACCTTTTGCTTCTCCAGGAATCCATTTTGGCATTTTGCGTAGTAAACGCTTAGCTTCGCGATCCAGGTCACTACTCACGCCACGTTCGATCATTATATTCGAAATGCTTCCATCTTCTTCTACAACGAAGGACAGGTAAACTTTGCCTTGTTCATTCATTTCGATGGAAGTCTGTGGGTATTGCACGTTTTGTGCAATCCATGCCTGCATGGCTGCGGCACCTCCATCAAATCGGGCTTCTACATCCGGCCATTCAATGATTCCTTTCTCTTTTATTGTGGGGGGAACTATTTTAACCACAGGTGGAATTACAACGACAATCGGCTTTATTTCTTTTTGCTGATTGCTGTCTACTCGAATGACGTCTGAAGGCGGCAAGATTACTTCTTGCTGTGACATTGGTTCTGGTGGAGTTGGTGGAGTTACAATTTCCTCCATGAATTGAATGTCGCTTGTGTTTGCTGCCGTATTAAGTGAATTTTCTTGTTCGAGACCAGAAGTATAGGTAAACGATGCCAAAACAATGCTGCCAGTGAACAGTAAGGCGGTTAGTCCGATTGGCGTGCGCAACTTTTCAATGTTTGCGCTCTGATTTTTTTTAGTTTCCATAGCGTTGTACGTATTAAGGTTGGATTTTTTTATTGTCGCTGTGGGAAAACCAAATATGGTGCCAAAAAAAAACCGCGGGAAGACCCGCGGTTTTTCAAGTATTTTAAAACTGTTTAGTTCAGTGTAAAATTGATTGGCAAACGGCAGCGCGCACGCACCTTTTTACCTTTCGCTTCACCGGCCACCCATGGAGGCATTTGGCGAAGTAGACGTTTTGCTTCACGGTCCAAATCCGGACTCACACCACGTTCGACTGCAATATTGGAAATGGAACCATCGGGCTCAACAACGAAAGACATGTAGACCTTTCCTTGTTCGTTCATTTCAATAGAAGTTTGCGGATATTGAACGTGTTCTGAAATCCAACGTTGCATGGCTGCAGCACCACCAGGGAACGCCGCATCCACATCCGGGAATTCAATAATTTCCTCCGGAACGACAACAGTTGTTACCGGTCCCTGAATAACGGGGGGAGGTGTTTGAATGGCAGGTGCAGGAATCTCTTCCGTATTATCCTCTTCTTGAATTTCGTCGCTTACTGGCGGTGGAACATCCACTTGTGGCGGTGGAACATCCGGTGGTGGTGGTGGATCTTCCACATTCTGTTCCTCGAATTTCACATTGGAATCACCTTGTACGCCTGAAGTTCGTTCATCACTGAGCACGCCAGCTTTGTACGAAAATGAAGCGAGAACCAAGCTTCCAACGAATAAAAGTCCGATAAGCGTAATTGGCATTCGGAGCTTTTCAACATTCGCTGATTCTGATTTCTTTAAGTCCATAGATCAATACAATTGAAGTGTAAATATAGGAAATTCTATTACAAAACGCATACCAAACAATCAATAGCAGCCCACATAAAGTAAACGAAATGACAAAATACCAACCCCAGTGCCGAGTAAATCAAACCAACTATTGGCAAAACAGTGCGCATGCTTCATGCCGTAAGCCATATTGATTCCTTCTGCTACGAGCATTAATACGAGTGAGGCTACAAACACGATTGGAATTGCTCTTCTTCGCACAATTTCGAATTTCATTTGCTTTTTCAATGCACCTATCCAAAGATGCGCGAATCCCCAAAAGAGAATGCCATGCACTAGAGCCCTTGAAGGAATCACACCAAAATAGACGGGATGATCTGCTGGAACGGGTGTTGCAAACAAGAGCAACATTGCCGCCAGCCAAAAGATTCCGACGATGAAAAAGCGAATGCTCACGGGTGACTTATGCGCCGATCAACTCTGCGTAAGCAGCTGCATCGAGCAAACGGTCAATCTCTGATGAGTCTGACATCTTGACCTTAATCATCCACCCTTTTCCGTAGGGGTCCTTGTTTACCGCTTCTGGATCAGATTCCAGGCCGTTGTTGAATTCGATAATTTCTCCTGAGATAGGCATGAAAAGATCAGAAACTGTTTTTACTGCCTCGACAGAGCCGAAGACTTCTTCTTGATCAAGGGAATCTCCCTCAGTTTCAATTTCCACATACACAATGTCTCCCAACTCTCCTTGGGCGAAATCAGTGATTCCAACAGTTGCAACATCACCATCAATGGACACCCATTCATGGTCCTTTGTGTACTTCAAATTTTTCGGAATGTTCATAGTCTTTACAATATTTTTGCGTCAACAAAAGTAAAATTTTTCGGGTTTGAAAGTAGTCCTTTTGGCGCAGAGTTCTGCACAAAGTTTATGATCTTTTTAACTAATTTTGCCCACGATGATAAATCAGGACCATATAAAGGAAATGCGCAAACGCATTGAGGCGATTGAAGGATATCTCAGGATCCGTGAAAAGCGCACGCAGTTGCAGGAGGAAGAGTTGAAAACGCAAGATCCTGAATTCTGGAATGATTCCAAGAAGGCAGAGGAACAAATGAAGGCCATTCAGGGTCTGAAATATTGGGTTGAAACCTTTGACAACGTGGCGACATTGTGCGACGATGTAGAAGTATTGCTCGAGTTTGCGAAGGAAGGAGAAGCGGACGAAAAGGAAGTGGATGAGCGCTTTCAAGTGCTGCGCCTTCAGGTAGAGGAGCTGGAACTTAAAAATATGCTGTCCAGTGAGGAGGACAAGTTGAGTGCAGTACTGCAGATTACAGCTGGTGCCGGTGGCACGGAAAGTTGTGATTGGGCGTCCATGCTGATGCGAATGTACACAATGTGGGGACAAAAGCGCGGCTACACGATTAAGCAACTGAATTTACAGGATGGCGATGTTGCCGGAGTGAAGACCGTTACCCTCGAATTGGACGGTGAGTTTGCATTTGGTTATTTGAAAGGAGAGAACGGAGTGCATCGTTTGGTGCGGATTTCTCCCTTTGATTCGAATGCGAAGCGGCACACTTCCTTCGTTTCCGTGTATGTGTACCCTTTGGTGGATGATACGATTGAAATCAATATCAATCCTGCGGATATTACCTTTGAGACTTTTCGTTCCGGTGGTGCAGGTGCACAAAATGTAAACAAGGTTGAAACAGCCGTTCGATTACGACATGCTCCGAGTGGAATAATTATTGAGAATTCTGAATCGCGATCCCAGTTGGGAAACAAGGAGAAGGCATTGCAATTGCTCAAATCCCAGTTGTATGAATTGGAATACCGTGCGCGTATGGAAGCGCGGAATGAAATTGAGGCCAACAAGAAAAAGATAGAATGGGGATCCCAGATCCGTAACTATGTTATGCAGCCCTATAAACTGGTGAAAGACGTTCGAACAGGTTTTGAAACAGGAAATGTAGATGCCGTAATGGACGGTGAAATAGATGGTTTTTTGAAATCTTTCTTAATGGCATATGGTGGATAAGGAAAATGTTACCATCTATCACAATGCACGTTGTTCTAAAAGCAGGCAAGCCCTGAGTTTTTTGGATGAACTACAAGGAACGTACGAGATTGTCGAGTATTTGAAGTCACCCCCGACTTTGGAGGAACTCAAAGAGATTATCCGGAAATTGGGGATTCGGCCGGAGCAATTGGTTCGAAAGAGTGAAGCAGAATTCAAAGCAAATTATGCTGGAAAGGTGTTGTCAGACAAGCAATGGCTGGCGGCTTTGATGCGCTTCCCACAACTCATCGAGCGTCCAATTGTTGTAAGGGGAGAAAGGGCGGTTATTGCCCGACCCACAGAAAGAATCATGGAATTGGATTGATTTTTGACGAAGGGAAGGTCTTAACGGATGGAAAGCCGTATATTTGCCTTCGCTAAACCAAAAACTTGTAGCCTACAGTATGAGCGTATCAACGATATTTGTACAGTCCGATAAACCTTTCTCAATGAGTATTACTGAATGGGCAGGTGAGCAAGGAATTCAAGTCGAAATCTATGATGGTCGTGCTGAAGAGCAACAGGTGGAAGGCTTGCTACTGATCACCGAAAATCAGGATGTTGAGCGCGAGCACTCCGAAATTTATTCCGCCTTTTACGATAAACATACACCGACTCAGCGTATTGATATCAATGGAACGCTTCAAGTAGCCATCAACGGTTTTGGGATGTGGTTGCGCTCCAACAAATGCCAGCGAATTTTAATTCTCGGATCGGATAAATTGGCAAGCAATGATAATTTGCAGCGCTTTTTGGATCGCGCGAAAAAGGCCATCTAGGCCAACGGCATACTCGTTTCGTCGCTCGCTTCGTCTTTTGCCGGTTCCCATAATTCGATGCGATTACCTTCAGGATCTTCAATGTGGAGAAATTTACCAAAATCATAGCTTTCTAGGGTATCCACAATGCGAATTCCTTTGTCGCGCAACTCTTTTTCAAAACTCGTTAGATCATCCACGCGAAAATTGAGCATCACTTGTTGTGTGGCAGCTCCAAAATACGTGCTTTCTGCTTCGAATGTGCCCAATTGCAGGAATCCTCTTTTCGCATCCGGTCGATTGAATTCAAATAGAACACCGTAAGCGTTTGTTTTCATACCAAGCGCTTCCTCGTACCAAAGACGCATTGCTTTGGGATCTTTGAATTTGATGAAAACTCCGCCTAGTCCTATTACTTTTGCCATGTGTTTTTTTCTTAAAACTACTGAATTTCTGCAAGAAGTGATGTCGGTGCGAGTGCCGGAATTTCTATTTCATTGCGTACCAAATCTTCCAGGTTTTCACGTCGCCGAATCAAATGAGCCTCCTGATTGTACCATAAAACTTCTGCCGGTCGATAGCGCGAATTGTATTGATTGCTCATCGAAAAACCATAAGCCCCCGCATTGTGGATGACTAAAATATCACCTTCGTTCACAGTGTTCAACAGACGATCGTGCCCAAAGGTGTCGCTTTCACAAATGTTGCCAACAACAGAATACAGTTTCATTTCTCCTTGCGGGTTGGAAATGTTTTCAATCCGGTGATAGGCATTGTAAAGCATAGGCCGAATTAAGTGATTTTGCCCACTGTCCACTCCGGCGAAGACCGTTGAGGTTGTTTGCTTCACTACATTTGTACGTACTAAAAATTTGCCGGCATCACTGACAATGTATTTACCGGGTTCGAACCACAATTCTAAATCACGGCCATAGCGTCGACAAAATTCGAGAAAGGAAGCACTTATTTTTGCGCCAATCTGTTCGATATCGGTCTGCATATCTCCGTCCTTGTATGCAATTTTAAATCCACTACCAAAATCCATAAATTGGAGATTTGGGAATTCCGTTGCGATATCGTAGAGCAATTCGGCACCACGCAGAAAAACATCGGCATCGAGAATGTCACTTCCGGTGTGCATGTGCAAGCCGATGACAGATATGCCATAATGTTCGACAATGCGAACAATGTGCCGCACCTGGTGGATGGAAATTCCGAATTTTGAATCAATGTGTCCCACAGAAATCATGGAATTGCCGCCGGCGAGAATATGTGGATTGATTCGGATGCAACAGGGGTAGCTCGCTCCGTAATTAGCACCAAATTTTTCCAGAATGGTTAAATTATCTAGGTTGATCATCACCCCGAGTTCCACAGCTTCTTG
>Ga0155421_10233_pt1 | contig 9595 bp, 7 predicted proteins | sample RifCSPhighO2_02_FD_106389 | JGI IMG/M metagenome (GOLD analysis project Ga0155421, IMG submission 106389) | Bacteroidetes bacterium RIFCSPHIGHO2_02_FULL_44_7 | reverse complement strand
TGCGGGGTATGACTGCGGTGCGTGTAGCGGTCGTCCAGGATCGGTGAATGCCCGTGCTGCGGCAGCCATTGCGAACCGCGTGGATGTCCGTGAAGGACTCGCTAAGCGCGGAATTTTCATTCCGGACGACACCCGATTTATTGGAGTGTTGCACGACACCACGCGAGACGAGATCCAGTCCTACGATGTGAAAAATTTGGATGAAAAAGCGCAGAAAGAGCACAAGGAGATCAAAGAGATCATGCGAACTGCCCTTCAGAGAAACGCCGTTGAACGGGCACGACGCTTTACTTATATTAACCACAAAAAAAGCGCGGGGCAAGTGCACAACGAGGTGAAGAAACGCGCAGTTTCCCTTTTTGAGCCGCGGCCGGAATGGAACCACGCAACAAACGCACTGTGCATTGTGGGGCGTCGTGACAACACCCGAAACCTCTTTCTGGACAGGCGCGCCTTCTTGCAATCCTACGATTATAAAAGCGATCCAAGCGGTCAGGTACTCGGAAGCATCTTGGGTGCGATCACACCTGTCTGTGGTGGAATTAACCTTGAGTACTATTTCTCACGGGTGGACAATATGCGCCTCGGAGCAGGAAGTAAGCTTCCACACAACGTCATGGGGCTGATTGGTGTGGCCAATGGCATGGAGGGCGACTTGAGAACAGGCTTGCCCTATCAGATGGTAAACATTCACGATCCCTTGCGCTTGATGATGGTCATAGAACACGATCCTGAGGCGGTATTGAACGCGATTCGAAGCAATCCGGACATCTATGAATGGTACGCCAATGAATGGATTGTTTTGACCGTGGTGCATCCCGAAACCCGCGAATTATTCAGGTTTCAAAAAGAGGTGTTTGAGCCGTATGAAAGCACGTGTAAGCAGGTTCCGGAAACAGCCTCTATTTCGAACTTAATCAATGAGATTGAGGGAAACATTCCAATTCATCAATTGATCTAAAAAATGGTATCATCTATTTTCTTGCTTTGTCTGATCGGACTACCACTTTTAGCCCTGGTGCTTGTGTTAATTGCGCGCAAAACCGCCGAAAAGTACATTTCGCGACTTGCATTTCTCTCCATGCTGCTTCATTTTGGAGCCGTAGTGGCTTTCGTGATTTATTGGTTTGTACTCGGCAGAAAGACCATCAGCGTTGAAGAGCTCACACTCTACAGTTCTGGAGAATTTCGCTTCACAATCGACTTATTGTTCGATGGCGTGAGTGCGGTTTATATGTTGGTTGGATCTTTTGTAACGTCCCTGATCGTGCGCTATAGCGCCTACTATATGCACATGGAAGAAGGCTACAAGCGTTTCTTTGTGACGGTAATCTTCTTCTACCTGGGCTATAATTTCACCGTTCTTTCGGGAAATTTTGAAACCCTTTTTGTAGGTTGGGAGATTCTCGGACTCTCTTCGTTTTTGTTGATTGCATTCTACCGCAACCGTTATTTACCGGTACGAAATGCAGTTAAAGTATTCTCTATCTACCGGATTGGAGATGTCGGAATTCTCCTTGCAATGTGGGCCAGTCACCACTTGTGGCATGAGAACATATCTTTTCTCAAGCTTCAAAACGAAACCCTGGTCCACAATCATTTGGAAGGCCACACCGCGATTGGATTTTTCATTGCCTTTTGCCTTTTGATTGCCGCAGCAGCGAAATCAGCACAATTGCCATTTTCCTCATGGCTGCCAAGGGCAATGGAAGGACCAACACCGTCGAGCGCCATTTTTTACGGCTCGCTTTCCGTGCATTTTGGCGTCTTCCTGCTCTTACGCACCTTTCCCTTTTGGGAGCATCAAATATCGGTGCGCGTTTTGATCGGCACGTGTGGGATTCTGACAGCCGTGATTGCCCATCTGATCGCCCGGGTGCAGTCGACGATTAAAACACAAGTGGCCTATGCATCCATTTCCCAGATTGGCTTGATGTTCGTTGAGGTAGCTTTAGGTCTGGAAACAATTGTACTCATTCACTTCTCAGGAAATGCATTTTTACGCACCTACCAATTGTTGATTTCTCCCTCCGCCGTGAGTTATGCGATTCGGGAACAACTCTACAACAAATTCGTGCCGAAAGAAAGAAGGATGCCCCGTTGGACAGAGCGCGCTCAAGCAACAATTTACGTTTTGTCCTTGAAGGAATGGGGCCTGGATAAGCTGATGGGTAAACTTGTCTTCAATCCGATGAAGAGAGCGGGGAAGAAAATCACCTTTATCAATGAGAAGAATTATGCCGTTCTACTGGGATCAGGCATTGTTCTCGGAATCATTTTCTTTCAATTCAGAAACTACTATTCTTCCACCGTAATTAGTTTTCTCACCTATAGTTTTGTCCTGCTGGGCTTGCTGTTGGTTTTACGGTCTTTCACGGAACGAAAACACCCGATATTGGCCTGGTGGCTCATTGTTGCCAACCACATTTTCGTAGGAATTGCGGTGAGTTTCAATGAATGGTTCGATACAACACACCTCATTCTGTTCTTTTCCGGATTCTTGTCAAGTGGCGTACTCGGAGGGCTCTTATTGCGCTGGATGCGGAAGCTGGAGCCCGATCATTTTGATTTGAATTATTACAATGGGCACATCTACGAGCACAGCGGTAAAGCCTTCCTGTTTCTCTTGTTATGCATGGCTTTAATGGGATTTCCAATCACTCCGTCCTTTATCGGAGAGGACCTCATTCTGGGTCACGTGCACGATTATCAATGGGTTTTGGCTTTTTTCTACGCCATGAGCTATGTGATGATAGGCATTGCCTTGATCCGCATTTATGCCCGCTTGTTTCTAGGGCCACACGTTAAAACATACCATCCGGTCTCTTTGAAATCGGCATAAAAAATTAATTATGAAAAAAACATTTCTTTTTGACCTCATTGCTGGTTTAACGGTCAGTTTTGCAGCTCTTTCGTTGGGGGCCGCGTTTGGTCTCATGTCAGGCCGAGGCGCTATATCAGGAATTATTGGTGCTGCGGTCATTCCGCTTATTACATCCTTACTAGGCGGGACCCGAATTCAGGCTTCAGGCCCTACAGCACCAATGACTGCTGTCACGGCTGTTATTATTGCGTTTGCGCATGACGAATTTGCGCACAATAATGTATATGCAGAACAGCTGATTACCCTTACTTTGTTGTTCAGTTCATTACTCATAATAATGACAGGTCTTTTTCGACTTGGAAAATACATTAAGTTCGTTCCACAGGTCGTGGTGTTGGGTTTTATGAACGGAATAGGAGTGTTAATTTGGGTAGATCAAATTAAATTGCTTTTGGGGTTAAATGGGAAGGGACTGTCAGGAAATATGGGAGTTAACGTAATTTTGACACTGTCTACCTTGTTGTTAATTTATTCCATTCCATATCTATTCAGAAAACTAAAAGTACCTACTTCTATAAGTAGATTTCTCCCGTCCATATTGATTACAATCCTTATCATCACTTTTTGTACAACGTATTTTCAAATTGATGTCGAAAAAGTGAAATTGGATTCGGAGTTTAAGTCATTCCAGGATTATTGGCGGTTGATAGTTTCTTACTTTCCATCAGAGTCCTCCCTCTATTCTTGGAAAACATTCTTATTGATTACACCCTACGCAATTCAATTATGTGTGCTTGCCTATTTGGATTCTTTGTTAACAAGTCTGGTTATAGACCGCATAACCAAAGAGAAAACGAAGCCAAATAAAGAACTAATTGCTCAGGGTATAGCAAACACGGCATCAACACTTTTACAGGGAATCCCAGGTGCTCAGGCAACAATACGCTCCGTTCTTTTAGTAAACGAAGGCGCAAAGACCAGATTGGCAGGGGTCATCTTGGCCGTGTTCACGCTACTAGGATTTCTGGTATTCAGCAACTTGATTACATTGATTGCATCTGCTGTTTTTGTCGGAATTTTATTAAAGGCCGGTCTTGATGTTCTCGATCGGGATTTTGTCATGAGTTATGTGAAAAATTATTGGCACAAGGACAGGAAAAGAAATGTCCAGCTTATTTTCATCACCTACACAACATTAGTAACCGTTTTGGTCAATTTAAATGTGGCCGTAATCACTGGAACACTCGCGTTTTATCTGTTGAAACGGTTTGTGGAAATTACAGATTCGGAAGCAGATTTTTCCGAAGTACATGCTGAAGAGTTGTTAGGAACCCCGGTCGCCAAAAAATAACATCCATTTAACATAAAGCGGAATTTTTAAGTGATATACGGAGATTCAATGCTTCTGATAAAAATGACAAATCACTTTTGTATGGAATTTTGATCTCTCAAAAAGGAGTTGATTGGGTCGAAGATGAAGAAGGGTTGGGACGCTTTTTTCGGCCCCTTTTCGTTTCGAAGCGTGCAATTCGTAAGGTCAAAGCGAATACCGCGTCCAACACATTCATTTCCGTCTTTCTCGATGGAATCACTAAATTTAAGACATGAAACATCTTTTCTTCATTTTATTCAGCGCCATCACCATGAGTTTATCCGCACAATCTACCGATTTGTATTCTTATTCCTTTTCCGATATTGACGGCAATGAAGTCGCGATGAGTCAGTTCAAGGGGAAGAAAATACTGTTGGTCAATGTGGCATCTAAATGTGGGTACACGCCGCAGTATGAAGACTTGCAAAATTTACATAAGCAGTACGGTGAGAAGGTAACAATTATTGGCTTTCCCTGCAATCAGTTCATGCACCAGGAACCGGAGGACGAGAGCGGGATCAAGGAGTTTTGCCAGAAAAATTTCGGTGTTGAATTCCTGATGGCATCGAAGATGGATGTGAAAGGCGACGATCAGCACCCGATCTACAAATGGTTAACGAGCAAAGAACTGAACGGCGTTGAAGACAGTAAGGTGGCTTGGAACTTCCAAAAATACCTCATTGACGAAAACGGTCACTATTTAGAAAAGTTCGAGCCGGGCGTGAAGCCTTTGGATCCAGAGTTGACAGGTAAGTTGTAATACAATAGTCCTTTCTAAACGCCACCCTGTCTAAGACAGCCCCCTTATCCCTTGGACGCAAAAACCCCATCGGTAAAGACCGCGGCGATACCCCAACCAGAAATCGGCCCTTTTGAGTGTGATCGATATGTCGTACCTTGGCAGTTCATACAACTATGACATGAAAAAAATAATTGGATCTATTTTGTTGCTTTTCAGCGCGTCAATCGGGCTAAACGCACAAACGAATGCAGTAACTCTGCTGGATGGCGGAGGAAGTACACTCGGCACCTACAATTCCATTACACTAGCGTATGGAGCGATTATGGCCCCACTTACTCAAGCCTATTTCATTGAAATAGAGAGTAATTATGATGGTTCGCAGGAAACCTTTCCAATTAGTTTTGGAGCTTTGGCCGGAGCGAGCTCGGTGAACACGATTACCTTACGGCCAGCAATAGGTGTTTCTGCTGCACTTATTCAAGCGACGATGAGCGGATCGCGCATCATTGAATTGAATGATGCGGATTATGTGAATATTGACGGTCGTCCGGGAGGAGTTGGCAACACAGGAGCGCTAACCATTCGCAACAACGGAACAACGAGCAGTTCCAATACCATTCATTTGATCAATGGAGCGACGTACAATACGGTGCGCTATTGTACGATCGAAAATGCGACGACTACTTCTGCCGGTCGAGGAGTTGCGCTGAGCACTTCGGCATCCAACATTACAGGAAACTCCAACAATTTATTCGAGTACTGTCTGTTTAATTCCGGACGGTATCAATTCAATTCCTCTGGAACAGCCGCCAACCTGAACAGTAACAATACGGTTCGCGCGTGTTCGTTTGAAAACCCGATTTTCGCTTCGATTTGGGGGCAAGCCGGAACGGGAAATTTGGCGATTGACTCGTGTTCCATCTACAGTAATATGGCCTCAGGAAGTGGCCTTTTCTTCGGAATTCTATTCGATGCTCAGCGGGATACAACAACGATTTCGAACAACCGGATCACGAATCTTCAAAATGGAGGTTCAGGCGCAATGCGTGCTATTCACGTGCGCTCAACCACGACCGGTGTTCCAAATTTATCGCGGGTGTACAACAATTTCATCGCTTTTGATGCGGGCAACACCACACAAATTAATCTCGCGGGAATTGAATACAGTGGAACCAATCCGACATACGGTCGCATTGAGAACAATTCAATCTATGTTGGAGGTACCTTGAGCTCTGGTGGCACTGCAGGAAATACAGGTTCCGCAGGGATCATTGTTGGGACAACCAATGCAGCGTCCATTATTGATGTACGAAACAACCTGGTTGTGAATGAACGCTCCGGTGGAACCGCAGGCCTGAATCACGTGGCAGTAGCCTATACCCAAACAGGAATTACCTTGAATTTGGAATATAACACCTATATTTCAACGACAGGGACACCAGCGGTTTATGGTGCAACTGTATACAATGATGTGGCAACGTATGTTGGGGCAGTTTCTCCAAATGAGGGGAACACAAACGAATCGACGGTTCAATTTGTATCAACAACGGATTTGCACCTGACAGGAGGATCGATTGGTGACCCATCCCTTTATGGTGTGAGCGTTGCAGGAATTACAACAGATATTGACGGAGATACTCGTGTGACGCCGTATCGCGGTGCGGATGAAGTGTACGCAAACATTTGTATGGGCACCCCGGCAGCTGGCATCAGCACAATTTCTATGGGAACAATCTGTCCGGGCGAAGCCATTACGGTATACACAGATTCATTGGATGAAATGGGAATTACCTATCAATGGCAATCTTCGTTGGATGGAATTACCTTCTCGGATATAATAGGAGCAGTGGATACAATGTACACAGAATCTCCTGCGGTTACGACGTATTACCAATGCATTGTTACCTGCTCGTTCAGCGGAATGTCATCGACTTCAAATATGTTGGGAGTGACGGTACTTCCTTTACCTCTTGGGGGCACAATTTCCGCAACGGCAAGTGGCTATGATTATGATTTTTCCGTAACAGGTCTGCCTGCCGGGACCTTTCAATACGCTTGGGATTTTGGAGATGCCGGAACGTCGACATTAGCTGCTCCAAGCCACACGTATGGAGTGAGCGGAAGTTATTCGGTGACATTGATCGTTTTCAATCAATGCGATGCGGATACCTTGGTTTACACAGTTTCCATCACGGTGGGCTTGGATGACCTTTCTAGTGAAAGCCTATTGGTTTATCCAAACCCTGCAACCGACCTGCTGTACATTACTTCCGACTCACCGGTGGAAGTGTGGATGCTGGATCTAACAGGGCGAGAAATTCTATATGCCGGATCAGCAACAGCGCATACGATTTCAGTGAAGGATTTAGCGCCTGGCACGTATTATATAAAAACCATGCAAAACAAGCACTATCAAACAAGCACGATAGTCGTAGAGTAACGGAGTGCTATAGGGCTTTGAACAAGGTATCCACTGGAAACCCCAATTTACGCCAATGCATCATTCCCTTGTCCAGATCAATGATGGTTTGAAAGCCCATCAGATGTAGTTTTTTTGCTACAAATAGACTCCGGTGTTGGGTTTCGCAATAGATAAGAATAGTTTGGGACCGATCCAAGTCAAGCGTTTTCATTTCTTTTTTGAAATGACCAGCTAAAAAGTTCACATTTCGCGCACCATGTATGTGTGATTTGTTGTACTCCGCCTGTGTGCGCACATCGATCATATCGACGATTGAATCTTGCACATATACTAGGTATTCTTGCGGAGGCAATTCCTGATACACGCCCATCTTGGTGAGTCTTTGGATCGAACAAGCCGTGAGCAAAGGAAGGAGAAGCACAAGAATTCTAAGTTGCATAGAACAAAAAAAATCCCCCCGAAAGCGGAGGGATGATCTAATTAATTAACAATACTCTTTGTAGGCCTCTGCCAAATTCTCGGCGATCATTTGTGCTGTGCCGCCCTCAATGTGGTGCCGCTCTAAAAAGTGCACCAACTTTCCACCTTTGAACAAGGCAATGGAGGGAGAAGAGGGGGGGTAAGGCAAAAAATACTTGCGTGCCTGCGCAGTTGCTTCACCATCAACACCGGCAAAAACAGTCGCGAGGGTTACAGGAACTTTCTCGTTTTGCAACGATAATTTTACACCTGGACGCATATTCCCTGCAGCACAACCGCAGACAGAATTTACGACAATCAAAAGTGTATCATCACTGTGCTCGATCATTTCATCAACTTCCGAAGGTGTTGTCAACTGGTTGAAACCAACAGCAGTCAAATCTTCTTTCATTGGGCGTACTAATTCGGGTGGGTACATATCTTATTTAGTTTGATTCTAAATACAAAAGTACGAAAATCTCAGTGCTTTCCGTACTTTCTATTCGGCGAAAATCCTTCGAAAAATATTGAAAGAAGGAAGGTGAGAATGAAGGAATTGTTGTTGAAAAGAACTGAAATCACATGGAAAGCCATAGAATTGTAACAAATTCAACATGAATCATTATTTTTAGTGGCATAAACTGCACAAAATTGAAAAAGAGTCTATTATTTTTTCTTAGCCTTCTGGTCTTTTCGCCGATATGGGGGCAAACTTTTTACGAAACACATTGGAATAGTAGTAACGTTACCTATTTCGCGTTAATCATTTATTACGATGACGATGATATCCTGGTGCGTGTCAATTACAAAAGCAACGACAAACTCAAAGTTGCAGAGTATGCCGCGACAGCGAGTAGTTACGCACTTGGCAATGGAAAAACACGCTACCACCTGGATGGCGTTGATGCGAAAATAGTCTACTTCGAAGGCGATACCGAGGGCTCGTATTCTGCAGATAATTTCACCTTCGATATCGTTGATGGAGAATGGGATTTGCCGTATGTCACCGATGACAGCGATCTGAATGCGAATGGAACCATTGCGGCCAACCAGCGTGTCGATGGCTGGGAAGAAGTCGACCCAACAGAAAAATTTACTGAAGACTACGTCTATCGCTTTTTCAACAAAGACGAAGAATTGTATGGAACATTGTGTTCATATCATCCTGAATATGCTTTGGCAAATCCAAGTTTGGACAATGAGTTTCCAGGCGAATGGCGTGTAATAATGGAGGCTGAAACAGGCTATGTGCATCAGAATTGGTTGACCAATGCCACTTGGCCGAAAGAAGACGTAGCGAAATACTGGGACGAAGGTAAGGACATCACGGATGTAAGTTATGGCAATGGAGTTTGGTTAGTCACAATGTCCAGCAACACCGGTTTTGGAATCCAAAGTTGGAACCGAACAGCCGCATGGCCTGAAGAATGGTTGGCCGACAGTTGGCGTGCCGGGAAAATGATTACAGAAGTGGCGTATGGTGACGGACAATGGCTCTTGGTAACATCGGAAAACTCCAAGTATGAGGCACAGAAATACATTGTTTCGAAAGAATGGCCCAAGCAGAAATTGGATGAATTGTGGAAGAGCACAGAGTATAAAATTTCTTCAATGGCTTACGGTCAGGGACATTGGGTAATCGTTCTTTCGAAGTACAAATCGGGCAATCCAGCCCAGCGCATTCGTGCCGGAGCAGAGTTTCCGAAGGATCAAATCACCGAAGCATGGGATGCAGGTTTTCGCATCACTTCTGTCGTGTACGGCGATGAATGGGTG
>Ga0155421_11678_pt1 | contig 9683 bp, 9 predicted proteins | sample RifCSPhighO2_02_FD_106389 | JGI IMG/M metagenome (GOLD analysis project Ga0155421, IMG submission 106389) | Bacteroidetes bacterium RIFCSPHIGHO2_02_FULL_44_7 | reverse complement strand
TCTAAAACACGTCTGTTTTTTTGTACATTCGAGCTATGAAAACACTGACACTCTTCATTTTATTTGCGTCAATGAGCACCTCACTGCTTGCGCTAAACCCATCCCGCACATACAGCCAACGACCGGAAAAATTCAACATGGCGTATACTGAGCATAAAGTTCGCACCTCTGATGGCGAAGCTGAACTCAACGCATGGTACTTTCCTGCCCTGAAGAAAACAACGCAATTGGTACTCATAGCGCACAACGGAGAAGGAAATATGGGCGATTATTTGCGCCGTGTCGATGCTTTTCTAGCGATGGGCTTCAATGTGGTCACTTTTGATTACCGTGGCTTTGGAGAGAGCAGTGAGTTTGAAATTGACAACAATATGTACATCTATCCACACTTTCAGGACGATGTCAGCAGCATGATCGATTATTGCCGCACACAATTCACGCCAAGCTTTGAGCTCTACGGCTGGGGCATGGGAGCAGGATTGAGTCTTGGTATTGGTTATACGCGACCGGAGATTAAATCCATTATCGCCGATACGCCCTTTCTTTCGATGGAAGATTTAGAAGAGCGCTTTTCATCGTGGGACGAGCCAATGGAAGTGCCCTTTGCCGGATATGATCGTCGTTACGAACCGCTGTTCGCCAAAGACAATGCGCCCATGCCCGATTTCAAGGGTGTTTTACTGATCCTTGGCAGCAGCGATCTTCTGTTCAAAGAAGCGGATCTGGAAACACTGCGCAGCGGCTATAAAAAGAATACAACTTGCGAATTGTTCCTGGTGGAAAATCCGGATCGTCTGGATAACTTCACTGCTGGAAAGACGGAATATACCGGACAAGTTGCCAAATTTCTTAACCCGCGTAAATAAGCCATTTCTATGAAAAAAATTCTACTTCCCGCTCTCTTCAGCTTTGCCTTTACGGCTCTTTACGCTCAGCAAACGCTCATTGATTCGATTTACCACGGTGGAATGTACCGCACGTATATTTTGTACGTGCCAGCGAGCTATTCTGCCAGCACTCCGGTGCCGCTCATTCTCAATTTTCATGGATATACGAGCAATGCCGGTGAACAACTTTTTTACGGAGATTTCCGCCCCATTGCGGACACGGCGGGCTTTCTTGTAGTGCATCCGCAAGGAACTCTGGACGCCAACAACGAGCCCTATTGGAATTCCGATTGGGGAGGAGCTGTGGATGATATTGGATTTACAAGCGCATTGATTGATTCGCTTTCGGCGCAATACAGCATTATTCAGAGCAGGGTCTACAGCACAGGGATGTCGAACGGAGGTTTTATGAGCTACACACTTGCCTGCTCCCTGAGTTCTCGAATCGCAGCGATCGCCTCGGTGACAGGCACCATGAATTATAATCAAAGTCTTTCGTGCAATCCGCAGCATCCCATGCCGGTTATGGAAATTCACGGTACAGCAGATCCCGTAGTACCTTATAACGGCAACGGAACAATGTCTTCCATCGTGAGTACCTTGGCGTATTGGGTGAATACGAATGTGTGTGACGTCACACCGGTTCAAACAGAAGTCCCGAACACCAATATGGTTGACGGTTGCACAGCGACCCACTTTGTGTATCAAAACGGCAACAACGGTGCGGAGGTAGAACATTTCAGAATCAATCTCGGTGGCCATACGTGGCCCGGTGCACCCATTGTTGTTGGCACAACGAACTACGACATCAATGCGTCCAAAGAAATCTGGCGTTTCTTCTCCCAATACGATTTGTACGGAAAAATTACCGGGATTAACGAAACCAGTGAGAAATCTATCCAATGTTACCCAAATCCGACCAATGATGTCCTGTACTTCAACGGCGACGATATCGATCAAATTCAGGCTTATACTCTGTTGGATGCCTCTGGAAAAATCGTAGGTGAAGGTACGTTATCAGAGCAGATCTCCATTGGACAATTGGCAAACGGGTTCTACATTTTGGAACTGGCGTTCACCGACGGAAAGCATTCCCTTCGCATCCTTAAGCAATAGGACGTGAAACAAGCAGGTATTGAGATTCGGACGAAGAAAGCGTTCAGCATTCAACCTTGGAGTGGGGGAACGACTACGGAACTGTACATGCATCCTGTGAAAGGGTCGTATGCGCAACGGATTTTTGATTTTCGCCTGAGCATGGCTACCATTGAAGTGGAACATTCTGAATTCACGCCACTTCCGGGAATCTCTCGGAAAACCCTGATCTTGGACGGTGAAATTCAATTGCAGCATGAAGGTCAGGAACCGTTTTTTGTGCGTAAGCATGAAGTTGCGCAGTATGACGGTGGATGGCAGACCTCTTCCGTAGGAAAGTGTACCGATTTCAATTTGATGACACAAGGCAGCACGAAAGGTGAGCTGGAGGGGCGGATCCTTGAAAAGGGCGAACAAGTTGTGCTTCCACGCAGCGAACATGCTTTTGTCTATGTTCATACCGGACGAATCGCGGTCATTTCAGGCGTCACTGCGGAGGTCGTGGAAGAAGGATCCTTGTTGAAAGCCGACACTTCTTCGGCACTTATTATTTTAAAGGCACTGGAACCGACTGAGATTGTGCTCGTGCAAGTGCAATCCTGATCTGTAGATCAGTGCACAAAAAAGCCGATGCAAGGCACCGGCTTTCCTTTTCTTGTGACTCTATTTTACAAATCAAACTTGATGCCTTGTGCAAGCGGCAAGCTGTTTCCGTAGTTAATCGTATTTGTTTGTCGGCGCATATAAACTTTCCATGCATCAGAGCCGGATTCACGCCCTCCACCTGTTTCTTTTTCACCGCCAAAAGCACCGCCGATCTCTGCTCCGGAAGTTCCAATGTTTACATTCGCGATACCACAATCGGAACCTGCACAGGAAAGGAATCGTTCGGATTCCTTGATGCTGTTGGTCATAATCGCTGAAGAAAGTCCTTGTGGAACTCCGTTCTGCACTTTGATCGCATTTTCTACTTCACCAGCATATTTCATTATATACAGGATCGGTGCAAATGTTTCGTGCTGAACAATCTTGAAGTGATTCTGTGCTTCTACAATCGCAGGTTTCACGTAGCATCCAGATTCATACCCTTCACCGGAGAGTACACCACCCTCCACCAAGACCGTTCCTCCTTCCTCCACAGCTTTGCTCAAGGCTTCTTCGTACATGCGTACAGCATCCTTATCTATGAGTGGTCCAACATGGTTGTTCTCATCCAAAGGATTTCCAATGCGGATTTGTTTGTATGCTTTCACCAAAGCGTCTTTTACTGTTTCGTATACATCTTCGTGAATAATCAAACGACGTGTAGATGTACAACGCTGTCCAGCCGTTCCGACTGCTCCAAATACGGCACCCGGAACAACCATTTTCAAATCGGCAGAAGGAGTAATGATGATGGCATTGTTTCCACCCAATTCCAATAAGGATTTTCCAAGACGTGCTCCGACTGCAGCACCAACTGATTTCCCCATACGTGTAGAGCCTGTAGCAGAGATCAAAGGAATACGAACATCTTCCGCCAACAATCTTCCAATTTCTGGACCGCCGATAACCAATCCGGACACACCTTCTGGAACGCCATTGGCATCGAATACTTGTTTTGTAATTTGCTGACACGCAATGGCTGTAATAGGCGTTTTTTCAGAGGGTTTCCAGACACACACATCACCACATACCCATGCAAGGGCTGTGTTCCAGTTCCAAACAGCTACCGGGAAGTTGAATGCAGAAATGATACCAACAATTCCGAGTGGATGGTATTGCTCGTACATACGGTGTTCAGGACGTTCCGAGTGCATGGTTAAACCGTGCAATTGACGCGAAAGACCCACTGCAAAATCACAGATATCAATCATTTCCTGTACCTCACCCAAACCTTCTTGCAAGGATTTTCCCATTTCATAGGAAACCAATTTTCCAAGTGGTTCTTTGTATTCACGGAGTTTTTCTGCCAATTGACGAACAACCTCACCACGTTTCGGAGCTGGCCACATGCGCCAAACTTTGTACGCTTCCTGTGCTTTCAAAATAATCGCTTCGTAATCTGCTTCTGTCGCAGAATTTACTGTTGCAATCACCTTTCCATCCACCGGTGAAACGGACGAAATTAATTCGCCACGTGTATTGAACCAATGTCCTCCGGTAGAGGCACCATTGTTGTTTTCTTCAATTCCCAATTGGGCCAAAATCTCTTCTATTCCCAAATCCATAAGTACTTCTGCCATACGTATACTGTTAAACTATTATTGCCGCCACAAAATTACGTTAAAATTCTCAGCCTTCACAGGAGAAAACCATAAATACATGCGTTTACAACGACTTGTTCATGAAAACTAAGATGCGATTTTTTCCGCCATCGGATTGTGACCTTTGTGCTGAAAATAGTTCCCAATGTTGACAATTAATTTCACAGCACCTAAGCGATTTTACTAATTTTGGCGCAAGACTTTACACTGTGGACAATCCCTACATTCTCATAATGGCTCTTTCGGGGGTCATCATCATGAGCTTTTTCTTCAACATTGTTTCGAAGAAAACAAATATTCCATCTGTCTTGTTATTGATAGGTCTGGGAATGGGCGTGAAAGGTGCACTCAATGGCCTCGGAATTTTTGATGAAAATCTGCAGCTCAATTCGCTGCTGGAAGTCTTGGGAAACATTGGGTTGGTAATGATTGTCTTCGAAGCGGCACTCGATTTAAAACTGGACCGGCACAAAGCGCCCATGATTATCCGCTCCTTCCTTGTCGGATTGCTTGGGATTGCGCTTTCCATGTTTGGCTTAGGCGCGTTCTTTCTGTATATTTTTCCGAGCACCGATTTCTACACAGCCCTCGTTTATGCGATTCCCCTGAGCATTATGAGCAGTAGTATTATTATTCCAAGTGTCGGTCGTTTGACGGGCAAGAAAAGAGAGTTCATGGTCTACGAAAGTACTTTTTCGGACATCCTCGGAATTATGGTTTTCTATTTCATGATCGGGGCTGATGGTGGTGCGGGAGAAGGTTCCATTGCCTGGGAGATCGTACTGAACATTTTTAGTACGGTTGTTCTCTCAGTGGTTGTGGCCTATGTCATGGTGTACTTTTTCCAGAAATTGCAAATGCAGGTGAAGCTGTTTTTGATCATTAGCGTATTGATGCTGCTTTTTGCGGTTGGAAAATACTTCCATCTTTCTTCGCTTTTGATCATCCTGACCTTTGGGATTGTCCTCAACAACACAGACGTTTTCTTTCAAGGCCGACTGGCGCGCTATTTTGATCGCGAAAAGGTGAAGCCCATCCTCCATGATTTTCATACCCTTACTTTGGAGTCGGCGTTTTTGATCCGCACCTTCTTCTTCGTGGTCTTTGGATTGAGCATCACCTTGAGCTCCCTGTACAATCTGGAAGTCGCCATCAATAGTCTGGTGATTGTTGCTGTGCTGTATATTGTGCGCTACGGGCTGCTCCGCTTTATTTCTCCGCACAACATCTTCCCTGAGGTTTTCATTGCACCGCGCGGCTTAATTACGGTTCTATTGTATTTCGTGTTGATGAAGGAACCGAGCTTCGAAATCAAAAATTTCGATACGGGCTTGTTGCTCTATCCGATTCTCATCACCAGCATCGTTATGATGATTGCCTTGATTTCGTACCGTGGCGAAAAGATGAAAGATGTGCTTCTACCCAAGCTTCCTCTAACCAATAAGTCGGGGGTGGTTGATGAAGAGATGCAGCACCGCATGGATGTCAACACAGAGCGTCAGGATCTCGATGGTTTCGGCGGCGGTTGATTAGAACAAACTCCAACCTTCTTTTCCTAAAAAAACACCGCGCTCATCGATGCGCAATTCGTACTTGTCCAAGCAGAGTCCATGCCCTCTTCCGTCTTCCAATGAAAAATGGTACTGGTGAAAGGGGCAAACCACATAGCCTTCACTGATCCGGCAAGCATCCAGGGGTTTGTTCTGATGTGGACAGGAATTCCGAAAGGCATAATAAGCATTTCCCTCTTTGATCAGCAGGGCTTCGCCAAACATCGAGCGGTGAACAACTGCTGAGCGCACAACAAAGAGATCTTCCAATTGCTGCTTCGTTTCGAACAAGGGATACCATTTCACTTTTCGGCTCAACATGAATCGAAGATAAGTGGATTCATCGAAGAAACAAAGATCGCCACCGACGCGTGTTACGAATTTTGCTACACCCCAGCTTATTTCATGATCAATGCGCGCCTATGTACTTGCAGTGTGCATCGCAACTTTGCCTGACGTGCATTGGGGTTTTAAGCGGAACACCCTGTGTTCGCATGATTTGGTAGTATCAATCCCAGAAGACCGCCAATTTTCCAGTGCTCTTCCCGCTTTCCAGCGCAGAATGGGCTTCGTTCAATTGATCTGCCGAGTATTTCCCGCCGATCTGCGGTTTCAAGGTGCCCTCTTTGTACAATTCCACTACTGCACGCAAACAGGTCTCCAAAACTTGTGGCTTGTTGTCGGCAATTTTCAACATATTGACACCCAGAATATTCTTGGAACGCATCATTAATCCAACAGGAACGATAAAGCCCATTTTGCGGACAAAGTTGAGTGCTGAGAGCACGCCCCATTTGCCATTCGACAGTTCAGAGCCGCCGAAAAGGATCATGCGACCACCGGAGCCGAGCAAGCGCATGTCCTTTTTATAGGTGCTGCCGGCGACCGGGTTGAAACTGACATCTAAACGCTCTTTTCCCAAAAAAGTACTGACTTGTACTTCGTAATCCGACGTTCGATAGTTGACTACGCAATCTGCACCCAAGCTGCGAACGAGATCGGCCTTGTTCTCACTACCAATTTTCGCAATGACCTTTGCTCCCTTTCGTTTCGCCAATTGGATCAGCAAAGTTCCAACGCCTCCGGCTGCAGCATGAATGAGAACATTGTCCCCTGCGTGAATGGGTGCCAAATATTCTGCCATGTAATAGGCAGTTACGGCCTGTGTACAAAGGGCCAACAATTCTTCTGCGGGTTGATTTTCAACCGGAACTACGGCGTAATCGAAGGTCCGCACATGACGTGCATAGCCTCCGAAGCGACAGAATGCCAGGACGCGTTGTCCCAAAAGAGCAGAATCCACATCAGGGCCTACGTAACTGATTCTTCCAACTACTTCATAGCCAATGACACATGGAAAGGGCGGTGCTTCCCGGTACAAGCCTCGGCGGGCCATCACGTCAGCATAGTTCAAGCCGAAAGCCTCCACTTCAATGATTACTTCCTGAGCAACTGGTGGATGGAGTTCTTGCTTTCTGCGTTCAAATGCCACGGAAGGAATGCCCTTCTTCACCAAATAAAACGCTTCACTGTTCACCTTTTCCATGTTTTCCTTCAATTACAATAACGATTTCGCCTTTTGGTGGATGCTGTTCGTAGTGCTTCTGTACTTCCAAGGCTGTTCCGCGCTGGAATTCCTCATAAATTTTCGTAAGTTCACGGGCAACGCAAACTTTACGCTCTTCACCCAAAAACTCAGCAATTTGCCCTAGGCATTTCACCAAACGGTGCGGCGATTCATACAAAACAATGGTTCGCGTTTCCTCTGCCAATGCCAAAAAGCGTGATTGACGGCCTTTTTTGTGGGGCAAAAATCCTTCAAAAACAAACCGGTCGCAGGGAAACCCACTCGCCACCAAAGCGGGAATTAACGCCGCCGGACCTGGCAGACATTCGATGTCAATTCCTTCTTCCAAACAAGCCCTTACCAGTAAAAATCCAGGATCCGAGATTCCAGGTGTACCTGCATCGGAAACCAACACGGAAGTCGTATTCATTTTTATGCGGTCGATAGCAGAGGTCAATGCCCGGTGCTCATTGTGCGCGTGAAAAGCCTGAACCGGTTTGCGCAATTCAAGGTGCTTCAGCAAGCGGGAAGTGACCCGTGTATCCTCCGCAAAGATCACATCTGCCTCACTTAAAATGCGAATCGCACGCAGGGTTATATCTTCCAGGTTTCCAATGGGAGTAGGAACAAGTATCAATTTCGACATTCCGTCTATTAACGTGTTAGAACAACATAATCCTGCAATAAAGTCTGCAGAAATTGCATGCGCTTTTCCGGAGTTTCCGGTAAGCCAAGCAAGCGTGCCGATTCATCGGCCAACTCAATGGCAAAGCGTTTATTTTCGGGGTTAGGATTGCTCCTCACCCGCTGAATGGCATTTTTTATCAATAACATATCTTCATCCGTAAAACGGATTGCGTTTGGATAAACCGGCGCATAATTTTCTTGGTTCTTGATCGAAAGCACATCCCGCAATGTGTATTGAATACTCGATTTATTCTTGATCACAATTACGTTCGCCATCGCATCGCCAATTCGCTGATTCAAAGGGGAGGTTCCCGCGAACAAAATCCCCATAATGGGAATAATGAACCAAACCAGAACCAGTATATCTGCACTGATCCAAATGAAATCACCTTTAAAGATCCAACGGGTAAACACTTCGCGAAGACCGGGACGCTCACCTGTCATGGTGACGACGCGGATACCCAAAATGTACTTTCCTAAACTCTGTCCCTGCGTCAGGTATTCGATCAAGGGATGATAAAAGATGAAAGGCAATTTAATCACCAAGAGCTCTACGAACATTTGAGGTCCCATAGACTCCGGGAAAAAATCATTTAATCCCAGCACCATCGCCATTACGACGAAATAAATGACAAAGGCGACAAAGTCAATTATCGCAGCAGCCGCACGTTGACCGACCGAAGCGAGTTCATACTCGATCTTCACATTTTGCGCCGATTCAAATTCTATCGATTTCATTGTTTGATTGGAGCTTTAAATATATTGATTTCATTGGAGATAGCCAGTGCTTTCTTTTGCCCAATAAAGACACGCCCCCCTCGCGTAGTTTAGAAGCCCTCTAAATAGCGAAAAAATGACAAATCCATGACACTTAAATACAGGGGACTGAGCATCTTTGCAGCAGTTAGATCTAGAAGGCTTGAGTACAATCCACATCGTAGCATTTACGCACCGCAACCTCTCTGTAAATGAGGTCGGTGAATTGCACATTGAAGAGTGCAACCAGCAGCCGCGCTTAACTGCGCTCAAGGAGGGCATGCAGTTAGATGAGATTCTATTTTTGTCAACTTGCAACCGCGTCGAGTTTATTTTTACCACGCAACAAGCAGTTGATCTTACTTTTCTACAACACTTTTTTCGGAAACTATACCCTGGACTTAGCGAAGAGCAAGAGCTCCATTTCTCGAATGCGGCCTTTCATTTTCAAGACGAAGCTGCCGTAGAACACATTCTTTCTGTCGCATCATCTGTTGATTCGATGATTGTTGGTGAACGGGAAATTATTACGCAGGTGCGGAACGCTTATGAACATTGCAAAAAAATGCAATTGACGGGTGATATGATCCGGATTCTGATTCGCCACACGATTGAAACAGCCAAACGCGTATATACCGAAACGAGCATTGCACACAAACCCGTCTCCGTCGTTTCTTTGGCGTATCATAAGTTGCGCGATTTGAACGTACCAATGGATTCCCGCATATTAATTATTGGCGCCGGAGTGACGAATACAAACATGAGTCGTTTTCTGCGCAAGCACGGTTTTGCTAATTTTCACGTCTTCAACCGCACTTTTGAAAAGGCCGAGCGTTTGGCTGCTGATCTGCACGGGGTGGCACATTCACTCAGTGATTTGGCCAGTTATACGGGC
>Ga0155421_10210_pt1 | contig 9781 bp, 2 predicted proteins | sample RifCSPhighO2_02_FD_106389 | JGI IMG/M metagenome (GOLD analysis project Ga0155421, IMG submission 106389) | Bacteroidetes bacterium RIFCSPHIGHO2_02_FULL_44_7 | reverse complement strand
TGGTAAGCGTACCCTGATTAATTGCATACTGTGGTAAGTTAGAGTGGCCCCAAACTTCAATTCCCGACCAGAATGTTCCGCACGCATTCGTTAAAAGTGCTCCATCGAGAATCAGTCTTCCACCTGGCTTAATAATTATTTTTCGGTCAGCATCAATATGCACTTCGGAGGTAATTGTCAGCGTTACATTGGAATCAATGATCAAATCGTTGTGTAATTCAAAATCCTGACTCCACGTCGTATTTGACGAAATAATTTGCTGGGCTGCTCCACTTGTTGATAACTTCATTATCGTTTTCCACACACCGCGACCGTAGGTTGATGCGTAGAGTTCCTTCGAGCAATATTTGTAAGCGAGATCGGTTATCCGCGTCTTTGGCAAACCGTTATTGAAACACTCCCAAGAATCTAAGCCGTCCATACGGTAATATACTCCTGCATCCGTGGCACAAAAGATCAAGTGCTTGCTGCTTTCAATCGTTAATAAGAAGTTAACTGGCAGCGCAGGCAAGCCTTCCGACCAATCATCAAAGGAATTTCCTCCGTCGGTTGATCTCAACACACGGAAAAACTCATCGACCACAACTCCACTCGAATCGCCAATCCCGGACAACCCGGCGTAAACAAGGTTGGGATTCATCGGATCAACAGCCAGTGCATTGACGAAGTCCCATTGCTTGAATATACTTAGAAGTACACTATCCGTTCCGCCATAAATCCGAACGTAAGGGTCTAAAGGTGTCCAGTCGTTAGAACTAAGACCGCCATTGGTTGTTTTAAATAATTTCTCCAATCTGCTTGTGTCACCTTTATAAATTTGATCTGCGACATAAATGATGCCTGGATTTCTTTGGCAAATGGCGATTGACCCGACCATATTTGAATTAGGTACTTCGACTTTTACATATGTGTTTACTCCGGTATTGATTAAAACCTTACCATTTGGGTCTTCGTGCTTATTCAGGCCTACGATGAATGTAGTGTCGCTGAAGCGGTATTTTTCTAGGCGCATCCCCAAAAACCCTTCATACTGCAGAATATCAATGGAATCGTTCACAATTCCATTTGTGTTTGGACTATCCCCCAGCAAGCCAATGCTGCCGGATTGCGGATCACCCACAACTCCATTGATGGAATTACTTCGAAGCATTGCCACGCATCCATCTCCACCATAATAGTGTGTCCAATCTTGTTCCGATTCTATGAACATTTTTGAACCATTGTCCTGAAGACCAATAAGGACGTTTTGTGAGGAATCTATTACATCCAAATTATAGATCATGTTTATTGCCAGATCTCCGTTGATTGATCGTAATTTCGGAATACCTGATTGCAAGCCATTATCTGTAATTGCAATTCCACCATCATTCCCCCACAGGAGTTGATCTCTACCATTTATATTTGCGATGTAGGAAGATCGATAATCGGCATGAGCGCCACTTGGAAAACCTACGCCAAATTCCTGAACTGCATTGACAGAATCAATCACAAACCGCCTAGGAGAATCCAAAACAGCATGATAAAACACATTTGAATCTACTAGCGATGCGATCAACTCTTCTTTCGCAAAGCCTGCTCTAGTTTTCTCAGTTGGAGTCGTACTGATTTCCTCAACTTCAACAGCTTCAAAAGTACTGCCACCGTCCATAGTGCGGTAAATGGAGGAGTAATCATTCCCTCTGACATGTGCAAAAAAGCGCTTTCCGTCCATTCCCGCAACATTGGAAACATTGACAAAATTAGGTGTAAATTCAGACGAACGTAGATCAAATTTATTCAAAACAAATTTCGGCTGAGTCAGCGAATCATAGTCGTCATTGAATTCAAGTATCAAAAAGTACGAGAAACTTGTTCCATTCGAAAAAGGAGAAAGAACCATTGTGTTCTTAAAGTCCGTAGAAAAGCCAATTGAATTTACCTCTGCAATAATAGTATCGGTCGAATAATAATCGGATTCATAAAGAACATTCTCAAATAATTTAGCGTAATCGAAGTCAGGAATATTGCACAGGGAGTTTTCAGGATGATTTACCTGATAAGCTAAAGGTGATATAAAGGGGGTCACAGCTACTTTCAATTTGGCACCCTTTGGGATAAAACAGTCAAGTTCCAAAACGCTAGTATTCGAAAATACGATCGAATATGGTGTAGCGCATTTGAACGAAATTGCTTCAGCAAAATTTTGTTCGGCCCCATAGTCATCATAACACGTCAACTTAACGATGCCTCCAATTGTATCTTTTGCCCAGCCATTCGTTTTTATTGATGACCAATCGAATCCATAAAAAGGACTATTTAATCCAGTAGATCCGACTCCCCAATGGGGGTACGAATACGATGAATCATAAGAACATCCAAAATTAGAACTGTACAGTCTATAATCCAATTTGTTGGGCCCGGCATAGAAGAAGCTTAAATCATTCATCGAATGGCTTAGAACGTAATTGTTATCATCCACCATTAGATTTGGATTTGGAATATTAAGCGAATCAGCAAGATTTGATCCCCAAATTACGCCTAGCGAAGATGGAGAGCCATAAAATTCTCCCTTCCACAAACCAACATATCCGTTGAGGCCATTCGTTATCAAAATGTTGCCGTCTGATATAAATACCTTATCTAGCAGTCGCGTATCATTTGGGTTCACGGGAGGAGATAGAAGATCTGGAAGGTTCATCCCATCCCAGGATTGCCCATAATCGTTTGAATAAACGAGCACTTTGTCCAAGACTGCATAGATCCTTCCCTCTACATCGGGGTCAAAACAGAACCACTGAAACACATCTCCGTTCGCCCCGAAATTATTCCCGATACTCCACGAATCTCCTCCATCAGTGCTAACAATATATCCTGACTGAACGGCATCCAAACCAGATTCGTTACCAGTAACGGCAATTAAAAATTGTGAGTTAAATGGACTTGCAATAATTTGACGAACGCCTAAAATGGAGGTCAACATTGAGTCTGTTACACAACTCCATGTAACTCCATGATCAGTTGTCTTAAATATACCTGCTATCCGAGCTCCTACTAAAATTGTGTTCGTATCAGTAGGATCTTGATAAACGGCACTTACCCATCCATTACCTTGACCGACAAAGCGAGGACCAACACTTTGCCAATTTGCAATTGGATCACTTGCACACAGGGTTTCCGATTCCGACAATATTTTAAAAGCCTTGGAATACCCTCTCAAGTCGAAAGCACTATCATTGAAAATATGCATCCTCCCCCCATTTAGATAGAACCACCTGTCCAGCTGTTTTCTAAAAGTATTTTCACTCGTGTCCACACTTGATGAAATTTGCTGATATACTTCGTACATTTCAGATAAGCGGGGGGGAGACTCACTATAAGGGCTTACCATTTGTCGGGTACTTACGATTTGTGTATTTCCTATTAATGAGACACAAATAGAAATTAAAAACAGTAGAATTTCTTTCATGATGAATGGTTTTGAGTTTAAATGAGTATGCAGAGCACATCGCCTAAATCTCAGAATATTTGAATAGAAATGCAACAAAAGCAACAAAATCAGGTATTTATACTTAAGTTGATTACGGGAAATTCTTCGAATAGAAAGACCATTTTCGAACCGCTTTTTTTTGAATTCACTGCATACAAGATGCTAACTTTGCGTTATAGTATTCATGGATGAAATGACTTAGTTCATGCCGTATCGATTAATTCTACTTTTCAGCATATTTTTTCTGCCCTTTTTTCGGTTGAGCGCTCAGCAGGAGGACAGTACACGTGTAGAGTTTATTCCGGTTTCCGAAATTTCACCAGTAGATGCCCTGCGCTATCCTGAATGGTGGGAAAATTACCAACGAATCGCGGTCAATGGAAAACCTTACACCGTCGCGTACGCATCTTCAGCCAGGGGTGATCAAGACACCGTCCATTTTGTTTTTCACGGAGCCTTTCCGGAGCGCCTGCGTTTTCGAATGGGCGATTCAATTGTGGGCATTCGGCCTTCACGGATGGATGGAGACACCTTCGCAATCGTGCTGCCTTCCGCGTCAGAGAATTATGATTTGGAGGTGCGTTACCGGAATAAATTGGTGGGTAAAAATCAAATTGTTTTACTTCCCAAGATGTCCAAGACAGTTGTTTTGGTTCCGTTGCTTTCTGCCAAAATCAATATTGATAGCCTTCAGGCCTATCTAAATCGAGTATATGGTCAGGCCAATGTCTCCTTTCGCGTTAAGTTGGCTCCACTTTTTCAACCGGATGACGATGCCACTTTGCTCAACAATCCAAGTCCACAATTTGACCGCTACACGGATCAAATGATTCGCATCCGGAATGCGTATTTTGATGCACACAAACCAAACGGCGCCTATTATATCTTCTTGGCGGAGGGCTTCGTGAATCCTTCAATACTGGGATACAATGTGCGGAACAAGGCTGTGGGTTTCGTGAAATTCGAACAAACCGATTTGTTTCGTTCCATTGCGCAACAATTGGGTTTCGGTGCCGGTGCCTTGCAACCGTCCTGGTTTGATAATGGGCCGGAAAAGGGGTCCACGGACAACTTGATGGATACAGGTGTTGGTGAGCGCTTGACCTTCGTGCAATGGGAAGCCATTCAGCGCAACATAGGAACGATTTCCTATTACGACGAATACGAAGACGTACTCACCAATAATGGTATTGTGGCCTATTATTTTTGGGAAGAAGATGCGAATGGAAATATTATAGCCATCAACGGCACTTTTACGAGGGCCATTCGCCATCCCTTCAAGCGGAATCAGTATTCCTTGCACCTGGACATTGACAATTGGCTTTTTGCGCCTCTTTTCACCCTTGGTATCTATGACATTTGTGCCTTGCACCTACTTTCTTTAACGCTTTTACTCATTTGTTCCCGTGTCTTGCGTAGAAAGTTGATTCATTGGTTGAACACAAGGATGCGTGTTCGACGGACCTTTCGATGGTTGCTTCGTCTGGTATTTTTAAGTGCATTTTCGGTTTCGTTTTGGGGGCTTTTCTTGCTGATCCATCAGGGCTATTCGCTGTTCGAAGTCGAACGAGGTGAATTGGAATATTTACGTGGCGTTGACATAGACCATACCGAAACGCTCATTCGAAACAATGTCAACAACGAGCGTTTAGCGGAGAAGGAATTGGGTTCCGAAATTTTGGTGCGGCGCGGAGACAACTGGTTTCTTGAGCGCGAACGGCGTGTGCTCTACTTCGAGGTGAGTGAAGAAAATGGGTCGTGGTCAAAATGTAAATTCCGCGGATCATCCGATACTTTGTCGCTGCCCACTAAAAATTACAAGGAGCTTGCCGAGAGTCATTACTTTGTATTCATCTATTCCAAAAAGGATGGTTCGCCCGCGATTGAAAAAGTATTCAACCATGCTGGGAGTGAAATTTCAGACAAGCTTGAATTGGAAGATCCTGCGAGTCGCATATTATTGCTGGTAAACGGATACAGGCCTACGTCTCTTGGCCGGACTTTCGAGGAAAACTTTGCAGATATTCAAGCCAATGGTTTAGAGTTTCCCAATTCCAAAAATTTAATTTACGATTTTGACCGCTACGAATACTGGGAACCATGGAAACGAATGAACATGCGTTTCAAGAAGCGGATCAATCCTTCAGAGGTGTACTACGCTGACGGTCATTTTTCCGTGGCAACATCCAATCATCGGAGTCTCATAGACTTCACAACACTTTCCACTTCGTATCCACATCGCTGCGAAAAAGGACACCACATTTGCCAGAGTACAGAAATCAATGATTGGTATTTTTTCTCTTCCAAAGGTGAACGGAAAACCGCTAATTTGCTGCGGATGTCCCCGAATCAGGAAGGATTTGACGAGCGTCGGCTCAATGGTCGAATTGCCGGAAGAAATATGCTCGCGATGCTCAATGAACTACCTAATCATTCGGCCAACGACACCTTGTTCATTGTTGCGCACAGTATGGGCTATGCATATAGTTTGGGGATCATCGATGAACTGCGGGGAAAAATTGAATTCGGAGGGCTCTACATAATTGCTCCTGAAAATGCCTCGGCGGGCAAGATCAACATGGATGAGTGGAAGGAAGTATGGCAATACGGAAGCAATTTTGGCCGTTATGCGAAGCGGGCACCTTGTTTGTTGGATGGAATTGCGCCACAGGTTAAAGTTGCCGGCTTGACAACGGATCAGCGTGTTTTTATTCCCCATAAATACTACAAACGGATGGGCTTTTTCGACTCGCATTTTATTGGACATTATACCTGGATTTTTGATATTCCGGAGGGTGATCCCGGCTACATTCAACAGCGTTAGTTCGGAGCAAGGCAATGAGGGATTACAATTAATTTACTACTTTTGCCATTCGAATTAAATAACGCAGATTTTATGTCCTATTTGTTTACATCGGAGTCGGTTTCAGAAGGCCATCCTGACAAGGTTTCAGATCAGATTTCAGATGCATTGATCGATTATTTCATGGCTTTTGATCCCATGTCAAAAGTAGCATGTGAAACACTCGTTACCACGGGTCAAGTAGTATTGGCCGGAGAAGTGAAAACGAGTACCTATTTGGATGTTCAAGCCATTGCACGGGAGACGATTCGTCGCATAGGTTATACGAAATCCGAGTACATGTTTGATGCAAACTCGTGCGGTGTATTATCAGCGATTCACGAGCAGTCCGCAGACATCAATCAAGGTGTGGAACGCGCAAACCCTGAAGATCAGGGAGCGGGTGACCAAGGGATGATGTTTGGGTATGCGACGCGTGAAACAGAGAATTACATGCCTTTGGCCTTGGATCTTGCGCACAAGATCTTGCAGGAAATGTCAGCCATTCGCAACAACGAACCGGAATTGATTCCGTATTTACGCCCGGATGCAAAATCGCAAGTTACCATCGAATATTCGGATGATAACGTGCCGCAGCGCATTGATACAATTGTTGTTTCGACACAGCACGATGATTTCGATACTGAGGCTGTCATGTTGGCAAAAATCAAATCGGATGTCATTAATATCGTTATCCCACGTGTAAAGGCGAAGTTGAGTGCGAGTATTCAGTACTTGTTTAACGACGAAATAACCTTTCATATTAACCCTACCGGCATCTTCGTGATCGGAGGACCACACGGAGACACCGGTTTAACAGGTCGCAAGATCATCGTAGATACATACGGCGGAAAGGGTGCACACGGAGGTGGCGCATTTTCTGGAAAGGATCCTTCCAAGGTGGATCGTTCTGCAGCATACGCTACACGTCACATTGCAAAGAATATGGTGGCTGCTGGATTGTGCGATGAGGTATTGGTGCAGGTTTCTTACGCAATTGGTGTTGCAGAACCTTGCGGATTGTTCATTGACACGTACAGAACATCGAAAGTCGATATGACGGATGGTGAAATGGCAAAGAAGATCGGAGAGATTTTCGATATGCGTCCGTACTTCATTGAACAGCGATTGAAGCTGCGCAATCCGATCTATGCGGAGACAGCAGCATACGGACACATGGGGCGTAAGAATGAAATCGTAACAAAAACCTTCACAACGCCTGATGGACGTTCCGTAACGAAGGAAGTAGAATTGTTTACATGGGAAAAATTGGATTACGTGGATAAGGTGAAAACTGCATTCGGATTGTAATCAACCCTGTTATAAGAATAGTAAAGCTCGCTTCGGCGGGCTTTTTTTTGCGCAAGCAATTGATAAATAATCATTTATTGCAGCAGTCATTTGTGTAAAAAGCGGTATAAATTTTATCTTTTGAATGAAGTGCCGTAACTTGGTCTCACTAAAATATGCTTATGAAGAACGTTACACTTTCACTCATCGCCATTTTCGGAATTTTTTCGGGATTTCATGCGCAAACTTCGGGAGGACCGGACGCATACGGATATATGTGGTACAACAGCAATGATCCTCAGGGACCGAGCTATTCCTGGGTCGATATTACAACAACGGGAACACAAATTACCGGACTGGGCGACGACAATTCTGTTCCGTTCATCAACATGTCGCAACCCTTTCACTACTATTGGTCCGATTATACTCAGCTCAAAGTCGGGTCGAATGGTTGGTTTGCATTTGACAATGTCAGTAACATTGCCTCTTGTTTTCCTTCGACTCCAACGGCAGGGGGCGCAGGAGACAATTTTTTAGCTCCCTTTATGTCCGATTTGATTTTTGGGGCGGGAATTCCGGGTTCTGCCTGGTATTACGATGACACGGCAAACGATCGCTTTATTGTCTCGTTCGTTGATGTTCCCTGGTGGAGTGCTTCTGCACCCGGATATACCGGTTCCAATACCTTTCAGGTTATTTTATCTTCGGCAGATTCGAGCATTACTTTTCAGTACCAAAATCTATCTACAAACTTCAATACAGGTTGCGTGAACAACTTGGAAATAGGAATCGAAAACATGACAGGCAATATTGGTTTGGAAGTGTACAATAATTTTGTCCCAGCGGCTAACCACGCCGTTCGTTTTGAGTACCCTGCGGTAGTCACTTTTCAAGTGCAAGATCCTGCACCACTTTGGAGCCAAAGTGTTGGAAACCATGGGACTTTTGTTTCGAACAATGAGACCTTTTCCAGAGACGTTGCCATTCGAAACTATGGAAATACAGATATAACCACCAATACAACTGTGCTCACGCAATTGTTAAATGCATCATCCACTGTAGTTTGGAGTCAAACAGATGTAATCAGCACACTGAACGCCGGGCAATCGCAAACAATTTCCTACACGAGTATTGGCCCGTTGGCGGTTGGTGCATATACCTTGCGCACGACTACAACGAATGCCAATGATATCAATCCAGCGAATAATATATTATCATCTGAAATTGAAAGCGTGAATTATACTTCGAACCCCATTACAGCCAGTTATGCCACCACTTCTGTTCCAACTGGAAACATCTCTTGGTCATCTGGTGGTGGAGTAGGAGTATATATTGAACCTTCGACCTATCCGTTGACACTGGATGCTGTTTCTGCCTATGTTCAAGGGATTTCAGCGGATTATACCATCGCCATTTTGGACGATGACGGCGTAAACGGTGCCCCAGGAACTGTGTTGTCCACGCAAATTGTTCCAAATGGCAGTTTCACCTTAAATTCTTGGGTGATGACAACACTTCCAACAGCCTTGAACATTACCTCCGGAGGCTTTTACATTGCATGGATTCATCAAGCGAACACGGTTTCCATTGGTACGGAAACAACAGCACCTATTTCTCGGAACTCATGGGAATTCCTAGGAGGCTGGGCAGATTACCGCGACAATACAACACAGGAATTTATGCTTCGAGCACATTTCACAAACAATTGCTTGAATGTTACATCCTCAGTTGACTTAGAGAGCGATGCTTCTTGTTTTGGTTCTCAAGATGGAAGTGCGCAAGTCACAATTTCAGGGGCACAAAATCCAGTTGTTTACTCTTGGTCGAACGGAACCTCAGTGGAAGATCCAACTGGACTTGCAGCGGGAATGTATACACTCACCTATACGGATTTTGCAGGATGCACGGGCACCTTGACAGTTACTATTGATGAACCTACCGATGTGGTCGGAGCAGGTGTTTCCAGTGACGAAATGTTGGGCAACGATGGCTCAATTGACTTAACAGTTACCGGTGGAACAGCACCGTATACGTATGCCTGGAGTAATTCTGCGACTACTGAGGGTCTTAGTGGACTTGCTGCAGGAACCTATGCGTGTACTATTACGGACGACAACGGCTGCACGGAAGTCGTAACAGTAACTGTGAACAGCCAGGTGGGCCTTAATGAGGCAACAGCAGTA
>Ga0155421_10200_pt1 | contig 9933 bp, 9 predicted proteins | sample RifCSPhighO2_02_FD_106389 | JGI IMG/M metagenome (GOLD analysis project Ga0155421, IMG submission 106389) | Bacteroidetes bacterium RIFCSPHIGHO2_02_FULL_44_7 | reverse complement strand
TTCGGAGCACCGTATTCCATCCACGTTCCTCCCCAAGTCTTCAAATATTGCAGGTTGAATTTATCCTGATCGTAGTAATACGAAGTATAATCGTGGTCATCTGCTTTCTCGCGAATTTCATAGACTCCCCAATACTGTCCATTCAAATACACGACACAAGGGCGCCACGTACGTTCGTCCAAGAGCATGTCTGCACGAATCGAAAGCGTGTGAACGAAGGCATCACGAATGTGCGCTCCATCTTCAAAAGGATAATTGTCACTTGCTCCCGGTTTAAGGATCAAGCGCTGAAAATCTGTTCGGTCTGTATCATTGGGAAAGATCAGGTGGTCGACGTCATCGTTGTATCCAAATTGGTCGCGCATGATGAAATCGAAGCCGCGTTGCGGGTAGGACCATGAGTCGTTTCCGTGTTTGTTGAAGTGTCCTTCTCCCTCATCTATGAAGGATCCATTTTGCTCAAACAACTCAAAAGCTCCCACCTTATTTCCTCCTCCTTGCGCCCCATTTGCTACAAGGTTATATACTTGCGAACCACAAACTGAGACAACGGGAACTGTGTGGGTTACATTGATAAAATAGGTGTTCGTTGCGTTAAAGCTCGGAGGGTTTGCGCCAAAGGCCGCCGCTCGAAGAACGGTGGTAGTGGCGATGTTGATTGGTCCTGAATAGACCGTTGATGCAGCAGTTGGAGCTGACCCATCCGTTGTGTAGCGAATTGTAGCTGCTGCGTTTGAACAAGTAATTGACACCGATTGTGCTCCGGCATAAAATCCCGGGGCAAGACTCATCACAGGAGTGGGTTCATAAAACTCCAATGCTCCGGTATTCGCTGCTCCAGGTGTCGGAGTGGTAAACAACTTCCACAAGGCCGCTGCATTTGTTTGGCGACCCACGGAGTGGTCAGCCTGTGTTTTGTGCACCATCCGAATTGAATCGACTACATTTCCAAAGGTGTTCGTCAAAATAATCCATTCGTTCTGGGTTTGCTTCAAGTTAAAGTCTGGATGAATTTCGGAGCCGTTTACCGTTCCTCTTCCAGAAGTAATTACCATTAAATATCCGTTCGCGGGCACTGTCCCACTTGGAATTTGCCATTTAAGCAAATCGGAGGACTTGTCAGAAAGGTAATATCCTGTTAAATCTACCGGGGAAGCCGAGGTATTCAAAAGCTCAACCCAATCTTCGCGCTGACCGTATGAATCCGTGTAACCATTCATATTGGAGCATGAATACTCATTGATGATTACCTGTGCGTTGAGTGAAGAAGTACAGGCCGTTAGAAATAGGAGGACGAACAGTCTCATCGTAGAAAAAGAGCTCATTGTGTAGTTATTAGTTCTTTAGCAAAACCCCTCGAGGGGCATGTGTTACCGTAATATTAATACATTTAAGAACATTATTGTATATTCGTGACGAAGAAACTACACAAAGGGTTGCAATTCTATACCCTTATTATTTTACATTTTCTATGTCATTTGTACTATGAAACGCATTATTTCAATTCTCGTTATTTCAGCAGTTGCAATCTCCTTCAGCGCTTGTGAAAAAGTAGAAGGAGAGGGAGGATCATCTTCCATCACCGGAAAAATTCACGCCATGGTATACGATGGTGCCGGCAATTTATTGACCGAATACGATGCGGAGAAAGAAGATGTGTTTATCGTATATGGTGGGGAAAACACAATGTATGATGACGATATAAAAACATCGTATGATGGTTCTTTCCGCTTCGATTACTTGGAACCAGGCACCTATCAGATTTTTGTCTATGAGAAATGTACCAATTGTCCAAGTGGGAAGAAGGTCGTTCTACGGGAGGTGGAAATCACCGAGAAGAAATCGACAATTGATTTGGGTACCATTGAAATCCGCAAATGATGCGCATCCTTTTGATCCTATTTTTATTTGTTTCCCTTCCCAGCTTTGGGCAGCATGAATTCATGACTTGGTTGAATGCGGGTATGGATGGGAAAATTGTTAAAAATTTGAAGTGGGAGGCGTCTGCTTGCGTGCGTATTGGTCAAGCAGGTGCTGAGACAATCTATCCGCAAGTTGGACTAGAGTACAAGGTTGTAAAATGGTTTCGCCCATCCTTGGATTACCGATTTCTGATTGAAAAGAACAAAATTGGCAACTACAAAACAACGAATCGTTTGAATGTCAATTTAGACTTTAAGCATTCCTACAAACGTTTGGGCTATGGGGTTCGCTTTCGTTACCAGTATGCTTTCAACCGGATCTCTGCAGATGCGTACGATGCTGATTTTGATCAGGCCGTTCGAATTAAACCCTCATTGGAATACGATTTGAAAGGCAGTAAAATTACACCTGAAATCTCCGGTGAGCTTTTCTACAACCCGAGTTTCGGTCCGATTAGCCCTGGTTTTTCAAAGGTGCGGATTGCCGCTGGTGCGAAGTTCAATTTAAAGGGTCCACACACGATCGGTGTGAAATACCAACTGGATAAAAAGTTCCGAAATTTCAGCGCACCTTTGCGGCACGTGATCGACTTGTCTTACAAGTTCAGTTTTTAATTCGTTTCCTCGTCGCTTTTCGCCACTTCAACGCGAAACCCAATGTCGAGCACCTCATCCACTTCGGAATGTGTTATTCCTTGCTCTACAGTGAACGTATACTCTCCTTTTAGCGGTAACTTGCGGTGACGAAATACGAGCGGTGTTTCAACTACCGTACCTGTTTTGTTTCCTACCCAAGAACCGTCCGGATTCGCGATCAGAATTTGAAAGGGCTTGCGCTCTACCTGACCATCCGGCGTTTCTGTTTTCAAAAAGATCCATAAGTTGCTGTACTTGTAATCGGTTGTTGTACGGATGTTGAGCGTGAAATTGTAATTCACGTCGACATTGTCAATTTTTACTTTGAAAACCGGTGTTACATCTTGCTTCCATTGCTTTCCATCAAAAGAAACCACTTTTTCATAGAGGGGCTGTTCACCACAGGCGGTGAAAATAAAGAGTCCAAGAATTAACAGCCAACTACTTCGCATCGTTGGTTGGTTTTGGGGAATCACCTTCTGGTTTTCTTCCACGATTATTTCTTCCGCGGCGGCGTTTCTGAGGATTTCCTTCTCCTTGTGGCTTATTGCCTTGTGGTGCATTTCCCGCAGGCTTTGGTCCTGCTGGTTTAGGAACATTCCCCGTATTTGCCGTTTTTTCACGTGACGCCTGAGGTCCACCAGAACGCTTGTTTTTCCGTTTCTTTTTGTTTTTGAACAAATGTTCGAAGCGGTTGAGGCTGTCCTGCCCAACCACATTGGTGTAGTCCGGTTCTACCACAATCACTTCTTCCATAAACTCTTTCAGGTCTTCCGGGGCTTCGCCTGCCTTGTTCATCCGAATAATGTCGCGCACACGTTCAGGCGAAAGCGGGATCAATCCACCTCCCACAGCCGCACCGCCATCGTACGCATACCACATTTGCTTTTTAAATACATCTGTTTTAATGTGCGACGCCGTTCCTTTCTTCGTTTTTAAGCGCAAATCTCCTTTCGGAAACGCTTTCATGGCATCCAGATACATGTCGAGTTCGTAATTCAAACAGCACTTCAATTTACCACACTGTCCTGCCAGCTTTTGCGGGTTCAAGGACAATTGTTGATAACGTGCCGCTGATGTAGAAACCGAACGGAAGTCTGTGAGCCACGTTGAACAACATAATTCTCTTCCACAGGAACCAATTCCTCCTAAGCGAGAAGCCTCTTGGCGCGAGCCAATTTGCCGCATTTCAATGCGGATTTTAAATTCTTCTGCGAGATCGCGGATCAATTGACGGAAATCAACGCGTCCCTCGGCGGTATAAAAGAACGTTGCTTTCGTGAGGTCTGCTTGGTACTCCACATCGGAAATTTTCATTTCCAAGCCCAGATTCACGGCGAGTGTGCGTGACTTATGCATTACTTCACGTTCCAAAGAGCGCGCTTGAATCCAACGATCAATATCTTCTTGATCGGCAATGCGTTTGATTTTTTTGGCTTCAACGGGTTTGAATCCCGGTTCCTTTTTATCCACCTGTATTCTAGCGAGTTCGCCTGTTACGGAAACAACTCCAACATCCAGACCCGGCCCTCCTTCAACGACTACCACATCACCTGCCTGTACGGCCAAGCTCTTGGTGTTTCTGTAGAAGGCCTTTCGACTGTTTTTGAATCGAACCTCCAATATATCGTAAGGTGCTTGACCGGCAGGTAGCTGAATATTCGCTAACCAGTCAAAAACCTCCATTTTATTGCATCCACCAGAACCACAGGCGCCATTGTTCTTACATCCGTTCGGCGTTCCCGAACCACACGAGGCACATCCCATAGTTACAAATTATAGATGCTAAATTACGGATTAAAACCGAACCCTTTCCATGAAGTACCACTGAACAATCCACGCTCACTCGTGGAAAGAATGATTCAGGCTACATGAATGAAGCGCATCACTTGAAAACAGAAATTGGTGAAAAGAATTTTGGAGTTGGCATTTCGATCAATGTGGTATACCGAATTGTTGAAGAGCTGATTGAAGTCTAAAATGTTGTTCCCTGTGATAAAACGGGCAAAGTTTTGCAAAAAGCTATCTTCGCTTGCGGAGACACGTGTCAATTGGTCTTCCGTGTAGTTGCGCAGCATACTCTGCCTCAGCATGTGTAAGCCGTAGCGCAAAAACTGTTTTTGTTGCTCTTTGCTCGCGCCCGAAATTTGCTCTGCCCAGGACATCATGTCCAGGACGTTCTTTTTATAGCAAACACGCATGAGTTGCACAAATTGCTCATGAAAAACTGCCTGATCTGCACTTTCCGATGCCACACTTATGGCTTCCAATAAATCCCCATCACAGCGTGAAGCAATGCTATCTGCACTGTCTGCACTTAATCGGTGTGCAGATCGAAGCCATGAGCTTATGCTGTCCATGTCCACCCGTGGAACAACCACTTTCTGTGTGCGGGATAAAATCGTTTGCAACATGTATTCTTGCGCTGACGCCACGAGAATAATTAGCGTTTTTTCCGGTGGCTCCTCAATGATTTTTAACAGCTTATTGGCGCAGGTCGGATTCATTTCCTCTGCCATCCAAACCAGCATGATTTTGTAGCCTCCTTCATAGGAGCGTAAGCTGAGTTTTCGAATAATTTCCTGACTTTCTTCCTTGCCAATTATGGGTTTGCGTTCTTTACTATCAATTCTTTGAATCCAGGAGTTGAGATCGAAGTAAGGCTGCTCCAGAATTTGTGCCCGCCAGTCAGGTAATAAGCTGTCTGAAACCTTACTGATTGCCTGCACAACAGGAAATGCAAAGTGAACATCGGGATGCTGTAAGCGCATCATTTTTCGGCACGCATTGCACTCCCCACAACTGTCTTCTTCACCACGGTTCTCACAAAGCACATATTGAATGAAAGCCAGCGCGAGCGGAAGAGATCCAAATCCGGCTTTGCCTAGAAAGAGTTGGGCATGACTGATTTTTTCGTTTTTCACCTCAGTAACAAGGTGTTTTTTTAACTCTGTTTGTCCAACTACAGCGGCAAATTGCATGGGCTAAAAGTACGGCAAAAAATGGAATTATTTTTGCTGGTGCGCCACGTTCAATTGCGTTTTGTGTATATTAGGGTTTCCAATACATTTAAAAAATGAAAAAAACATACATATTGGTTGCATTGCTGTTGGGATCTTTCGGGTCACCTTCGATTGCAGCACCGCTGAATTCTTCATCTGTTGAAGATCTTCTTAAAGAAGGCGTTGATCTTATTGTGAGCGTGAAAAGTGATGCCGGGCCTGTGAAAGGGGCTTTGGTAAAGATTGTTGCTGATCGTATGGTGATTGGGGCTGGAACAACTGACGACAGCGGAAACACAAGTATTAACATTGCGAGTTATGGAAACCAGTTGGTGACGATTGAAGTGTTTCATTCCTTGTACAAAAACGACAAGCTGAGCAATATCACCCTGGAAAGCGGGAAGACTTATGCCTTTGCCCTGAAGCAAAAGGGTGAAACGGTTGAAGATGCCGGTGTGCGTACGGAAGAGTCCCTTGCACGTCAGCAAGAATTAGAAAAGGAAACTGCAGCGAATGTTGCTGCCGCTGAAGATGCTCGCAAGCAGAAAGAAGCTGCTCAGAAAGAAGTGGAGGAAGCACAAAGAGCTGCTGAAGAATTGCGCGCCAATTCTGCCACAATGACCGAAGAAAAGCGTAAGCAAATGGAAGCCGACATTGCTACCCGTGAGCGCGAGGCGAAGGAACGCGAGCAAGCTGCGAAAGAACGTGAAACGCTTCTCAAAGAACAAGGCGCTGAATTGGAAAGAGCCAAGAAGGAAGAGAAGGAAGCAAAAAATGAGGCCGAAAAAACTCAGAAAAGTCAAGAACAGGAGTTGAAGGATGCTGAGAAAGCCGCCAAAGAAGAAGAACAGCGCGAAAAAGAAAAAGAAGAAGCTCAAAAAGAAGCGGAGAAGCAAGCCAAAGAGGCGGAAAAAGAAGCTCAAGAAGCTGATAAACTAGCGAAAGAGGCGGAAAAAGAGGTGAAAGAAGCGGAAAAAGAGGCCAAGGACGCTGCAAAAGATCAGGAGAAGTTGGATAAAATTGATGAAGACCTGAAGAAAATTGACGAGAAGCGCGACGACCTGAAGAAAGAGCAGAAAAAACTGGACAAGCAAGTGAAGAAAGGCAAAAACCTGGATAAACTCGCAAGTGATCAACAAAAGCTGGATGAATCCAGTCGCAAGTTGGACGAAGAAGAAAAAGAGCTCAATGAGAAGCGGAAAAAACTGGTTAAAAAATCAAAATAGTTTCGGCTATTGATACCTTTACGGCGGCAGATTTTCATCTGCCGCTTTTTTTTGCTTTTGTTTGGCCGATACACATATCATTTGCTCCTTCATTTCGTGATCCTGATTTTCGGGTTTACCGGTATTTTAGGACAAATCATTTCCCTTGACGCAATTCCCTTGGTGTGGTACCGCACCTTCATCGCCTTTGTTGCGCTTGCTGCCTTGCTTCCACTATTAAAGGCCTCCTTTCGCATGAGGTCAAAAAAACGGCTGCTGCAAATGCTCGGCGTGGGCGTGATAGTCGCTTTGCACTGGGTGACCTTCTACCAGGCCATTCAGCTCTCCACCGCTTCCCTTGGGATTCTTTGTTTGGCCACAACCACCCTGCATGTTTCTTGGTTAGAGCCCTTAATCATTGGGCGGCCTTTTTCTTGGGTCGAATTTGCATTCAGCCTGATCATTGTTGCCGGGATATATTTCGTTTCAGGCGATTTCAGCACGCAAGAATATACCGCACTTGCATACGGGCTCACTTCGGCTTTGCTCGCGGCGATTTTTGCCGTTTTGAATGCCAAGCTGGCAGATGATAGTTCACCCATCCAAATGACCTTGTATGAGATGCTCGCGGCCTTTCTCTTTCTTTCACTTGTGCTTCTTTTTTCCGGGCAAATGAATAGTTCCCTGTTCGCAATTACTTTTGTCGATGTTTTATGGTTGATCTTTCTCGGAGTGATCTGCACTTCCTTTGCTTTCCTCGCCATCATCTTCATTATGCAACGTCTGGGTGCGTTTTCTGTTTCCCTTAGCATTAACCTTGAGCCTGTTTATACCATTGTTTTGGCGATCCCAATTTTGCACGAATACGAAGTGTTGAACAACCGCTTCTACATCGGATCAGCCGTGATCATTGCGGTCGTTATCGCCAACGCGGCGCTGAAGGGTCAGCAAGCTAAAAAGGCACGACTACTCCCAAAATAGATCGTTTTATTCTTGCGCTACTTTCGTGGCTGCACCCGAAGATTTTGTTACTTTCGACACTACGACTTCTCACATGGCAAAATCACCGAAAAAACCAACGATGGCTGCAGCGAAAGCTCCTACCTTTTCAAATGATCTTCTCATCAAGCGCTTGCCTTGGATCTTGGGTTTGCTAGCTTGCTTCGTGTATTTCAGTACCATCAATCATGGTTTCGTCCTCGACGATATTGCTGTGATTGAACAAAACGCTTTTGTACAGCAAGGCTGGGCTGGAATTCCAAAAATATTGACAACCTTCTACTGGGATGGATACTGGGATCAAAGCTCCGGAATTTACAGACCGCTGTCCTTGATCCTTTTTGCCATCGAATATGCCCTAAGTCCTAAAAATCCTGCTATTCATCATTTTGTGAATATCGTATTCTACGGATTGATTTGTGGATTAAGCTTCCGGGTATTGCGCGGACTTTTTCCAAGTATTTCAACGATCGGACTATTCCTCGGTCTCTTGCTTTTTATTGTGCATCCAGCCCATACGGAGGTTGTAGCGAACATTAAAAGCCGGGATGAACTGTTGGCGCTTTTCTTTTTTCTCGGAGCGTGCTATTTTTTGTTTGCAAAATCCGAACGTACCACACGGCACCTTATTTTCGCCGTCATCTTGTTCCTGCTTGCCCTGCTCTCCAAGGAGGGAATCCTTGTTCTTCTTCCCGTGTTGTTGATCGTCGAATGGCTAAGGTCTGAGCGCAAACAACGTTTGTGGACTGCACTATCACTCATCGGAATCTCCTTGCTTTGGTTTTCATGGCACCAGCACGTAATCGGTCAGTATACACCTGTTGAATATACCTACCAAGACAACAGCATCCTTGCTTCGCCCGATCTTCTGCAACAAAAAGCTACAGGTTTGGCCATATTCGGTATGTACGTCCTTAAAACCGTATATCCCTATACCCTGTCATACGATTATTCTTTTCCACAAATTCCGCTGGCCAGTTTTGGATCGCCTGCCGCACTCTTTGGTTTAGCACTACTTCTTGCGTTATTGGTTGTAGGGATTTGGTCCTTGCGAAAGAAAGCAACCGGCCTTTTTGTTGGTATCGCTTTGCTGGCTCTTCCTTTAGTGCTGGCCAGTCACATTTTGACACCAATTGGTACCACAATGGCAGACCGCTTCCTATTTGTTCCCAGTCTGGGGCTCGCACTTTTGTTGGCACTTTTGCTGGACTTTTTCGCGCTGAAAAAACCGTCTTTTGTACGACCGACTCAGGTTTCGATTGGGATCCTTACTGTTGTATTTCTAGTACAAGCCATTCAACGGAACAAGGATTGGGAGAGCAACGCAACACTGTTCACGAGCGATGTCAACCATGCACCGAACAGTGCGCGGGTACATTACAATTTCGGCACCTTATTGCAAAACCAGCTTGGTGCGACTCCTTCTCCTGAAGCTGTAAACCAAGCATTCAATGAATTCACCACCGCGCTTTCACTGGATGAACAGTATACTGACGCGTATATCAATCGGGGAACTCTTTTAATTGCATCGAAGGAATACACGAAAGCCATTGAAAACTATCGACCTGCGTTGATCCATTGTAAACCCCATCCTGAAATCTTGGGCGGTTTAGGAGAGTGCTATTACAAATTGGAACAAAAAGACAGTGCGCTAACCTACTTGCAAAGTGCGTTGGACAATGGAAATACACACGCCGGCACCTACGAAATTTGTGGAACTCTGCTCTTCGAAAAGTTAAAATTCACGGATGCCGAAAGATGCTTTGCTGAGGGCTTGAAAAGCTATCCGGACAATGTGAGTTTGCTCACCAATTATGGAAACTCTCTGGCTGCCCAACAAAAATTCGCGGCTGCGATAGCGGCCTTTGAAAAAGCGCGCTCATTGGAGCCAAACAATACACAATTGCTTCTTTTTCTAGTAAAATCCTATGAAAGTAGCGGGAATTCCGAAATGGCCATGAAGTATACGGAGGCCTGGAAAAAGGTAACCGGCCATTGATTTTTACTCCTTGACCCGGCTTTTTTCTACTTCTCTCCTAACATTAATAGTACGAAATGTGCAACTTCTTATTCTTGTATTCATACACTGACCCGTTGTCATTGATGCGCTCATTTTGTCCTTCCTGACTCGCCAATAGCTGATCCAAATAGTCATACACCTCTTGATTG
>Ga0155421_10185_pt1 | contig 10145 bp, 7 predicted proteins | sample RifCSPhighO2_02_FD_106389 | JGI IMG/M metagenome (GOLD analysis project Ga0155421, IMG submission 106389) | Bacteroidetes bacterium RIFCSPHIGHO2_02_FULL_44_7 | reverse complement strand
CCTTTACGGCACTGGAGAGCTTTGTCCTAAGTTCATCAATGCCAAAGCCTTCCCGTGCACTGATAAAGAGCATTTCGTCGGAGGGCTTGGTGCCAGCGACCAAATCTACTTTATTGGCCAGGAGAAAAACTGTTTTTGACGGGTGCCTGGAGCGCAATTCCTTCACCCAAGCCTTGACTTCAGCCAAACTATCAGGATTGCTGGCATCGCACATACACAGCACAATTGCCGCCTGTTCGATCTTTGCACGTGAACGCTCGATACCCATGGCTTCAATCGTTTCGGCTCCTTCCCGAATGCCTGCTGTATCAATTAAACGGAAGGAAATTCCGTCGATGTTGAGCATTTCTTCGATCACATCGCGTGTTGTTCCTGCAATGTCGCTGACAATTGCACGATCTTCACCCAATAATTGATTGAGCAAGGTGCTTTTTCCAGTGTTCGGAGCGCCAACAATGGCTACCGGTACACCGTTTCGAATCGCATTCCCCAACGCAAAGGACTGAATCAAACGGCCGACATACACCAACACGTCGTTGACCAAAGCCTTCAACTCGTCACGGTCTGCAAATTCCACGTCTTCTTCTGCAAAATCCAATTCCAATTCTACCAAGGATGCAAAATGGATGAGCTTTTCGCGCAAATCCCTGAGTTCGTTCGAGAGCTTCCCGCGCAATTGATTCAAGGCAATTTCATGTGCTCGCTGCGTCTGTGAAGCGATTAAGTCAGCCACTGCCTCCGCTTGGGACAAATCGAGCTTTCCGTTCAAAAACGCACGTTGCGTGAACTCGCCAGGATTGGCCAGGCGGCAGCCATTTTCAAGCAGGGACCGCAAGATTTGCTCTTGAATGTAGGCAGACCCGTGGCAGGAAATCTCCAAACTCTCCTCCCCTGTATAGCTTTTCCCTTCCGCAAAGATGCTCACCAAAACCTCATCGATCAAGGCGCCTCCGGATGTTCGCCAATGGCCGAAATGCAGGGTATGACTTTGTTTTCCTTCCAGCGATTTCGAAAAAAGCCCCGCGAGCTGCCTGATGGAATTCGGTCCGGAGACCCGAATAACGCCGATGGCGCCCAATCCTTGTGGAGTGGCTAAGGCACAAATACAATCCTGGTTTCCAAGCATGCCGCAAAAGTACGACATGTGCACAAAAAAACCCCGTCTTTCAACGGGGTTCTCACAATGAATGGCAAGATCTACCGAATCACCAGCTGCTTGATACTTGTGGATCCTTCGAACTCAATGTGCACAAAGTAAACGCCACTCTGGATCCCGGCAATGTCATAGAATGCTGAAGATGAATTAAAGCGCTTCACAGTCCGGCCGTGCATGTCAACGAGTTGTACACTTTTTACAGTGCTTGTGCTAGCCAAACTAAACTGTGTACTCGCTGGATTTGGATGGAGTAAAACCGCTTCGTTTTCCAAGTCGTTCAATCCTGCACATGCATCAACAAGGATTGTTTGGCTCGCAGATGAAAGACAAGAATTGGCTGCAATGAAGGTATAGGTAATTGTGTGTGAGCCTAGTCCTGCGGTGGCAGGATCAAAGACGCCCGCCGTTACGCCAGTTCCTGAATAGCTTCCGCCAGCTGGAGAACCTCCTGATACACTAAAACTTGGAGTATACACACACACATCTGAAAATGCGCCGAGCGTCACCGTCGGAGATGGATTGATCACAATGTCAGAGCCATTATCGCTACCAACGGTTGCAGGATTGCTTGCTATCACGCGTACTCGGTAGCTGCTTCCTGCAGGAGTGGCCCCGGGAATATTAATGTTCACCGATAGCGTGCCTGAAGCAGAAGAGATTAAAGTGCCAATAGTTGTTGGGGCAGCAAAAGAGCCTGCTGCATCGGAAAGTTGCGCAGTGTAAACATTTCCTCCATTGTAAGTACCCGTTGCAGTAAAATCCAATACATCATCGATGGGCGTTCCGGAGCACCATGTTCCAAGGGATAAATTCCCCGTTGAAATGGTGTTGCTTGCCGATATTCCTGTTACTTCGATTTGGTCAATGCATAGGGAAGGGTCAGCAGCCGTGGTAGTAATATTGTTTACAAAACGGAAAGCAAACTTGATAGATGCCTGATTGTCCCAAAGGGGGTCAGAGATCGCTGTTTGTGTCCAGTTCGTAACATTGTTCAAATTACTTTGTTTGAGGACCCACGTTGCACCATTGTCGAGGCTGTAGTACAATTCACCAAACGCATCTGCGCTCCCGGCACACATCCACCAAAAGTCGAAGCTTACATTCGAAAATCCAACAGTAGAAATAGCATTTGTCATTTTGGTGAAGTTCGATTCGCTCAGGACACACGTTCCGTCCGCAGGAATATAGGACGCACAGTTGATCCCACTAGAAACAGCTGCCTGGGCAGTAATGTGCATATAATTACTCGACGGGGATCCTGTGATCGCCCCCGGCTGAGTGGGCGTATTAACAACCGTAAATGTGAAAGGAAAGCTCAAACAAACAAAGCTTCCTGAACCACCGGTGTAGTTGTTGTTCATTAACCACGTATTATAGGTAGCAGCACCACCCATGTCTGTTGAATTCATGGTAAATGAATTTCCCGATTCAAAAGTCTCCTGGTAAATGGTTGTTTGAGCGCTTCCCTGCAACGCGCAGCACAGTGTTGTTAAGAGCAGTAGTTTTTTCATATACAATTCGAATTTATGTGAAATAAAAGTACACGAATCAGGAACAACTACCAAAAAAGTGATGATTATCTGCGTCCTTGAAAAAAGCGGGCTATCAGTTCAGTAGATTCCGCCGCTAGAACGCCTGAAACCAGTTTCGTTTTGGGATGATAAATTTCAGTATGTCGACTTGCCCCCCGCTTTTCATCGCTTGCGCCGTACACAATTTTATCGATTTGTGACCAGTACAAGGCTCCGGCACACATTGTACACGGTTCCAAGGTCACATAGAGCGTGCATCCCTTCAAGTATTTGCCTCCCAAAAAATTGGCGGCAGCCGTAATTGCCTGCATCTCTGCGTGTGCTGTTACGTCCGTCAATTGTTCCGTCAAATTGTGCGCCCGTGCGATGATTTGTTGCTGAACAACGATTACTGCGCCAACTGGAACTTCACCCAATGCATACGCTTTTTCTGCCTCACGCAGGGCTTGGCGCATGAAATATTCGTCGTTGTACGGATCGATCACAGCACGAATTTATCCTTTTCGGCGGATATTGAACGTCATGCATAAGGATTCCTTTAGTCCAGAAGGATATACAAGTTCGGTGCGCCCTATTTTAGATGTATTTCATTCGCATTGAGCAGTGTGATTTCCATGTATACCAATTCAACCAATAAATGCCGTGCGGATTATCTTCGATGGTTACTATGAAAGTCAACCCTTCACCACCTTTACTCCACGGCCAAAGAATCTCCAGCCATCAATTTTTCGATGGTCTCAAGATACTTTTCATTTTTTTTCTCCAGTTCCTTAATCGGTATAAAGGCCTTCCGTGTGATCGGGAATTCTTTGATCATTGCGCCGGAATAATAGAACTCAAAGCACAGCCCTCCGAAGGTGTAGTCTTTGCCTCCCACATTGAAGGCGGACCCTCCTGCTTCCGGTTTAGCTTTTGGAACGCTTTTATGGAATCCAATGTTAAAAAGCGTCCCCAATACTTCCGGTCGATTGGAAATGTCATATCCGGCTCTAATCCATTGTGCGTAGTACTGGCGCAACAAAAACCCGGTGTACAAATAGGAATAGAAGTGATCGCCTCCCTGAATGAGTCGCTGTATTGTTTTGTGCTTGTGTGCCTCTATTGAATCCACAACCAGGCTCGGGAAAGAGTCATTGTAATTAAGACATTTTGCGAAATAATCCCCTGGATAGAACGGACTTTTCTTATTGGTCAGGTTACTTTCGATCTTGAGGGCAGTATGTTCCAGAATACTCGTCACACCATAACCCCTGTTATTGGCAAGCATCACTCTACTGAAGGGATAAACATATTGTTTAAATCGTTCCCTTCCGGAATTAAACATCCGGACCTGTTCGCCAACCAAGCACATCACAATTAGTCTCGACTCTACACCGGAAATACGTGAAGCAGAATCAATCGCTGCACTATCCCTCAATACCGCCAGACAGAATTCATCCCAGACCTTGTAATTGGACCATTCGTACACCGATTTCTTTCTGCCATTACGAAACTTTTTTAATTCTTTGAGGTCCCTCTGATATTCCGCATTCTCCTTCAACATGAGTGATGCAGCATCCAGCATTCGAAGTCCAATGATGACATCATGACTATTTTCGTAGGCCATGTATATATTCCGCGCATCGATGGGTTTGTATTTTGCGAGGACTCCCAGCCTTTGGAAGAACGCATCTTGATGCTGATCAAGCTGGATACTATCCATATCCTGATCCTGCCCATATTCTTCCGCCAGTTCTTCAAAGTACCGATTATTCACATCTGTCGTTCCACTTTGATTCGTCCATTTGAAATGGACGGCAAGAGCCGTTGCAATGAGGAACAAAGCAAAAATTGCCAGAACATGGATCATCGTGAAATACGATATCCGGAAAACCTTGCGAAGTTTGCTTCGTTTATTGGGTTTTGTGTCGTTATTTGTACTGTCTGCCATCTGGCGATTAAATTGCAAATATCACTTATTTTTAAATCGAAAGTACTCCATACGTAACTTGTTAACTTTTGTTATCCTTTCCCGTTTGATTGTTAATCCCTGGGATGCTTTGTACCTTTGGATGAGAATGAAAGCGATGGGCCTCATACGAAATTGTGGCATGATTTGTTTGATCATGACTTCAAGTCTAACCGGATTTACCCAGGAAGAGACCGATTCTATTGTGCCACAGGATTCGTCCCTTTTAAAGGTCGCCATCGTATTACCTGAATTCAAGCTGATAAATGCGGACACGATCCAACTAGGAGAATATGATGAATTGATTTGTGATTCATACACCGCATTAGGTGTGCCATATGTGTATGACGCACTACATTCTTTTAATAGAAGAAGAATGGATAACTTCGGTGGTTATGTGAATGTCAAAGTGAATGCTGCGTTGGAAAGAGTTAGAAGCAGAGGGTTCCCTTCAGATGTAAAAAATCTTTTCATTCAAATTGATCCTAAGACATTAACAGTGCACTGGATTGCACACGTCGGGCCAAGCACGAACGGGAAATGTTACGCGTGTATAGACAGTAGAGGGTCAGCCAATGGAGGCCTTTCCGCTGTGAATCGTCAGGTGCCCAAAATGCATGGCTTATATTCCGGGATGGAACCAGAACTTTTACTTGATTTCAATGAAGATGTGGTGCAGTGCTTTGAAGGAGATGGAACACCCTTGTCTTCTTATTGCAGCTATGTCAACATTCGACAATTGTTTTACAAGTATACAACCAACTGTTATAACGATTCATTGAATAATGTGGCCGTCAACCTTGCATTCAACAATACGGGACATGACACCATGCTATCAGACGACGCGGACCTCAAGATGCTCGCCAAAAAATCATCAACACCTCCTTCTAAAAACTATAAAGTTAAATCAGGTGACACCTTATCAGGGATTGCGCAGCGTTATCGAACGAATGTCTCTGCGCTAAAAAGGCTCAATAATTTAAGGTCAGACAGGATCAACATTGGTCAAATTCTGAAGATTCCATAATTGTTCATTTCGTCGGCTATAAAAATAGCTGAATGCTGTTCGGTAAAGAGTGAACTTTTATCTGCTTTGGGCCTGAGTAATTGTAATTCCAGTCAGCGCGATATTTTCCGCGATCATCCTGCATTTCATATAACTTTTTGTGTAATTCCTCATCCTCCATTTATAGGCACGGCTAAAAATTTCTTCTACTTTTAGCACATGAATCAGCATCCACCCTTTCTAAATGAAGGTGATCTCATTGTCATTGTAGCTCCGGCCAAGGCGATTGAAGTGGAACACGTTCAGTTTGCTACAGCGTTTTTGAAGGATCAGGGCTTTGAAGTGATGATCAGTGCACATTGCCTCGGAAAAGCGCATTATTTCTCAGGCTCCGTAGAAGAGCGCCGCTCAGACTTCCAGTCTGCCTTGAATGATCCAACCGTAAAAGCGATTCTTTGCGCGCGGGGCGGATACGGCTGTGTGCAATTGGTAGATGATCTCGACTGGTCTGTTTTGGAAAAAACTCCGAAGTGGATCATTGGCTTCAGCGACGTAACCGTTTTTCATCAACGCCTCCATTTACTTGGGCATCCGAGCATTCACGGAACAATGCCGCTCAATTTTTCTACAAACACGGAGCGTGCACTTTCATCCCTTATTCAGGCCCTCACCCAACCCGGTTATCATTTAAAAGCCGACCCTCATCTCATGAATGTTCATGGTCGTGCTCATGGGTTGCTTATCGGTGGTAATCTATCCATTCTCTATAGCTTACTTGGAACAAACGACCAAGTGAACTACAGCGAACGAATTCTATTTGTTGAAGATCTCGCCGAACACCTTTATGCCCTTGACCGGATGCTTTACGCTTTCAAAAAGGCGGGAGTTCTTCAACAACTTGCGGGATTCATTGTTGGAGGAATGACAGATATGAAAGATACAGCCGTTCCCTTTGGAAGGTCGCTTGAAGAAATTATTTTGGAACATGTCGGTAGTTTGGGTGTCCCGGTTGTGTTCAATTTCCCCTGCGGCCATGTGGATGACAATCTCGCCTTGCGTTTCGGCGAGTCTGTCCGCCTCAACGTAGATGCGAGTGGCACGGATCTCACATTTGGGGCATAAAAAAGGCGATCCGAAGACCGCCTTTTTCTAATCTGATGTTGTCCCGTCCTGAAATAGCGTTACACAAAAAAGTGTGTAATGAATACAAATGGAAAAACAGATTACGTTAAACGTAGTCAAAAGGATTACTCGTTGTCATTCAAACTTCAAGTTGTTAGTGAAATTGAACGGCTAGAATTATCGACGACAGGAGCGGTTCGAAAGTATGGGATCCAGGCTCGATCAACAGTTGTGAATTGGTTAAGAAAATATGGTAATTTCGATTGGGAAAATCAAACACCTTCAAATATGCCTAAAACACCAGCACAAAAATTATTGGAGTTAGAGCAAAAGGTACGGTTACTTGAAAAGCAGAAAGCTCACTTGGAGAAACAAGTAGAGCTAGCGGATAAGAAGGCTATTATTTTCGACATGATCATTGATATGGCTGAAAAAGAATACAATATTCCTATCCGAAAAAACTCATCACCCGAGCAATCGACCGCTTCAAAGAAGAACAACAAGAAAGCTTAACGGCTACCTGTAGATTACTCGGGGTAAGTAGACAGGTTTACTATCGCTCCCTTGGCTCAAGGCACAAACGAAAACGAACAGCTCAACACGTAGTTGATCTAGTAAAAGACGTCCGTGTACAAATGCCGCGTGTTGGGACGCGCAAACTCTATCATATTCTTCAAGATGATTTAAGGGAGCTTGGAGTAGGGAGGGATAAACTATTTTCAATTTTAAAGGCAAATCAACTGCAGATCATTCCGAAACGATCCTATCACATTACAACCGATTCGCATCATCGTTTCCGTAAGCATAAGAATAGTGTGGCTCAACTTCCTATTGTGCGCCCAGAACAGGTTTGGGTGTCCGATATCACCTATATTGGAAATCGTACTAACCCAATATACCTAGCGCTGGTTACCGATGCTTATTCAAAAAAGATAGTTGGCCATGACGTGTCAAGCAGTCTCTGTACAACAGGTTCTCTAAGAGCTTTATCAATGGCTACTAAATCCAGATCCTATAAAAAGGAAGAGCTCATTCATCACTCAGACCGAGGGCTTCAATATTGCAGTGATGATTACCAGAAATTATTAGAGAAAAGGAACATTAAATGCAGTATGACAGAGTCCTACGACCCATATGCCAATGCAGTTGCAGAAAGAATAAATGGAATATTAAAACAAGAATTTTTGGGCTACGATCGTAAACTACCGATCAGTATTATGAAACGATTAGTCAAAGATAGCGTGAGGATTTACAACGAAATTAGACCTCATTATTCCTGTCACATGCTCACTCCAAAACAGATGCATCGCCAAAATGAAATAAAAATGAGAACATATAAAAACAAAAAACAGTGTTGAGAAGCTTCTCAACACTGTTTAATAAATTAAGTATCTTAGTCTAAAACCTGTAACGGTTATTTAGGACTAGACATGTGTTGCTTAGAACAACACTATTCTTACATGTGAAGTGCTTCCTGCTTCGTTGGTGAAACGCAACATATACGTTCCCTTATCCATCGCTGAAAAATCAATTTGATTTTCTTTTGCAAGCAATTCTTTAGTTGCCACCTGTTGACCCAGGGCATTGAATGCCTCCATCGTCATGTTGGTCGCTTCTCCAAAGATCACTGTAAATAGTCCGTTATTCGGGTTCGGGTATACTACCAAGTTTGCAAGTGCACCGGCTTCGTTCAAGCCTACTACGCTTCCAACGTACACAGAAAGGGTGTCCGTACAACCGTTGTCATCGATTACCGTCACCATATAGCTGGTGTTTCCTGTCAAACCGGATGGGTCTTCCGTTGATCCCGTACCTCCTGTCCATGCATAGGCATAAGGTGCTGTTCCTCCATTAACTGTTAAGTTGATGCTCCCGTCTCCACCCAGGGTTTCATCCGTTGCCGTTGCGGTTAAAGCAAGTGCTGCCGGTTCGATTACATCCACTGTGCCAGCAAATACACAACCGATACCATCTGTAACGGTGTATGGGTAGTTTCCTGCGCTTAAAGCCGATGGATTTTCTCCCATCCAGTCAATTGTCAATGCTCCGGATCCACCTGATTCATTCAAGACAACCGAACCGTCTGTGTCACCATAACACGTTGGACCTGTAATCGCTGGGTTGGTAACGATCGCCGGGTTCAGATCAATAATTGTAACCGATTCCGTGAAGATGCATCCGGAAGGATAAGTCACTGTAACGTTGTAGGTTCCTGCAGCCAAGTTAATCGCTGTGGAGTCTGTTTGACTTCCTGCTGCTACATCCCACTGATACAAGGCTGAAGGATCTCCCGTTCCAAATGTCGCTTCTCCCGTACTTTGTCCACCACAAGTAACATCGGTTTGACTCAATAGAGCCGGCGATGGCACCAGGTTCGGTGTAATGTTCAAAATGTAATCCCCTGAATTGGACGAATATCCCTCCACAATAATCATGAGTGTGTCACCCATGGCAACAGGTAAATCATAAATTGCAGATTGCGTTCCACAATCGTCATCGTTAAAATCAAGCAAGTTCGCCTGTGCATCGTATACCCACAAATACGTATCAAATCCTGAACCGCATAATGTCAAGTCCACAGTGCTAATGCACGCATCGTTCACCACATACATGTAAAATACATCTGGAGAGGCATTGTTGGCTTGATTTGTAAAGCAAATAGCTGTGTTTGCTGTATCTGCATACGGCAATCCACCAACGATGATTGGGTCATTGATCATGTCTCCTGCAAAAACGCCGCATAGTGTTTGGAACGTCAACATGGACCATGGAGAAACATCTTCTGTTGTAATGAATGTGCCTAAGGGCTGCTGAGAAACCGCTGAAGCATTTGTCGTTTCTCCATCGGTTGCGTTGATTCCACTAAACGTCCATTCGTTGATGTCAAAAACTCCACCATTCGTGAGCGATCCGGAATTACGGTATGCCCAACCATCCAAATAGTCCCAAGGCGTTCCTGTTCCATCAACGTTTACATCTCCGAAAACGTCAATCACAACTCCATTCTTGAATAATTCAATTGCATCGTCTCCATTGATCGACATGGAACCATTTAGGTAATTTGCCTGTACACCAAAGTAGTCGAAAAACCCTGCTGAATCTGTAGAAACATAAATATAACTTCCAGCTAAATAAGCATCTGACGGAAAAGTGTACTCCGGCGTTACTGTCGTTCCGCCGCCGTTGTTCGCAGAAGAAATTCCATAAATACTCAAATCTGGAATGTCTTTCACTACGTACAATTCAACTCCTTTTGGAATTCCTCCTGGAAGTGGTCCATCATACACTGCTGTGATGATTAACGGCTCTGAAGAGCCACATACCTCGCGCACATAAAAATCGTACAACGATGCTGGGTTCAAGCTAGTAGAATTGTAACTT
>Ga0155421_10166_pt1 | contig 10366 bp, 4 predicted proteins | sample RifCSPhighO2_02_FD_106389 | JGI IMG/M metagenome (GOLD analysis project Ga0155421, IMG submission 106389) | Bacteroidetes bacterium RIFCSPHIGHO2_02_FULL_44_7 | reverse complement strand
AGCCTAAAAAGGCAGAGGAACGCTGGTATTCACATTGGATGAACAAGGGCTACTTTCATTCGGTGCCGGATGATCGCGAGCCTTATACCATTGTGATTCCGCCGCCAAATGTCACAGGTATTTTGCACATGGGTCATATGTTGAACAATACGATTCAGGATGTGCTCGTACGGCGCGCACGGATGTTAGGAAAAAATGCGTGCTGGGTGCCTGGTACGGATCATGCCTCCATTGCAACGGAAGCGAAAGTCGTTCAGAAATTGCGTCAGGAGAACATTAAGAAATCGGATCTCTCACGCGATGAATTCCTTGCGCATGCCTTTGAATGGAAGGACAAGCACGGAGGTATTATCCTCGAACAATTGAAAAAATTGGGCGCTTCTTGTGATTGGGAGCGTACGAGCTTTACGATGGATCCGGAGTACTCGGAGTCAGTGATCAACGTGTTTATTGATTTGTACAAAAAAGGCAAGATTTACCGTGGTGTACGCATGGTAAATTGGGATCCGGAGGCCTTGACTGCACTTTCGGATGAAGAAGTAATTCACAAGGAAGTGAATTCGAAATTGTTCAATGTGCGCTACAAAATAGCCGATTCAGACGATACATGGTTGACAATTGCAACAACGCGTCCGGAAACAATTTTGGGCGATACTGCGATCTGTGTGAATCCAAACGACGTGCGCTATGCCAATTTGCGTGGAAAGCATGCGATTGTGCCCATCAGCGGACGGAAGGTTCCCATTATTTTTGACGAATATGTAGACATGGACTTTGGTACTGGTTGCTTGAAGGTCACACCGGCACACGACACCAATGACTATGATCTCGGAAAGAAACACAATTTAGCAACCATTGATATTCTGAACGACAACGGAACATTGAATGAGCATGGTCTGCATTATGCGGGCAAGGATCGCTTTGAAGTGCGAAAATTGATCGAGAAAGAACTTTATGAAAAAGGCTATTTGGTAAAGACGGAGGATCACATCAACAAGGTGGGCTACTCCGAACGCACGAATGCCGTAATTGAACCGCGTCTTTCTTTGCAGTGGTTTGTTGACATGAAAGAATTGTCTGCACCGGCTTTGGAAAACGTCATGAATGGCAAGATTGCGTTCCATCCGAAGAAATTTGAGAATACCTACCGCCATTGGATGGAAAACATCAAGGATTGGTGCATTTCGCGCCAATTGTGGTGGGGGCACCGCATTCCTGCCTGGTATTTCGGGGAAGGAAATGAAAATTATGTGGTTGCGAAAACCTTAGAAGAAGCGGTGGCATCTGCTTCAGAAAAGGCAGGCCGAGTTGTTGCGGCAGAAGAATTGCGCCAGGATGAAGACGTTTTGGATACTTGGTTTTCAAGTTGGCTTTGGCCGATTTCAGTTTTCAACGGCTTAACAGATCCGGGCAACGAAGAGATCAAGTACTATTACCCAACCAACGATTTAGTGACGGCACCGGAGATAATGTTTTTCTGGGTGGCTCGAATGATCATCGCTGGTTACGAGTACATGGGAGACGTTCCTTTTCGCAATGTGTACTATACGGGAATTGTGCGCGACAAGTTGGGGCGCAAAATGTCGAAGCAGTTGGGGAATTCTCCGGATCCTTTGGATTTGATTGAAAAGTATGGCGCCGATGGAGTGCGTGTGGGAATTCTGATTTCTTCGCCTGCCGGAAATGACTTGCCTTTTGATAGTGGTCAGTGCGAGCAAGGTCGGAATTTCACCAATAAAATCTGGAATGCCTACCGTTTGGTGGATTCCTGGAATGTACAAGAAGATTTGGCTCAGCCGGAGTCCTCGAAAATGGCGATTCGTTGGTTTACTGCTAAGTTGGCTGGTGAAATCCAGTCGATCAATGAATCCTACGATAAATTCAAGATTTCTGAAGCCCTGATGTCGACCTATAAATTGGTTTGGGACGATTTCTGCTCATGGTACTTGGAAATGATCAAGCCGGGTTATCAGCACCCTATTGATCGGGCAACACTTGAGGCAACAAAGGACTTCTTTGAAATCTTATTGAGTTTGTTGCAGCCTTTCACACCATTTGTTGCAGAGGAATTGTGGCATTTGATCCGTGAGCGGGCGGAGGGAGACGATTGTATTGTTGCCAAATGGCCGGTGATGGAAATCAATGCGGCTGAAGCAAGTGCCATTCTTTCACAATTCACCGTTGCGGAAGAGGTGATCACCAACATTCGCAACATTCGGAAGAACAATAACATCGCCAACAAAGTGCGCATGGAGTTGATGGTGAAGAAAAATGCAGACTTGAATGCATCGTTCGATTCCGTGATTGTCAAAATGGGCAATTTATCGCAACTGGAATACGTGCAAGGGAAAGTAGCAAATTCGAATTCATTTATTGTCGATGGAAACGAGTATTTCATTCCATTTGGCGAAGCCATTGACGTGGAGGGTGAAAAGGATAAACTGAGTGAAGAATTGGCGTACACCAAAGGATTTTTGAAAGGTGTTCAGAAGAAATTGCAAAATGAAAAATTTGTAGCAAGTGCTCCTGAGGCCGTTGTTGCTGTCGAACGCAAGAAAGAATCAGATGCATTGAATAAAATTGCTATTTTGGAAGATAAATTGGCTAGTTTGAACTAGCAATAAAGAAACCATTGTAAATCAATCCAGATGACTACAACCGATTCACTAATAGACGACAAATTGGTCAATCATGCGACCATGGATAGCTTCAACTATCCGCTCACCTTTGAATTTAAGGTCACGAGCTTGGCGAACGATTTTTCGGCACGCGATGCGAATGGCAAGGTGCTGGCCTACGTTCGGCAAAAAATGTTCAAATTCAAGGAGGCGATTTCCGTTTTTACCGACGAAAGCCGTAGTGAGGTGTTGTACACCATTAATGCCGATCGCTGGATTGATTTCAATGCGAGCTACATGTTCGCAATGGGAACAGAAACCGATGTTTTTGGGCGTGTTGGAAGAAAGGGAGCTCGTTCTTTGTTCAACGCACATTACGAAATTTTTGATGGTGAAGGAGAACAAGAATTTATCATCCGTGAGGAAAATCCGTGGGCAAAATTTTGGGATGCCTTGTTAGGAGAAGTACCTGTATTGGGAATGTTTACGGGGTATTTTTTCAACCCCCGCTATATTGTGAAGCGCATAGATGGAACGGAAGTAGCGCGCATTTCCAAGGAGGCGTCTTTTTTAGGTAGACGATTCAAATTGGACAAGTTGTCGGATGGACTTCAAAAGGATGAAAGTGAGCGCATGCTACTTTCGCTTATGATGATGTCCTTGCTCGAGCGCAGAAGAGGTTAAGAGCACGAGAGAAAAGAAAAAAAAGGGAGCATTCACTGCTCCCTTTTTTTTGTACTGAACTTTTTTAGTTGTACAGCAATTCCTGAATTGTGGATTTGGATACATAATGGTAATTGCTCTTTGCTTCCGCAAACACATCTTTCGCCCATTTCAAATCGTCTGAATTCTTGGAGTCGTGCAGTGCTTGATAAATCGACTCGATGTACCAGCGACGGCCAATTTGTTTTAAATACGCCGCCATTTCCGGGCGAATTTCCCGATAGCCAGCTTTCACAGCCAACTGAAACCAAGCTGATTTCAATGCAGAATTGGCCTCCGTGCTAAATTTAAATTGCGCATCCAAATCGTGCATCATTTCTGGTGAAATGTCTTCGCGTAAACTTCGGATGAAGGTCATCCATTCTTGTGTGATAAAATCGCCGCGTTTCACACCTTTAAGGCCTCCTTTGGCCAATGGAATACCTTGATTGATCTCAAAAGCAACGTCCTTCATGTGGTCGAGGCGTTCGGAAGTGTAGCGCACGCAATTCGAAGGAATGCCCGGCTCATAAATCCACTCGTTTGGATCAAAATCAATGGCATTGGGCTCTAACAATTCTTTACGCAAGTAACTCACGAAGGCTTCCGTGGTAATTGTTTCAAAGGCATATTCGTTGAAATACTTCGTCAGGAAAACATCGAATTTTTTACGCCCTGCGATTTTTTCCAGCGTCCGCAAGAAATAAGCTCCTTTCACGTAGGCAATATCCGTCATCCCATCGTCCGGGTTTCTGTGGTCCAGTTGCAATTTCAGTTGCGTATCTTCCGGGTGTTTTCCATTTTCCAAATCATCCAGGGCCAATTGCAAATCCTGAAATTCAATGATCGCCAAAATGTCCGCTGCTTCTTTTCCGTAGATGGCTTCCATGATGCGGTTTTCGAAATACACCGTAAAGCCTTCGTTCATCCAGAAGTCATTCCAGGTGGCATTTGTCACCAAATTACCCGACCAGGAATGCGCCAATTCGTGGGCAATTACGGAGACCATGCTTCGATCACCTGCCAGCAGGGTCGGATTCGCAAAAGTCAGACGCGGGTTTTCCATTCCGCCAAACGGGAAAGAATAAGGCAGCATTACGATATCGTATTGATCCCAGCGGTACGCGCCATACATATTTTCCGCCGTTTTCATCATTTTTGGAAGATCCACAAATTCGTAGGCACATTGATCTGCCAGTTCTTTTTCAGAATATACGCCGCAATTTTTTCCAAGTGCCGTGTAGGTCATATCGCCAACCGCCAACGCAATCAGGTACGCCGGAATTTTTTGGCGCATTTCGAAGTGGTATTTTCCACTTGTATTCTTCTCTTTCGGATTGGCGGCACTCATTACGGCCAGCAAGTCTTGCGGTACTTTGACGTCTGCCGAATAAGTGAAACGATTCATGGGCGTGTCTTGTACAGGAATCCATGAGCGCGTTAATATGGCTTGGCCTTGCGTATACATGTACGGGTGTTTCTTACCTGCAGTCAATTCGGGTTCGAGCCAATCCAAGGCCTCTGTTTTAGCCGTCGTTTTGTAATAGATATTGATGTACTTGGTGTCCGGGGTGATTTTCACCTGCAAGGATTGTCCAAGCAACTCATTTTTCTTTCCGATGACGAAATCCGTACTTAACTCGTCACCTTTTCCAAGCGTCACCTTTTGGATCTCCAATTCTTTAATGTCAAAGATCGCGGTATCGGTACCGTGTTTACCCATCGTATGTCGAGCTACGCCATAAACCGTCTTGTTCTCAAAATTGATTTCAAGATCCAGGTGCAGGTGAGTTGTGCGAATTTCTTCAATGTTCGAGAAGGTATGTGGATCTTTCCCATTGGATTGAATCACACTATCGTTGGGCCCGTCATTTGGATGAATGGGTGCGCAGGAGAACAAGGTACTTAAACCGAGTATGAACAGGAGATGAATTTTCTTCATGTTTGAATGAGCATATTCGGGGTAAATATAGAGCTTTATTTTGTGAATAAGCAGCAATAGAGTCACTTAAAAAATGCGCGCATACCTAGGGTAGATGGGGGCTTGAGGCCTTCGTCTGGCACAATTCGTGATTCGTCGATAATTATATACACTCTGCCAATTTTTTATTACATTCACGCACCAAATACTATTTATGAACAATGATCACTCAGTTGCAGCACAACGAACCTTTTTAGGCCATCCTGTCGGTTTATTTGTGCTCTTTTTCACTGAAATGTGGGAGCGTTTTTCATTCTACGGGATGAAGGCCCTGTTGATTTTTTATTTGGTGAAGTATCATCTGTTTGCTGATGAAGCCGGAAATCTCATCTTAGGAAGTTACGCCGCCTTGGTCTACGCACTTCCAGTAGTTGGGGGGTATTTGGCAGATAAATACCTCGGTTTTCGAAAAGCCATCATTTTTGGTGCAGTCTTATTGGTTCTTGGCCATGTTGGGATGGCCTACGAGGGAAATGCGGCCACAATGAGCGCTGACGGTTCGGTGGATCGAGACGAATTTGCGATGCAGGTTTTCTTCTTTTCGCTTTCCTTGATTATACTTGGAGTAGGGTTTTTAAAGGCAAATATCTCCTCTATTGTTGGTGAATTGTATACGAAGGGGGATGCACGAAGAGATTCGGGCTTTACGATTTTTTACATGGGGATCAATCTAGGTTCATTATTCGCTACAATTATCTGTGTTTGGTTGGGTGAAACTTACGGATGGGGCTACGGATTTGGTGCAGCTGGGGTAGGAATGGTAGCTGGATTAATTACGTTTTTGGCAGGACGCAAATATTTGCTCGGCAAAGGCGAACCACCGCATCCAGAAGCATTGAAGAAAAAAGTTTTTGCCGGACTTTCTCAAGAGGTACTTATTTATACCTTGTCCGTTTTGTCTCTTTTGGTTATCTGGCAAATGGTGCAACGTCACAGTGTGGTAGAGGTCTTGTTGATGGGAGCGGGTGCTATCGCACTGGCCTATATAGCTTTTCAGGCATTCTTTAAGTCAACCAAAGTCGAGCGCGATAGGTTGATTGCACTCACCATATTGATTATTTTCTCAGTCGTGTTTTGGGCACTTTTTGAGCAGGCTTACTCTTCCATCAATCTCTTCACCGACCGGATTTTGGATCGCCACGTTGGTTCAACAGAAATCGCAGCAGGTCAGTTTTTAAGTTTGAACGCCTTGTTTATCTTTCTGCTTGCGCCCGTTTTTGCTTGGGTGTGGGTAAAGCTCTCGAAGAAGAAATTGAACCCGAATGCGGCGGTAAAATTTGGACTTGCCATTTTGATGGTTGGCTTTGGTTTTGGTGCTTTGGTGCTAGGGGATAGCTTTGCTGGAAGTGGTAAAATTGCTATGATTTGGTTGGTTGTGATGTATTTATTGCATACAGTCGGTGAGTTATTTTTGTCACCGGTAGGTCTTTCCTATGTAACTAAATTGTCCCCGATGCGTATGGTCGGTTTTATGATGGGGGTTTGGTTTTTAGCGACGGCGGGGTCGGAGTACATTGCCGTGTTATTAGCAAATATAGCCAGTGTTGATGTGGTCGCTGGAGAAACGGCCAGCTTTGTTGAGCAAAAGGCAGGTTACATTTCCTTGTATCAAAGCTTATTCTACATCGGAATGATAATAGGACTGTTCCTCTTGTTGATTTCGCCTTTGATCAAGCGCATGATGCATGGAGTTGATGAGGAAAAAGAAGATACTGTAGAAGGAGAATTTCCGAATACAGACAATGCAGAATGAATAGATAATTAAATTTAGCACAACTTAAAATCAATACATAGATTATGTCAAACCAGACTTCAGATATGTTCAAATCGAAAGTACTCGGTCATCCTTCCGGGCTTTTTGTTCTGTTTTTCACAGAGATGTGGGAGCGATTCTCCTATTACGGAATGCGCGCATTGTTGGTTCTCTTTCTCGTTAGCGCCATGGGAATTGGCGGTTGGGATTGGTCTCCGGAAAATGCTTTGGCACTCTATGGAACGTATACCGCGATGGTGTATCTAACGCCAATTCTTGGTGGTTTTATTGCCGATAGATATTTGGGCTATCGGAAAGCGGTGGTAATTGGAGCGGTCATAATGACGCTCGGGCATGCTTCGATGGCCATTGAATCGATGCCGATATTCCTCTACATCGGAATTGCATTGTTGATCGTAGGAAACGGCTTCTTTAAACCGAATATGACTTCCATTATTTCCTTGATGTACAAGGATACTCCGGAAAAGAAAGACGGTGCCTATACCATTTTCTATATGGGTGTGAATGCCGGAGCCTTTCTTGGAATCATGTTGTGTGGATATTTAGGAGAGACGTTGGGTTGGAGCTATGGCTTTGGCTTGGCAGGGATCTTTATGTTTTTGGGCATGTTGCAGTTTCACTTTGCACAAAAAATATTCGGGGATATCGGCTTGAAGCCAGAAAAAACGGAAGACAATACACCAAAACTCGAGTTTGAAGGTGATCGTTTGAATCCTTTTACCACTTTTGACCGGGTACTCATTTTCCTTTCAGCGGGCATTGGATTGACTTGGATTATCAATGATCCATTGAGTAAAATTGGAGGGGTCAATCTCTTGAAGTTTGGGGAAACTGATATTTCAAACTATTTCATTTTATCGGGGGTGATCATCTTTTTAACGCTGCTTGCCACGCGAATTGCACGTTTCCCGACGATCACAAAACACCGAATGATCGCAATTGTACTTTTCGCGGTGTTCACGGTCATTTTCTGGGCATCCTTTGAGCAAGCCGGTGGATCTATGACCTTGTTTGCGAAGGACTATACAACACGCATTTTAACGGGTTCAAGTGCAACCATTTTTAACATCGCTGATATAATCATAACAGTCGTGCCAATCGGCATTATATCGTGGGTGTTGTTTAAACTATTTACGCAAACCTTTAAGAAGTACGCCTTATCGAATATTTTCCTTGGGTTTTCATTCGTGCTCATCTGGGTAATTGTTATTTGGAAGATCAACCGGAACTTAAATTCGAATGCCTACGTGGTTGCCTATAATCAAATGGAGGAAGTAACTATTGGAGACAATGGTGAAGAAGTCAAGACCTTGTCCTATGTGACAAATGCGACTGTGGTGCCTGAAGGTGCAAAGCTTATTCCGGGAGAAATTACCATTCGTGAGTCTTCAAAGTTCAAGAATGCTTCCGTTATTAGCTTGATTGACGTCGATAAAGGAGGTGATTTGCGCTACCTTGCTCCGGATCAATTGAAAAAGGTTGGTAAAGACCTTCAGATCAAGGCAGAGGTTGTTCGTAAAAAAGGTAAGGAAGTGGAAATTCCGGCGTCTTGGTTTGGAATTTTAAATTCGTTGTTCATCATCATCTTTGCACCGCTGTTCTCGAAATGGTGGGAAAGTAAATACAATCCTTCCGGTGCAAGTAAGTATGGTATAGGCTTGATCTTACTGGGTGCCGGATTTGCGGCCTTAGCCTTCGGTGCCATGGGAATCCACGAAGGAGCAGTAGTGAAAGTGAGTATGGTTTGGTTGGTGATTGCCTATCTGTTTCATACTCTTGGAGAATTGTGTCTCTCGCCTGTGGCTCTGTCGTATATCAGTAAATTGGTGCCGGGACGTATGATCGCCTTGATGTTTGGTGTGTGGTATGTCGCAGTGGCCATCGGTAATAAAACGGCAGGTAAGATGGGGGGAATGATTGAAAAGATTCAAGAGGAGCATTCCTTGACCTTCTTCTTTTTGATTTTCACCATCGTTCCGGTGGGACTTGGATTGGTGGCTATTGCATTGAATCCACTGTTTAAAAAATTGATGCACGGCGTGCGCTAATTACTTTTTGAAAATTGAGACAGCCCACGGATTCCGGGGGCTGTTTTTATTTGTTGCTGTATGAAAAATATATTACTCCTTCTCTTCGCTTTGCCCACGCTTGTGTGGGCGCAAAAAGTAAGCTTGTTAGACAGTGCCCGCTTTGTTCATTTGAAACCCGGTAGTTTCACGTATGTAAACCTGAGCATATCTTCGGAATTAAGCATTGATGAAAAATCCGATTTTGTGCTCGATTTATCTTCCCTGGACGTGCCCGATCGCTATGATTCGGTGCAATTCCGAGTAGGGGAGAAAGTGTACAATTTTAGGGAGCTCCAACCAATCCTGGTGCAGCACGTAGAGCAGTCCACTGAGATGGAGCTTCTCGCCTTTTCGAAAGGAGATACACTCGAGTTTGCCCAGTCCAAATCAAGTGCACTTTCTTTGAAAATCAACAAACTCGATCGACCGATTTTCGTAAATGATACCGTCGTTTTTGGAATCCTCGCCCTGTTATTAGGTCTGGTCTTTTATACCGCACACCTGAAAGGAAAATTGTGGAAACGCTTCTATACCTTCGTTCCGGCCTTGTTGCTGTGTTATCTCTTACCGGCCTTGTTTGACTATTTCGGATTGATCTCGAAGGATTATTCCGACTTGTATCCGATGGCGCGCGATTACCTGCTTCCCGGCGCTTTGATTTTAATGACGCTGGGAATTGATTTCAAAGGTTTGATCAATTTGGGACCCAAAGCCCTGATCATGTTTCTTGCCGGAACAGTTGGTGTTATTGTGGGTGGCCCGGTAGCGATCATGATCTATTCGAAGATTGATCCCAGTGTGATCGGAGGTGAAGGATTCGATGCGGCCTGGAGAGGCTTGTCTACCTTGGCAGGAAGTTGGATCGGTGGAGGCGCGAATCAGGCTGCGATGCTCGAAATGTATCAGTACAATCAGGACTTATACGGAAAAATGGTCACGGTGGATATCGTAGTCGCCAACATGTGGATGGCCTTTCTCTTGTGGGGTGCGGCACGTGCTGCGACTTTTGATCGTTGGTTGAAGGCAGATAGCAGCGCGAGTGAAGATTTGAAAAAACGCGTAAGTGATTACCAATTGACCAGTGGACGCCAGGCCAGCCTAACGGATTACATGGTCATTCTGGGGCTTACATTTGCGGTTGTCGGACTCTCACATTTCGCAGGTACTTATCTTGCAGAGTTGTTTGATCCCAAATCACCTTTCGGCTCTTCCTTTTTCTGGA
>Ga0155421_10163_pt1 | contig 10404 bp, 8 predicted proteins | sample RifCSPhighO2_02_FD_106389 | JGI IMG/M metagenome (GOLD analysis project Ga0155421, IMG submission 106389) | Bacteroidetes bacterium RIFCSPHIGHO2_02_FULL_44_7 | reverse complement strand
GGTGATCGCCGCAGTTTTTGAAACCGGCTTCAAGTGGACGTTCTTACAAATAAATTTTTGATTGTCGTTGTGCAACAATGCGCCTTCCAACAAGCCCGATTCGGTAAGAATTTGAAAGCCGTTGCAAATGCCCATCACATATCCTCCAGCCTTCGCATGCTTGATCACCTCGCCCATTATTGGCGACAATTTAGCAATCGCTCCCGAACGAAGATAATCCCCGTAGGAAAAGCCTCCGGGTAAAATAACGAAGTCTACTCCCTGTAAATCGGTGTCTTTGTGCCATAGGTTCACCACCTCTTTTCCGAGGATGTTTTCCAACACATACATCATGTCTTGGTCGCAGTTAGACCCGGGAAAAGTAACAACTCCAAATTTCATTTTTGCGCGTTAAAAGGTTGGCACAAAAGTACGATAATTAGAACGCCATCTGGTCAAAAGGAATGAAAAACTTACCCACAGCGAACAAAAAGAGGAGGTAAAAAATGAAGGTTGGAAAGCCTTTCGGTTTGCGTTCACCAAAGGCATAGGTTAAGAAAAAAATAAGCGGAACCAGCAGCAAGGACGAGGCGGCCAATTTGCCAAACACCAAAAATTCCAATGCACCCGCTGCAAGAAACATCCACATAAAGAGCCCCAGCATGCGAAAGAGTTTTTTCAGACGAATGGAGCTGCCGCGGAATTTATTCATAACACCCCCAACAGATGCTAAGCCGATCAGGAGGAGTCCACCACCTAGCACAAGCATGTCCAGCAAAACAAACTCTGCTGACGAACTGCTGAAGTTGCTCCGCTCCATGCGGATTTGAAAAAGGTAAGTATAGACCAGCGTATACAAGAGCGGGGTTGCCAAGCCGGCAAGTAAAAGCAGAGATTCCCGCAGAACAAAAGGACGAATGACCCAAACTACCCAAAACAGAATGGGAATGCCCAGCAACAAAATCGGGGAAAGCGTGCAAGCCGTCCCGAACAACAGGGCCGCGTTGAAAACCGCTCGCCGTCCATCTTCATTCTGGTTGAGCCGAAAGAGTTGAATCAAGGACAAAATCAACAGTGTTCCGGCCAAAGCCAAACCGTCCAAATGGTAAAACACAGGGAAAAAGCTCATGAATACGACATACAACATCGAGGCCAAAAAGTTGTTTTTCTCCATGAACTCGTTGCGGTTAAACAAGGTGTTGAGTAGAATGGCATTGATCAAAATAAGGGTGAGTGCGGCGAAATCTGTTAGCCAGGAAAGAGAGACTTCAAAAGTTCCCCAAAATCCCAAATTCATACCATCCGCTAGGTTGTGATAATTCGTCAGGTGGTTGCAGAAATAAAAGCTCCCGATGATGACCGGCAGAAAGAGCAAAGCATACGATCGATTCCCGAAAAACAGTGTGACCACAGATGCGAAGATACATTTTTTATTGCCTGAACATTGTGTAATATGCGCTAGAATTCTATATTTAAGCCTTCAAATTTTCAGCACGGCTGGAAGGAGGTTAAACCCCGCCTGTTACACAGGTCCCTAGAAAAGAACAATATGGCAAAAACAAGATATTCTGATAGCGAACTTGATGAGTTTAAAGAGCTCATTCTTAAAAAATTAGCGGAGGCCCGAGAAGATCTCGATTTGCTGAAAGGCTCACTTTCGCACAACGATGATCACGGAACTGACGACACCGGGCGTACTTTCAATATGATGGAAGACGGTTCGGACACCTTGTCCCGTGAAGAAGTTGCCCAATTGGCTTCACGTCAAGAAAAATTCGTCGCCAATTTACAAAGTGCTTTGGTGCGCATTGAAAACAAGACCTACGGGATTTGTAGGGCGACAGGCAAGTTGATCCAAAAGGAGCGCTTGCGACTGGTTCCTCATGCAACATTGAGCATTGAGGCGAAGAACGCACAAGGCTAATTCTACTCTGTGAAAAGAAAAGTGTTGATAGTCACGGCAGTAGTGACATTACTTCTTGTGCTTGATCAGATCATTAAGATTTACATCAAATCCAACTTTGCCCCCGGAGAAAGCCATGCTTTGATCGGTGATTGGTTCGTTTTGGAGTACATTGAAAATCAGGGGATGGCTTTTGGGACATCTTTTGGATCTCAGGTTTGGCACAAGCTTGCGCTGAGTCTTTTTCGGATTGTGGCAATTTCGGCCTTGGTCTATTATTGGATTAAGCAGGCGCGGAACGGTGCTCGCCTTGAGTTCCTCATCGCCATTGGTTTGGTCTTCGCGGGAGCTACAGGCAATCTCATCGATTCCATGTTTTATGATTTTGTGTTCCCCTACGACCCTTGCATGCCTTACAATTGGTTGGAAGGTTCCGGCGTAATTTCGGATTGCGGAATATTTGGTCCGCAGGAAACGCGACACACGGGTTTTCTTTTCGGGAATGTTGTGGACATGTTTAAATTTCAGGCAAACTGGCCTGATTGGATGCCCGGATTGGCTGGCAAAGAAGTTTTTCCCGCTATTTGGAATCTGGCCGATGCCTGCATTACTCTTGGTGTGATCACCATATTTATCCGCCAAAGAAAGTACTTCCCGAAGAAAAAAGCCGAGGAAACAAATCCGGTTTTAGCTTCGGATAACACCGTTGAGGTGCCTTCGGTTAATGACACTTCATCAGAAGCGGAAAGTAACCCCTCCTAAGAACTGAAAGCGCTGCACAGGTGCATTGAACCAACGCATGTAACCTTGTGATGCTACGTTGTTCAATTGAACGAAGGCCGAGATACGCTTGTTATACCTGTATTCAATACCCAAGTTGGCATCCGCGATGAATCCCAAATCTAGTATGTATTGCCCACTTTCTTCGGTGATGTCTTCACCCGGACCATAAACCAGTGCTTTTCTTCCTTCTTCTAGGTTCACGTCCAGATTGAAAATCACCTTCTCAAAGAGGTTGTACGTTCCGCGAACAATGAACTGCATGCGCGGCATGTTCCAAGCGTAGCTGTTGTTCAGTGCTGCATAGGAGTAATAGCGTCCGATCGCTTCGATTTTGAGCTTTTCCTTCAATTGATAGCCAATGGACGCTTCGATGGTCGTCACGGTCATAGTGTCGTATATGACATCGAACTTGTTTCCAATCGAATGCAGCGTATCGGTCACAAAAAGCGCCTTGTCACGTACGTAAGCAAAGCTAATGCCCGCATTGAAATAAATGCGCTTGCTCAGGGTTCCTTTGATTCCGCCATAGAAGTCAATCGGGGTTTTTTCGTTGCGCAACTCTACATTCGGCAGCATGAATTCATTGATTTGCGTCAAGGATTTAAAAGTCGTTTGTTTCAAGCCTCCCCGAACACCCAAATAAGGTATGAAGATGTCGTTGAACATGCTGTATTTGATCTCGGCCATTGGATACACATAAGCCTTTGTCTTCGTGTGTGCATCGACCGTGAAGTCCACACCGATTTTTGCTTTAAAGCGATTGTCTTGCAAATAGGTGGTGATTGAAGGTTTGAGGCTGATCACCGTATTGTTGAGCACCAAGCCTGAATCCAAGCTTGTCCACGAGGAGTCCGGAAGTCCATATTTGTAGCCGTTGTAGAGGATATTCAGATCTGCTGCATAAGTTTCTTTTCCGAGCTTGTACCAAAAACTGGAGCGAATTCCGAAGAAGTTTTCCTTCGCACGCCAATCAATGTCTTCTTCACGTTCCGGCTTTTTCGACAGGTAGTTGTTGTAATCCAAACCCACGGAGTAATTGAGCTTTGCGCTGTCCTTCACATGGGAAGTAAACTTTGCCCCGATCCCAAAATCACTGTAGCGTTGTGCAATGCTGTCTTTCAATAAACCGAGTGTGTCGGGTGCTCCATAATAGTGCAAACCTTGATTGTTGTAATGTACATCCCCGCGCAATTCGTAGCGTTTCTCGTTGATGCCACCATATACACCGAAGCGCGTGCGGTCAAATTGTGCCGGAGCATAATGGCTGATATTTCCGAAAGAACTTAAATGCTTGAGGTGTGCACCATACATAAACTTCCGTGAACGCTTGGAGTCGAAGTAGACTTCACCTAAAGGCATCAATTCCGTTCCAACCCCCAATTTCACGTAGGTATTGTACAGCGGATCCAAGTGCTCGACTGTTTTGATCGCCGCTGGCTCAATTTGCTCCAAGGTTGCTTGGGTCTCAAACTTTAAAGAAAGTAATGGGTAATTGACAATTGCCGTATTGATGGTGGTGTCGATAATTTTTGGCGTAATCGCAATTCGGTAGGCCGGATCGACCTTTCGTTCTCCACTGGAATTAATGTTAATCTCATCTTGTCCGAAGGCCATTGATGTCATCAAGAGCCCTGCTATGCAAATGATTCTTTTCATCTTAGTTTCCTCCTCCGTTTTCGTTAATCTCAATCGTTTTGTTCTCTTCAGGCACCAGCGATTTTGGCTGGTTCTTGAGTTGCATCAATTCGTCCAACAAGGCATTCGCCTCATCGAGAATACCATCGTTTGGTTCTGGATAATGATCAATCACGGATCGTAGATTTTGTTCCGCATCGAAGAGCTTCTCTTGTGTAATTTGAATTCTACTGCGCAGAATGAGTCCTTTCGCAATCCAGTAATTGTACGCCGGTTTTTGCTTGATGAGCGCTGTAATTTCGTCGTCAGCGGCGCTCAAATGATTTTGCTTGTAGTACATCTCAGCCAGGGCAAAATGTGCTTCGGCCGCCTTCACCGTCGTTGTGTTTTTAATCACCCACACCAGATCCGTTTTGGCCTTGTCGTAATTTGTTACATGGTAATTAGACATCCCTCGGGCGTAGTAGGCTTCCAATTTAAGGGTGTTGTTGATGCTTGAACTGCTCAATACCTTATCGGCATAGTTCGCCGCATTGGACCAATTTTCCGTAAGGAAATAGCTCCGCATCAATCCCAATTGCGCGTTGAAACTGACGCTTGGGTCGGAGGTGACTTTTTCCAAACGTTTGTAATATGGAATTACTTCTTCGTAGCGACCTTCGGAATACAAATAATGCGAAACCCGTGCAGCAGCCACTTCCGTAAAACCATTGTCCGGACCTTCAAGAGCATCCTTGTAGATCGTCATGGCTTGTTCCATTTTGCCCATGTTGTAATGAGCATCGGCTAAATAGTAGCGCACTTCATTGGAATAGCGTCCGGCTGGGAATTTGGAAAGATAGCGCTCAAACAATGGAACACAGGCCGAATAATTTTCGTCGTTATATTCCTTCATCGCCGGCATGTAGTACAAATCCTCCTGTTCGTCTGCGCTAAATTCTGCACAGCCATATTGTGTGGCTACTTGCTCTGCCCTCTCCGGACTTCCCTGTGCAACGTAAATATCGATCAAACCACGACTGGCCAATTGGCACACTTCCTTGTCGCTTCCAAACTCTTGCAAGATGCTCGTGTATTCTTCTTCCGCTTTCGCATGATTGCCTTTTTTGAAGAAGATATCTGCCATTGAAATCCGCGATTTTACCACCAAGTTAGAAGATGGATAGTCGAATACAATTTTACGGAAATACTGCAAGGCCTTGTCGAAATCTCCTTCTCCATTGTAGGTCATTGCTACCTCGTAAATAGCTTGTTGCAAATACTTGGAATCCTTGTAGTTGTTAACAATGTCAAGCAAGCGGGAAATTTTTTCGGACGTATGTCCACCCATGTATCCGTAGGTTTTCGCCATGTAGAATAGCGCCACATCTTCATAGCCAGCTTGCAAGGCCAATGCTTCTTTGTAATTGTCCACAGCGCCTGTATTATCTTTCCTTACGTAGTTGCAATCGGCGATGCGCATATAGGCATCCGCTTTTTTGTTCTTGTTGGAGGGGTTGCTTTTTACAAAGTTGGTGAAGGCCTGAATGGCACTGATGAGCTCCTTTTTATTGAGGTAGGCGTAGCCCAAATTGTACTGTGCTTCCGGGTGAAGTTCACTGGCCGTGTTGGGCGGTAGCAAAGCAAACTCCTTGTAACCGGCAATTGCCTTGTCGAAGTTATTCGCTCGGTAATTGGCATCTGCCGTCCAGAAGATGGCCCGTGCAGAAATTTCTGCGTCAATGGGGAACTTAGACACGAGCTTGAAGGAATTGATCGCTTCTGGAAAATCAGAGTTTTGGAAGCGCTGCACCCCTTGATTGAAGGCAATCAGTTGGTATGCCGTTTTCAAACGCACATCTTTGTTGGGGATTTTATCCAAAGAAGCCAGCGCTTTTTCGTAGTTGTTGGTGTTCATGTACACATTGACCAAGTACTGGTAGACATCGTCGCGGCGCTTGGATGTGGGGAAGCGACTCAAATATAATTCGAAGGCCTCCACCGCCTCATCGTAGGGATTGATGTCCAATTGATACGAAAGAATAGCATAATTAAAGAGTGCGTCTTCTTGCACAACCGGATCAATATCGATGAAAGCAGCACCTTCAAATGCCGAACGCGTAGATACTTTATTGCCCATCTTTAGCATGCACTCGGCAATGTGGTAATACGCCACTTGACCCAGGCTGTCTTCTACTTTCTTTACCTGATCAAATTTCGCGACCGCCTTTTTCCATGCCATACTCTTGTAATAAGCATAGCCGAGTCGGTAATCCTCTTCGCGGGTAGTGTGGGTCAACTTGTCGTATTCTTCCAGGTAAGGAACCGCCTCGTCGTATTTGCCCGTTCTGTAAAAGGCATCACCAATCAGTTGGTTCATGTCCTTCTCGTTGGCCACACCATTTTCATTGGTCATTTGGGCGGCATAAGCCGTCACCTTGTTGTATTTTCCTTGGAGGTAATAGATTTGGGCGATGTAGTACGGAACGATTTTTCCAAATTTCTCATCGTTCTCCAATTTCAAAAAACCCTCGAGTGCTGCTTGGTAATTCTTGTTCTGATAAGCGATGTGCGAATAATAGTACATCGCTGAGGTTGCATATTCCGATACGCCATCCTTTACTTCGTAGAATGCGCTTCGTGCTTCCTCAAAATGTTTTTCCTGAAAATTGGCATAGCCGATCTTGAAATAGAATTCATCGCGGTCTTCTTCATCTAAATCCTGAGCGCTCAATTTATTGAACCATGCGAGAGCATCATCGAAATCTTTCTTTTGGTAATAAAACTTCCCCAGTCGGAAATAGATGTCTTTTTTGTAAATGCTTTCCGGATAATTCTTGTTAAAGTTTTCAAGTAAAGTAACCGCATCGTTGTTGTACAATTCCAAGGCAGACACGGCCTCGTAGTACTGCGCTTTAATGTAACTTGGATCATTGATGCTGTTGAAACCATCAATAAATGCTCTAAATTCCATTCGTGCGGCAGCATACTGCTCTTTCAAGAATAGATCTTCTGCACGATAAAAGTTCTCATATTCGCTGTTGTACTTCTCTGAGGTCTGTGCATAGACCATAGAAAAGCACACAACATAAAGAATTGTCAGAATTCTGTTCATCACACTGCATTTTACCAGAGTAAAAGTACCTTTACCAGAACCGGCGATTGGAGAGGAGGTTCAAAAGTTTTAAACGCCATTCTGTTAAGATTATTTTCCAATCCTTCCTTTATTTTTCAGGGCTTATGCTCACTTTTACTTCAAATCTAGATGTGTGAACAAGGTAATTGAGATTAAATCTGTTGAGATTCGTCAAAATGGGATCGCTGTTTTGAAGGATGTCAATGTGGAAATCCGCTCGGATGAATTCGTTTACCTCATCGGCAAAACCGGCAGTGGAAAGAGTAGTTTGCTCAAGATGCTCTACGGCGAGCTCTCCATTTTTTCCGGAAATGGACAAGTTGTTGGCTTCGATTTGAATAATTTAAAGCGGAAGGATATTCCCAACCTACGCCGAAAGATTGGCATTGTTTTTCAAGATTTTCAGCTCCTTACGGATCGCTCGGTTTTGAAAAATTTACTTTTCGTGATGGGTGCTTCCGGCTGGAAGGACAAAAACTTAATGCAAAAACGGGCCAAAGAAGTACTTCAATTGGTCGGTTTGGAAGATAAAATTAACGCTATGCCTTTTGCGCTTTCCGGTGGAGAACAGCAACGTGTTTCAATTGCGCGGGCACTTTTAAACCGTCCCAAGCTCATTTTGGCAGACGAACCAACCGGAAATTTGGATCCCGAAACTTCCGAAGAAATCATGCGCTTGCTGGTTGCGGTTGCCAAGGAGGAAGATGCCGCCATCTTAATGGCCACACACGATATGTCTATGGTAGAGAAGTACGCAGGGCGCATTTTGAAAGTGGAAGATCAACATGTGCGCGAAATGAAGGGCATGCAAGGCTTTGATCCTTCGACACCTTTCTCTGTGCAATAAGTAATCTATTGATTTTATACCTAATTTCATCCCATCTAAATAGCCAACCATGATTCGCAAATTTCTTATTCTTTCGCTGGGTGTATCGACACTCGCCCTTTCCAGTTGCTTAGACATTGTCGAGGAACTTTTTTTGAACAAAGACGGTTCTGGCACCTATGTCCTGAGTTATGATATGAGTGCCATGCTTTCAGATCCCACCATGAAAGCAATGCTAGAAGGAATGATGGAAGGCGATAGTTCAGGCATGGATTATCTATCCGATAAAGACACCTTGATTCGCCTGAGCCAAGAAGAATTAATGGCCACATCCAACCCTGATTTTTGGAAAAACTTTCAAATGCACATTGACGTGAACCAAGCAAAAGGGGTCTTTAAAGTAGAGATGAAATTACCCTTTTCGGATGTAAAGGACATTGATTATTTCAGCAAAAACATCGCATCTTTGAGTGAAACGGAAGGAGGTAGTTTTGCGGGGTTCGGTGAATTGCTACCCGGCGGTACTGTATACGAATTGAGCAAGGGAAGCATCACGCGGTTAGCTCCAGAAAATTTCGAAGCGCCGAGCGAAGAAGATCTGGGAATGATTGAAATGTTTTTTGGTTCAGCAACGTATACGTCGATTTACCATCTTCCGGGAAAAGTTTCGAAAGCGAAAATGGAAGGATCAAAAATTGACGGGAGCACGGTGAGTGTAACGTATCCGCTCATGGATGTGATTCAAGGCAAGGCAAAGCTCGAAGGGTCGATCAAGTACAAATAGCACAAACTCTGTTGATCTCCTGCTTTAGAGCAGCGGCATGTTTTCAACGAAGCGTACTTCAAATACCTTTGACCAGTACTTTCCGGTCATGTAGAGTTTCCCTGTGCTTTTATCGAAAGCAATCCCATTGAGCACGTCTCCATTTCCTTTGCCTTTGACGGCCAGGGCACGCGCATCGATTTCTTGCAAAACCTTTCCTGTGTTCGGGTCAATCACAACCACCATATCGCTCATCCACACATTGGCGTAAATTTTGCCATCGATGTATTCCAATTCATTGAGGTTTGAGATTGGTCCTTTGTTGTCGTATACCTGCAAAGTGCGCAGAGTCGTAAAACTTTCCGGATCGCGAAAGGTCAATTCTTCCGATCCGTTGGACATGATCAACTGCTTGCCGTCGTTGCACAATCCCCAGCCTTCACCTGAATAGCGAAACTCACCGGTGATAACAATCGGATCCAAGGAGTAGGTATAGCATTTTCCGTTCTTATAGGTCAGTTGATAAATCTTATCATTCAAGATGGTAATACCTTCTCCAAAGATGCCTGCATCCAAACCCATTTTTCGCCCTTCTTTGTGTTCCCCTGTTATGAGGTTCACTTCTGCTAGAAGAGTTGCGCCAATATTCGATGGATCGCCCGTTCCTTCATACAATTGACCCTTGTGAAATTCCAATCCTTGTGTAAAGCTTGAAGTCAGGTGCGGGTACTCTTGCACAGATTCAGCAAATAGATGCTCTGGAACAATATCGGACAACACACGCACCAATCGTTGATCTTCCGATTCGGTTCCGTCGTTGTGCGTTGCCATTAAAACGATGTAACGCGTTCCCACTCCAAATGCACCCGCTTCCAAGTCAAATTGCACATCGGACGAAACATTTTTCCAGGTTTTCAACAAACTATCGTTGTAATACAGTTCCAACTTGGTGAGCTCTTCATTTACCTGTATAGTGATGGGAACCACCTCGCCGTCTACTGCTGCCAAATTCTCTTCAAAGGTAAAGAGCGCTGCCATTTCGGTTTCAATCTCAGGATCATTCTTGAGCATCGGATAAATGATCATGCTGCCAGCAACGAGGATTATCAGGGCAATGATGACGTACTTTTTCATGCGTTTTCCAATATGTGTTCAATTTTTCGCGCATCAATCGATGAGTGCGAAGCTTGGTACAGGATGCTTCCATCGCGCACAACGATGACTTGCGGAGACTCATGGCGCACGCCAGTCCCCGTCGCGAGGGCATCGGAAACCTCTCGAAAGCGAATGAGGTCAATAAAATAGAGGGGGGCCGGATTCCCTTTCCAAGTAGACTCAAAGCCATTGAGGGCCATGGCAGAAATCGAGCAGCGCGTGCTGTGCTTAAAAAAAACGTGAGC
>Ga0155421_10152_pt2 | contig 10500 bp, 9 predicted proteins | sample RifCSPhighO2_02_FD_106389 | JGI IMG/M metagenome (GOLD analysis project Ga0155421, IMG submission 106389) | Bacteroidetes bacterium RIFCSPHIGHO2_02_FULL_44_7 | reverse complement strand
TAGCTCCCATAATACTCATCGCCACACTCATCTTTTCGTGCCGCTACAATTTGGCAAATAGTCACTTGTGGGCCTATCTGCTTGGCGGCATACTTTGGTGGGGAGTGATCGTTTATGTAAATGAGCGCTGGAACAACAAGCGTTTTTTGAATTCGACTTTCTGATGTTGACCGCATAGCATTTCAAGTATGGACGATCATACAGCTGTTCGAAGGAAGAGCACCGCGCTGCCAAATGCTCAAGAATTCATACATTTAGACAATTCAACTGCTAACTCAATAACTATGAAACTGTTCTTTCTTGTAGGATTTTTCTTCTTTTTCAACTCCGCCCTGTTCGCCCAAACAACGGCAACCAATGTGACTGTGACAGATTGTGCTGGAAACGATCACACCTTGTTCGATGAATTAGATGCCGGAAAAATTATTGTCATCGGATGGACTATGCCCTGCAATTCATGCGCTGTTCCGCTGAAGGATGTGCACGACGCTGCTTTGGCTTTCGAAGCTACCAATCCTGGTGTTGTAGAATTTTGGTTAGTGGATGATTACGCCAACACGCAATGTCCAACAATTGAGGCCTGGGCCTCTGCAAATGCAATGACAAATGCTATCTTCTTTTCAAGCGCAGAATTGGACATGCTTGATTATGGAAGTGCGGGAATGCCGAAAGTGGTCATTGTTGGCTGCACAGACCATAAAATCTATTACAACAAGAACAACACACCAACTGGAGCGCACGCTACCGCAGCGATTCAAAACATTTTGGATGATCTTGCCATTGGTTGCTCGGCAAATGTGTCTGAGGAATCAACTGAACTCAGCGCGCTACTAGAATGTTTTCCAAATCCTGCTGAAAATGAGTTAACGATTCGCGTGAATCTGAATACCCCATCTGAGCTACACTACTCCATATTTTCATATTCGGGTCAATTGGTTCGTACGTTTATGACCAGCGAATTGGAAACAACAATCAGTGTTTCTGATCTTGATAACGGCATGTATTTACTTCAGGTTTCTGATGCCAAGGGGCGAGTAGAAACTCAGAAATTTCAGATCCAGCATCAGATCCAGCATTAGTAGAACGACTAAACGAAGGCTTGCACGATCAGTTCTGCTGTATGCATGTCAGCTGGAAAAATCTGCAAGTTCAAGCGCGTACCCTTCCCTTTTAACTTCAACCTTCCTCCGTTGTGGTGATTTGCATTGAAGCTCAATTGCACTTCTGACGGATCGGCAAAAAAGTGACTTTTCTTCGAGCGTAGCAGCTCTTTGTCCAAGTTAGCATCGTCGATCCCTTCTTCTCGTTTTGCCAAATTTTCCATCATGGAACGTTCCATTTTACCGATCATTTTTTGTGCAAGCGCATCGGAAACTGCATTGTCTGCGCGCACCTTCGGGCCCATTGCGCGACCAATGTGGATCAAATACAAACCTTTGTCGTTCAGCACCAGACGATACGTGCGTGCCGCGAAAATAAATCCGGGCGGCTTTACACAGCGTTGAATCACAAACATAGGTCTTTCATTTTGGATGAAAATAATTATTTCTACTACAATCTACACATCCCCTCCAACACATTCCGTTCAATCCTTTATCTTTAGTAGACCATGAGCAATACATTTTTATCCCTCCTGCAACTTGAACAATCGTTCCAATCTGAGGATTTTCGTCTCAAAACCCAACAGCAGATCCAGAAAGATTTTGCCTTTGCCCATGCCGAATTTCCTGAAGATTTCTGCGAAAACTCACGAACATTATACGACCTGGAACTGCTTGTGCAACATGAATTGGCGAAGGTCATGGAACAATCTGAGCGCCATACTTTACAACTTCTCTATCAAATCGACATTCCTCAGGATCGATTTTTGGAACTGACTACCGACCCTGACTTTCTACCCAAGATGAGTAACCTTCTCATTCGCCGAGAAGCCTACAAAGTATATTTGCGCTCCAAATTTTAAAATTCTCACATCTTTCCCGCCGATTTTCAAGTCGGCACAATGCCTAACTCCATGAGTTTGCCTACATTTGTGCTTCCATAATTGTGCACTAGTTAAGATGGATAAAGTAACTTATGTAGGCAATGCAGATGTAACTGCGATTGACCATTTATACAAGTCGTATCTCCAAGATCCCGAAAGCGTTGATCTTGGCTGGCAAAAGTTCTTCGAAGGGTTTGATTTTGCCCGAACAAGCTACGAAGACGGCGGTGAAATCCCCGATAATTTTCAGCGAGAATTCAAGGTCATTAACTTAATCAACGGTTACCGTGGACGTGGACATTTGTTTACAAAAACGAATCCTGTTCGGGATCGCCGAAAATATGCTCCAACCCTCGATATCAAAAACTTTGGGCTGGAAGAAAGTGATCTGGACAGTGTTTTTCAAGCTGGAGAACAAATTGGAATCGGAGCAGCTACGCTGCGCGACATCATTCACCATTTACAATTAACGTATTGCGAGGCGATCGGAATCGAGTACATGTACATGCGTGAACCGGGCCGGGTTGAATGGGTAAAAAACGCTATTGAATTAAAGAATCGACCGAAATTCGATGCTGCCAAAAAACGTGAAATTTACCGTAAACTGGCTATTACAGCCGGCTTCGAATCCTTTTTAGGCAAGAAATTTGTCGGGCAAAAACGCTTCTCTGTTGAAGGCCTTGAAGTGCTTGTTCCCGCTTTGGACGCTCTCGTTCAGAAAGGTGCTGAAAAGGGAGTTGAACAGTTCGTTGTCGGTATGGCGCACCGCGGCCGCTTGAATACCCTTACCAATATTTTTGAAAAACGTCCACGCGACATTTTCTCTGAATTCGAAGGAAAAGAATTTGAAATAGAAGAACGTTTCGATGGTGATGTGAAGTACCACCAAGGTTTTACTTCGTTCATAGAAGCTGAAAACGGGAAAAAAATTACGCTGACCCTTTCCCCCAACCCATCCCACTTGGAGGCCGTGAATCCGGTTGTTGAAGGAATTGCGCGCGCCAAAGTAGATAATAACCTGGGCGAAGACATGCATAAAGTATGTCCTGTATTGATTCACGGAGATGCTGCTATTGCAGGTCAGGGAGTTGTATACGAAACCATTCAAATGGCTCAGTTGGATGGCTACAAAACCGGTGGAACGATTCATATCGTTACCAACAACCAGGTAGGATTCACCACCAATTATCTGGATGGCCGTTCATCGACTTACTGCACGGACGTTGCAAAAACTACGCTGTGCCCCGTGTTCCATGTCAATGGTGACGATGTAGAAGCTGTTGTTCAGGTGATGCATATCGCCTTGGAATACCGCCAGCATTTTCAAAGTGACATCTTTATTGACTTATTGGGCTACCGCAAATACGGGCACAACGAAGGCGATGAGCCGAAATTTACACAGCCGCATTTGTACAATTTGATTGCCAAACACCCCAATCCGCGCGATATCTACTTCACGCAATTGCTGAAGGAGGGAATCCTTTCCAAGGAAGATGCCTCAAAAATCAATGACGATTACAATGATTTCCTGGAAGTAGAATATGAAGAATCCCGTAAGCACGAAAAGGCGCTTGTCTACGACTTTCTCAGCGATCATTGGGAAGGCTACCGTCATGGTAAAGCAGTGGATTTTGAACAATCTCCACCAACAGGCATTCCTAAGAAACAACTCCTTGAACTCGGTTTGAAATTATCCACTTTGCCGGACGGTAAGAAGTACTTTCGAAAAATTCAGAAAATATTCAATGACCGCTTAGAAGCTATCCAAAGTGATCGACTTGATTGGGGTTCTGCAGAGATGTTGGCCTATGCTACCTTATTGGTGGAAGGACATCCCGTTCGAATTTCGGGTCAAGATGTTGAGCGCGGAACTTTCTCACACCGACATGCTGTCGTAAAAACAGAAGATACCGAAGAGGAAATTGTGACCTTGAACATGTTGAGCGACCAACAAGCATCTTTCAGCATTTACAACTCCTTTTTATCGGAATACGGCGTTTTGGGATTTGAATACGGCTATTCATTGGCCTGTCCAAATGGCTTAACGATTTGGGAAGCACAATTCGGTGATTTCTACAACGGTGCTCAAATCATGGTAGATCAATTCATCACCGCCGGTGAAGATAAATGGTCAACACAAAGTGGTTTGGTAATGTTGCTCCCACATGGATATGAAGGACAAGGTGCCGAGCACTCGAGCGGTCGCATGGAACGCTTTCTCCAGCAATGCGCCGACCTGAATATTCAGGTTGTAAACACTTCAACACCGGCGAACCACTTCCACTTGTTGCGTCGCCAACTGAAGCGCGAATTCCGCAAACCTTTGGTTGTTTTCTCACCAAAAATGCTGTTGCGCCACCCACGTGCGACCTCGTCTTTGGACGAAATGGCTTCAGGGGGCTTCCAAGAAGTAATCGACGATCCAAAAGCAAAGAAGGCAGCAGCGTCCATTGAAACCCTTGTTTTTTGCTCCGGTAAATTCTATTACGAAGCCACCGAAAAAGCAGAAGAATTAGGCATCGAAGACATGGCCTTTGTGCGCGTAGAACAATTGTATCCTTTGCCAAAAAAGCAAATCGATGCCATTATTGCGCAGTATAAAAACGCAAGTAATATCCTTTGGGCCCAAGAAGAACCTGCCAATATGGGTGCTTGGACCTACATGGCGATGTCTTTGCGCGATGTGCAGCTAAAAGGTGTTTGCCGACTTGCATCAGCAGCTGCTGCAGAAGGTTCGCACGCCTTACACAAGCGAAGATTGGAGCGCCTCTTCGACGAATTATTTGAATACTCTAAAGTAAAAGCATAAGACAACAAAATTCGAAACATTGAATTTTTGCATCTTGAACTAAAAAATATACTATGTCAGTTTTAGAAATGAAAGTCCCAAGCCCCGGAGAATCGATCTCTGAAGTAGAAATTGCTCAATGGCTGGTATCTGACGGAGATTATGTTGAAAAGGATCAGGCGATCGCTGAAGTGGACTCAGACAAGGCCACCTTGGAATTGCCTGCGGAAGAAAGTGGAATCATCACGCTGAAAGCGGGAGAAGGCGATACCGTTGCCGTTGGTGCGATCGTTTGTTTGATCGATACTTCCGCAGCAAAACCTGCAGGTTTTGAATCGGCCGTGAAAGAAGAAATGGCCGCAGTTCCGGCAGCAAAAGCTGAGGAGAAAGCGACTCCTGCACCAAATCCAGATCCGGTACCGGCCAAGAAAGAAGCTGCAACATCCTACGCATCGGGAACACCTTCGATTGCCGCTGCCAAAATAATGGCAGAAAATGGCATCGCTGCCAACCGCTTGAATGGTACAGGGAAAGACGGCCGCATCACAAAGCAAGATGTAGTTGCCGCTATGGCCGGAGGATTTTCTGCCGCTGATGCACAAGGTTGGGGTGGAACACGCGAACAACACCGCGAAAAAATGTCTATGCTCCGCCGCAAGATTGCAGAGCGACTTGTTTCTGTCAAGAACGAAACGGCCATGCTCACAACCTTCAACGAAGTGGACATGAAGCCGATCATGGATTTGCGCACCAAATACAAAGAGGCATTCGCGAAACACCACGAAGTAAATCTTGGATTTATGTCTTTTTTCACAAAGGCCGTTACGGAAGCATTGAACATCTTCCCTTCCGTGAATGCCCAAATCGATGATAAAGAAGTGATCTTCCACGATTATGCAGATATTGGAATCGCTGTTTCTTCACCAAAGGGACTCATGGTGCCGATTGTGCGCAACGCAGAGCAAATGTCACTGGCAGACATTGAACGCGAGATCAAGCGTTTGGCCATCAAAGCACGCGATGGAAAAATTACACCGGACGAAATGACGGGTGGAACCTTCACTATCACAAACGGGGGCGTCTTCGGATCAATGTTATCGACGCCCATTATTAACCCGCCACAATCTGCCATTCTCGGAATGCACAATGTCGTGGAACGCCCGGTTGCCATTAATGGAAAAGTCGAAATTCGTCCGATTATGTACGTGGCATTATCCTATGACCACCGCATTATCGATGGAAAAGAATCCGTTAGTTTCCTCGTAAAAGTAAAAGAAATGTTGGAGAATCCGGAACGCATGCTCTTCGGTTCGAAAGATCCGGTACAAGTGTTGCTTGGATTGTAAATCAACTTGATAAGCTCTGCATTGCAGGGCTTATTTTTTGGTCCAAATGCGCGTGTTGAGATCGAGGTCTTCCACGATATTTACGCTCAAAATCAAATAATTGAAGTAATCTTCAACGAGTGAATAGCGGAGCATGGATTTAAAGAAGGGCGGTTCGAATAGATTATTTGATACGCTGATGGCCAGATACACCTTCGAATGTAAAAAAGAGAGGTGAATTTTTCCTGATTTGTTTTTAAAATCCATGATCCTTTCCATCAGGGCTGGAGTGAGAATATAGCGGGCTTCTACCTGATCTGTTCCATAGACAGCGAAGGCCTTTTCAAACTCAGGATTTTCCATTTTCACAAGATCAGCACGCGAAATATTCATTTTCTGGAACATAGTGCCCAACTTTCCAAAAAGCCGTTCTGCAGTGTCCGGTACTACAACTGTTTCACCCACGAAATCCTTGTGAAAATCAGCAATAAAAAAGATGCCCTTAAAGATGGTATGGTATTGCTTGTTTCCCTTGTTGTCACGTGTGGCGTATTCCGCATTCAATTCACAAAAACGAACGTCCGTTTGACCAATCGTTCCACTGACCAAATCATCCCCCTTGTAGCGTTCAATGCCCTGAATGAAGATTTTACTGCCCGTAAATTCACTTTGAGAGATTAGGCCTTTCGGCTCGTAACTCAAGCTTGGATCTACAAAATGAACCAACTCTTTAATGACCTCGGCTTTAAACCTAACTTTTAGAGCCGAAGAAACACGGTAAATCTTAATGCTCCAGTATACAATTCCAAGTACAAGGGCTACTCCAGAAACGATCGCGATCGACGAAGGCAAGATCAGTATAAATGGCAAAGCGATACCGAACCCACCCGCTAGAATCGTGAGCAAGAGAAAGGTCACAAGGCGGGTTCCTTTTTTGCGTTCAAATTCCAGCTCTTGCAACGTAGAAGATAGCTCCTGCGTATAAAAAGCCTTAAATTCTTCTGCCGTTTTCATAATTGAATGTCTGGTGTTTGCTCATATTGTGCTTTCGACTCAAGCGGAATGGTGAAGACAGATTTTAGCTGATATCCTTTCATGTTGGCTACCAGATTCATCGGAAAAGACTCAACCCCGTTGTTATAATCGGTGACGGAGGCATTGAAAGCTCGACGAGAAGCCGCAAGTTGTTCCTCAATCTCCGAAATACTGCGTTGCAGCATTAAAAATTGCTCTCCGGCCTTAAGATCAGGATAAGCTTCGACCGCTAACATGATCTTACCCATCGTATTTGTGATTTTGTTTTCCACATCTACCCGCTCATTGCTTCCCAACTCACTTCGAGCAGCTTGAGAACGCAATTCAGCAATTTCGGTCAGCAGGCCTTGCTCATGTTGCATATAGCCCTTCACCGCTCCGATCAGCGCCGGAATTTGATCGGCCCGTTTTTTCAAGTACACATCAATGCTCGAAAAGGCATTGTCTACTTGGTTCTTTCGCGCAACTAGCGCGTTGTGCATCAGTACAATAGCCAAAATCAAAACTACTCCTATGCCAATTCCTATCCACATCCTTCTCTTTTTTACTAAAATATCAATTCCTACACACCCGACAAGCACTTACACGAAAAAAGCCAGTTGCCCATTTATTTGGAAAACACTCCATTCAGAATCTTCGAGGTGAAAATCAACGGAAGCGTCAGAGAAATTGAATTCCGTGGTAGCACAACAGGAACTGCACATTGCCATCCAAGTAATGATATTGCAGAAATCAAATCGGCTCGTGGTTGGGTGAAAGCTAAAACCGGTCAAAAAATTGTGATCGAGGACGGTTGTTTGACAATCGAGTAAACTTAGGGCTCACATGAAATTGAAGGACTTTGTAGAAAAGCAGAGGACTTTTTTTTAATCCCTATTAAACCTTTCACAAGTTTATTGGTCGAAGCGCAACAAATTCTTAACTTTCATTTAACACAATGTTCCTCTATGAAGAAATTGATGTTTCTCCTTTTCCTTATTTCAGTCGCGTCAAGTGCGAAAGCTCAGGACTCCACCGTCGTTAGTGACTACGAAACTTGGGCCGGTGTCAGTGTACAAAAATCCTTTTTGAAGAAGAAATTGGAGCTGGGTTTTACACAAGAATTTCGCTTCGACGATAATTCCACCCACCTCGATCAATATTTTTCCGAATTGACCCTCGACTATGAATTCTACAAAGGATTTAAAATTGGCGGCGGTTACCGCTTCATTCGAAACAACAAAAATTCGGGCTACAAAAACGAGCAACGACTTTTTGCCGATCTGAGCTACAAGCACAAAATAGACCGATGGACGCTCAACTACCGCTTGCGCTTTCAAAATCATGATGAGCTGGGCGTTTCAAGAGATGCCGGCGACGACATTACTCAAAAATACCGCCTCCGCGTCAAAGCAGGATACAACATAAAAAATTGGAAAGTCGATCCTTACGTTTCCGTTGAAGGATTTTTCGCCCGTGAAAACCGAGGTGTGAACTACATTGAATCGATCACAGAGCGTGTCATCTATTCAGGCTTCGAAAAATTGCGCTATACCATTGGCTTGGATTATTCCGTCAAAAAATGGTTCGAAATTAGCGCGTACTATCGCATCGAACAAGGCTTCAAATCCTATCCAGCGGCATTCAACACCCCCACCATTCTATATGTTGGCGGCCTCAACCTCACATTTAAATTGTAGAAAGTATGTACTCTCGCATCACACTTCCCGTTTTGGCAGCGGCATTACTCCTGCTCAATTCATGTAAAAAAGAAGCTTTAATCGCTGGTGGCAGTGGCTTGGAAGATTGGACCGCTGAAACACACGGTTCAAACGCCACACCCAACTACGACATTGTTTTCAACCAAAATGCCGTTGGGCGTCTTGATTTTGTGATTGAATCCGACTATTGGGACGCCATGCAAAGTGATCTAGTAAGTATTATTCAAGGAAGCGGTGGACCGGGCGGAGGCTTCAGCGAAGAAAGCCCAATATACGTGCCAGCACAAATGTTTTTCGAAGGTAAACAGTGGTACGACGTTGGCCTGCGCTACAAAGGAAATTCAAGTCTGAGTACGGCGTACTCTCAGAACATTGGCAAACTACCTTTCCGCATTGAAATGGATCACTTTTCAAATGAAAACCCAAACATCAATGGACAAACCTTCTATGGTTTCACGCAATTATCCCTCTCAAGCGGCTTTAAAGACGCTTCCGTAATACGCGAAAAAGTGGCCGCAGATGTCTTTCGTGAATTCGGTGTGCCAGCGCCACGCACTGCTTTTTATCGGGTATACATCGATCATGGAACCGGACCAATTTACTTCGGACTCTATACAATGGTAGAAGTCATTTTTGACGAGGCTATGCTCAATAGTCAATTTGGAAATTCCGGTGGCAACTGCTATAAACCGGATGGTAACGGAGCCCGCTTGAATGATCCATCACTTATAACCAGTACCTATTTTCCGAATAAAACAAACGAAGGCGCGAGTCTCGATGATATTTCGGAATTGGTGTCGGTTCTGTTGTCCGATACCCGTACTTCAAATCCATCGCTCTGGCGTTCGAACCTGGAAGCTATTTTTGACATGGATACATACCTCAAATACATGGCGGCGAATATGACCATGCGCAATTGGGACACCTATGGTCTAATGACCCACAACTATTATTTGTACAACAATCCGTCGAACTCAAAACTTACATGGATTCCCTGGGACAACAACGAGGCTTTTATGGATGGCCCCGGTGGAAATGGTGGTGGTGGAATGTCTGCATTGGACTTTGATTTCTCGAATCTCCAATCGACTCCACAAGGATCAACAGGTGCTGTTACCTGGCCAATGCTTGCCTACATTTATGCCGATGCCACCTACAAAACGCGTTACGACAATTACATAGACCAATTCATTACGAGCGCGTTTACGCCCTCTGCGATTTCCGCACGTTTCACCGAAGCGCACAATTTAATTGCTCCGTATGTAAATGGCTCAGATCCCGAGCAGACCGGTTATACCTATACCACAGCTGCGAGCTTCAGTAGCTCTCTCAGTGATTTGATCAACTATGCCAATGAACGCATTGTTGAGGCCGCAGACTACACGCCGTAATAGAGAATTGCATTTTCTTTGAAAGGCCGCCGCAAGCGGTCTTTTTTTGCGCTCAACATTTCATTAGCTTTGCAATACATGAACGATCCCCGACATCTGTATACTGAGCGCCGTGCCTACTTCGAAAAACAAGTCGCCACATTCAAAGAGCGCTTTTTTCTGCTTTCCATGCTCCGGCTGGCTGCCTTTCTTCTCACCGTAGGCGCCGTCTATTTTAGTTGGGGCAATACACTCTTGGTTACCTTAGGCGTACTCATCGGAACCATCGTATTTATTG
>Ga0155421_10067_pt1 | contig 11679 bp, 5 predicted proteins | sample RifCSPhighO2_02_FD_106389 | JGI IMG/M metagenome (GOLD analysis project Ga0155421, IMG submission 106389) | Bacteroidetes bacterium RIFCSPHIGHO2_02_FULL_44_7 | reverse complement strand
CAACTATTCGGTCACAGTGAGCGATGCCGGCGGATGCGTTGATGTGCTCAACGTACTTATTTCAGAACCCCCCGTTCTGACCATTTCGACCAGTAGCATCACAGATGCAACGTGCGGCGCAACCGACGGAAGTGCGACAGTAAATGCAAACGGTGGAACAGGATCATACACCTACGTGTGGTCTCCGTCCGGAAGCGGAACGACTTCTAATAATCTTGCGCCCGGCGCCTACACAGTTACGGTAACGGATCAAAACAACTGTTCGGCTATCGTCAATTTCTCCATCAACACTACTTCGGGACCCAGCATTGCTGTCGACAACACAACAGACGCTCTGTGCTTCGGAGAAAACACGGGTACGGCTACGGTATCCGCGAGTGGAGGAACACCAGCCTATTCTTATGCATGGATGCCTGGTAGTTTGAGTGGTGCCACACAAAATTCTCTTCCGGCAGGAAGCTACACGGTCACCGTAACGGATGTGAGTGGTTGCACTGATGTCACAACAGTCACCATTGCTGAGCCGACGGAATTAACAATTGATACCTTAAGTACAAGCTCCGCAAGCTGCGGCGCAAGCGATGGCAGTGCAAGTGTAGAAGCTCTGGGCGGAACTGGATCGTATACTTATAACTGGTCGCCGATTGGTTCAGGAACCAGTGCGAACAATTTGCCTGCAGGTGCCTACATTGTTACCGTAGTTGATCAAAACAATTGCAGTGCTTCCATATCCTTCGCGATCAACAATACAGGCGGCCCGAGCGCAAGCCTGCAATCTAGTTCTGATGTCTCTTGTGGCGGAGCTGCCGACGGAACTGCCACGGTTGCTGTCAGCGGTGGAACGACACCTTATACCTACAGCTGGTCACCAAGCGGTGGAAACGCAGCAACGGCGAGCGGTTTAAGCGGAGGATTATATACTGTGACGGTAACGGATGCGGCAGGCTGTATTTCCACTGTAAATGTAACGATCAATGAACCGGTGGCTTTGCTTGCTACAGAAATAATTACCGATGAAAATTGTGGTCAAAATGACGGGGCAATTACCGTCGTGGCGAGTGGTGGTGCAGGTGGCTACACCTATGGATGGAATCCGAGTGCCGGAAATACCCCAACAATAACTGGGATCGGTGCTGGCAACTATTCTTTGACTGTTACAGATGCCAATGGCTGTACAATTACAGAAAACTACCTCGTCCAATCGGTGGGAGGGATTCCTGTGGACGCCACACCTGAGACCTCAAGTATCATTTCGGGAGAGAGCGTGCAACTTTTCGCAACCGGTGCGAGCTCTTATGTTTGGACTCCATCCACTGGCCTAGATTGTTCAAATTGTGCCAATCCACTTGCTTCACCGACTATCACAACTAGCTATATTGTTGTAGGGACAGATGTAAATGGGTGCATTGGATCGGATACAATTACGATTTACGTGCAAGAAAACTGCGGCGATTTGTATGTTCCTAACATCTTCTCTCCGAATGGGTCAGGTCCTGCTGCCAATGAAATGCTGTGTATCTATGGAAATTGTATCACGGAATTGAGTTATTCTGTCTTTAACCGATGGGGCGAATTGGTCTTCCAAACGAACACCACTGATCTTTGCTGGGACGGAACCTTTAAAGGAAAACCTGCCATCAGCGGTGTTTATGCCTATAAATTATTTGTTCGCCTAGACAACGGGGACGTCATTGAAAATTCTGGAAATGTTACACTTGTTCGCTAATCGGAAAGTTATGAAAATCGTACACTTAAAATTTTGGATTCTTTTGCCCCTGTTCAGTGCGCAGTTGGCAAGTGCTCAGGATGTGCATTTCTCGCAAATGCAATTTTCTCCTCTCTTGCTCAATCCCGCCTTGTCCGGTGTCAATTCCCCACTGACGGCCATTGCAAACTACCGCTCACAATGGAGGAGCATTGCATCTCCCTATTCTACCATTAATGCTTCGGTGGATGGGCGTTTCAACGAGCGCAAGCGCATGAAAAAAGGCATTTTAGCAGGTGGTATCAACTTTTTCAATGATCAAGTGGGTGATTTGAAGGTGAGCACGAATAATGTAAACTTGAATTTAGCCTATCACCTCATTCTGGACCCCCGTCAAACTATCGGTATTGGCCTGTATGGCGGTTTCACACAGCGGGCAATTGCCGGTGATCAAGGGCGTTGGGGCAGTCAATACAACGGTACAAGCTACGATCCAACTGCGGCAAGCGGAGAAATATTTATGACACCCAATTTTACCTTCTTTGATGTCGGAACCGGAATCGTATATGCATATCAAGAAGGTGAGCGTTTCAAAGCCAATAACAGCGAACGTGCCGTGAATGCCGGAGCCGCATTTTACCACGTGAATACGCCCGGATATTCCTTCATCAACAAGAACGATGAACGCCTCCCGATGCGCTGGTCCATCTTTGCAAATGCCATCTTAGGCTTTCGCAATTCCAATGGCGCGATGATGCCTGCTGTGTACTTCAATCGTCAGAAAACCAACATGGAAATTCTCTATGGTACTTACTACCGTTTCTCTGTTGGCCAGGGATCACATTTCACAGCGCGGAAAAAACCCACCTATATTGGATTGGGCTTATTTCACCGATGGAAGGATGCCCTCGTAGCTAAAGCTTTCTTGGAGTATGGCCCTGTCACAGGAGGATTTGCTTATGACATCAATATCTCATCGTTAACGGAAGTTTCGAACGCACGAGGTGGATTCGAGGTGTTTCTTAAATATTCCATGTCTGCATTTACCGGAGGTGGACGTGCAATGATTCGCTAATTCAGGTGTTCACACTACTTCACGAATATCCTTGATATTCAATTGCAAAGTTTCCTTTCCGTTCCAACGGTTGGCTTCGAGCGTATAGACTATATCGAAAGGTATCCCAGCCGAAACGCTGTCGTATTTATCGAGCATATTGAAGCCGATTCCTTCCATAATAACATCATTCCGCGGTTGAGCCATTGATAGCTTCAAATGTTGTTCCTTTAGCAGGCGGACTTCTGTGGAGTACACATTACGGGATACAAAAACGGGTTTCATATTCCCTGGACCGTGTGGTTCGAATTGCTGCAAGATGCGCTTCAATCGAGGTGGTTTCCGACGATCTTCTTCGGGGAGAAAGATTTCTTCAAAGCCCAATTCTACATCTATTTCCTGCAATTCAACTAATGATTCCTTTAGAATACCTGCTCGGACTACCTGCTCAAATCGCTCCTGGAATACTTCCAGATTTTCAGGCAACAGGGTGAGCCCAGCGGCATGGGTATGTCCTCCGAATTGTTCAAGCAGGTCCTCGCATTGTTGGATTGCAGCATGAATATCGAAGCCTGCTACCGAACGCGCCGAACCGGTAATTTTTCCATCGCTTAGTGTTAATACAATTGTTGGGCGGAACCATTTTTCGATCAAGCGAGAGGCGACAATTCCAACCACCCCCTTGTGCCAAACCGGAGAAAAAACCACGGTTGTGCATCGGTCTTCGTGCGCCACATCCGCTTCTACCAGCTCGATTGCTTCTGTGGTTATACTTTTATCCAATTCGCGGCGTTGTATATTGTCTTCGTCCAATTCAGTAGCAAGCATTTTTATTTCCGTTTCGTCGGTCGAAATCATTAAGCGTACAGCAACCATCCCTGATCGCAAGCGACCAACGGCATTGATTCGGGGAGCAATTGTAAAAACAACATCTGTAAGCGTTACAGGAAATTCACGGTTCGCCAAGCGCAACATTTCGCGAAATGCCAAACGTGGATGTTGATTCAACAGTTGCATTCCATGATAGGACAAAATTCTGTTTTCACCCGTCACTTCAACGATATCAGCACCAATACTTACCGCTAATAAATCCAGCAATTCAAACAAGGGGGCAGTCGACCAATTGTTTCGTTCGCAGAGACCCTGCAACAATTTAAATCCAACGCCACAGCCCGATAATTCTTTGAAGGGATAAGCGCAATCGACACGTTTCGGATCCAAGACAATGGCGTCTGGTAGCACTTCGCCGGGTGTATGGTGGTCGCACACGATCATATCAATGCCCTTCGAACGCGCATAGGCCACTTTGTCAACTGATTTTATTCCACAATCCAGCGTAATCATCAATTGCACGCCGTGCTCTTCAGCAAAGTCAATTCCTTTTGTACTGAGTCCATAACCTTCTGCATAGCGATCCGGGATATAAAATTCAACGGGCAGCGTATCCTTCAAAAAGGTGTACATTACTGCCACTGCCGTCGTTCCGTCCACATCGTAATCACCGAATAGTAAAACGCGCTGCTGCAGATCAATTGCTTCCTGCAGGCGCTCGACCGCACGTTCCATGTCCTGCATAAGAAAAGGGTCGTGTAGCTCGCTGAGCTTCGGTCTAAAAAATCGTTCGGCATCATCGAAATTATCAATTCCACGCTGCAAGAGCAATTCAGCAACGATTGGGTCTACTTTTAGTGTTGAACGAAATGTATCAATCACTGTACCGGGCTTCGGTGTTTTAACAAGCCATCTTTTTTGCATTGTATTAATTCTTTTTAGTGCTTAGGTAATTGTATTTTTAGGTACGTTGAATCTTTAAGTTATGAAAATATTTGCTCTTTCGCTTTGCTTTTTTTGCAACTTTATTTCAATAGGACAAAAGTCCTATTATTTTTCGGATCCCCTTCCGAGTCGGCCGAATGGCGTTCAGCAAATCGATGAACGTTGTTACGGACGCTATGTCTCTTCGAACAACGATCTTGTCTATGAAGTAGGAACTGAGGGTATCCGAATAGTCTCCACTAACATTTCATTCATTGACCGCGCTACGATTCGGGAATCGTCCAAATACGATGTGCGCAACAACTTTATTTTTGGTGTGGTCGATGGTGATTCACTGCCGTGTGTACTCAAGGACGATCGGTATTATTTTGGTGTTCGTAACCGCGATATGTTAATTGGGGCAGGCATGCCAAACATACTCGTAAAAATTTCCAGTAGCGAATATGTGGTCAATTATTTCGAAAACGAGCTGTACACGCCGGCAATTTTCAAGTTTACTTCCGGACAATTGGAAGTGCGTTCCTTTGATTACGACATCGATACCGAAATTTTTGATGGTGTGAATTTGAAACGAACCATTCCCCGGGAAGATCCCAATGTCGTCGTTCTAAGTCCAAGTGAAGAAGAGTTTGAAGCGCTGCGCGAAGCAGGTATTTTGGAAATCTCAACAATTTATAAGAAGGAGATCGAATGAAGGTTGAATTCATCTTGTATGTTGCAGATCAGGCGGCAAGCCGCGATTTTTATGCGCAATTACTCCAACAAGCACCTAGTTTGGATGTCCCGGGAATGACTGAATTTGATGTTGGATCTTGCACCTTGGGTCTGATGCCGACCAGTGGTATTGCTCGCATTCTCACTCCGAGTATGCCGCACCCGGATGAGGCGGCCGGCATTCCACGTTGCGAATTATATCTGAAAGTAGCAGACGCCGACCTTTTACATCAACGTGGTATTGCGATCGGCGCAAGTGAAATCGAGGCGGTCAGCCTTCGCGCGTGGGGAGATCGGGTTGGTTACCTTAGTGATCCAGATGGACATATTATCGCCTTTGCAAGCGAGTAGAGTTCATAAATCCTTGCACGGCTCATTGACTGGTTTCATTTCTCGCTCAAATTAAAAGGGAAGATTGGTACAACTTCAATTCGTCCCATGAAAATTTGGAGGAATCTTTTAATGGGCTCAAGGACCCACCCTCATAGTTTCTAAACAATTCAGCGAGTTCAGCAATTTTCTTCGACGGCAGCACATGATGTAGTTCCAACTTTTCATCCTTGATCAAACGTGCGCAGTGCGTACTTACTGTCCCTTTTGATAGTTGTCGTTCCATAGCCACCTCTGCGATAGACATTCCACTTTGGATCATTTCCAAGGTATGCGCATAGGTCGATTTCTTCTCTTTCCGTTCGGGCTGTTTCTTCGCGTCCTTTGTACGAATGAGCACTTTTTCTTCTTCAAAGTCGAAGGTAGTTCCTGTACTGCGCAGTTCGTCTGCCAAGAGTGCAAGCTTGGTCACTTTATAGTTGCGAATTTCCGGGTCATCCAATACTTCTTTCGAGATGTCCCGCCCAATGCAAACAGCTTCTGTTAATTTTCTGGCCTTCTTCATCCGCAGAATAACTTCTGTTAAAGCCTGATCCAAGTCCTCCAATTCTTCATTGTATTGTCGGGTATTTCTTTGACGTTGCAACTCCGCCATTTTTTTCAAATTCGAAACAAGTACGCCATCCAGAATTTTGTAGAAGTAGGCATACGCTTTTTCCACGCGTTCGAGGATAAATTCATCACTGCTTCCCTCCGACGTTAGGAGGCGATGGATCTGCCCTCGAAACTTTCGTGCTGCTTCCATGGTCCCAAACAGCATTTGGGTTTGCTGCGTAACCCAAGAACGGTTTTTTCCCTTCTGAGATTTTGAGCCATGATCCTTGTAAGATGCTTCGTGAGCTTGCCACGCATTCATGGTATCGACCCAATCGAAAGCCTGTTCCAGAGTGTCGGCAAGATAGGCACGTGTAGCCGCGGCCAAAGTAGCCTGTGCGCTTTCCGGATCCGTCTTGGTACTCGAATACTGCGCAACCTGAGGGTCGACATTCAGGCCTTCTGTTCGAATGGGGTTCAACAAAACAAGTCCCTGTAAGGAGCGCAGGCGCGACAAGGCGACATAGGCTTGGCCCGGCACAAAGACCCGCGAGACATCAATGATGGCCTTATCAAAGGTGAGTCCCTGACTTTTGTGAACCGTTATCGCCCATGCCAATTTGAGGGGATAATGTACAAAAGTTCCCAGTACTTTTTCTTCCACTTCTCCGGTAGCCGCGTTCAACTCATATACTACATTGTTCCATTCGTAGCGATCAACGCTGATGGTTTTCTTATCGTCTTTGAAGTACACTTTTATTTCATCTTCCTCCAGAGCCGTGATGCGTCCCATCTTCCCATTGTAAAACAATTTTTCGTAGGAAGTATCGTTCTTGATGAACATTACTTGTGCGCCTACTTTAAGGCGTAAATCAAGCTCTATCGGGTACAAGTGTTCAGGAAAATTCCCTGTAATTTCCGCCTGATAAATTCGCTCATTCCCTTTGATCTCCTTCAATGCGCGGGTATTGATTTCTCCTGCGTCCGCATTGTGGGTGGTAAGCGTAACATATTCTTCTGAGTCCGAAGCGACAAAATCTGTCTGAACATATTGGTTCAATACGCGGATATCATCTTTGGTCACTTCGTTGTTACGCAGATTGTTCAATACCTGCAGAAATTCTGCATCTTCCTGACGATAGACTTTCTTTAATTCAATTTGCAAGGGTTGTGCTTCCTGTATAACCTGTGCATGGAAGAAAAACATGCCTTGATAATACGCCCGCAACAAGGTCCATTCTTCCGGTTTGACCACAGGTGGTAATTGCAAAAGATCGCCTACAAAAAGTACTTGAATACCACCAAACGGTTTGTTGATACCCCGGACATTGCGAAGGCACCAATCGATAGCATCCAGCAAATCGGCGCGCAACATACTTACTTCATCAATAATGAGCAATTCGAGGGAGCGCATCAATGCCCGCTTGGGACCGCTCATTTTAAAGTGGTGCATCATCGTCCGCTTCGTCTCCACTTTCATATAAGATGGCACCCCTTGCGGTGCTTCAAACTGGGGTAGAAAGGAACCGAAAGGCAATTGAAAAAAGGAATGAATCGTCACTCCACCGGCATTCAATGCGGCAATTCCCGTTGGCGCAACAATGACGGTTTGTTTGTGTGTGGATGCGACAATTTCTTGCAGCAAGGTTGTTTTTCCAGTCCCCGCCTTACCTGTTAAAAAAAGACTGCGGTTGGTTTGTTGAATAAACTGCACCGCCACAAGCGCCTCTTCTGATAGCTCCATAAAATTCGTTTTATCTCCTATTCTATTTAAGATAAGTAAAATTGTAGAACTCCATTCAACCGACGTTTAGAAAAGTGAAAAAATTTAACGCCTAGATGCAATTTCTTACGATGGGCTGCATGATCTTGTTTACATCATTGATCAAGAATCAAGGGGCAATAACACTTGGGGATTAAGGTGATTTGTTTTAACTGAAAAATATTGCCAATAAATGGATCCCGAGTAGCTCATTTACTTCATTCCAGCGCACTTAACCGATTTACCATTGTGGTAAATGCTATTTTTTTTATACATTTATGGCAAACTATAACTATAAACTCTCTCCTTATGAAAAAACTACCCTTATTTCTGGTAGGTGTTTCGCTGGCCTTTGTAAGCAATGCCCAAAAGCTGAAGCATCAAAAAATGGATGTCATGCATGCCGTAGAAATCCCGGTCACCTTTCACGGGGTCACGGGAAAACTTATCGACTATGTAGAGCCTGCCGGAACGGTGAATGAAATCACAAAAACAGAAAAATTCGGCTACACGACGAAAGGTTGGCAAATGAATGCTACGGTTAATCCAAATGCCCTTCCGAATGGAATGGATCCCGCCCTTCAATTGCATTATCCTCCTGAAGCGAGCAACAAAGCACTCGTTCAAAACTGGGCTGCTCAGGGCTACACGAATGTGAGTCCTGCAGATCCATCGGTGGATGTAGGTCCGAACCATGTCGTTCAAATGATCAATGGTTCGTCCGGATCATATATCCGCGTATATTCAAAAACAGGTACTCCAATTGGCTCACAAGTATACTTCGACAACTTCATGGGCATGCCTGGTGGTGCGGGCGATCCTATCGTTTTGTACGATGAACGGGCAGACCGTTGGGTACTCACTGAATTCTCGGCCAGTGGGAACAATATGCACGTTGCCATTTCCACTACTCCTGATCCTTCAGGGACTTATTACACCTACACCTTCAATTCTCCGGGAGGTTTTCCAGATTACCCAAAATATTCCATCTGGGACGATGAATATATTATTACTGCGAATGTTAGCTCAAGCGACATTTATGCCTTAAACAGAACTAGTCTTTTGGCCGGGACACCTGCGAGTGCTCAGATGTTCACCATGAGTAATTTTGGTACAATCGGCTTTCAAGCTGCAACACCGGTTAGTTTGAACGGGACTGTTTTGCCTCCAGCTGGTGCACCTGCGATGGTAATGCGGATGCGTGATGATGCATGGACAGGCTCGTCTTCAGATGCTTTGGAAATTTGGAATGTGAACATCAACTGGACAACTCCGGCAAGTTCCACAATGACACAAAATAGTGTTCTTCCAATCGCTGCGTACGAATCTGAATTGTGCGGCTATACTTCTTTTTCGTGTATCGACCAACCCGGTTCAAATACCAATCTCGATCCTCTGCGTGAAGTCTTGATGAACCGCATTCACTACCGAAATTTTGGAACACATGAATCCATTGTATGCTGCCATGTGGCAGATGTCAACGGTGCAGATCGGGCAGGAATTCGCTGGTACGAAATCCGACGCACAGGTGGAGCGGGCGGAACATGGAGCATTTATCAGCAAGGAACGTACTCCCCGGATACACACAACCGTTGGATGCCAACTATTGGACTTTCCGAATCCGGGAACATCGGCTTGGCGTACAATGTTTCCAGTTCAACGGTATATCCTTCCATTCGCTACACCGGACGAAAGGTGTGTGACCCCATCAATCAAATGACTGAACCGGAAACGACTGTTTTGGCTGGAACATCTCCAAATGGTTCAAACCGCTACGGTGATTATAATGCTTTGGGCTGTGATCCCAGCGATGGAGAAACATTTTATTTCACGGCAATGTACAATACCGCGAGTAATTGGGCAACGCGTGTTGCAGCATTCAACATTGATTTGTGTGCACTGAACCCAACGATTGCCTTCGACAATTCAGCCTACTCGGTAAACGAATCTGACGCTACAGTGCCTTCTTCAGCGTGTTTGGATTATGTGGTGGTGAATGTTCCGATCTCTATTGGTGCGACACCTACTCAAAATGCGAACATCAATGTGATCGTTACCGGAGGTTCTGCTACGCAAAATGTGGATTACTCTCTCGTCAATACTTCCTTCGTATTGAATGGTTCTAACCTCACACAAACGGTTGAAGTGCGTGTCTATAACGACGACGTGGTTGAAGGCACAGAAACCATTCAGTTGGGCTACACCTTGAATGCAAATGGTGGCGATGCTGTTGCCGGTACTTCCAACCAATTGGTAGATATTACCATCAACGACGATGATTTAGCCCCTGCTTCAGTTCCAGGGCCTACCGTGACGCTTTTGAATCACAATTTCAACTCAGGATGGGGTGTCTTTACAACACTGAATCCTTCCGGTGCAACTGCATTTCAATTGGGCACCAATGCAACCGTGCCAAACGGAGCGTTCAACATCCCAGCAACGAATACCACTCAGTTCGTATGGATCGACGACGACAATTGCAACTGTGTTCAAAATGATGTGGATTTGATTTTCCCTTCTGTCAACATGAGCAATGTGACCAGTGCGAATTTGTCCTTCTACACGTATTTTGAAGACAATACTTACCAAAGTATCAATGAGAATGCGAACTTAACAGTATCGGTGAACGGAGGTGCTGACGTTGTAGTCGGACCACTTGTGGCATCCGGCGTTGGCGGTGCTTGGGTAACACAAAACTTTGATGTGTCTGCGTATACAGGTGCCGGTAACACAAATATCGTTTTCAAAATCAATTACAGCGATGGTGGTGGTTGGTTATATGGATTGACAGTTGATGATGTGAACTTGACGGGAAGTGGGCCAATTGACATCCAGACTGCCGTCAATACAGGTGCTGGAATGAATGCAAACCTAGGTCCAAATCAAACAGTTCATTTCTACGACCCTACGACGAACGACGTGATGTTAACCTTGCAAAACACTTCCACTTTCAACTACGGATGTGTTACTGTTGAGGTGGACCGCCCTGGAACATCGCCAACTGCTTTGCAATTCAATACGACAAATACACCCGATTATTTGGCCTCCAAGACATATAGAGTAACACCTACAAATAGCAACCCAACCGGCACTTACAACATGACTGTGTACTACAAAGAGGCGGAAGTTGCTGCTTGGGAAAGTTTCACAGGTAATAACCGCAGCAATGCGGAAATTGTGAAGGTGGCCGGAAACAATGCTATCAATGATGTCACGCCTGCCAATGCAGGAACGTACAGCATTTCAAGCAGCCCTACAACTGTCGGTTCTTTTAATGGTGATGTGACTTTCTCTGGTGCATTTAGTACTGGTTTCTCTGGCTTTGGATTGGGTATTTACAATCCAAGTACACCAACTGTTCCAAGCGCCAACTTTTCAGCAAACTTCACAACGATTTGTGTTGGAAGCACAGTTACTTTTACGGATCTCTCCGGGGGTAACCCAACGAGCTGGTTATGGAACTTTGGTGATGCAGGAACATCTACTCAGCAAAACCCTAGCCATGTATATGCCTCACCCGGAACGTATACGGTCACACTTACTGCGACAAACGGGGCAGGTTCAGATGTGCAAACCGGAACAATCGTCGTAACGGCGGGCGTAAGCTATTCGCAAAACATCGACCTTTGCCCGGGTGAATCGGTTACAGTTGGAACAAGTACGTATACCTCTGCTGGAACGTACACAGATGTGTTGAGCTCCGGCGGTTGCGATAGCACAGTGACCACGGTTGTGAGCATGTTA
>Ga0155421_10044_pt1 | contig 11821 bp, 11 predicted proteins | sample RifCSPhighO2_02_FD_106389 | JGI IMG/M metagenome (GOLD analysis project Ga0155421, IMG submission 106389) | Bacteroidetes bacterium RIFCSPHIGHO2_02_FULL_44_7 | reverse complement strand
AGCTCCGGAGGAACGGCAAGAGATGTTACAGATCTTGTACACCCACATAATATTTTGATGGCTGAACGGATTGCACGGCTCGTGAATTTAGATATCTGTGGCATTGATATTATGGCAGAAGATATTCAAATCCCGATCACGGAAACAAATGGAGCGGTGCTCGAAGTGAACGCCGGTCCTGGTTTCAGAATGCATCTTTCTCCAGCCAAAGGAATAGCAAGAAATGTTGCGGAGCCTTTATTGAATATGCTCTATCCTGATCATGCAAGTGCACGTATTCCGATTGTAGCTGTTACAGGCACCAACGGCAAAACAACTGTTACACGATTGATTGCCCATTTTGCACAAGCGGCTGGACGGCATACAGGATATACCACAACGGATGGGATATACATTGATGGAGCTAATATTTGTTTTGGAGATTGCAGCGGGCCTGTCAGCGCAGCTACTGTGCTGAGGGATCCTATAGTTGATTTTGCCGTACTTGAATGTGCAAGAGGTGGAATACTCAGAGCTGGGTTAGGATTTGATAAATGCAACATTAGTGTGGTAACAAATATTAATGATGATCATTTGGGATTAAATGATATTGAAACCCTTGAACAATTGGCACGTGTGAAAGCCGTGGTTGCACAAAGTACCTTTGATCATGGTTACGCAATTCTAAATGCGGATGACGATTTGGTGTATGAAATGAAAAATGATCTTGATTGCAATATTGCTCTGTTCAGCATGGATGCAACGAATACACGCATTCTAAAACATTGCAAGGAAGGCGGTTTAGCTGCTTTTATCGAAGATGACTATTTCGTTGTAAGTAGGGGAGGATGGAAAACGAGAATATCCGAAGTCACAGAAGTACCGCTTACCTTTTCGGGGACATGCGACTTGATGATTAAAAATGTTTTGCCTGCTTTATTAGCTGCTTCAGTGAGTAATTTCTCTCTGGAAACAATCACCTCTGCGCTTAAATCATTCATTCCTTCACCTGAATTTACGCCTGGTAGAATGAATCTATTCCGCTTTAAAAAATTCCAATTAATGGTGGATTATGCGCATAATACAGACGGATTTATTCAGATAAAAAAATACCTGGAACAGGTGAATGCAACTAAAAAAACAGGAATTATTGCCGCCGCTGGCAACAGGCGCGTGGAAGACATAAAAAATCTTGGCCGGTATGCAGCTCAAATGTTTGATAAAATCATCATAAGGCATGACAGAGACAGCAGGGGGAGAACTCAACAAGAACTAACCCAGTTTCTTTTGGATGGCATTCGGGAAATTAATAGCAAAATCGATGTTAGAATAATTTCAGATGAAATAAGATCCATTCAATATGCCATCGAGAATGCTAAAACCGGAGAATTTATTTTTTTGTGTACAGATGATATTCAAAATACGCTTGCCTATGTGGAAGAACAAAAAAATAAAGAAAACGCACCAATTAATTTAGTCGCGGTGACCTTAAAACACATGCAGGTATGACACCAAAAGGAACTTTACTTATTATAGGGGGCGCAGTGGATCAAGTTGATAGCAAGGCACTGGCAAAGGATAGAAAAAAACCAGACTTTGAGCACTTTGAGATTTTGAGATTGCTTTTGAAAGGGAAAAAGAAGGTGGAGATTGTCACAACGGCCTCTAAGTATCCTAAGGAAGTGAAAGAAAGATACCAACAAACATTCGATAAAATAGGTTTTAAGAATACCGGGTTCATTCCTATTACAAATAAAGATGAGGCAGGGCAAAGCGAGTACATGAATCGGATTGAAAAAGCGAATGCCATTTTTTTTAGCGGAGGAGACCAATCCCAGTTATTACGCATTTTGGGAGGAACGCCATTGATGGATGTAATAGTGAAACGCTACTTTGAAGACAAGAACTTTGTGGTGGCCGGCACAAGCGCTGGCGCAATGGTGATGTCAAAAATTATGATATGCGGGGGAGGAACCCAAGAAGTTGTATTTAGAAATGATTTAAAAATTACCACAGGGTTTGGTTTGCTTGAGCATTGTATAATAGATTCTCATTTTATAAAACGTGGAAGGTTTGGGCGGCTTGCACATGCTGTAATCATCAATCCGGGACAACTTGGCATTGGCCTGGGTGATGACACTGCACTATTAATTAAAAATGGAACGGATGCTGAATGTTTAGGTTCAGGTGCTGTAGTGATAATAGATAGCGCAAATATGGGACAGTCAAATATTTCTGACGAAGAAGATGAATGCGGTGTATTTGTTGAAAATTTAGTCGTCCATTTGTTGGTCAAAGGATGCCGTTTCAATTTAAAATCCAGAATGATTGCTAATCCTGTAAGAAATATGAGCACGTACAAGTGCGATAGTTAATAAATGACGAGAAAATTCCCCAAACTTTGAAGCACTCTTAAAACGCGATTTGAACTCGGTTACAATGCTAATCTCCGAGAAAGAGGACCCTAAAAATGCACTCGAAGTGTTCAGATTACGTCGCATTTTCTTTTTCGGTCAAGCGTTCTATTTCACCGCAAATTCTACCATCCACTCAATACCGTATTTGTCCCGAAACATCCCAAAATAGGTGCCCCAGGGACTGTCGTCCATCGGCATTTCAACCGTTCCTCCGACCGAAAGGCCATTAAAGATATGGTCGGCTTCTTGGCGGCTTTCTGCATGCACAGAGATCTTTGAGCGGTGCTCGTTTTCATTGACGCGACCCATACTTTCCGGAACGTCATTGGCCATTAAGGTGTTGTTGCCAATGGGCAAGGCAATGTGCAAAATCTTGTTGGCGTCCTTTTCAGCTATCGGAAATTCAGGACTGGATAAGTCTTTCATGCGCACAATGCGTTCGAACTCTCCGCCAAATACGGATTTGTAAAAATGGAATGCTTCTTCCGCATTTCCGTTGAAGTTGATGTAAGGATTAATAAGTGCCATAATTTTTCATTTTGTGTAAGTGATCGTTGTTTTATTTGTGGCTGTAGTTGATCAGCCAATGGTTTCCGTACTTGTCCGTCAGACCACCAAACAGTGCACCCCAAAAGGTGTATTCCAGTGGATGATCTGCCTTCCCTTCTGTTGAAAGTTGGTCGTACACCTTTTTTATTTCTTCTTCGCTGCTACACTCCAGGGAAAGCGAGACAGCATTTCCTTTAACAAGCCCGCTTGGAGGAACCATGTCTGAACCTTGCAATACCAGCGCTTCTTTCCTAAGTGTCGCATGCACGATGTAGTCTTTCATTGGTTTTGGCATTTTCACGGAAAGAGGGGATTCACCCACCGTTTGAAAAGTGAGGTCACCACCCAAACAGCTCTGGTAAAAAGTCATGGCTTCTCGGCAATTGCCATGAAAGGTGAGGTAGGCGTGAATATGTGTCATTTTCATTCAAGCATTGAGTAGCTTTTCAATGTCAAATTTTTTCATTTGCATAAATGCGTCAATGACTCTTGGTCCTTTCCCGGGATCCGCCATGAGTTCGCCCAAGATCTTCGGTACAACCTGCCAGGAAACACCGAATGGATCATCCAGCCAACCGCATTGGTTATAGCGTCCGCCTTCCCCCAGTTTTTCCCAATAATGGTCAATCTCTTCCTGCGTTTCACATTCAATGACGTATGAATTGGCGGGTGAAAATTGATACAAGGGGCCACCATTTAAACCCATGAATTGCTGCCCATTTAATTCCCAGCGAACAACCATGGGGTTTTCTTCTGTAATTTTTGAATTGTTAAAAATGGAGCAATAAAATTCTGCGGCGGCTTTGGCTTGTCCATCAAACCACAAGCAAGGGTACACTTGATTTGTCATGGCTTAAGACGCGTATTGCGCATTCATAACATTGAACATCCAACGGATGCCGAATCGATCCAAACAGCAACCCCAATATCCCCAGAATTCGTCGCGCATAGGAGCTTTATCGCTTCCGCCTTCGGATAAGGCGCTGTACAATTTGTCGGCTTCTTCTTTTGAATCCAATTGCAAACTGATGGTGGTGTTGTTTCCAACCACTAATTTTTGCCCCATGGATTCCAACATGTCCGTACCCATTAATTCGGTGCCGCCAATAATGGGCAGGGCCACATGCATTACGCAATTCAAATCTGCTTCTGAAAATGCAGGCGCATCGGGATTGGGAGGTAGATCCCGGATGTACATTATGGGTGCAGAAAACTCAGTTCCGAAAATTGCTTTGTAAAAATGGAAGGCCTCTGCGGTGTTTCCTTGAAAGTTGAGGTAAATGGCTACTTTGCTCATTGTTTGATAGTTTAAATTGTTGACTCTCTTGATAAATAGATTTTGCTTTAAGCGTCGGGAATCGTTGGCTCGACGAGTCTTTTTAGTTTGTCCATTGATTCCTGCCAACCTAAATAGCACATTTCGGTGGGAATCACAGCTGGAATTCCTTCCTGTACAATGTTCAATTCGGTACCACACAAAACGGGTTTGAATTGGATAGTGGTCATCATGACTCCTGGTAAATTTGGATCATCAAATTGGTCGGTGTATTTAATTCGTTCATTCGGTACGATTTCTAAATACTCTCCTCCAAAGGAATGACCATTACCTGTTGAAAAGTTGGTAAAGGACATTTTGTAAGTACCTCCAATTTTTGCGTCCATGCTATGGACGGTACATACAAATCCATAAGGCGGAATCCATGCTGCCATTGCATCTGCATCTGTAAACGCCTTAAAAACTCGTTCTACCGGTGCTGCCAATACTCTGTGCAGCTGTACGCTGTTATTTTTCATATCAGTTAATTTTAAAGGGTAAAGAACTCCTACAAAGATGCAAGGACTTTTGAAAAAGGCAAGTGTGTAAAAATGACATCGTTAGGGTATTTTGCGACAAAATAGTTTTTAGTTTTACGGAAGAAATAGTCCCTATATGCACGTAAGTATCCTTGTGCCTGAAAACGCTGTAATGCAAGCCATTGCTGATCCACAGTACTTATTTTCTGCGGTCAATCAGTTCATGGCTGTCGCCGGTAAAGCACCCTTGTTCAAGGTGGAATTGGTGGGCATGAAAAAGCAAGTGAAAATCAATGATGGCTGCTTTTCGATCAACACTTCACAGCTTTTGAAAGATGTCCGGCAAACAGATTTAGTCATTATTCCCGCTTTGTTTGGCGATATGAAAACAGCCATCGCTTCGAATAAAAATGCCCTACCTTGGATCAAGGAGCAATACGGCAATGGGGCAGAAGTGGCTTCCTTGTGTGTGGGCGCATTTCTCTTGGCATCAACGGGATTGCTCGATGGTAAAAAATGTTCCACCCATTGGGGATTTCAAAATGAGTTCAGAGAAATGTTCCCTGAGGTTGAAGTAGTAGAAGGAAGTATTATTACCGAAGAACACCGGATTTATTCCAGCGGTGGGGCTAATTCGTACTGGAACTTATTGCTGCATTTGGTAGAAAAATATACCGATCGGGAAACCGCGATACTGGCCTCCAAGTATTTTGCCATTGATATTGATCGAGAAAGCCAAACGACCTTTGCGCTCTTTCAGGGGCAAAAAAACCATACAGACGATGCGGTTCTGAAGGCTCAAGCGTATATTGAAAAGAACTTTCAAGAGAAAATAAGCGTTGAAGACTTGGCAGATTTGGTAGCAGTGGGCCGCCGCAGTTTTGAACGAAGATTCAAGTTTGCGACCAATAATACGGTGTTGGAATATGTTCAGCGCATCAAGGTCGAGGCCGCCAAGAGAAGTTTTGAGAACAGCCGGAAAAACATGAACGAAGTCATGTTGGATGTGGGCTACACCGATACAAAGGCATTCCGGACGGTGTTTAAAAAGATGACGGGTCTTACTCCGATTGAGTACCGCAATAAGTACAATAAAATGGCGGCAGCTACGAACTAGTCCTCAATCATTTTTTCAATGCGCTTATCCAGAATCAGGCAGATCAAGGCCACGAAAATGTACAGCGCTCCGGAAACCCAAACATGGATGAACGCGAAGGCAATTCCAAGAATGTATAGGATCGGAGATAGTTTGCCTTTTCGGATCTTCCGTCGTCAACATGGACAAAGTTGACTCCTTTGCGCGCAGTCATTTACGGAATTTCGACAAGAAAATTCCTCCGTCCAGAACCTATAGGGATCAGATCATTGAATACCTGAAGTCGTGCGTTATTCGGAAGCCTTATGAGCACAATGGGGCTGCAAGAGACATTTTTCTTAACGAGCAAGAATGGTGTTCTCGGTCCTATTACAAATTGGGATAAAACGCAACGAGTTGTTTTGCAACGTCCTTGGTCGCATTAAAAGACACGTAGCTCAAGGCGCTATTGGATGCCTTCAATGTTTTTACTCCCAAAAACCCTTTAATTTTCACTTTTTTATATTCGCTGAAGTTGATGATCAAAGTGTTATTTTGCACAAGCGCACCCAATTTAGACTTCAATTCGGTCTCGTCGCTGCAAGAAGCTATGATATCCTTCAAACCTTCAGCAATGCTTCGATCGCCAAAATTATAGCCTTTTTCGGGATGCTCATTTACATGGAAAGTAGATGCCGGAACATGAAGAATAATGTAAAAGCAATCTTGAAAACAGACAACGGAACTTTGAAATAGTTTTCCCGGCGCTGTGGAAGTGATGACATGCGTTTGTTCGATTAATAAGGTATTCATTTTTGAAAATTTAGGTAACTACAAGTAGCGTGAAAGCTTACTAAAAAATACGTATTTCGGCTAAGTCGTACACAATTAAAATGTACATGAATTATGGAATCCTACTATAGAATAATGGGACATTGGATTGATTTCTGCATTTAAGAATAACTCGACGAAAGGCACTGTTAAAAAAGAAGTTGTTGAAGGGTGAAAAAAGCCTCAGTTGTGAAACTGAGGCCATCTTACAAAGTCAGTAAAGGTTGAATTGAGAGAAAGTGACGATAACGAAAAATAAACTCCGCGCCAACTCTATTTCTCTTTTGGTAAGAGTTGAAATAAATGCGGGAAGGAGTCATTATATTATTTTCTCAATAATTCTTGGTAAATGGCATCTACGCTGTCCATTTGTGCTTTGAATATATTCGCCTCATCCAAATTGCCATTTTCCAATGCTTCAATGTGTTTATTTAAAAGTTCGTCGCGCTCATTCACTAGGCGATCGATCTCCTTCCCATTGTCTTCAGCTCCTGTATCTGTTGTTACTTCAGTTCCCGCGCCTTCTTCGCTCGTAGCATCAGAAGAGCATGCAACCATTCCAAGGGACAATGCGATAATAAAAAAACTCTTGTTCATAAATTTTGATTTGATGGTTATATTATTTGTGATTAAGAGCGAGATAAATGGACCATCCATCACCTCACGATTATTTACTGTTTTATTATTTTTTGAACTATTTCAGCGGAGTGGCTTTTTACTTTAATGTAATACACACCTGTTGAATACTCAGCTATATCAATTGTAATAGCTGAACTTTCAGATGGCAATAACTGCAATGCCTGTCCGAGCGAATTGAAAATCTCAATGTGGGTAGTTCCATCAACTCCGGAGATCGTAAAAACTCCATTCGTCGGATTTGGATACACTTTGATTAGCTCAGCGCCCTCCGTTTTTATAATTCCAACGTGATCAATCAATATACATTCCGAAGTAACTGTGCAGGTTCCATTGTCGATTTCCACGGCGTAATTCCCATTCGCTGTTGCGACAAAAGTTTGACCAGTCTCTCCCGAAATTACCGCATTACCATTGTCGCAATCTATCCACTGGTAGGTGTAGCCTGTGGCGTTGGCGCTCAACGTAAGCGCATCAATTTGAGTGATTCCATTATCAATTGGAGTGATAATTACATTTTGTGTTTGTGTGGATACATTTCCATTCCCGTCGTCGTAAGTCCAAGTCACCGTAGTCGTTCCTTGAGCTGTGATTGGAAGTGTAACATTATGTGTTCCTGTTACACTTCCCACACAGTTGTCTAGAGCAGTAGGCGGTGTTAAGCTTGTTACTGAACATTCAGAAGTAATAGTTGATAATGAAGCAATGTCGGCAGTTGGGGCAGTAATATCGGCAATTACCACATTCTGGGTTTGTGTGGATGTGTTTCCATTCCCGTCGTTGTAGGTCCAGGTAACGACTGTGGTGCCTTGTGCGGTGATTGGGAGGGAAGCATTGTGTGTTCCAGTAATCGTTCCGGCACAATTGTCCGTAGCACTTGGAGCGGTGAGAGAAGTTACCTGACACTGAGCACTCACTGTCGCTAAAGAAGCAACATTTGCAACCGGTGCCGTATTATCAGCAATTACCACATTCTGGGTTTGTGTCGATGTGTTTCCATTCCCGTCATTGTAGGTCCAGGTAACGACTGTGGTGCCTTGTGCAGTAATCGGTAAAGTAGCATTGTGTGTTCCGGTAATCGTTCCAGCACAATTGTCCGTAGCACTTGGAGCTGTGAGAGAAGTTACCTGACATTGAGCACTTACAGGCGCTAAAGAAGCGACATTTGCAACCGGCGCCGCATTATCAGCAATTACCACATTCTGGGTTTGTGTCGATGTGTTTCCATTCCCGTCGTTGTAGGTCCAGGTAACGACTGTGGTGCCTTGCGCGGTGATTGGGAGGGAAGCATTGTGTGTTCCTGTAATCGTTCCGGCACAATTGTCCGTGGCGCTTGGAGCGGTGAGAGAAGTTACCTGACACTGAGCACTTACAGGTGATAAAGAAGCGACATTTGCAACCGGCGCCGTATTATCCGTAATTACCACATTCTGTGTTTGAGTAGATATGTTCCCGTTTCCATCATCATAAGTCCAGGTAATTGAAGTGGACGAGGTAATTGGCAGCGTAGCATTGTGTGTTCCTGTAATCGTTCCGGCGCAGTTATCTGTTGCTGTTGGAGCGCTTAGAGAATTGATACTACACGGATCGCTTAGATTGGCTAAAGAACCAAGGTTCGCAACTGGCCCAGTAACATCACTAATATTCACACTCTGTGTTTGTGTGGATGTATTGCCATTCCCATCATTGTACGTCCATGTTATGCTGGTGCTTGAAGTAATTGGCAAAGTTGCATTGTGCGTTCCCGTAATTGTACCTCCGCAATTGTCTGTAGCCGTAGGGGCCATTAAAGATGAAACTGAACATTGAGCATTTATAGCCGCTAGTGATCCAATGTCTGGCATAGGTGCGACTAGATCATTTGCGCATTCATCAAACTCAGCTGCCCCAACATCACGAATTCCTATAATTGGTCCATTTTGCGCATCAATTACATCTCCGGGACTACCGCTATTAATAGCGACAGATCCGGCTAAAGGCATCCGGGTTTTTGTCGGACCGCCATTAAAAGCTAAAGGACCCAAAGCCAAAGCACCTGCAGTTACTCCCATTTGATCGGAACCAGAACTTCCATTTACAGTGGCTTGAGAAAAAATATTGTAGCCGGTTGAATTAATAGTAGGAGTAGAGGCGTTATATAATCCATTCCCAGAGATGATACTACTTTTCAAATACATTTTACACATAGATAGGGAAGTCGCTGAAAGGTAAATCCCATTACCACTATTATCGGTTAATGTTGAGTTGTAAAGGTATACATACCCTGCTGCTGTCGAGGTTGAATTATTCGAATACGAAGCTATTGCCGCGATAGCATTTGCCCCTGTGTTATTGGAAATCGTACTCTGGTTTACACGAATAATAGATTGTACTGCACCTGGGAAATTTGCACTATTTATGGACGAAGAACAATAAAGTGCACTTCCCATTTGAGTAGAAACATTGCCTGAGAATGTGGAATTATTTACTACTACTTCAACATTATTGGCCGTAGAAATCCCTGAAGTGCAATAAATAGCGCCTCCATGGAAAGTAGAAACATTATTATAAAAACTCGAGTTATTTACGGTAAGTTTAAAATTGTAACTAGAGCCTTCTTGAAATGCTATGGCACCTCCCCATCTGGCTTCATTATTCATAAACGTACAATTATTCACTACTAAATTCCCCGCTCCACCATATATGGCTCCGCCGTAAGTACCTGTAGCATCCCCATTTATAAACACTAAGTCATTAAGGGTCAGTACAGAGTTGAAAGCTGGGGTATAATTAACAGTAAATATCCTACAAATGTTCTGTCCCGAAATGTATAGTGTATCATTCGCATTAAAAAGACCATTAATAGTCATTGCTGAAGAAATCGTAATTGGCGTATTGAGCAATATGGTCGCACTTCCTCCAGCAAGAAGAGTTGGGGAAATGGTAACTGTTCCACCCAGTGATACTGCTTCTCTTAAAGAACCGGGCCCTGAGTCATTTGTATTGGTCACTACAGCAGCCCAGAGATTTGCCGATGACATCCAAATCAAGCTCAAAATAAGGGATAACTTTAACCCTTTATTGGCTCTTCCAATTTTTGATGTAATCTTATTCTTCATTATTATTGGGTTCAATTCTACTTATTAGATGTTATGTTTTTGGCGCCTTCAAAGACGAATACCATGTTTTCGATACCGAAAAATTTTCCCACGGCACCTATTGTAATATCATTTCCGAATTCGTTCGCGGTTCCGTCGGGATTACCTGAGCACTCATAGGCTGGTTGTGCATTGGAAATGAAAACCATTGACAAGCAAAGAAGAATTGAAATCGTAATTTTTTCTTGCATTGCGGTAAGATGATCAGGTTAAATTTCATCGTATTCATGCTGACAAAACTAAGGAGACAATAAATTTCAGGGCGTACCGCTTAGAACATATTTAGCACAGAAAATAACATTGCGAATCAACTCAAACATCTAATTTTAGAAAATGAGGAATGCAATGAAAAAAGCAGTAATTGTTGTATGTTTTCTGTTCACTTATTCAGCATCTGCAATTTACGCACAAGAGATGCATTTTACGAATATTAGCAATTCGTTAAATCTGCCTTCGCAAGAGTGTTATAGTATTATTCAAGATTCGAAAGGATATATATGGATTTGCACCGAAAACGGGCTCGTTAAATACAGCCAAGGCGAAAAAAAAATATTTGATAAGCAAAATGGACTTGATGAAAATTCAGCTTATTATCTAGCCGAAAACAAGCCCGGAGAGATTTCACTTTTGACCTCAAATAGTCGATATTTAAAAATCATAAATGATCGTGTGTATGAGCACAAGGGCTCCGATATGATTCAATCAGCCGTAAAGAATGGCGTTCCGGAGGTCTCATTCAACGTAGGATATGCCATTAGCGAAAAGGATAACGGAGATTTGATAATTAATTCCCAATACAGCACTCACCTTTATCATACAAAAAGCTCAACAGTACAGAAATTAACCAATGCGAATGCTTTTAATTCAGATGCGCACTTAGTAATCGTAAAGAATAACAATAATGATTACTTTATTAAAAACACGAATCATGAAACATTTGACCCTAAACATAAAGGTTATGTAATAAATATTGACATTTTGCAGGGAAGCACTAAAAAACGTTTTTTTGTTCAATTCAATGATAATGTTGTAATTGATTGGAGAATTAGAATCAGAAATGTCGATGGGATCACATTTCTTACCCTACATAACAAACTAATTCGTATAGACAATAATTTAAATGTAGACTATTACTCTTTCCCAAAAGTTATAACATCTATTTACCTTTCACCCGGTAACGAACTTTGGATTGGATGCAATAATAATGGTGTATATCATTATCCCAACATTCATAACATGAATGCCAAGAGAATCGGTCTTAACGGATTAACGGTAAGTTCAATTTTAGAAGATCATGAAGGTGGTATTTGGTGCACTACTATCGAAAAGGGCGTTTTTTATGCGAATAATAGCCATTTTCTATTTTACCCAAATAGTCCGGAGCTCAATAACAGAACATCTTT
>Ga0155421_10051_pt1 | contig 11912 bp, 10 predicted proteins | sample RifCSPhighO2_02_FD_106389 | JGI IMG/M metagenome (GOLD analysis project Ga0155421, IMG submission 106389) | Bacteroidetes bacterium RIFCSPHIGHO2_02_FULL_44_7 | reverse complement strand
CTGTGGGAATGAAGTACCAACGCTGACGGAAGAAGAATTGGAAATGCCTGCCTCCTCACGGGTGATTCAAAGTCCCTTGAAGTACACCATTGCTGTGCCGGAAGAATTGCGCCCCAAGGAAGAAAATGAAAGCGGTGATTATGTGCAATATGCATCTATTTCGAAGGAACGCTATCTGGAAATTCACGCCATCGACAAAGCAGATGGACAAGGTGCTGCATCCGCGGATTTGGCCCACTTTGCAGATGCCCGCTTGATCCCTTTTCGCGCGAACTCAACAGTCCTTAAACAAATGAAATTGCGCGAGCAAAGCATCCATTCACTATCGGCCATCACGACCGCATTTGATGTCAAGCGCGCTGGATCTGTGGATACCTGGTCTTATTGGATGGCCTTCATTGAAGGAAAGGAACACTTCTACGACATCCGCATCTGGACCCGAAGCGACCGCAAGGCCTACTTTGAGCAAACCGCCAATGCGATCATTTATTCTTTCAAGGAGCCATAATTGCATGCTGTTTTTATCGGACGCTGTTCGTAGTGATGCTATGAAGAATGTAGGACGCTAACCGCTTTTTCAAATTTCAGGACCTTCAAAAAAGGTGCTGTCCATGTGACCAATGATGTGTAATTGATTTATAGAATAAATAGAAAAGAATGATGAAACAAATCTACACGTTGATCGCGAGCATTTTTGTGCTGTTTGCAGCGAATGCGCAAAGTACAGAATTGCGTTTGAACCTCAAGAAGGGCCGTGAATATCGACAAAGCAGCGAGGCGAGTATGACCATTGCGCAAGACTTGAATGGGGAGAACATGAACATCTTCATGGTGATTAAGGGGCGAATGGTTTTTAAAGTGACAGCTGTTCACGAGAAGGAATACGAGATGGATGTTAAATACGAGCAGTTGAGTTTGTCCATGCAGATGGCGCAAGGCGGAGTTGAATTCAGTTCCGACCAGCCCGATGAAAATGATGTATTCTCCCGGATTTTGGCCGAAATGATTGGCAAATCCTTTCAGGTCACCATGACGCGAACAGGCAAAATCAAGGAAGTAAAGAAAATTGATGAACTTTTTGAATCCATATTTAAAAGCTTTAAAGAACTCTCAGCTGCGGAGGTGAAGCAATTTAAAGCTCAATTGATGAAGTCCTATGGTGAAAAATCTTTTCGCGGCAGCATGGAAATGGTTTCAGCGATCTACCCTGATAAGCCGGTGAGTCTTGGAGAAAGCTGGATCGTCAAAACAAAATTGGAATCGGGCATGATGGCGGATGTGAAAACGAAATATACATTCACCGCAAACGAGTCAGATCACCATTTAATTCGGGGTGTTTCGGAAATTGAAACGCTGGACAAAGATTCGTATATCGAGGTAGATGGAATGCCCGTTCGCTATGATTTGAAAGGGGAGATGCATTCTGAAATTAAGGTAAATAAGAGCACCGGCTGGATCGTTGATGCCAAGGTTGTCCAGCACATATATGGAAGTGCGAGCCTCAAGGATAGCCCGCAAATTCCCGGTGGAATGGACATTCCAATGACCATCGATTCCGAAGTGAACTATGGGGATAATTGAGGGGAGGAGAGGTGATCACAAAAATCCCCCGCCTGTACATCGAAAAGTCGAGTGTAGGCGAGGGATAAGCTATTTATCAGCGATATGTTCGCCGCGTTCAGGAAGAAAAATCAATCTTAGCCCAAAAACGGATAGCGATAATCACTGGGTGGGACGAAGGTTTCTTTAATCGTTCGGGCAGATACCCAACGCAGCAAGTTCATAGAAGCTCCGGCCTTGTCGTTGGTACCGGAACCACGCGCACCACCAAAAGGCTGTTGTCCTACAACCGCCCCTGTTGGTTTGTCGTTGATGTAGAAGTTGCCTGCCGCATTTTCTAACTTCTTCATTGCCAATTGCACGGCATAGCGATCGTTGGAAATAATGGAACCGGTTAATGCGTAATCGGAAGTACTGTCTACTAAATCAAGCGTCTCGGCGTATTTATGTTCATCGTAGACGTACACGGTTAATACTGGGCCGAAAATCTCTTCACACATCGTGCGGAATTTCGGGTCGTGCGCTCGAACAACCGTTGGGGAAATGAAGTAACCTTTGGATTTATCGTAGCCGCCGCCAACAATAATTTCAGCATCGTCATGGGTTTTTATATAATCAATATACGCGGCAATTTTATCGAATGCGCGCTCGTCGATGACCGCGTTAATAAAGTTGCTCGTATCATCCGGACTTCCCATTTTGAACGAACTCACTTGCTCAACCAGAATGCGCTGTACCTCAGGCCATAAGTTGGATGGGATGTAGGCCCGCGAAGCAGCGGAACATTTTTGTCCCTGGTATTCAAAGGCACCGCGACTCATGGCTGTCGCCACTTCTGCAGCATTGGCCGAACGGTGTACCATAATAAAATCCTTTCCGCCTGTTTCTCCAACGATGCGCGGATAACTGCGGTAGGTGGCGATATTCGCACCGATTTCCTTCCACAAGTGGCGGAAAACCCCCGTTGATCCCGTAAAGTGCAAGCCGGCAAAGTGTCGGTGATTGAAAACAACATTACCCGCCGTCGGTCCGTCAACAGAGATCATATTGATCACCCCGTCCGGTACACCGGCAGCTTTGAACAATTCCATAATCACTTGCGCAGAATACAATTGTGTTTCTGCCGGTTTCCAAACGACTACGTTACCCATCATGGCCGGAGCGGCGCACAAGTTCGCACAAATGGAAGTGAAGTTAAAGGGCGTAATGGCAAACACAAAGCCTTCCAGGGGTCGGTATTCCAAACGGTTCCACATACCCGGAAGTGATTCGGGTTGTTCCTTATAAATCTGAGTCATGTATTGCACGTTGAACCGAAAAAAGTCGATCAACTCACAGGCCGCATCAATTTCTGCCTGAAATACATTTTTGGATTGCGCGAGCATCGTTGAAGCATTCATGGCATCGCGGAAAGGTCCTGCCAATAAATCAGCTGCACGCAAGAAAACAGCTGCGCGTTGTTCCCAAGGCAAATCAGCCCATTCCTGACGTGCGTTCATCGCGGCATCAATGGCTGCGTGCACATGCTCTGTGGTCCCGTAATTGAAATGCCCCACTACTTTCTGGTGATCGTGCGGGGGCGACATCGGACGCTTATCTTCGGTTCGAATTTCAGCACCACCAATATACATAGGAACATCAATTGGAGCTTGATTATACATTTCGTTGTATTTCGCAAGCAGACGAGTATGCTCTGGAGATCCGGGAGCATATCCACGGACGGGTTCGTTTACGGCCACTGGAACCTGAAAAATCGCGTTTGACATAGTGAATTTTTGTTGCAAAAGTAAGCAATGTTGGCTATCCTTGCAAAGTAAGATTGAATCATGCAACTGAACCTACTTTATAAGAAAGCTACTCTACAGGTCATTTCTATCGTCGGATTTTCCTCCTTACTTCAAGCGCAGCACACGTATTCATCCTATCAAGCCGAGGAAAATATAACGCGCAAAGCAAGTGCCGGTTTATACCTTTGGAATGAATACTTGCGAAACGATCTGGATTCCTTGAAAATTTTGGGTGTTGATCTCTTACTGGCTGCTGCGGAAGAAGGTGATGCCTTTGCGAAAGCCGTTGGAGAGCAGGCTTTGGGCAGCTATCAGATTCGTTCGGGGAATCTGGAAAAAGGGATTTTTCACTTGCAAGAGGCGAGACGCTTTTACATGAAGCGCGAAGATTATGATCAATTAACTGTAGCCTACAACGAATTGGGAAATGCCCGATTCCTGCAAGGAAAGTACCACGAAGCGATAAAAATGTACCTGTCTTCCATGAGGTTTGGTGCATTGGCACCAGATCGAACCTCGGCCTTTAGTGCTAAAATTGGTTTGGGGAAAGCCTATGTGGCCATCGGAGATACTGCGGTAGGACTCAAGACTATAGAAAATTACAAAGAGCAAGCAGCGCAATTACGCAAATTCGAGTCGGTGGCGGATGCATACGCCTATATGGGAGAAGTAGAGATGGAACGAAATATAGTTCTGTCCAAAGAATACTACGAAAAGAGTATTATTTTCAGCATCAAGTCCAAGTCGAAAGCACACCTGTCCCACGCTTACAACAACAAAGCCATTTTGCTGTTCAATTTGGGTGATCTGGATTCTAGTCTATACTATTTCAACAAGGCACTTGATCTTCGAAAGGAGTTGAAGCACCATAAGGGGATTGTAGAAAGTAACTATAATTTGGCCTTTTTCTACCAGGATCAGGGAAAACTTGAAAAGGCTTTGAAGTACTATGAATTGTCGGCGAAGATTGCTCGGGAATTTGGCTTTAATGGTGACGAACGCGATGCGCTTCTGGAAATTAAAGGGATTGCAGAAAAGTTAAAACTGAAGCGCTACGATGAGGTCGTGCGGCGAATAAAGGTATTGGACGTGGAAATGGAGAATGTGCGGTCGTCTGATCAGGAAATTATTGCCTACGCGGAAAAAACAATCCGAGAAGCGCATTTGAAGCCAGATCAGCACAAGGAAGAAGACGCTTCCTTTGGTGTGTTGTGGTCGATAGGTGGAGGCATGCTCCTTATGGGCTTGCTTTTGTGGCGGGTGCGCCGCCGATCTTAGTTCAATTTTCCCGGATGCTCCAAGCGGAAAGTCGGTACAAAAACCTGAAAAGTGTCACCGTCCAACAAATTGCGGAAATTGTAGAAACCTTTCATCATGCCCATGTCTGAATTCAAGTCACAACCGCTGGTGTAGGTGTAATGCTCACCCGGTTTCAAAATAGGCTGCTCACCAACAACCCCTTCGCCTGAAACATAGTGCGCTTCATTCAACGAATCAAAAATGTACCATTCGCGGCTAAGCAATTGAATGTCAAAGTTGTTGGTGTTTTCAATCTCTATCGTGTAATTGAAAAAGTAACTGTGACGTGTTACGTCAGATAAGTCAGGTCGGAAGTGGGTCCTCACCGATATCTGAACGCCTGCTGTGATTAGTGTTCCCATAACGTGATTTTCAGTACCAAAAATACAAAATACCTTTGTTTAAATTCCTATTACTTAACAGACGAAATTTAGGGCAAAATGGATTGTTTCCCAGAGTCAATTTAGAACGGTTCTAAATTAATTGCAGTTTTGATCTTCCCGTTAAGGATTTTTAACACAAGCCCACTAATTTTATATTTTTGCACCTACATTTTAAACGCTTTAATGCATGTCTAAAACAGTAAAGCTTAGAAAAGGTCTAAATATTAGGCTTTTAGGTGAGGCTAACAAGACTAGGTCTGAATTAGTGGTACCGAAAACAATCTCAATTAAGCCAACTGATTTTCATGGAATGATCCCAAAGATGGTTGTCAAGGAAGGCGATCAGGTGAAAGCGGGTGGCAGCATTTTCTACGATAAATACAACGAGGCCGTTAAATGTGCTTCTCCGGTGAGCGGAAAAGTGCAGGCAATTGTACGTGGTGAGAAACGCAAAATAATGGAAATCATTGTTGAAGCGGATGCTGAAATCCAGTATGAACAGGGGACTCCTGTGGAAGTGAGCTCACTTTCGTCAGAAGAAGTGAAGGCAAAAATGATGGCCGCAGGTCTTTGGTTGTATGTTCGACAGCGACCAATAGATATCGTAGCTAATCCCACTAATGAACCGAAGGCAATTTTTGTTTCAGCTTTCGACAGTTCGCCACTTGCGCCTGACTTCGATTACGTGCTGCACGGCAACGATGCGGAATTTCAGGCAGGACTCAATGCCTTGAGCAAACTCACAACAGGAAAGGTACATCTCACGTTGAATGGTAAAGCAGCCGCAGACGCTACATTTACTCAGGCAAAGGGTGTTCAAATCAATAAGATAATTGGTAAGCACCCCGCTGGAAATGTCGGCACGCAGATTCACCACATCGATCCGATCAATAAAGGAGAGTATGTGTGGACGGTCAACGCGCAAGATGTGGTGATTATCGGACGCTACTTCTTAACAGGAAAATACGACGCACGTCGAACAGTCGCTTTGACGGGCTCTGAAGTGAAGGATCCACACTACGTAGAATTGATTTCCGGTTCGAATGTTGGGAACTTATTGGCTGGCCAAGTAACGACCGACAATGTGCGCGTGATCAGCGGTAATGTCTTGACCGGTGACAAGATCGCGGCGGATGGACACCTCGGTTTCTACCACAACCAAATTACGGTGATTCCGGAAGGAGATCAATTGAAATTTGTCCTGACAAAAGGATGGATGGGCCCCGGATTTGACAAATTCTCGAATTCTCGTTTATTCCCCACCTTCCTATTGGCCGGTAAGAAATTTCGTCTCGACACGAACACCAATGGTGAAGAACGTGCCTTTGTGGTTACGGGAGAATTGGAACGTGTATTTCCGTTTGACATCCTTCCCATGCAATTGGTGAAGGCGGCTATCACGGACGATATTGATGGAATGGAAGCGCTTGGAATTTACGAAGTAGCTCCTGAAGATTTTGCTTTGTGCGAGTATGTATGTACTTCCAAAATCGATATTCAAGACAAGATTCGCAAAGGTCTCGACCTTATTCAGCAGGAATGCATGTAATTTAAAAATTAGTTACAGTGAAGTTTTTAGAAAAAATAGTGCATAAAATGGAGCCCAAATTTGCCAAAGGCGGCAAGTTGGAAAAATGGAATCCGGTATTTGAATCATTCACTACCTTGGCTTTTACTCCGGCTCATGTCACCAAAAGAGGTGCGCATATCCGCGATGGGGTTGACTTGAAGCGTACGATGATGACAGTGATCATCGCGATGCTTCCGTGTCTTCTTTTTGGGATCTACAACACCGGACATTGGGAAATGGTAGCCTCAGCAGGCGATCGCTCAATCGATTTCTGGTCGAATGGTGGAGAGAAAATCATCCTCGGTTTGTGGGTGGTACTACCTTTGATTGTTGTTTCGTACGGCGTTGGTTTGACCATCGAATTTATTTTCGGAATTCTCCGTGGACACTCCTTGCATGAAGGTTTTCTCGTGTCGGGGATGTTGATTCCTTTGGTCATGCCAGCAGACGTTCCGCTTTGGATGGTTGGTGTTGCAACAGCCTTTGCCGTGATCATTGGAAAGGAAATCTTTGGAGGAACCGGGATGAACATTTTGAATGTCGCCCTTACCGCTCGTGCCTTCCTTTTCTTCGCATATCCAACTTCGATGTCAGGTGATAAAGTATGGATGGCCGGAACAGAATCGACTTCTGTGGATGGTTTTACAGGTTCTACCGCCTTGGGAGATCTGGCTTCCTTTATGGGAGATAAACCGGTCTTTGATAGTTTGGATTCCTTTACCAACAATTATTCGTTCTGGGATTCGATCGTAGGGAATATCCCGGGTTCAATTGGAGAAACCTCTGTTATTGCAATCATGCTTGGAGCAGCAATTTTGCTCTTCACAGGTGTTGGTTCCTTGCGGATCATGGCTTCCTTCTTTGCCGGAGGATACCTGATGGGAATTCTCTTGAACGCTGTCGGTGGAAACCCTTACTTGGATTTACCAGCTGAATACCATTTGGTAATTGGGGGGTTTGCCTTTGGAGCAGTTTTCATGGCAACGGATCCTGTAACGGCTGCTCAAACAGCCACCGGTAAAATCATTTATGGTTTACTGGGCGGATGCATGGCGATTCTGATTCGCGTATTGAACCCGGCTTATCCGGAAGGAGTAATGCTCGCAATTTTGTTCATGAATGTGATGGCGCCAATCATTGATCACTATGTGGTTCAAGCGAATATCAAGCGCAGAATGAAACGACTTAAAACAGCTTAACATGATACTGAATAAAGAAAGTAACGGATACACCTTCGGCTTTGCCGTCATTTTGGTTGTTGCGGTAGGAGCTATTCTTGCCATCTTGGCACTCGTTCTAAAGCCGTACATAGCTGCTAACGGAGTTCAAAAACAACAGATGGACATCCTTTCGGCCTTCGTCGACTTGGAGAAGGAAGGAATCTCACGCCGTAATGTGGAAGAGAAATTTGCAAAGTATGTGAAGTTGTCAGATGCGATCGTCTTGGATATGAATGGGAATGTACGTGAAGGTGTGGATGCCTTTAAAGTGGACATTCGCGCAGAGTATAAGGACAAGAACCTCAAGGATGCCGACAAGAACTATCCGCTTTTTATAGCGAAGAAGGATGGGAAAACGCTCTACATCATTCCGGTAGTCGGAAAGGGATTGTGGGGGCCGATCTGGGGAAATATTTGTTTGGGCGAAGATATGAACACTATTCAAGGTGCTTCCTTTGGACACAAGGGTGAAACGCCCGGTCTGGGTGCTGAAATCGCACAGCCTTTCTTTGTAGATCGTTGGATCGGCGAAAAACTGATGGATGAGAATGGTGTATTTGCGAAATTTGAAATCGTAAAGGACAACTCTGGAGGAGCCATGGAAAAGAAAGTTGATGGAATTACAGGAGGTACAATTACCTCCAAAGGCGTTGAGGAAATGGCCAACCGTTGTTTGGCAGTGTACGCAACGTATTTTTCAAACCTTAAAAATTCGCAGTAATGAGTGCTGAGGTACAAAAAACTAAAGCTCCTAGCGAGCCTTTGTTCTCCAAAAAGAACAAAAAACTGATCACTGATCCACTTACGGATAACAACCCGGTTACTGTTCAAGTATTGGGCATTTGTTCCGCACTTGCCATTACCGTTCAAGTGAAGCAAGGACTTGTTATGGGTTTATCCGTAATCTTCGTGACGATGATGGGGAACTTTGTGATTTCAGCCATTCGTAACATGATCCCATCGCGGATCCGAATCATTGTTCAATTGGTGATTGTTGCGGCTTTGGTAATCATCGTTGATCAAGTGTTAGCTGCCTTCATGCCTGATTTATCGGCACAGCTCTCGGTCTTCGTCGGTTTGATCATCACCAACTGTATCATTATGGGACGCTTGGAAGCTTTCGCCATGGCGAACAAGCCTTGGCCTTCGCTGTTGGATGGTTTAGGAAATGGTATGGGCTACGCCGGATTGCTGATCATTGTCGCAGTCTTTCGTGAATTGTTGGGTTCAGGATCAATTTTTGGATATGCTTTGCTCGGAAGCCCAATTCCCAGCGATGGTCACCCCCTCGGTACCGGATTGTATGCCATGGGCTACATGAACAACAATATGATGATCTTGCCTCCAATGGCCTTGATTATTGTCGGGATAATTATCTGGGTGCAGCGTTCACGTAACAAAGCCCTTATTGAAGAGCATTAAGCTTAAAAGAAAGTTATGGAAAGTACATTAGATATATTCGTAAAAGCCATCTTCTCGGAGAACATGATCTTCGCATACTTCTTGGGTATGTGTTCGTATCTTGCCGTTTCGAAGACGGTTAAGACAGCTGTTGGACTTGGCGCTGCGGTCATCTTCGTATTGGTCGTCACAGTTCCTGTGAATTACTTATTGGAGAATTACTTGTTAAAAGCGGGTGCACTTGAATGGTTGAACCCGGCATGGGCAGATATCGACTTGAGCTTCTTGTCCTTTATTATGTTTATCGCTGTTGTCGCATCCATCGTTCAATTGGTGGAAATGCTGGTAGAGAAATTTGCACCTGCGCTCTACGGCGCCTTAGGGATTTTTCTTCCTTTGATTGCGGTAAACTGCTCCATCCTGGGTGGTGCCCTCTTCATGCAAGAGCGTCAATACTCCACTATTTTGGATGCAACGGCCTTCTCATTGGGATCTGGAATTGGGTGGTTTATTGCGATTGTGGCCATCGCTGCGATCCGTGAAAAAATTCGTTATTCACACGTACCACCGGCACTTCGTGGTTTGGGTATTACCTTCATCATCACCGGTTTGATGGGAATGGCCTTCATGAGCTTCATGGGAATCAAGTACGGTAAAGATGAAGTGAAGAAAGATGCTCCTGTGACAACCTCACAAGTGATTCAATCCAATAACGATTAATACGTATAGAAATGGGATTAACATTAGGAATAACGATCGTAGCATTCTTAGCCGTTGTACTCGTACTCGTGGCCATCTTGCTTTTTGTCAAGGCGAAACTAAGCCCGTCGGGAAAAATTAAGATTGATATCAACAACGGTGAGCGCATTCTCGAAGTAGATGGTGGCGGCACGCTCTTGAGTACACTTAGCAACAGTGGAATCTTTTTGCCCTCTGCCTGTGGTGGAGGTGGAACCTGTATCCAATGTACCTGCCACGTACTCGAAGGGGGAGGAAATATCCTGCCTACCGAGGTACCACACTTTTCCCGCAAGGAAATTGCTGCACACAAACGCTTGGGCTGCCAGGTGAAGGTGAAGGAAGATATGAAGATCCATGTCGAGGAAGAAGTACTCGGTATCAAGGAGTGGGAAGCAGAAGTCGTTTCTAATTACAACGTGGCAACCTTTATCAAGGAGTTTATTGTTGAGATTCCGGAAGATATGGATTACAAAGCTGGAGGATATATCCAGATTAAGATTCCAAAGTGCGTTGTCAACTACAGTGAAATGGACATCAGTGCGCATCCACTAGATCACCCGGGTGAGCCAGATAAATTCAAAGCGGATTGGGACAAGTTTGGCTTGTGGCCTTTGGTGATGAAGAACGACGAAGAAGTCGTTCGCGCCTACTCCATGGCCTCCTACCCGGCAGAAGGACGCCGCGTCATGTTGAATGTACGTGTAGCCACTCCACCTTGGGATCGCGCACGCAATGCATGGATGAATGTAAACCCTGGTATTGCCTCTTCCTACATCTTCAACTTGAAGGTGGGCGACAAAGCAGTGATTTCAGGACCTTACGGGGAATTCTTCATCAACGATTCGGATGCAGAAATGCTCTACATTGGTGGTGGTGCAGGAATGGCGCCAATGCGTTCGCACCTGTATGAATTGTTCAAGACCATCAAAACAGGAAGAAAAGTGACGTATTGGTATGGTGGACGTTCACGCGGTGAGCTCTTCTATATTCACTACTTCCGCGACTTGGAAAAAGACTTTCCAAACTTTAAATTCTATCTGGTACTCTCTGAACCATTGGAAACCGATAATTGGGTGGTGAAGAAGGATATAAATGATGAAGAAGGGGATGGATTTCTGGGCTTCGTGCACCAAACGGTAATCGATCAATATCTAATCAAGCACGATTCACCGGAAGATATTGAATTCTATTTCTGCGGTCCTCCAATGATGAATCAGGCGGTCTTGAACATGTGCGATTCATGGGGTGTCCCATCGGAGAATGTTCGTTTCGACGACTTCGGAGGATAAGCTCTGAAAGAAAATATACAAAGCCCGGTCAATTGATCGGGCTTTTATTTTTACTTAGAATTTTATTCGAATCGCAGAAATCCGAATTTCCCTTCCTCGCTTTTCGCCTGAACCATCGCCTGTGATATCTTCTTGACAAGCCGAATTCACTCCTATTTTATTTAGCGGCACTCTCATGAATGAAATTGGATGCTCTTTTTTTTCGTAAATTGGAGAGAAATGGCATCGGTAAAACCCTTACTAAACCAGTTTAGTACTGATTGGCACGCTCTTTGCTATTTTTGGATCGCAATCTTAAAATATGCGTATGAAAACACTGATACACACCCTACCATTGTTGTTCCTTTCTTGCACAGCTTTCGCCCAAGACAACGCAGGTCGAACTGACTATGCGCGCGTAGAGGAAGCTCTCGGCTCTTGGGATGCAGTTCGTGGACCTTGGCTTGCACAAAGCCTTTCTGCGATGTCTGATAATTCCTCTGTGCCAACACGTAATTTTCCGGAAAAATTTACTCCCCATCAAATGCTCGGAATGGTTCCGCTTGAAACGCGCATGGAAATTCAGCGGATTTCAACCGCAGCCCGAGGGAACAAGGGAGACCAAGCATTTTGGACAGACATTACACGTTTTGTGTCAGCACCGAATTGCCAATCGTCTTCCG
>Ga0155421_10406_pt1 | contig 12803 bp, 9 predicted proteins | sample RifCSPhighO2_02_FD_106389 | JGI IMG/M metagenome (GOLD analysis project Ga0155421, IMG submission 106389) | Bacteroidetes bacterium RIFCSPHIGHO2_02_FULL_44_7 | reverse complement strand
TTTAATGCTTCAATGTAGTAGATATCCGCATTATTGAGTTTGACCAGTTTGCTGTTGGATTTAACAAAAATAAAATCGGCGTTTCCTTCTTTGTTTTCAATAATAGAATACAATAAATCACGCTCTTTCACAATTTCTTGCTCCTTGCCGTGCTTGTAAATGGCCATTTCAATCGTCGTATGCAAGTCGATTTCCTTAAATGGCTTCAAAATGTACCCGTAGGGTTCTGTAACTTTCGCTTTGGAAAGCGTGGATTCATCCGCGTATGCCGTTAAGAAGATAATCGGAATGGAATGATTTTCTTTGATCTTCTCGGCTGCCTGAATTCCGCTCATTTCACCTTTAAGCATAATATCCATCAACACAATGTCCGGATGTTCAGTGGCCGCCAGTTCAATCGCCAATTCACCGGTTGCAGAAGCTCCAACCACATTGTAGCCTAATTTTTTCAAGCTGTGCTGAATGTCCTTCGAAACGATGGACTCATCTTCAACAACAAGTACGTTTATTTTAGACATGGTTATGGTTTGGTATTTTCAAATTTAATTAAATATTTCGTTCCATTGGATATGTCTGCTGTGATCTCGCCATCTAATTGCTCTACCAGCGTCAACACAAGCTGTAAGCCAAGTGTATCTGAATTCATTTTTTCAAAGTCCGTTGGCAAACCAATACCATCGTCCCCGATCTCTAAATATACGATGGAATCATGTTCACGTAAGGTAATGAAAATTGCCCCGGCTTCCCCTTCCTTCCACGCATATTTCAAAGCATTTGTGATCAGTTCATTCACCAATAACCCACAAGGAATTGCCTGATCCAAAATGAGGTCAACTTCTTCCAAATCCGTACGCAACTGCACTTTTTCATTGATTCTATAAGACGACACCAGACTGCTTGTAAGATTGTCCAAATAGTTCGAAAAGTTGATGCTCGAAAAATCCTCAGTTCGATAGAGGTTCTCGTGAATAATAGCCATCGATCGGATCCTGTTCCTACTTTCCTGCAGGATTTCCAAGGTTTGTTCATCCTCTACAAACGAACTTTGCAGGTTTAAAATACTGGAGATAACTTGTAAATTATTCTTGACACGGTGATGAATTTCCTTCAACAAGACTTCTTTTTCGCGCAGAGATTCTTCAATTTCGATGCTCGATTTTTTCTTTTCACTGATGTCATGTGCCACCAAAGAAATCTCTGATACCTTGCCTTCCACGTCAAAAATCGGGTTCATGAAAATTTCCATCCAGTATTCCCCTGCTCTCGCTTCCATAATAACCTCAAATTGACGGGATTTTCCCTTACTCACTTCGCGGATATAGCGGTTGAACAAACGCAGACGGGCTGGCGAAATGGTGTCTTGAAAATACTTCTCAAAGGTTGTTCCGATCCGTAATTCCTTGTTCAAAATCATGGAGAAATACGTCAAACAATGTGTATTGAACGACGTGACGGCTGTTTCTTTGGATACGGTGAGCAAGAAGGTGTTCGAGGAACTGTCCAAAATGGCTTTGGTGCGGAGAAATTGTTCTTCCAATTGCTTTTCTGCACGTATTCGGTCCATGATTTCCTTGGCCAATTTCTTGTTGGACTCTTCCGCCAACTCGGCGCGCAGCATTTCCTTTGCTAAGGTGTTCTGAACCGAAACGTCCTTCATGATTATCAATGTGGCATCCACCTCCTCAAAGTCCGTAGAAACGATCGCCACGTCCATTAAAAGCTCTTCCTGATCCTGATTCAATAAGTTCAATTGCAAGTTTTGGATCACCCGCTCTTCCGTATGCCGCTTATAAGCACGTAAAAAGCGCTTTTGGTCTTGCTCTACAAAGAGGTTATTAAAATCAACTTCCTCGCCCACCAATTTTTCAATTTCAGGGTTTTTATACAATACTTGATTGTTGTGTACGATGAGAAATCCTTCAGGAGTGTTTTCCAGAATATTCTCCATATTGCGCTGGTTTTTCCGAATGGCGCGCAGATTTTTATTCTGTTCTGTGTTGTCATGAATCACACACTGATACACAACTTGATTTCCGAACATAATTTCGATCAGGGTAACCTCGGCCTCAATGATACGGTTACTTCCACTGAATAACCAGTTAAATTTCACGCTGCGCGCATTGCTCAATTTCGCCTTATGCAGACTGTATTCCTCTTCAGTTGCCCTATTTCTATTCGCACTTAAATCGAAGAGCGGTGTATTCAATAATTCTTTCTGCGGCAGGCCAAATAACTGAACCGTTTTTCGGTTCACATCGATGATCTTATCTCCGTCCAACAAGAGGATCGCATCGTTCGATTCTTCAAAAATCAAGCGGTATTTTTCTTCACTCTGCTTGAGTGCTTGTGATGTTTTCTGAATGTTTGTGAGGTCAATTACGGATCCTTCAATGTTTTGTGAGCGCGTATCCAAATACCAGGTAAAAATGAACGTTTTCTCGGTGCCGTTGGAAAGTGTAAATTGACTTTGATAATTTTGAGAACTTTCCTTTTCTCCAAAGGATTCAAGAATCAATTCCCAATCCTGCATATATGCTGCTGTAAATAAACGTTCACCAACGGAAAGCGTGTTTTCAAACATTTCAAAAAAGGCCACATTGCCGTCAATAATCACTGAGTTTTTATTGATGGTGAAAACACCTGCTTTGTTTCGGTAGTACAAATTCCTGTACTTTTTCTCACTCACCTTGAGCTCTTCGCGCTTACGCACATCATCAGTTACATCTATAATGCGGACCAAGTAGGCCTTTTTTTGTTTGAAGATCATTTGGTTCACATGAATCTCCACATAGTGTTTGATCCCGTATTTATTGAACTGGATATTTTTTTTAAACTTTCCTCCCGCACTCAACTCTCCTATTTTCGCCCAATCTTGCTCTGTAAAATATTGCTGAAATAATTCTTCAATCGCTTCCAATGCCGGTTCCTTGATGTTAAAAACCCGACACGCTTCCTGGTTGTAATCCAAAATTTGTGCTTCGTCCTCTAGGTCAATCAATACATATCCGGCTCCGGGATTGTTCATGATCCTTTTGAGATACTCAGCGTACTCTTTGACATTACTGATCATCCGGGTTCTGGCATAGATCACAGTAATCGCGCTCCCCCCTATCGTTGCAAACAAGGCGATAATGAATGGTTTGGCAAGCGGTACGTCTTCCACGGTGACAAAACCGTAAATCAGCAGTAAGAAAGTGAAAATTGAGTAGAGCAGCGCCGGATACAAACGAACGATAACAATGGATCCCAAAGCATATATTCCAAAGAAACACAGGAGCTCCTGTGTAGCAAATTGGCTCAGATACAAGGCATTAAACGTCAAGTAAGTAATCACAAAAAAATGCAGGAAAAAGAAGAACATCAACTTGTCCCGCAAATATGGAATCGTCCAACACAAAAGCGCATACACCGGGCCCATGACCGTGTATGAAAGTCCCAAATAGATATATATATTTGGTGCTTGAGCGAAGTAAGCAAGGGCGACAAAAATCGGTGAAATGACAAAAGCACCAATCGCATGAACAATGAGTGTTCTTCGAAAACTATCATCGCGACGATAATTTTGGTTCAACTGTTTTTTTGCTGCTAAAAATGCGATCGGATATTTCATTTTTCTGCCTTCAGACCGAAAATAGCCTTTATTTTTTTTATAAGCGGTAAAACTCATTAAATGAAGCCACAGCGCGGCATAAAGCCACAGAAATATTGTCTGTAATGAGTGTAGTGAAATCTTCTGAAAAAGCCTAATCCTCCTTTCGTTTCAAGTTAAATAAAGAATAAATAAAGAATTTAATTTAAAAGGTTTTTTATTATTCATTATTAAGACTGTTCATATGTGTAAAAGTCCAATGAAAAAAAATTGGTTTTGTTACTTATCATCGAATGGTATCAGGTTATAAACAAGTATTCATTAGTTTAATGCATTGAAGGAATATGGCTTAAAGAGGTTATTCACAAGTTATAATTTTTATAGTATGTGAATAGTTTCTTCGTATAAAAATGATCCTGTCCTGTGTTAAACAATGCGTATAAGTTTCCATAACTACCCATTATCTCACAACGCCGAATTCAAATATTTGTATATACCAAAACACAAATCAAAAAAGCAAGAAGAAAATGTGAGAACTTATACAATGCTATAAACAATTAGAGCTGTTTGTACGTGCAAAACTTACCGTCATGTATCCCATAAACAGGGAGGTTCATAACTTTTGAATTTATCATTTGTTGAAAAGTTGCGGCAATTGTGAATATGAGCTAGTTTTACGTAAAAATTCTTTTATCATGAATAAACGGATCCCAATCGGCTCTGATCACGCTGGATTTAAGTTGAAATCTGTATTGATAGCGCACCTCGAAGCGAAAGGTTTTGATGTGGAGGATTGTGGTTGTTATTCGGAAGAAAGCATTGATTATCCGGATTTCGGTCATGCGGTTGCCAGTAAGGTAGAGACCGATAAAGGTCTGTTGGGTATTTTGATTTGCGGTTCCGGTAATGGAATCAATATGACAGCAAACAAACATCAAGGAGTGCGTAGCGCGCTGTGCTGGAAGAAAGAAATCGCTGAATTGGCTCGCCAACACAACGATGCCAACATTATCGCATTACCCGCTCGCTTTATTTCGGATGCCGAAGCACTTGAAATGGTGGATATATTCTTTGCTACTGCTTTTGAAGGTGGGCGCCATGCCCTACGCGTTAATAAAATAGCGTGTGCTATTGGTTAAGAAGCGTCTGGATTAAGGCATTCGTTTTTTCTACATACTCCAGGTAGTAGGATCCTGTGCCTGGTCCGTTGAAACCCGTATGTACCCGCTTTACTTCACCGTCCCTTCCAATAAAAATGGAAGTGGGGAAAGAAATAACTTCATTAAGCACTTTGAAGTGTTCCGATGCCAAACCTTTATTGGCCGCACCTCCCACCAAAAAAGTGAACTCTAAATCGAGTTTATTCTTCAAACGTGTAATATTGGCGGCGTAATCAGTAAAAGATTCACCGGTCTCGTATCCAATAGATATAATTTCCAGACCGCTATCATGGTAGCTCGAATACAAGTTTTTGTAGTATTGCGTTTCATCCAAACAATTGGGACACCAGGAGCCCATGATTTGAATTATTACCACCTTGCCCTTAAATTCAGGGTTGGGAAAGGTAAAATCTTCCCCGGTCAAGGTTTTGAGATTGAAATGAACACCTTCGTTATTTTTCACATAGGTCAATTTTTCCGGACTTGGGAGTTCAAAAGTGGCATTCATGGAAGCATTCCAATCACAGTGCCAATGTTTACCACTGAAAAATTGTCCATTCAACTGATCATCTGATTTACGTGCTTTAAACAAGAAGGCGTGCGAACCATCAAAACAAGAAAGGTAGAGGCTGTCGGGTGTACAATTCCCCTCTAAAAACCGGTAGTCGCCAGTTTCTGTGAGAAAAGTTCCAAATACACGGTTAGATCCACTGCTTTGATCAAAAATCCCCACAGCGGGATACTCGGAATCCGTTCCAGGTTCAAAAGCCACTTTCCAGCGACCGTTTACCGCACAGGAATGAGAAGGATCTTCTGGAGATGGAAAACGCGGGCCAGCACCATAATTAGCCTGAAAGGGAATACGGTAATTTGTACCCTTATTGAAATTGATCCAATAGCCTGAAAGATGCTGTTTTTGGTGACTGGCAAAAACCAATTCTGAATTAAAATAGGGAAAGCGAACGTGAATACTGTCGTTTTTAACCTCGGGAGCGCTAAGCGTGATACGTTCATCACCATTAATAACTGTAAACGAAAAGTTGTCACCAATCTCCAATTGAAAGGGAAGTTTATCAACTTCATTCAGCAAGAGTTGAGCAATCCAAACACCTTTTTTTAATTTTATCCGTTTTCCACTTTGTGCGTATGTTAAAAACGACCACATGAGCAGAAACAAGGTAAAGCAGAATTTCATTCTAAATTTTTGGTCGAGCGAAAATACGGCTTTTAGACCGCCTTTTAATGTGTGATGCAACCTTTTTTCGGAATTAACAGTCTGATGATTTAACGTTGGCTATGGATGATAATGCCTTGGTACAAAAATGCATTGAAGGTGACCCGAGGGCTCAACGTATGTTATTTGAAAAGTTTGCACCGAAGATGTTAGGCGTTTGTATACGGTATACAAAGGACGTCGAACAAGCAGAGGACGTATTGCAAGATGGCTTCGTGAAGATCTTTACCAAGCTGGACCACTATAACGGTGTTGGTTCGCTTGATGGTTGGGTCAGACGAATCATGGTAAATACGGCATTGGATCAGATCCGGAAGAACCTGAAACACCAGGATGATGTTGCACTTGATCAAGTGGAATATAAACTGGAAAAGGACGGGCACATTCTGGAAGGCTTGATGGAGGAAGATCTATTGAAACTCATCAGCGAAATGCCCATCGGTTATAAAACCGTGTTTAACATGTTTGCTATTGAAGGATATTCGCACAAAGAAATTGCCGATGAAATGGGCATCAGTGAGAATACATCCAAATCGCAATACTCCAGGGCAAGGGCATTCTTGAAAGCGAAACTTGAAGAATTAGGAATTGAGCGATAGAGATTACATAAAGGACCTATTTTCCGAGAAACTTGGAAACTACGAGGCAAAGGTGAATCCTGAGTTATGGAATTCCATTGCCTCGCAAATAGGTACGGTTGGAACTGCGGCAGCAAGTACGGCTGCAGTTGGTTTGTCTGCTGTTGCCAAATGGATGATTGGAATCGGAATTGCCAGTGCTGTTGCGATTACTGTCGTTGTTGTAAGTAACAATGAAACAGAAGCTCCTGTTACAGCATCACCCGCGCAAAATGAGACAAGCGTAGAACAAAATGGTACGTCCATCACTTCTTCAACACCTCAGCAAACGGCTTCTTCCGAAGAAAACCAAGAGCGTCAAGAAGAGTTCGTAGAAACAGGTAGCCCGGAGCGCGTGCCAGATCCACGTCTGAACCCACCAAGAATCGAAATTTTACCTATACTCCCACTGCCGGACAACAATGGAGTAAGAACAGGAAACGAGGAGCAGATCTTGAGAAAAATGACGGAACGAAATCCGGTTCATACGAAAGATCCGATTGTCTATGAACCAATGATGCCAGAAGTACTTCCCGAGGAAGTTTTACAAGTAGAAAAGGTACAAGACAAACAATTCAGTATAGGGTCTTTACCCAATGTTTTCACACCAAATAGAGATGGAGCGAACGATTATTTCGAAATAGAATCGGAAAATTTAACGGAGTTTCATGTAGTTGTGATCAACAGGAAGAATGCGGTGGTTTTTGAATCCAACGACCCAAATTTTCGTTGGGACGGTCGCAGCCGAACAGGTGAAGAAGTGGAAGAAGGGAACTATGTCTACTTTGTTACGGCCAAAGAGTTCGGAACAGAGAAACCGAAGCGGTATAGTCCTCTTTTAATCAAGCGTTAATCCGTTGCCCCTTGTAGGCTTGGATCCCAAAGTAGTACATGATTAAGCTAAAATCCAACAGCAGATGTGCCGCGTCGTTTTTATCAAACCAAGGGTGTATGCTTATTTTCAAACCTTGGAATAAGGCGGCCGGGAAGAGAATAATCACGCTGAGCCAGAAGTAACGAAATCCTGGAATCGTGCGGGCATAATATTTTCCCAATACTCCCAACGTATACACGAAGCCAAAAATGGAATTTGTAGTTGGCACGATCATACCTTTTGAATAGTCGGCTTCCAAATCAACGAACAGGGAGACATAGAGTGCGGCCAGAAGAGCTACAATTAACTTTACTTGACTGATCCTATTTAAAAGTGCTTTTCTTTTTGCCACCGGATGTAATGAAATCATCGCCCTTTCCACGAAGAATACGGCAAGAATGGAAAAGTACCAGGCAGGATGTTTTCCGGAAACACCCCAATAATTGTAGAAGACATGACCGAACCCCCCCAGCAGAAAACTCAGGCCGCAAAGCACAAAGAACCAGCGCCACGAAGCAATAAAAAACGCGCGCTCCCCCCTGGGTTTTCCTATCTTCAGGAAAAGGAACATGCTTAAGACAAAAATGAGTGTATTACCGAGCAGTGCATTTGGCTCTAAAAGGTGCAATCCTAGAAAATCGAATTGCATTTTTTCAAAATCTTGTCCAATTAACATTCTTCAAATTTTGAACAGCAAAGTTAAGTTATATATTTGAAGAGATGAAATACCAATTCGTTTTCGTGGTTTCTACAGGCCTGTTGATTTGTGGGTGCAAGAGTGAAGATGCTGGGAATGAAGAAATTCAAGCCTGGATTACTACCGAAGAAAAGTTACAGGAAAGAAGCTCTGAGCACGAGGAAAAAATTCAAGGAACATGGAATGTGGTCAGTAGCACCTGCCCAAGTGAAGATGTGAACTCTGCTGAAAAATGGAGCTTTGACAAAGGAGAGTTGACGTGGAACTCCTACACGCACCCCTATCATTTTGATGGTGATACGCTCATTATAGCTGGTCGGGCGCACAGTGTGTCATGGAAAGGAAACGTTTTAGTTCTGGGTGTTCTGGAAATGAACTGTAAGAAGGAACTTAAACGTCTGTGAGCGTTAGTTTCAATTCCATGTCTAAAAGCACCTTGCGGTAATCGAAATCTTCCAACCAAGAGGGGTTTTCGGGAAGCTGCAGTTGTGCACGTAAATCCTTGAAGTGTTGAGGAACGATCCCAGCCTTTTCTTTTCCCTCCATAGCGATAAGGGCCCCACACCGAACCGAAGATTGATGGACACCAGCTTTTTGCAGAAGCTCGTGTACCACGAATGTATCTACTCCGCCGACGTAACTCATGGCCAGTCCAATTCCACGCCAGAGGTCACTGTGTCGTTCTTGCTGAAAAAGATGAACCATGGATGCCGTGCGTGCTGCGTTCGCCTGTGATAGATACCAAAAACAACGTCCTAAACCCTGATCAAAAGCCGAAGACCATTCGGAATTAAAGTTCAGCGGGTAGTTTTGTTGGCGCACCGTTTCTCTACGTTTAAACAGCCCCGAATAATAGCCAAAACCGTCCCAAACGCGCCACTGAAATTCGGAAGGAAGTGAGGAAAAAATGGAGCAGGTGAGCAAGGAACATTCCGCGATGGCCCAACCCAACCCAACATGGATTTGGGAACCGTGCTTAGCGTGATACTTTTCTTTGAAATGAAGCCAATTGGGCACATACAGAAGGCCTTTTTCGAAATCGTTTTTGGCGTGATGTGCCGCGACAGCCTCATATACCACCGAGGCAAACTCCGGTTGGACATCGAAGAACAGTGCCTCCAGAGCAGGGTCTGTTAATTCAGTTGTGTTTGCCCGCTGAAAAAGGGCTTGGATATATGCTATGCGATCAATAGCCGTCACATGTTCAGTTGAGAGGATAAAACCACATCACACGCACCTCTTCTTGAATATTCGATGCGGCCAAAACACCGTCCGGATTGTTCTTGGGATGAACCGTGAGATCCATTGTATAGGGATCTACTTTCATATCCATTGGAGTTCCATAAACAGTGTTGCTCATCAAACGAAAAATTTCGGTTGCCACACCCTCCAGAACAGTCATGTTTTCATGCACCTTTTGGATCAACTCGTGCTGCGTGTGACGTTCATCAATGCCCTTGTGAAACTCACGTAGGTAGCCGACATCAAAGGGATCTATGTACCGATTGGAAAAGGTTGTCGTGTCGTGTGCAGACCAATCCACAAAGAGGCGCTGCATTTGAGTGTTGAGGAAGCCAAAACGCTGCCCGACACAGCCTTCAGTGGCAAAAAGTTCGCGCAGCACAATAATGTTGGTATACCCGTTATTGGTGAAGAGCAAGGTTGGAACCGACCAATAGGCGGCCCAATCCCAAAAGATTTTCAAGACCATTGTTTGAGTGTGTCCCCACAGCGCATACATGGAGCGATAGACAGGTACCCAATTATCAAATAATGCGAACAAGGTAAGTTCATATACATTGGTGCGCAAATGAATATCTTCTTGGTTCAAATCGCGCTGGATCAAATCAGCGACCAATGTATTGCTCAGGGAAATAAAATCTGTTCCCGGCGAATAAAATGGATCTAAGAATACACCGGACTCGCCTGTTACAGCCCAACGCTCGGTCGAAAACAAGCGCTCAGAGGAATGTGCAAAATGCTTCAACATGCGAAAATCAAGTACGTCTTCGCGTTTCCCATCCAGGATTTTGTAGCAAAAAGGCTCGTATTCTTTGAGCCATTCCATAGCCTTATCGTATTTATTGTAGGTATCCAAAGAATGGAAGCGAGGATCAGCAACAATGCCGATACTTGTGTTCCCGGTGGCTAAGGGAATAAACCAGACCCAATATCCCTCGCCCATGAAATGTACCGTACTCAATCGTCGCAGACCGGGAGCCACGTATGCACACCAAGTTGGGTTATCGGAATAATCTTCCAAATGAATTTCACCCTTTACGCGGAACCAGGCAGAATTCACATCGTGGTCCAAATCTTTTTTGAATCCAAGCTTACGCTTCAAAAAGCTGGAACGGCCGGTGGCGTCAACCACCCAACGACCCTTAGCGGTATGTGTATTTCCTTCCAACGAATACGTGATCAGGTGGCCTGTTTCATCCAAATCAACGGCAGTAACTTTAGCGCCTAAAATCAGTTGAACGCCAATTTCTTCTGCGCGCCTAGTCAATTCATTTTCAAGCGTACCTCGATCCAGTTGGTGGCTAGGAACGGGTAACAATTCGCGCGGTCCCAGCTCAACACGCTTGTCAATTTGTGCTTTATGTTGAGGTGTGAAAAAGAAGCGCAAGCCATGCTTCGGCAATTGTTCACGATCAAGGTAATCTTTTAGATCGAGCACTTCCCGTAAGTAATGAGTGCCGAGTTCAACAGTCGACTCACCTACTTTGTGAGCAGCAGCAGGAGCATCACCAGAGCGCATTTCCAAAGTAAGAATCGACATTTCAGGTCGCGCTTGCTTCAATTGCAAGGATAAAGTTAGACCAGCTAACCCACCGCCAAGAATAACAACATCAAACGAAGTGTTCGCCATAAACAGACTCTAAAGTATTTAGAGACGAAGTTAGGAACAATCTTTCTACTCTACCGTAAATCGAACGAGTTCCGTTTCCTGTGTACGGGTATTTTTCACTGAAATCAGATACACCCCGGAAGCCAAATGATGAACAGGGACACTTAGTTGATTCACGCCACTTGTCATTTTGAGACTTGAGCGTGTAAGAACGGTGCCGGTTAAATCTCCTAAAGTTAAGTCAAGCACATCTCCTTCAGGCACAAGAACCTGAAGGAAAAATTCCTCGCTTGTAGGATTTGGAAAGGCATTGATAATCTGAAACTCTTTTGGTTTTTCAGTCGCAATTGCAACAATATCTGAGTACTTAAATTGGCCATTGAAATCAACTTGTTTCAAACGGTAATAACTGATATAGCTTGCAGGAGACAAGTCCTGAGTGCGATAAGATTCACCATCCAGATCCGTTCCGGCACCGGCAACATCCAACATGGAGGAAAAGTGAATACCATTCTCGCTCTTTTCTACAGTAAAATAAGCACAATTGATTTCTGCTCCTGTGGTCCATGTCAGTTCATTGTAACCGGGTTTATGTTCCCCCTGGAACGCGATGATTTCTACAGGAAGCGGAGTGCAACTGATGTCTGCGGTTCCGAAGAAGTTCAAGGGCACAGCTGATATGGCACTGCTCCAATTGGAGAGGACCATAACAAAAGCGTCTCCAGAGGAAACAGACAAGGCGTCTTCGAAATTGCTCGGGTCGGCGCCCGGAGGTAAAGTGTTGGCCATTCCCGTGTAACTGTCGGCGACACCGTTCCAGTTGCAAGATGCAGGTGGTAGCGTACCTGCGAAAATGTCAGCGCAAGCCGTGGCAGAATATGGCCACATTACCCAATCATAGTAATTACTTCCACCGTCCACACCAAAACTGAATTCCAGCAAACCTCCGGCAGCGATGTTTATAGTGAACCACGTGCTATTGATTTCGCCACTCAATGCGCAGCCCGAATTACCCGCAGTACCGGGGTTTATGCTTGGGTTGGAGACACAACCAGTGCACAATTCATCCACCGCACCATATCCACCTGGATCTATTTGGAATCCGTAATCCGTACAAATGGGAATGGCATCGTCGCAATCACCAGCTACAGCAGGAACGGGTGGTGGAGGACAATCAATGTTAAAAGTGATGTCGGAAAGCGCTGATGTTTCGGGATCAAACAAGATGTAGTAAGTCGTTCCTGCGAACCAATTCATTGGTCCAAATGAGCCCGTGCCAGAAGCTTCATCTATACAGTTCCAGCTTGCTTCATTACCTGAACAACCGGTTGCTTGATCCATCCAATACATATCGATCGGGCCACCGGTAATTCCCGTGACATCGATGTAATGGGCCCCAGAGTTGACGGGAGTAAAACTCCAGATACTTTCAGTACCAATAGAAGTTCCACCAGAGCAAGAGGTGAAATTCCAAGGAACACCGGTGCCCGACATTGACGATAGTTGACTTGTGCCACAACCAATGATATTCGTAATCGTGGCGCATGGCCCTGAAAGACCGCATGAATTACAAGTGATTGTGGTTGTAAGACAGGTAGAACCCGTTCCGCAACCACCGCAGTTCGTGTTGTAATGGGTGTAGAAGGTTCCACTACTGGGTGCAACCCATACCAGGGGGGAGTTTCCAAAAGCAATCACAGGACCACCTGGATTTAGTGAAATAGAAATACATCCTGCTGTCGATGTGAAAGTATAAGTTTGTCCGGCAACAATACCTGTTA
>Ga0155421_11608_pt2 | contig 13271 bp, 8 predicted proteins | sample RifCSPhighO2_02_FD_106389 | JGI IMG/M metagenome (GOLD analysis project Ga0155421, IMG submission 106389) | Bacteroidetes bacterium RIFCSPHIGHO2_02_FULL_44_7 | reverse complement strand
CTACGTCTATCACGGCTCCCTGCGTAACACGTACCAACTTCCCCTGCGCATGCGGTGGATTCTGAAAATGCAGGCCACGCAATACTCCCTTTTTCGAAATAGATTGATTGTCTTGGACGAAATGTACTTCATAGCCCAAGGCTTCCCACACTATTTTTTCACTGAACGATTCAATGAACGTTCCACGATCATCACTAAAAACACGCGGTTGAAAGATGAGTAAGCCGTCAATTTTTGTTTTACTTATTTGCATCCCTTCTGAAAATTCTTCTGTACCACTTCATTTTACGCGCTGCTTCCTTGAACTTGTTCGTGTCGTCATCCATATAGCCATTTCCATAACCGTAGCCATAGCCGTAACCATAACCATAGCCATACACTGAACCGCGATTGGACTGCACGCCATTGAGGATGACATTCAGATTCTTCAGTTGCTGCATTTCAAATAGTTCTTTCACGCGATCGGCAAAATTTCGCTTCGAATAATGCGACTTGAAGACATAAATCGGAATATCGGCTTCCGTAAGATTGCGGACACCATCCGAAACCAGTCCAACAGGTGGGTTATCGATGATGACAACATCGTAGCGTGTTTTGAGATCCTCGATAATGTCCTTGAAGCGCTGACTCAACAGTAATTCCGAAGGATTGGGAGGAATTGGTCCTGCCGTGATGAAATCAAAATTTTCCAATACCGAATGCTGGATGCACTCGTCCAATTCGGATTGTCCAACAATGAGCGAGCTCATGCCTACCGTATTATCCACTTCAAAAGCCAGATGGATTTTTGGCTTGCGCAAATCGAGATCCAAAAGTACCGTGCGCTTCCCGGACATGGCAATGATTCCACCCAAATTCAAAGCAACAAAGGTCTTGCCTTCACCGGAAATAGACGAAGAAATTGCAATTGTTTTGTAATTCGGATGAATGTAGCTCAAATTCGTTCGAATTTTCCGCATGGCCTCGGCCATCATAGACTTGGGTGCTTCTGCCACTATTAGTTGCGAGTACTCCATGTTGTATTTGAACAGAGGCACGCCACCTAAGATAGAAGCTCGCTCCGGCAAAATACTCACCAGATCTTCAATCAAGTTGATCTCATTGAACATTAAATACCGTAAGAACATCACCCCGAGCCCTAAAATCACACCGAACAGGATAAAAGTCGTGTACACGAATTTTTTACTCGGTGCAACTGGCTCTTTCGATACTTTCGGCGCACTTAATACGCGGTTGGACGATTCGTAACCGGCATCCGAAATTTCGTACAATACCTTTTTCTCGGTCAGGAGTGTGAAGTATTTCTCGTTCAGTTCCTGAATATTTTTCAAGCGCCCATATTCCATCCGTTTTTCAGGAAGTTCAAACATTTCCCCTTCTTCAGCACCAATTTTCGAACGAATAATCGCAATATTCGTTGTCAAACGATTGCGAATAGTAGAGACGCTGTGTTGAATTAGGAGAATTTTGGCTTTGATTTTTTTGGTCAGGGCAACCACCTCTTCATTTTCTTCCGTTACATTGTAAAGCAGGTCTTCTTTTTTCTCCAGCAAGGTATGCAAGGATTCAATGTGTCCAACAAGCGCCGTTTCATAGCTTTTACCCAGCATTTCAGGGATCATTCGGTAAACATTCAAACGACTCACCTTAGCGTTCAGTTTTTGGTCCAAGATGTCCAGAGACAATTGTTCTTCTTCGAGTCGGTAGAGCTCATCATTCAATTTGCTGATGTTCTCTGTTATTGTTCCACTGATGGATTCGGGATCCGGCAAGTTTGCACTCCTTTGGAAGAACATCAGGCTATCTTTTGACGATTTTAATTCCTTGCGCAAAGAATCCAATTGATTGTCAATGAACCTGATAATATTATCCGCGCCTTGTCGTTTGCTTTCTTCATCAAATTCCTGAAACGCTTTTGAAATGGCGAGTGTGACATCGTGACAAAGTTGGGCATTGTGTCCTCTGAAGCTAATGGAAATAGTTTTGGCTGCGACATCAATCGGCGTGATCGTTACACCGTTCCGCATGCGTTCTGCTACGGATTGAACACTGTTGAAAATAAAGTACAAATCATCGTTTTGAGAAGTACTGATGAAGAGTTGCTTGTTGGTCGATTTAATCACCACATCCATGTCATCGTTCACGAAATGCTCGTTCAAATTACCACGAATTGTTTTCTTCTTTCCATTCTTGAGGTAGGACAATACTACTTTTCCATTGTTGTATGCAACGGCCACCTCAGTGCCTTCATAAACCAGAGAAGAGTCCCTGAGCTCATACGGTTGCACATGAAAACTACTCGAAAGGTACTTTTCTTCGGTAAGAATTTTTCCACGAGAATAAAGACTCACATTCAAATTCAGGTGCGCGATCGCGCGTTCAAAAAGCAGTTCAGAGCGCAACAATTCCACCACGCTCGAAAGTTGATCTCCGCGCACATTAAGATTATCAATGTTCAAAACGTCCTTCGCTTCGTCCTTATCGGAGAGCTGAAGAATCATAGAAGATTCATAGATAGGTTTCGTATACCGCAAATAGGAAAAGGCGAGGAGACCGAAAATAAAGACAAAGGTTAAGGGCCACCACCAATAGCGCCGCAAGATCGTTCTCAGAATGAGAGGATCGTACGATTTATTAATAATTAAGCTCTTTTTATTGCTCACGCTATTTGAGTATACTAATCGCTGATATTATGAATAACGCACTGGAGATCAAAGAAACTACAGGCACGACGTCCGTGGCAATTTCTTTGGCCAACTGTGGGGTTGGTTCTACGTAAATGTAATCGCTGGCCTGTACCACCATATCGACATGCTTGAGACCTTTCAGCGTTGAGAGGTCAATACTGTATGCAACACGTTCGCCGTTCACCACACGAATCAATTTAATTCTACTTGCTCGCCCCCGATCTGCAATTCCACCTGCTTTTGCCAAAGCTTCCATGAGGGTTGTGTTCGCATTCACTAAGGGAACTACCACTGCATCCGAACCACTTCCTGGAAATACAATTACCCGCTGATTGGTTACCTGAGCCTGCACAAACGGACGCTTGTACTCGCGTGAAAAACGCAATTCCAAGGTATCTTCCAATTCTTCAATTGTCAGCCCCATAACCATCACCTTACCAACAACCGGCAACTCCACTTTACCGTCTCTGCGCACAATATACTCGATAACTGATCCAGATCCCGAATTTCCGGCGGAAACTCCACTTATTTGTTCAACTATTTTCGTCCCGTCATTGGTCGCCATGGTAAAGGCAATCTTGTCATCCGGAGAAATCCGATAATCATCTAACGGAAACATCGGGATCGAATCGGAAATATAAATTACTTCCGTGTCACCTTTTTGTTCCTTAAACATCAGATTGCTATTGATCCCACAACTTTGCAAGAGTGCAAGTGCTGCAATCCAACCGGTGAGTAATAAGCGAAAACCTGACTTCATCTTTTCTTCTGTTCTAATAAATCCAGATACAATTGGCGAACATTTTTCACCAAAGTGCTGTAATGGAATTTCTCTTGTACGAAGTTCCATCCATTTTGTGACATTTCCGTACGTTTTTTTTCGTTTTCTATCAAAAACAGCACCCGCTGAGCGAATTGTTTCACATCATTTGGATCAACAATGTACCCCGTTTCACCTTCAACCACCACATCTCGAACTCCGCCAACATCAGTGGTTACCACGGGAACACCTCCTGCTTGCGCTTCAATCAAACTCACGGGAGTTCCCTCGTTTCGCGAGGTCAAGCAAATAATGTCCATGCCCGCATTGAAAGCACCAATATCCGTAATCCAAGAAGTCAAGCAGACTACTGCTCCGTATTTTTGGTTGATTTGGGCTGCTCTTTCTTCTACGTGTGCGCGTTCAGAACCGTCGCCAACCACAAATATTTTGATTTTCTGACGAGTCGATGCCAAAACTTGTTCCATCGCGGCAAAGAACATATCGTGGTTTTTTATCGGCGCTAAGCGACCAATTATACCGATGGCAATTTCATTTTCGTTGATGGTGTATTTTTCACGAATCCGGGCGCGCTCACTTAAGCGCTTGTCGTGAAAGGGTTGTAAATCAAATCCTAGCGGAATCACGTGAACTTTATCCGGTCGACAGATTCCATGCACCACCGTCAATTCGTGCTTTTGAATGTTTGAAATGGCAATAATTGCATCCGAACGCTTCGCCATGCGTCGCTCAATCAACTTAAAAAGGCGTGTTTTAAACTTGCCGAAATACGAGTGAAAAACGTGGCCATGAAAGGTATGAACGACAATGGGTACTCCGCATGCTCGTGCCGCTCTTCGTCCCAAAGCACCCGCTTTTGACGCATGCGTGTGAACAATGTCCGGTTGATATTCACGGATGATTTCCTTGAGTTTTTTATAGGCTGCCTGATCGCTTTTTAAATTTGGAAGCCGTACCATTTCCTTTATCAAATGCGGCTGAACGCCATAGTTTTCCGGAATATATAAGGAATCCGACTCCCCAACATCGGGTAAGCCGCCCACCAACTTTGTTTCGAAGTTATCGCCCAAAAAAGCAGTGAGAAACGTCGCATTATACGTCGGCCCTCCAATGTTGAACCGGTTGATTATTCTCAGTACTCTGATCTTTCTTTCCACGCGTGTTTGTTCTTGGCATTCTTCGAATATTCACACTATCCCATGGTCGATGTGCAAAAGTTTTGCACCCCTTGGCATATTCATTGCTGAATCTTGCTGAATTTTATTCCAAAAAAGCGCGATGAAGATACTAAGACTGATTCTATTTCTAGCCATCTCGCTACTGAATTCAGTTTCTGCACAGAACCCTATTCAGTTGAGCATTGATCGCTTCGCTGCGGATCCGAGTATGAGCAGTGCTTCCATTACGTTCAAAGTAGTTGATTTGGATCAAGGCAATACGGTGGCAGAATACCAGCCATTCTTGACGATGCCAACAGCCTCTATCGCTAAATTGTTCTCAACGGCAACGGCTTTGGAGCTCCTTGGCCCGGATTTCAGGGCACAAACCCGACTTTACCACGATGGTACGATCGACTCCCTCGGGGTACTGCATGGAAACCTTTGGATTCGCGGAGGGGGAGACCCTTCTTTGGGAAGTAAGTATTTCCACGAGGATGCACAACAACTCGTCTTTCTAGACGAGTGGATCGCCGCTGTCAAAAAAGCTGGAATTAAAGGCATTGATGGCGCGGTGTATGCCGACGCTTCAGAGTTCGGATATGAAGGCGCACCCGATGGTTGGAGCTGGTCGGATATGGGCAATTATTACGGAGCCGGACCTTCCGGATTGACCATCTACGACAACCAATTGAGTTTCCATTTCAACGTCCCGTCTGCGCTGGGCAGCGTCGTTAAAGTTAAAAGTATGGAGCCCGAAGTACCGGGTCTTGTGTTCCACAATTACATTCTATCTTCTTCAAAAAGTGGAGATAATGCGTATCTCTATGGCGCACCCTACTCCCTGGATCGCTTTGGCAGCGGAACCTTACCTGCCGGAAGCAGTAGTTTTCTCGTGAAAGGCAGTCTCCCTGATCCTGAATGGCAAGTAGCCTATGAATTTGATAAAGCACTGCGCGCTGCTGGGATCACAATCAGTGGAGACATTCAAACGGCAAGGACAAATGACCTATCGGCATCACTCAAACGCTATGAATCAATGCACATGGTACACACGCACAAGGGTGAAAAACTGCTGGATATCGTATCTCACACAAACATGCGCAGTGTCAATCTTTTTGCGGAGCACATGGTCAATTTAATCGGGTATGATAAAACAGGAAACGGAAGTACCAGCAGTGGATTGACGGTGTTGGAAGATTATTGGAAAAGCAAATTCAACACGAACGGAATGCATGTGAATGACGGCAGTGGATTGTCCCGATCCAACGCGTGGAATGCGGATCATTTCGTGCAATTGTTGAAATGCATGCACACCTCGAAATACGCCGCACAATTCAAATCGACATTACCAGTAGCGGGAAGCTCCGGCACGCTTCGTAACATTTGCGCGGGAGGTGCTGCCAAAAATCGTATGCAAGCGAAAAGCGGTTCAATGACGCGGATTAAAAGTTATGCGGGATACATTCAAAGTGCCAGTGGCAAAAATTATTGCTTTGCCCTGATCGTGAACAATGCCAGTTGCTCGAATGCTGCCTTACTCTCCAAAATGGAAAGCGTATTCAATACGATTGCTACTTACTGAGTTCGAACGCAATAATTTCCGTCCAAAACTCCTTCGTTGTCATGCCTGCTGCCGCAATCATTTTGGGCACAATACTCTCATTGGAAAAACCAGGAGTGGTATTCACTTCAATGAGAAAAGTTTCACCATTTACCACCATAAAGTCTATACGAGCAATGGAGCGCAACTGTAGCAAGGCGTATACCCTTCGTGCAATTTCCTGCACCTTCAAAGCCGTTTCATCGGGAATCCTTGCCGGCGTGATTTCGTCCGAAAGCCCTTGGTATTTTGCTTCGTAATCGAAAAATGCATTTTTAGAAACGATCTCTGTCAATGGCAGTGCAATAACACCATTTGCCGTTCGGTATACACCACATGTGACCTCAGTACCATCCAAAAAACGCTCAATAACGACGGTATTCCCCTCCTCGAATGCTTTCGCAATAGAACCTGGCAATTCTTCCTTGCTTTCGACGCGTGCGATGCCAAAACTGGAGCCGGAATCGCAAGGTTTCACAAAAAGTGGAAGTCCCAATTCTTCAACAATCGCCGTGGGATCCACCTTTTCATTCGGTCCTATCAAATAAACCGAATCCGCTACACGTACGCCAAACCCTTTTAAAAATTGATTGCAAAACCACTTATCAAAAGAAAGCTGAGAGGCCAATGGACCCGAATTTACGTAGGGTAAACCGATTATTTCAAGATAGGCCTGAATTTTACCGTTTTCGCCAGGATCACCGTGGATGTACACCACCGCAAAATCGAAGCACACTTGCTTCCCCTTTTCGCTGAACGAAAAATCTTGCGGATTAAGTACAACTTCCTCTTCGCCCAACTGGACGAACCAACCGGAATCCCGCAAATACACCAAAATGGCCTCAAAGCCGTCGGGAAAATTTCTTTGGATATTTCCTGCGCTAAGTACAGAAATCGCATATTCAGAAGAGAATCCACCGCAAATTATAGCAACTTTTTGCATGACTTAATAATTCGTTGACTAAAAGTACACATCTTCCAATCGGGCAATGAACGCAAATGGAAAAGTTATTAGCATGGCCGGTGTTAACTCGTCAACTTCACTCTGCTTCAAGTTTTTATTGCTAATTGTTTGCCGTATATTTACGGGCTCATAAAACATCTAACATTCACGAATCAAGACGTATGTTGAAATACCTTCTTCTTCCCTTCTATTTTCTTGTCGCACTAAGTCTAAGCGCACAGCTTACATTTTTCACAGAGGATTTTGAATCTGGAAGTGGCTTCTGGACCGCTACGGATGATTTAACTCCGAACTTTTGGGTGACCGCAAATTGCGGGGGGAACGGAAGCTCCTATCCCGGCACTTTCAGTTCCTACGTCACCTTTGCCGGAGCCGTATCGGGGTGCGGTCAATTACCCGCATACACCAATGCGGGAAGTGGAACTTTAATGGCAACCTATTACACGACCATTGACGCAAGTTGTTTCAATACCCTTGAATTGAATTTTGATTATCTAGTAGAGGGCGTTTTATCGGAAGATGTTGCCCAAGTGGTATATTCGACAAACGGAGGAGCGTCATGGACACAAATTGGCAGTGATCTAGGGATTTCTGCTACTTGGACAAGTGCAACGCTTCTGCTGCCGGGAGCTCTGGATGGCACGCAATTCTTGCTGGGTTTTCGTTTCGTTTACAACGATGTTAATGCAGTTGGTAGCGGCTTGCGGATTGACAATGTGGAAGTAGCCGGTACCGGCGAACTCGTGCCTCCCGTTATGACCTGTCTTTCGAGCATTGATTTGAGTGTCAACTCTTCGTGTCAAGCAATTGTAGGCGACTATACCAAAGACATTGTCACCTTGTCAGACAATTGCTCAGATTCAGTCGATATCATTGTAACGCAAGACATTCCTGAATTCACAGTTCTACCTTTTGGCCCTGGCGGCTCACAAGTGATTGTGATCACTGCGACGGATGAAGCGGGTAATCCCACTACCTGTAATGTTACCTTGAACATTATTGATGAGATCCCCCCAACCTTGACCTGTCCGGCAGACACGAATATTTTTGTTAACGCCAATTGTGAAGCGCTCATTACAGATTATCTGGCTGGAGCAATCGTGAGTGATAATTGTACTTCCCTTGCTGCGATTACCTTGTCGCAAGCACCGCCTTCCGGAACAATTATCGTTGGTGAAGGAATTGCTACACCGGTGACCTTCACAGCCACTGATCTGGATGGAAATTCTTCCACGTGCCAGTTTATCGCCCGCACCGTTGATACGCTTGTGGCCACCATCATTTGTCCGAGTGATTCAAACGTTTATTTCAACAGTAGTTGCCAGTATCTAGTGCCTGATTTCTCCGGCGATGTGATCGCTTTTGATAATTGCCTTCCATTTTCTTCCTTGACCATTTCGCAAAGTCCGCCCAGTTCAACTTTGGTGACAACCAATCAGGTGGTGACCATGACGGTAAGTGGAGGCTTCCCGAACATTGACCAATCTTGTACCTTCAACCTCCTCCTAGTTGACACGATTTCACCTTCAATTATTTGCCCCATTCCCACTAATTTGTTTGTGGATGCGAACTGTTCGGTTGTTGTTCCTGATTATTCCGGATCTGTCATCATCAGCGACAATTGTGGTGGATCATTTGTCATTGGCCAATCTCCTTTGGCCGGTTCGAACGTGAGCGGTGCGACCACCTTCTCCGTTACGATGACCGTGACCGATCCAGCTGGAAACTCAAGTAGCTGTAGTTTCAACCAGCCTGTGTTGGATGCTATTTTGCCTGTTGTGACTTGTCCCGGAAATCAGTTGGAGCCAGCCGACGCGAATTGTTTTGCTGTATTGGGCAACTACATTCCATTGGCGAGCGCGACAGACAATTGCTCTTCCGTGTTCACCTATAGTCAATCACCCGTGTCCGGAACTTTGATTAGTTCAACAACCTTGGTTACCATTCAAGCGATGGATCAAAGTGGAAACACGGGAAATTGTTCATTCAATGTGGGCATTCAAGACCTCATCAATCCGACGGTTACTTGCCCATCCAACACCACCTTAGCAGCAAATGCACTTTGTTTGGGTGTTTTACCGGATTATACAAGTTCGGCTGTTGGTACGGACAATTGTACTCCTCCTGCTTCGTTGGTATATACGCAAACTCCCCCCCCATCCACCAACTTGCCAATTGGAACCCAGAATGTACTAATTACCGTGTTCGATGCTGCCGGCAACTCTTCCGTGTGTTCCTTCGACGTGTTAGTTTTCGACGCTACGGCACCAAGTCTTATTTGTCCACCGAATCAAACAACGTATGCGGATATGGCCTGCTCTTCAGTACTGGGAGACTATACCGGATTGATTACCGCAAGTGACAATTGCTCGAGCTTCGGAAATTTGACCATTGGCCAAACACCGGCATCCGGAATATCCATCAACACGGATACGCAAATCACCATTACGGTTGTAGACGAATCCTTAAACAGCGTTTCCTGCAATTTTAATGTACTTCTGATTGATACCATTCGCCCGGTAATTACTTGCCCCGGAGACCAATTTGTTTCGATCAATTCCAATTGTGAATACTTCGTTCCAAATTTAAGCGGCCTGGTCACAGGAAGTGATAATTGTTCAGCACTTGGGAATATGGTCATCACTCAAAATCCACCTGCAGGCAGCCTGCAAAATGGAATCACACCCGTGCTTATAACTTTGATTGACGAGCAGGGCAATTCAAATTCCTGTTGGACAAATTTAATTCCTGCTGACACGGTTGCTCCAAGCATTATTTGTCCAAATCCCGCTCCCGTGAATGTTGGAACGAGCTGTGATTTTATCCTTCCTTTTTATGGTTCGCAGGCGCTGGTCCTGGATAATTGTTCAAATTTCTCCATTTTGCAGTCTCCGGTACAAGGAAGTTTAGTCAACACCGGAACCAACTCGATTACCTTAACCGTCATTGATGCCGGTGGCAATAGCGATCAATGCACATTCGATCTCCTAGTTTTTGAAACCGAAATCCCCACCATCACCTGCCCGTCATCAATCTCTACATGCGACCCCCTTGTTACGTACAGTGCTCCTAATTATGGCGACAACTGTGCGGTAAGCCTGAACCAAACTGATGGCACAGGTTTAAGTTCCGGCATGACGTTTCCGGTGGGTATCACGCTCCTTGAATATACGGCGGTTGATTCTTCCGGCAACCAACAAACGTGCAGTTTCAATGTTGAGGTTTTGGACTTTCCGTCGCCCGCAAACATTGCTGAAGACACCCTCTTCTTGTGTAACCAATCGAGCACTTTGGTTAACGCCGATCCGATTACCAGTGGTAGCGGTTTGTGGACGCTGGAAGAAGGCACATGCAGTTTCAACAACCAATTCTCTAATCAAACGGGGATTAACAATATTGGTTTTGGCACCAGCGTATTGGCATGGACAGTGAGTTCTGCGTCGTGTGGAACCCTATCAGACACCTTGGTAATTGTTAATTCACCGTTGGACTTGCAGGCCAGCACGCAGGATACAATTATTACATGTGCGCAGCCACAAATTATTTTGGAAGCGAACACACCTCTGTATGGTATCGGAACCTGGACCACTGACGGTACGGCGTTGATAGCGGATGTGCATTCATCCAGTACCACTGCACACTTGGGTAGCTCTGGCTGGCAATATTTCGTTTGGACGATCACGAACGGATCTTGTCCAACCACTACCGATACGCTTCTGGTATTGGGCAATATTCCGCCAAGTATTTTTACGCTCGGCACCTCTGTTTGTTTGGAAGAAGAACCTATTTCACTATCGGCAAGTCCAGCTGTGAACGGTGTTAGCACCTCTTGGTCGGTATCTGGTGAAGCGATCATTGATGACCCCAACGCGGCGAATACAAGTGTATCCGGCTTGAGCCTTGGAATCAATATCATTACCTATTCTTCTGCATATCCCGGCTGTCCGACAGTTGACGATACCATTGCCATCATTGGCACTTTGTGTGCGGATTTCGAACCTATTTTCCCCACGGTAATCACGCCGAATTACGACGGTCATAACGATTTGTTCATCATCAACTTTTTGGAGAAACTTTACCCTGAATGCCGGGTAGTCATCTTCAACCGATGGGGATCTGTTGTCTTCGAGTCTGTTGGCTACGCCGATCCTTGGGACGGCACTTTTAAGGGGGAGCCACTACCTATGGGCACTTATTTTTACACGATTGAACTCAACGATGATGAAGGCACAACTTACCGTGGTGACATCAGTATCATCCATTAATGAGCGCACACATGAAAGCAACTAGCATATTTTTTACCGGACTTTTATTATTGTCCTTCCAAAGCGTTGGTCAGCAAGAATCCCAATTCATCAATGCGGTCAACAATCCATACATGTTGAACCCGAGTGCCGCCGGCATGTCAGACGTGATACAATTTGAAGCCAGCTCTCGTACACAATGGATGGGCTATAACGGCCCACAAACATTTCTGCTCTCTGGCAACAGTCGAATTCGCATGAAAAAAGGTGGCGATGCTGTTCTTTCAGAATACAACATTGAAGACAAGGCCTTGTTTTCGGATCCGAATGCGACAACGGGAGCATTAAAACACGTTGTGGGCGGTCGTGTATTAAACGATGCCATTGGTCCATTTTCGAAAACTTCACTTTTTGGGAGCTACGCGATTCACCTTCCCTTCACCAAAAAAATGAACTTTGGCGCAGGCCTAGGATTGGGGTGGAGTAATTTCCGAATCGTACAAGACCGCGTTGTTTTGTACCAAGCGGATGACGCAGCGTATTCACAATTTTTGGGCAACACGAGCGGACAGAACATTTTCGACGCCAATGCAGGAATTGTTTTTTACAATGCGCATTTCGTAGTAGGCATTTCAACAACTCAACTCTTCAAGAACAAGGCGAAATTTGACAATGTCGCAACAGAAAGCTTCTACAACCGACACTACTTTTTTACGGCAAAGTACCGCTTCGATTTTGACAATAAATTGGGAATCGAACCATCGGCTGTTTTGAAACTGGCAGAGAAGAGTCCCGCTTCTTTGGATATTGGCCTTCGGTTCTCCTACAACCGCAGCGCATGGTTAGGTCTACAGTACAGAACGAGTAATGCCATCACTTTTCAAGTGGGTGCTAACGTGATCAAGAACCTCTATGTGGCTTATGGCTATGAACTTGGCACAGGAAAAATTCGCATTGCGAGCAATGGAACACATGAAGTACAATTGGGGATCTACCTTGGGCGCAATCGAAACATCGACAGAGAAATTGAAGGAAAAAAGGAGAAACATCCTGGACATTGATCGCGTCAGCTAAAGATTCTTTCTAATTTTACGACCTATGTTGAGCATGCGCTATCTATACCTGTGCCTAAAGATTACTCTTCAGTATTCGTTGCGCGTATTTTACCCCAGAAACCGCACATTCAATCGGCATAGACAACTCCTCGGACGTACGATATATGTCAGTAACCATGCGAACTCCTTTATGGATCCATTGGCCATTGCCGGGCTCCGTTTTCCGATCGTTTTCTTCATGACCCGTTCCGACATTTTCACACCTGTGATGAAACCCATTTTATGGGGCTGTCAAATGTTGCCGATCTATCGCGAGCATGACGGAGAAGATACCCGATCAAAAAATGAAGCTGTATTTAAAACGTGTGCCCGTATTCTGAAGAACGGAAGAAACTTGCTTGTATTCGGAGAAGGTTTTACAGATGACACCTTCATTCGCCGTTTGAAACCGGTGAAAAAAGGCGCTATAAAAATTGGTTTTTCTACACTCGAAGCACTGGATTGGAAGAAGAAGATTTACATGGCTGCGATTGGATGCAATTATTCCATGCCCAGCCAAATGCGCTCCGATCTATTGATGTCGATGTCGGATAAAATTTGCCTCAACGACTACAAGGAAGCCTATCTGGAAAACCCAAACAAGGTTATTACAACCGTCACACGTTTGATCGAAAAGATGATGCGCGAGCAGATCACCCATGTTGAAGAAAAAGATTGGGCGCCCTTTCATGAGCACATTATGATGCTGACGCGCAGGGGCATTAATGCCGACAACTTTGA
>Ga0155421_11094_pt2 | contig 14765 bp, 15 predicted proteins | sample RifCSPhighO2_02_FD_106389 | JGI IMG/M metagenome (GOLD analysis project Ga0155421, IMG submission 106389) | Bacteroidetes bacterium RIFCSPHIGHO2_02_FULL_44_7 | reverse complement strand
CAAACTGCAGTCGGAAAGTTGGCAACCGTAGTTGTTCACGGCAATGATTACGATACACCAGACGGCACCTGCATTCGCGACTACGTGCATGTTTCTGATGTTGCAGAGGCCCATGTAAAAGGTCTAAAATGGTTGGTGAATCAGCCGGAAGGCACCAATGAAGTACTCAATATCGGTCGTGGTGAAGGGGCCAGCGTCTTGGAAATAATTCATATTTTCGAAGAGATTTCGGGTCAGAACTTGAATTGGAGTTTTGGACCACGCCGTTCCGGAGATATTGCGGAGATTTTTGCGGATGTTGCAAAGGCAAAACAGGTCTTGGGTTGGCAAGCAAAACGAACCGTGAAGGACGCGGTCATTGATGCCTGGAATTGGGAGCAAAGATTGAATCATGAATAAATTCATCGCCTTTTGTTGTGCCTGCTTAACGCTGTGTACAGCGAGTGCTCAATACGGTGGTCGGGAAGAAGGTAAGTCGCGTTTTCGGCCGGGTGCTTTCTGGATGTACACAGGAATTCGACCTGCGAAACTCGAGACACCTGCGAAATACGATCGACTCATCGTTGATTTGACGTACAACGATTGGATAGGAGACAGAGATTTGTTTAAAAATCATTGGGCGTCTATGGGCGTCAATACCAATTTCATTTTTGATATTCCACTGACCAAAAAAGTCAACAAAGTGTCCTTTGGAATTGGCATTTCGCATGAATATACGAGCATTCGCCACAATGCCAAATTGGTGATTGACAATGTCGCCAAAACCACCACTTACATGCCTAAAGATTCTTCCGATCTGTTCAGGCGAAGTTCGCTTTCCGGACATAGTTTTTCTGTACCTATTGAATTTCGTTTTCGCACAAAGCATTGGAAACACTTCAAGTTTCACATCGGCGGGAAAGTTGGCTATCAGGTAAGTTCACTGTCCAAATATGTTTCGAAAATCGATGGACACAAAGTGGTCAATAAACAACACGGATTTCCGGATGACAGTAAGTTGATCTACTCAGCACACATTCGAATCGGGGTGCGCAATTGGGCGCTCTTCGCAAGTTACAGCTTTAATCCGCTTTTCACCTCTGCACAAAGTACCCGCCTGAACCGCGTTCAAATGGGGCTGAGCCTTTCTCTTTTTTAGCATGTACATTGATACGCATACGCACTTGTTCGGGGAAGCATTCGATGAAGATCGCGACGAAGTCGTGCAAAGAGCCTTGAATGCGGATGTCGGCATGTGTCTTTTGCCCAATATTGATGTGGGAACCATTAACGCTCTGCATCAATTGGCCGACAAATATCCTGAAAAATGCCTGCCAATGATGGGCTTGCACCCGGGCTCCGTGGGGGAAGACTGGGAAGAACAACTCGAAGAGATTCACAAGAATTTATTGGCAAGAAACTATATTGCCGTAGGTGAAATTGGCATGGATTTATACTGGGACACGAAATTCCTTGTTGAACAACGTGCAGCCTTCCGCCAACAAGTGGAATGGGCGAAGGAACTGGAATTACCCATAGTGATCCACGCGCGTGAGGCCTTTCAAGAAATTTTTGCCGAGCTTGACCAATTGAATGACGGGGGCCTCACTGGTGTGTTCCACTGTTTTACCGGTACAGCAGAAGATGCCGAACGCATTCTCGACTATGGCGGATTTAAATTGGGACTTGGTGGTGTGGTGACGTATAAAAATTCCGGTCTTGTAACTTCCTTGAAGGATGTACCCATCTCAGCCATCGTTTTGGAAACGGATTCCCCGTACCTCTCTCCGGTACCTTTCCGGGGAAAGCGGAACGAAAGTGCCTATCTCGTGCATATTGCAGAAAAAGTTGCGGATATCTATGGATTGAGCATGCGAGAAATAGAGCGGATAACAACAATAAATGCACTGGAATTGTTCAAATTGAGCACTTCAATCAACAGATAATACCAGCGAGTCAACCGTTGTCAAAGTGGCATCGAAAACCAAAAATTGATACGTAATATTGATGGAAGCAAGACCTAAAGTACTCATCATCTATACCGGTGGTACGATCGGAATGATCAAGGACGCGGAGACTGCACAATTGTCGAATGTGAATTTCAACCACATCTATGACCACGTGCCCGAGTTGAAGCGCTTGAACGTCGAACTGGAAACAACCAGTTTTGAACATCCGGTTGACTCCTCGGAAATGAATACTGAGCACTGGCAACGAATTGCTGAAACGATCTTTGACAATTACGCACTATACGATGGATTTGTCGTATTGCATGGTTCGGACACCATGGCATATACGGCATCGGCACTGAGCTTTATGTTTCAGGGATTGACGAAACCAATCATTTTAACAGGATCTCAATTGCCAATAGGAATTATTCGCACGGATGGTAAAGAAAATCTCATCACTGCAATAGAAATTGCAGCGGCAAGGGATCAAAACGAACAAGCCATTGTGCAGGAAGTTGCCGTTTATTTTGAATATAAGTTATTTCGCGGCAACAGAAGCACGAAAGATTCCGCAGAACACTTCGAAGCATTTCGATCACCCAATTTTCCCGAACTGGCAGTTGCCGGAGTAGAGATTAAATACAATTGGGAGCGCTTGTTCCGAGATACGAATCGGAAATTTCAACTCAACACACGATTGAATCCACGGATCGCATTGATCAAGTTGTTCCCCGGCTTGCACTTCGAAAGTTACGCTGCACTGATTGACCGTCGCCACGTTGATGGGGTTGTTTTGGAGACCTTTGGGGCAGGAAATGCTTCTTCTTCCGGAGAAATTCGAACGATATTGGATCGCTTCATTCAATCCGGCGGCCTTGTTTTAAACATTACACAATGTAGCTCTGGAGCAGTGCAGCAAGGACTGTACAAATCAAGTTCTCAGTTCAATGAAATTGGCGTTGTAAGTGGCGTCGACATGACCACGGAAGCGGCAGTCACGAAAATGATGGCTGTACTCGCTACCGCGGATTCAAAAGATTTCAAACAATTGCTGGGCAGCAATCTCCGCGGCGAATTAACCGAAGCACGGGCAAATTACGCGCTTGGTCTGGAAAGACCAAATAGCTGAAGAAGAGCAACCGAAGGTTGTGAAGAAGAAAAAGCGCAGCTTTTGAAGACTGAAGCTTGGTCTGAAAAGACCAAAAGGGCTTCAGGAAAGAGAGGGATTACTTCGTGAACCCAAAAGGGGGTGGCTAAAGAAAAGCACACTCCTTCGTAGTGGCATTTTTCCTGCTCTGTCTGTTTACAAGCTAGCTTGTACAGCCAGAACAAGAAAAAAGCGCCTCATCAAGATGAAACGCTTTTCTGCGGAGAGAGAGGGATTCGAACCCTCGATACACTTTTGGCGTATACACACTTTCCAGGCGTGCTCCTTCAACCACTCGGACACCTCTCCAGGTGTTTCTTAACTTGAGCAGGCTTTCGCTTCAAAAGAATGTGTAAAAAAAACAAACCGCTCAACCAAGGTGGCGCAAAACTACAAAATCCAATGCAATTGATGCGCGTAGAGATTCAACTTCTCAAAAAAAATAAGCGCAACGTTATGCAAAGGTTAATTTTCACAAGGAAATCTGCCCGAGTTCTGCTTATCCGTCAACCCATCGTAATAGTGAAATAAATTTTATTATTTTTGGCTTTTAATTAAACTTAGAACACGATTAAAATTAATCTTTGAGAACATGAAAAAAACACTTAGTTCTTTAGCAATTGTTGCAGCAATAGCCTTCGGGTTTTTCAACAATTCGTATGCGCAAGATTCAATTACTGAACCTGCCGCTAATCAAGAAGAAGTTTCTAACGCGGCAAATGAAGGTGAGACAAACGCCGAGACACCTGCAGCAACGGAAAAAGCAGATTTGGATTTCATCCAAACGTTGAAGCAAAAGTTCATTGAAGGGGATCCACTTTGGATGACTTTGCCTTTGATCTGTTTGATTTTAGGACTTGCCATGTCAATTGAGCGTATCGTTTACCTCAACTTGTCAACAATTAACACAAAGAAATTCCTCGATGAAGTGGAAACAGCTTTGAAAAACGGCGGTGTAGATGCAGCGAAAGATCTTTGCCGTAACACACGTGGGCCAATTGCTTCCATCTTCTATCAAGGATTGGATCGCTCCGATGAAGGAATCGAAATGGTGGAAAAATCAGTCGTTTCTTACGGTGGCGTTCAGATGGGATTGCTAGAGAAAGGACTTTCTTGGTTGTCTCTTTTCATCGCTTTGGCTCCAATGCTAGGGTTCCTTGGAACGGTAATCGGTATGATTCAGGCCTTCGATAAGATTGTAGAAGACGGACAAGTATCTCCAACTACGGTTGCCGACGGTATCAAGGTTGCCCTCTTAACAACCGTATTTGGTTTGATCGCAGCGATCGCTTTGCAGATTTTCTACAACTATATCGTAGCAAAAATCGATGGACTTGTAAATTAAATGGAAGATGCTTCGATCAACTTGGTTGATATGATGTTGAAACACAAGGTGACAAAGGCTTAATTAGCGACTTGTCGAATAAATAATTAACCTTTAAACTCAAAAATATGGACGCAAAAAAGCTAAATATGATCATGGCCGTCACAAAGTACCTTTTGGGTGCGATCGGAGTGATTGCTTGTTTGCTGATCATCAATGGGCCGAACATGGAGGACACGGAAGAAGTACGTGATACCTTCCGTGATGGAGGAAGCATGGCACTTGCAATTAACTATACGCTGTTCATTATCATTGCGACAGCAGCAATTGTTATCCTCTTCTTTTTAATCGGTTTGATCACCAATACAAAGAAAACTGTAATTGCCATTGCGGGAATCGTTGGGGCTTTGGTGCTCTTCCTGATTTTCTGGGCGATGGGCACATCAGATACGCGTGCTACAATCGATTTGAAAGATACAATCGTTGCAGACGAAGGAACTATTTCCTTTGTAACAGCGGGTATTTATACCGTAATGGTTGGCTTGGTGATTGCTACACTGGCGGCCTTGCTTAGCCCATTCATGGGAAGATATAGAAAATAAATTATGGCGAAAAGAGACATTCCTGAAATCAATGCCGGATCGATGGCGGATATCGCCTTCCTTCTTTTGATCTTCTTTCTTGTAACAACTACAATGGACAAAGATCAGGCATACCTGCGTGATATTCCGAAAAAGATCGAAGTCGTGATTACTGAACCTGTAAAAGTTGAGGAGCGAAATATCTGTGCGATTAGAGCGAATGATCAGAACCAATTGATGGTGCGTAAGGAGGTCATGTCAAATCCTGATGATATCTCAGAAAGAATCGTTGAGTGGTTCACGACCAACGAAAAGGTGAACGATGTGACAAACAACTTTCCCCTGTATTCGCGCATCTCCATGGATCAAATCAACGCAGGTTTGAGTGCAGCAGATGCTGACTTAGCTGCGACTGAGAATACGCCGAATGTGAGCAATGACATGATCATGTACAAGGAAAAGGTGGTGCAAGAATGGGCGGCGAAAAAGCAGGCGTTGGCTTTGTATGGGAAGAAGAACTTGCCTGAGATTCATTTCCAAGCGCATATTCGTATCGAGGTGCAGAAAGGAACGGATTATGAACTTTTCGCAAAGATTCAGTCGGAAGTGGAAGAGGCGCTCTTCACCGTGCGTGATAACGCTGCAAAACAAATTTTCAATGAATCCTATGGTGTGATCAAGCGTCGCTATTCGCTGGATGAGAAAGGAGAGGACAAGGCCAAGCTGGACTTGCTCAAGTTTCTTTATCCGGACAGAATAATTGAAGTTACACCGAAACGTTAATTGAACGCGTATGTCAAAGTTTAAAAAAGAGGGCGAAAGAAAAGCGCCAGGTGTAAATACATCTTCCCTACCGGATATTGTATTTATGCTCCTGTTCTTCTTCATGGTGGCAACCACGAGTAAAGAATCAGATCCAACTGTGAAGGTGACTTCGCCGGAAGGGGTAAAAACTTCCGACATGACACCGTATAAGCAGCGTTCTGAGATTGACTTTATGTACGTGGGGAAACCAATCAATCCTGCAAGAGCACGAAAATATGAAGAAATGGGTATGGAATACCTGCTTTTCATGGACAATGTAGCGCAATCAACACCGGATGATTTGTACAGCATCAATGCAATTCGCCGTTGGAAGTTGGACAAATTCGAATCCAAGCCGGACAATATGCGCAAGCCGATTACGGACGTAATTACATGTATCAAAGCAGACAAAGGTGCGCCTTCAGGCATTATCTTCGACATCCGAAAGGAGTTGCAGGAAATTGATGCGCTAAAAGTGGCCTATGCAGTTCGAGATAACTCGAATATTTAATCGAATCTAAGTTTAATTGACCCCGGCTGCGTTCGCGAAGTCGGGGTTTTTTTATCACCCATCGTATGATCAATTTTGAAGTAGTCAACCCCACACGTATTGTTTTTGGGAAGGATCAGCTGAATCGGCTTCCTGAGTTATTGCGCGAGCACGGAGCAAAACGCATTCTCCTCGCATACGGCGGGGAAAGTATCCGCCGCATTGGTTTGTATGATCAGTTACAAGCTAAGCTAAAGGATTTCACACTCATTGAGTTTGCCGGAATTGAGGCGAATCCTGAGTTTTCTACGCTCATGCGAGCGGTCGAACTCGCCCGAAGGGAAAAAATTGATTTTATTCTCGCTGTCGGCGGCGGGTCCGTTATTGACGGAGTGAAGTTCATTAGCGGAGCAATTCCCTACGCGGGAGATCCTTGGGAAGTTCTCGACAAAAAAGATGATTGTGCCTTTGCCAGCGCAGTGCCTTTTGGGACAGTCCTCACCTTACCGGCGACAGGTTCAGAGGCCAACTCTGGAGCGGTGGTAAGCCGACGGGAGTTGGAACAAAAACGGGTGATGGGTGGTCCGCTTTTCTTTCCAAAGTTTTCTTTCTGTGATCCAAGCTGGGTCGCATTTTTGCCGGAACGACAAATCGCGAACGGTATCATTGATGCCTACATGCACACCATGGAGCAGTACCTGACCTATCCAAGTGACAACCTGCTTCAGGAAAGAGAGGCAGAGGGAATTTTGCAAACGCTCATCGAAATTTCAGATGTTGTAAAGCATCCGGACGATTACCGTTTAGCTGCGAACCTCATGCACTGTGCTACACACGCACTCAATGGAAATTTGCGTTGCGGTGTCCCAACCGATTGGTGTACCCACATGATCGGGCATGAGTTGACCGCATTTTTTGGAATTGATCATGCCAGAACCTTGGCGGTTATTGCACCACGTTTGTACGAAAATCGCTTTGAAGAGAAGAAACTCAAATTAGAGCAATATGGACGACGTGTTTTGGGCTTGGAGGGATCGATGGAAGAGGTGGCAAGGGGTGCAATTGAGCGTACAGAGTCCTTTTTTCAGTCCTTGGGCGTTCAGACCCGCCTTTCCGAGTATACTTCAGATTATGAAGGCAGTGCTGAGCGTATTGCGGAAATCTTTATCGACCGCGGCTGGAACAATATGGGTGAGCGACAAAGTATTCATCCTGCCGACATTCGCACTATTGTAGAAGCGGCATATTAACATGGCCTTGCATCCCGCGTTTCAACTTGATGAAGAAAGTTCCGAAGCACTTTTGGAGTTGCTCGAACAGACGGTTTTGGGAACCAATGGCGCACGCTACCGGCACTTAGATACGGTGGAAAAGATCAAAGAATGTGACAACTTGCTGCATTTAAGTCTGGAGCGCGGAGGTAAATTGCAAGGAAATATCTCATTTTGTAGGCGGCAAGCGAACTGGTACATCCGCTATTTTGCCTTTGCCGAGAGTTCCCAGGCAAGCGGAACCGAAAAAGCAAGTAGGAGACGAGACGGTCTGCTCAAACGCGAACTCAGGGAGTTTTTCTCTGCAGTTTTCGCGGGCGAATATGGCGAAAAAGTAGCTGCGTTTTATGCCTATATTGATCCGAAGAATGTACGCAGTATCTGGATGAGCGAGAATTTTGGATTCCAGACGATCGGTCACATAGCTACTCAAACATTCAGCCGTGTGCGTCCCAAGGCTTCAACACAAGTGCAGCTCTTAAGTGATTGGAAGGAAATAGCTGAGGTTCATGCAGCGCATTTTGGCCGGCAGAATTTCTATACGGCCGTTCAAGCACAGAAAGGTCCGTGGTATGTGCTAAGAACTCTTTCCGGAGAAATTGTAGCCGGCGCACGATTCTACCAAGCGCGCTGGCAGTTTCAACGGCTGCCGGGAAAGTGGGGCGGAGTGCTCACGCGCTGGATGCCGTGGATCCCGGGAATGCGCAAAATTATTCGTCCGAACGATCATCAATTCTTGGTGCCTGAAGGGGTTTTTGCGCGCAACCATGATCCCCGGTTGCTGGAACAACTCTTCGAAGGGATGTTGGCCGCCGAAAAAATGAACCTGCTGCTCTGGTGGGTGGATGAGAAGGACGAACTCTACAAGGCAGCACGCTCAAAAGTGAAGTGGGGACTCCTGCACCGATCCATTGGTGTGCACCGCGCAGATGTAGTTTGCCTCCGTCCGGATGGTACTTATGCACAACTTCGCGAGCAGTGCACCTATACAATCGGCCTGGACTTCATCTAGAAGTGAATCAATTTGTAACTTTGCGACCATGAAATACCTGATAGTCGGTCTCGGGAATCCCGGTGAAAAATATGCCAATACACGGCACAATATTGGGTTTCGCGTCCTGGAAGCCTTGGCGAAGGAGTTGAATGGCAGCTTTGCTCCCGGTAAGCTGGCGGATACCTGCGAAGTGAAATTTAAAGGGCGAACCCTGCTGCTCATCAAGCCTACTACTTTTATGAATCTTTCCGGAAAAGCTGTCAATTATTGGTTGCAACATGAAAAAATCCAAAAGGAAAACCTCTTGGTGATTGCCGACGATATTGCACTGCCTTTCGGGAAGCTGAGAATGAAAGGCAAGGGATCGGACGGAGGACACAATGGTCTAAAAGACATCCAAGCCGTTCTGAACTCAGTCGAATATACACGTCTGCGCTTCGGAGTGGGCAATGAATTTCACCCGGGACGTCAATCGGATTATGTACTCGGTGAATGGTCCTCCGAAGAAGCCCGTGAACTGACCGATCGAATTGACGTTGCAAAGGAATTCATCAAGAGTTTCAGCACCATCGGCCTGCAATTGACAATGACCAATTGGAACAATAAATAAATTCTTGATGAATCCTGTTAGCAACACGAAAGTTCGCTTTCGAATCAGTGAAAATTGGCTATTTTTGACGCTTCAATTGTGAAGCAGATGAAACGCAAAAAAATAGCTGAAATTCTCGTGAATCCAACTGTGGGTTCTGAAGTCCTCGTGAAAGGTTGGGTACGTGCTTTTCGCAGCAACCGCTTTATCCAACTCAATGACGGTTCAACCATCAAAAACATTCAAATTGTCGTGGACTTCGAAAATTTCGACGAAGCACTTTTGAAGCGGGTAACAACAGGAGCTGCGCTTGCGGTGAAGGGGGGTTTAGTGGCTTCTCAGGGTGCCGGTCAAGCAGTGGAAATTCAATTGACGGAGCTGGATATTTTGGGCGATGCCAATCCCGATGAATTGCAGCGTACCGTGATGCAGCCCAAGCGCCACAGTTTGGAGTTCTTGCGTGAGCAGGCACATTTGCGCTTCCGTACGAATACCTTCGGTGCTGTCTTTCGTGTACGTCATGCCGTGGCCTATGCGATTCACAAGTTTTTCAACGACGAAGGATTTTTCTATTTGCATACGCCCATCATTACAGGATCGGATGCCGAGGGTGCCGGCGAGATGTTTCGTGTGACCACGTTGGATCCCGTCCATCCTCCCATGACGGATGGAGCGATTGATTACAGTGAAGATTTTTTCGGAAAGGCCGTTAATTTGACGGTCTCGGGACAGTTAGAAGCTGAGCTAGGTGCTTTGGCCCTGGGTCAGGTATATACTTTCGGACCGACATTCCGTGCTGAGAATTCAAATACTTCGCGCCACCTTGCAGAATTTTGGATGATTGAACCCGAAGTGGCCTTCAATGATTTAAAAGACAACATGGACTTAACGGAGCGCTTTCTCAAGTACATCGTTTCCTATGTCCTCGAACACTGCGCCGATGATTTGGCTTTTCTCAGTGAACGTGAAGAACAAGAACAAAAGCAAAAACCGCAGAACGAACGCAGTGAAATGAGCTTGCTCGAACGCTTGCAGTTTGTGGTGGAAAATGAATTCAAGCGCCTCAGTTATACCGAAGCAATTGAAGTTCTGCAGAATAGCAAGCCATACAAGAAGAAACAATTTCAATACGATGTGACGTGGGGCATCGACTTGCAAAGTGAACACGAACGTTACCTCGTCGAGCGCGAATTTAAGTGTCCGGTGATCCTTTCCGATTATCCCGCCGGGATCAAGGCATTTTACATGCGTGAGAACGACGATCAGAAAACGGTCGCTGCTATGGACGTACTTTTTCCCGGCATTGGAGAGATCGTAGGTGGATCACAACGCGAGGAACGGCTGGATGTGTTGAAGCGCAAGTGCGCAGATTTTAACATTCCCGAAGAAGAAATTTGGTGGTACCTCGAAACCCGAAAATTTGGCACGGTTCCGCATGCTGGCTTCGGTTTAGGCTTTGAACGCATGATTATGTTTGTGACAGGAATGACCAATATCAGAGACGTTATCCCTTTCCCGAGAACTCCACAGAATGCAGAATTTTAATTTTCTGGTACAGTTTTCGAGAAAAAAGGGCTACATTGAATAAAACATCGAATGCATGGCGCTGAAACAGAATTTATCGATTAAACTGGACCAACGCTTGTCGCCTCAGCAAATTCAATTAATGAAGTTGCTGGAGGTTCCGACGATGGAATTGGACATGCGGATCAAACAGGAACTGGAGGAAAATCCGGCGCTCGAAGAAGGAGCCGACCTGGAGGAGAATGATGACGACATCAACGAGCAAGATCAGGACGACGAGGTGAGGGAGCCCGATGATACCAAGATTGACTTTGACATTTCTGATTACCTCAATGACGATGCAGATTACAAGACTCAGGCCAACAATAACAGCAAGGACGACGAAGAGCGCGTCATTCCGTATTCGGGGGATTTATCCTTTCAGGAACGGATGTACGAGCAATTGCAGATGCTGAACTTAAACGAGCAGGAAACTCAAATTGCGCTGACCATCATTGGCAATCTGGACGATTCGGGCTATCTCAACCGCGAAGTTGAGGCCATTGTTGACGACTTGGCATTTTCTTCCAACCTGATTACAACGGATGAGGAAGTGGAGGGTATTCTTGTACAAATTCAAGAATTGGATCCTGCCGGCATCGGTGCACGTGATCTCCGTGAATGCCTGTTGCTGCAAATCCGGCGCAAACAAGATGGAAACATCACGCGCTATACGGCCATGAAAATTCTGGAAGATTACTTCGAAGAATTTACCAAGAAGCACTACACCCGCATTCTGAAGAAATTGGAGATTTCGGATGAAGACCTGAAAGATGCCATCGATGAAATCGTACGCCTCAATCCCAAGCCGGGAGGAGCGAGCAAGGAGTCAGCCGGCAATTACCAGCAAATCTCACCGGATTTTTCTATTGTTGAAACCGAAGGCCGTCTTAGCGTGCTACTCAATGGGCGAAATGCCCCGGAGCTGCGCGTGAGTGCGGCGTACAGAAATATGTTGAATGCTTATGCTGAGGGGGCCAAAACTTCCCGATCCGATAAGGATGCACTGCTTTTTGTAAAGACAAAATTGGACAGCGCCAAGTGGTTCATTGATGCCATTAAACAGCGACAACAAACCTTGCTGTTGACGATGAAAGCAATTATGGACTATCAAAAACCGTATTTCTCTTCCGGCGATGAAACGCAACTCCGGCCCATGATTTTGAAAGACATCGCGGAAGTTGTGAATTTGGACATTTCAACGATTTCACGTGTTGCTAACAGCAAGTATGTTCAAACAGGGCACGGAATTTTCCCCTTGAAGTTTTTCTTTTCAGAATCCTTGTCGACAGACAGTGGGGAAGAAGTTTCTACCCGGCAAGTCAAGAAAATTCTTTCCGATGCCATTGAAGGTGAAGAGAAACGGAAACCATTAACGGATGAAAAGCTGACCCTCATGCTGACTGAGCAAGGGTTCAATATTGCACGCAGAACGGTGGCAAAATACCGCGAACAACTCAATATTCCCGTAGCGCGCTTGCGCAAGGAACTCTAATGGAAGTTTTGGCCAAAGTCATATCTTGGGTTTTCCTCCCGCTTTTTCTTCCCATGTATGCCTTGCTGCTCGTCCTGTATGTACCTTCGGACCAAGGGGATTATTTCAACATGGATTGCTTGTATACGCTTGATCCGCTGCGTAAATGGGGTTTGATTTATCTGTTCGGTGTCTTTTGTACGCTTGCACCGGGCGCCTCCTACGTAGCGCTGTTCCGCACCAAAATCATTTCAACCATTGAAATAGACGACCGTAGGGAAAGAAGTGTTCCTATCCTGATCATGTTTGCCTATTGCCTGGCGCTCTACCTCGTTTTAATGTACAAATTGGGTCCGGGACAGATTTCTAAATTTGCCTTGGCTCTTCCACTTTCAGGAGCGGTGGTGACGGGGGTATTCGTACTGCTCAATCGCTGGAAAAAAGTAAGCATTCATGCGGGTGCAGCTGGAATAGGTACGGGCTTTATCCTGGCTTATATATTGCACCACACAGAATATCAACTATGGATGCTGACAGCCATGGTTATCGTATCCGGTGCGGTGATGTCCGCGCGCTTGTACCTGGGCAAGCACACCATGATCGAAATTCTAGTGGGCTGGTTCACGGGAACTTTGCTTACTTTTGCCATCAATTATTTTTACTGAATGATTTAGGCAGGGTTCTTGAAGGGCCATGCCCCGACTAAAAAATGACCTATGAAGAAAAGAACGGGTTTCGCTTTCGTCTGTATAGTAGCGCTGCTATCAGCCTGCGGTTTGATCAACGAAAAGAACAAGGGAAAAGGCGTTAATTTGTTTACTGTCCAACAAGACAAGGATTTGGGCGCACAAGTAGCGGCGGAAATTGACGGGAATCCCAGAGAATATCCTATACTGGACTCGGCGCAATACAAGGAGGTCTATACTTATTTGTACCGTGTGCGTGACAAGATTCTAAACAGCGGCCGCGTCGATTTTAAAGATGATTTTAAATGGCGCTTGCGCGTGATTCATGACGATAGCACCTTGAACGCCTTCTGTACGCCGGGCGGCTATATCTATATTTATACCGGGATTCTCAAATTCCTCGATTCTGAGGATCAGTTGGCGGGCGTATTGGGCCATGAAATTGCGCACGCTGATATGCGCCACTCGACGCGTCAAATGACCACCATGTTTGGAGTTCAATTGATGCTCGATGTACTGGCCGGTGATCGCGCAGCATTGAAGCAAGTAACGGGCGCTCTCGTGGGATTGAAGTTTTCGAGAAATCACGAAACTCAGGCAGATGAGAAATCGGTGTATTATCTCTGCCCAACCGATTACAAAGCGGATGGCGGTGCAGGATTTTTTGAGAAGATCCAAGCGATGGGTGGATCACGCGTTCCTGCTTTTCTCAGTACGCATCCGGATCCGGGGGATCGTGTAGAGCATTTCCACAATACCGCAATTACTTCCGGGTGTCAGGGAACAAAAGACTACAAGGTGAATTACCAACGCATGATTTCCAAGCTGCCTAAATAGCAGATTTTCAGGCTATCTACATTATTTAATTATATTTAGGAGACGTGCACTACTTATGAAAGCGAAAAGAACATCATTGAATGATATTGCGAAGGCTCTGAATGTCTCAAAAGCGACTGTTTCCTTTGTTCTAAACGACAAGGGCGATCAATTCAATATCAGCAAAGAAAAGCAACGCCTGATCAAAGAGAAGGCGGAAGAACTGTCGTACGTTCCCAACTTTTTTGCGAAGAGCTTGCGCCAGGGAGAAACAAAAACGATCGGTCTGGTGCTGCCGGATATTTCGAATCCCTTTTATGCGGAAATTTGCAAGACCATTCAGGAAAAACTCTACGATTCCGGCTACAATACCTTTATTGTCAATACCAACGACGATGTTGAATTGGAGAAAGTGCTCATGCGCGAATTGATTCAACGCAGTATTGACGGAATGATCATCGCCCCGAGTAACAATATCCGGGAGCTCATTCCCATTCTTGTTACAACGCACATCCCCGTGGTCTTCACAGATCGTCCCGGTGATGAAAATGCGGATTTTGTAGGGGTGGACAATGTCACAGAAGCGGAGAAATTGATCCGATCCTTCTCCAGTAAACCAAAACGTCTGGTAGCATTGGTGCCAACGCCTTCCGATGTTTCGACTATTCAAGACCGGATTGAAGGAACGAAAATGGCCTGTGAGAAAGAAGGAATTTCGTTCGATTATTTGGATGTGAGCTGCGATCAGGCTGAAATCAACCGTCAAATAGCGCTGGAGATTGAACGCGGCACGGATTCCTTTGTGGCCTTGAACAACAAGTGTACCCTGCCTACTTTGAGTGCATTGAATAAATTGAAGGTTTCCATACCCAAAGATGTGCGGCTGATTTCCTTCGACGACAGTGATTCATTTGAGTACATGAATCCTCCGATTTCGGCCTTGCGCCAACCGGTTGGAGAAATTGGTGCTCAGTCAGTTGTCCGCATGTACGAACGCTTGAAGGAATCAAAGGAACCCGGTAAACATTTTATTCTGCCTTGCGAGTTCATCGCACGTGGATCACATTGAGATTGAATTTTTCCAAAAAATCAAGCGCG
>Ga0155421_11292_pt1 | contig 20186 bp, 24 predicted proteins | sample RifCSPhighO2_02_FD_106389 | JGI IMG/M metagenome (GOLD analysis project Ga0155421, IMG submission 106389) | Bacteroidetes bacterium RIFCSPHIGHO2_02_FULL_44_7 | reverse complement strand
AATCCTGACGAGGTCACTAAAGGGAAACAGAAATGTTTCCCTTTTTGCTTCAATAAATTGAACCCCATATTTTTTCTAAAATTCTATCTTTGAAAGGAAGTGTAGCGATATGAAAATTCCAGTAAGGCAAATTTCAGATACGAAAGAAAATCCAACAGACGGATTCAATATAAGAACAATTGAATCTATGTTGAATGGGCACCCAATGATACATGATTTACACAGGCATACCTATTTCTTTATACTGGCTGTCAAAAAAGGACATGGGGAACATGAAATCGACTTTATAAATTATCTTGTTGGAGATTATTCGATTTTTATTCTTCGACCCGGACAAGTTCATAAGCTCCGATTGGATAAAGAGAGTCAAGGATTCTTAATGGAATTCAATTCAGAGTTTTATATTCCAAATGATAGCGGGAGTAAACAACGTTTGAGAAGAGTTACATCTAAAAGTTTTTGTGCTTTGACATACAATAGCTTTGAACGTCTATATAATACAATGACAACTATTTATACTGAGTATGCCAATAAGGAAATGGGGTATACGGATTTGATTAGAGCCAATCTTGAGATCTTTTTTATTGAGTTTTTAAGGCAAAGTCTTTCTCCTAATCAAAACTCAATAGCAGAACTTTCCTACGAGCATGAACGTTTTGAAGAATTTCAAGAATTTTTAGAACACTATATAACAGAGCACAAAACAGTAATTCAATATGCTGAACTACTAGGCATTTCTGTATATCAATTGAATCGAATCACGAAAGAAGTGATGGGGAAAACCGTTTCTGAATTGATTAATGACCAATTGATATTAGAATCAAAAAGACTTTTACTTGCGACATTGAACCAAGTAAAGGAAATTGCCTATTCTCTCGGTTTCGAAGATACTTCCTACTTTATACGTTTTTTCAAAAAACATACTGGTCTTTCTCCTGAGACGTTCCGACAAAACTTCAAATAAGTCCTATCCTTCTTGAAGCTTGTCCTATTATAAATAGGTGACCTTCAAATACTTTTGTGGTGTTAAATTTTTGATCACTTCAAAAAGTATTATTGTGAAAAGGATTCATTTATTAATTGTTTTATTCCTTTCGTTGTTCGCTAAATTGCCGTTACAAGCCCAGGACTCTACGCGAATTTCCACACCCAAAGCCATCACTATAGAAGAAATGATTGGTGACCAACGCCAGTTTTTACAACTCTTGGTTAACAAAGTTCTTACGGAAAAAAAGAAAACAGGAATATTGTCCATTACGGGATATGCCGCAGATTATGAAAATGATCTCAGCAAGAATGAGTTTCAAAACACTACTCTCCTTTATCAGCGTTTGTTCAAAGGTATAAGCATCAATTCGGGTGTAAGTTTTACTTCAGTAGATGGTATGAAAAATTTTGTAGGTCTGCAATATATGTATCAGACCAGATCGTTTTCTGTAGTCTATCTGCCGAGTTACTATTTTACGCATGGACAAAGGCTCTCTAATACAGCACTGATAGAATACAAACCCGAAATAACTGAAAAATGGTCGTTCTATTCGCGTTTGCAGTTTCACTACAATCATAATCCGGAAACTGGTAATCACTATAGAAGCTACGTATATAGTCGGTTGGGTTTGACATACGGGTATTTCAGTTTTGGACTTGCACATAATTATGACTGTTATGGTGCAAGTAGATACACCAAAAACAATTATGGTGTATTTCTAAAATTCACCTTGTAAACCACAGGTATAAAAATTTCCAAACAATCCTATTGAACTTATTAATTGTCCTATAAGACTGGTTTTAGGGCAAGGTAATTTTACATCATAGCAATTAATACAATCAAATATGAATGCAAAACAAAAAATCGTAATCGTTGGAGCAACTGGTACTATGGGGCAGTTTTTAGCCAACTTACTAGAAAAAGAAAATCATGAAGTAATCAGGGTAAGTCGCAATTCTCAAGATATAAAAGTGGATACATCATCTACTCAATCCATTGAGGAGATGTTTAAAAAAGTTGGCCCTTTTGACGCATTGATTTCTACAGCTGGTCCAACGTTTGTCGGGCCGTGGAAAAATCTTAATGATCAAACCTTTAGAGCAGGTGTTGAAGGCAAAATAATTGGGCAAATTAATTTGGTGCTCATTGGTCAGCATTACATTAATCCAAAAGGGTCGTTTACCTTGATAACCGGAGCATTAACACATGAGCCTCAGATTAATTTCGCGAATGCATCTGCAGCAAACGGGGCGGTTGAAGGGTTTGTACGAGCAGCTGCAATTGAGCTCCAAAATGGAATACGTATCAATGCTGTAAGCCCAACTGTAATCGAAGATTCTCCACAGTACTTTCCATATTTCCCGGGTGAAATACCGACAACAATGAAACAATTGGAGTTCGGTTTCAAGAAAAGTTTGTTTGGGGCTTCGACAGGACAAATTATTAAACCCTAAAACGATTGAGATGAGCACAAAAGCAAAAATTATGCAAGCCGTCAAGGTGTGGATTGTGATCTATCCGTCCATTACATTGTTTAATGTGTTGTTTGGAAGCCATCTGGCGAACCTTCCCTTGTTGATGAAGACACTTGTTTTAACGGTGGTGCTGGTTCCTTGGATGGTATTTATCGGACTACCGCTTGTCAATAAAATCCAGCAAAAGATCTCTCAACATGGCAAGCCTCAGTAGAAGAAGGTTTATGAAACAAACGGGAATAGTATCAACAGCTTTCTTCTTGCCGTTGAGCCTCAACCCGTTTTTAAATGAGAAAGAAATGATGAATAAAAAACATGTAGAAGTAATCGTTGTCGGAGGCAGTTATTCAGGGCTTGCAGCTGCAATGGCGTTAGGGAGAGCCTTGAGAAACGTACTGGTGATTGATAGTGGGAAACCATGTAACAGACAAACTCCTTATTCTCATAATTTTCTAACGCAGGACGGAAAAAAACCAAAGGAAATCGCAGGACTTGCGAAACAACAAGTGTCTCTGTACGATACGGTTGAATTTCTCGATGACCTGGTAACGAAAGCGAATAAGGTTGAAAACGGTTTTGAAGTTCAAATAACTTCAGGACAAATTTTTTTTGCAAATAAGCTCATTTTCGCAGCGGGAATTAAAGACGAAATACCAGATATCAAAGGGTTTTCAGAATGCTGGGGGATTTCCGTTTTACATTGCCCGTATTGTCATGGTTACGAAGTAAAAAGCGAAGCGACCGGGATTTTGGGCAATGGTGAATACGGATTTGAATTTTCTAAACTCATTTCTAATTGGACAAAGGCGCTGACATTGTTCACAAATGGGAAATCAACATTGACGACTGAACAAGCCGAAATGCTTGAAAGGAACCATATTCGTATTGAAGAGAAGGAAATTCAGGAATTGGAACACATCAACGGGAAACTGGAATCTATCCTTTTTAAAGACGGGACAAAGCCGTCGGTTCAGGTGATTTACTCGCGACTTCCGTTTGAACAGCATTGTGCACTACCAGAAGAATTGGGCTGTGAACTAACGGCTGATGGATACTTAAAAATAGATGCTTCACAGAAAACAACTATCGACAATGTTTTTGCTTGTGGAGATAATGTAAGCAGGATGCGAACTGTTGCGAATGCCGTTGGGATGGGAACAGCGGCAGGAATGGCAGTGAACAAGGAGCTTATCGAAGACAAATTCGATAATAAAAAGAACACCAAATGAAAGCAGTTGTTTATGAAAGATATGGTACAGCAGATGTTTTGAATTTGACTGAAATCGAAAAACCTGTTCCAAAAAAGGATGAGGTTTTAATAAAGGTTATGGCAACGTCTGTATCAGCAGCAGATTGGCGGATGAGAAAAGCTGATCCTTTCTTGGTCAGAATCTTTAATGGTTTATTTAAGCCCGGAAAAATAAAAGTGCTAGGCTATGAGTTAGCGGGAATTATCGAAGCAACTGGAGGCGATGTAAGTCTGTTTAAGAAAGGAGACTCCGTTTTTGCTTATTGTATGTTAAAGTTCGGAGGATACGCTGAATACACATGCTTAAAGGAAACTGACATCATAGCCCACATGCCGGATAATATGTCCTTTGAAGAGGCGGCAACTACACCTTTGGGAGCATTGACTGCCTTATCTCTGTTGAAAAGAGCAAAAGTGACCTCCGGTCAGAAAATATTGATTTACGGAGCCTCAGGAAGTGTTGGTACCTATGCAATACAGCTCGCCAGGTATTTTGGCTCTGAAGTTACTTCAGTGTGCAGTACGAGAAACATTGAGCTCGTAAAATCTCTTGGGAGCGAATACGCCATTGACTATACACAAACAGAGATCGGATCACTGAACGCAACGTTCGATGTTGTTTTTGATGCTGTCGGAAAAATGAGTAAGTCAACTGCCAGAAAACTTCTGTCTCCAAATGGGAAGTTCATAACAGTTAAGAGTCAAACCAAACCTGGTAAAAGTGAGTTGCAGTTCGTCAAGGAATTGGTTGAGTCCGAAAAGCTGATCTCAGTAATCGATAAGACATACAAACTTAAGGATATCAGAGCCGCCCATCAGTATGTAGAACAATTCCGAAAGAGCGGTAATGTTGCAGTGCTAGTTCCAGATGGGTTGACCTAATTGTAAGTACAAATTGATTTTTTTAAACGATAACGATGAATTCATAACTTTTAGACGGAACACATAAATGACAAAAACGTATAATCTAGAATCTGTTATTGTAGCTCTTCTTAGATTTGGGACGCTCGAGTTCTAACTTAGGTGAAGCAGGCTCTTCTCGTGTCCGAGTGAATGAAAATGGTTACGGGTTGTGATTAACTTTTCGATTTAGAACTTACCGCCGGCTCGGATTAAAAATAGCTGCGTTGAGCTCACAAGCTCGGTTCCGCGACAAGCGGTTCCGCCTTGCGAATACGTATAACAAAGCGTAGTTTAGCTGATAGGATAGTGCGCTGGCCGAGGCTGAAGGGAAAGAAAATGAAACCTGAACCGTTCCCTTCGACAGGCTCTGGGCGCGGTTCGGGTTGTATTTCGGGATTGAAATCTAAACGAATACCCAAAAAATCATGAAAAATTCTTTTAAATACATCCGTGAATCTCAGCTTACCTTTGCTGAATTGATGTTGCCATCGCACTCGAACTTTAGCGGGAAAATTCACGGTGGTCATATTTTGAAATTGATGGATCAAATCGCCTTTGCCTGTGCTTCGAAGCATTCGGGTCATTATTGCGTCACCGCCTCGGTGAACAAGGTTGATTTTCTCAATCCGATTGACGTGGGTGAGCTGGTTACTTTGAAAGCCTCGGTCAATTTCACCGGAAAAACGTCGATGGTCGTTGGCGTACGCGTAGAATCCGAAAATATTAAAACTGGAACCAAGAAGCACTGCAATTCGTCCTATTTTACGATGGTGGCGAAGGATGAATCCGGAAATAGTGTCGCGGTCCCGGGTCTTATCCTGGTAACAGAAGATGAAGTGCGCCGCTTTACCCGCAGCATTGTGCGGCAGAAAGAGGGAAAAAACCGAAATTCTCGATTCAGCACTGAGGCCTTTAAAATTGAAGAATACACGGATCTATTAGCCGATAGCAACTCGACGATTGAGTGGACAGATCAGTAAGCGAAACGATTCGTATTTACCCCAAAACGGGCACGGGTTTTTGTGTTTGCTGCACAATTGAACGCGCATATTACCAATGCACTGTAGTGTGGAAAACCCCTCTTTGGGAATTCTTTTGGACAAACGCTACAATTGGCGGGAGTTCTTTTTACCCTGTCTTGTCCTGAATACAGTTAACTCAAAACTAGTTGGGATGTGAATGAAGGGTCGTTATTAAAACAATGGTTCGAGAGTGGATTTTTGGGACGTTTGCTGTGTAACGGTCGGGGGGTGAAAGTGGTGTTTATTTCTTAAACGAGACTTAGATCTGCTAGTTCCTTACCGATACTTTGAATACCTCTGATTATTTTGTCCGTTTGTTTAGAAGATGGATGCTTTTTTCCTCGAACGTATTGAGACAAAAGAGTTGGATTCATTCCGATTCTTTTCGCCAAGAAGTTAGCATTCAAAACCTTATAGTATTGAAAAAACTGTTGTAAATCCAAATTTAGTTTTAGATTTTCAGCGCTTACTTCATACCCCAATTCTTCGTAAGCCAAGTTTAGTGCTTCAATTAAATTTGCATAAAGCTCTGAAATATCTTTACCCGTTGTGAAGACACTCATATCGTCGGTATACGCTGAGTAGCCAGTGTCTGTTTTTTCAACAGTGATGTCTATTTTTTTCTTCAACTTTTTCATGGCTCTAAATTTTTATTCCTGCTTGTTTGAGAAGTTTTTTCTCTAAACCTTTACCTAATTCTTGGCTTCCGTGATTCGGAAAAATTATGACTCCATCTTTTGATTCATGTTTGAGTTTAACATGTGATCCTTTTTGTGAAACTGGATACCACCCATCTTTCTGAAGTAATCGATAAGCTTCGGAACATTTCATAACCAAAGGTAAATTATTATTTACTTTTATACAACTTTTACGCCCTGTTTTTATACCGGCGAACAAGGGAAGATTCGGAACCTTCCTACAATTCCCTTAGTATCTACCACTAGTCTAATGGATTTTTTACGCAGGTGAAACTCGGATGTGCTTGAATCGGTGTAATCCCCTTCGGTAACGGAGGGGATTTTTTGTGGGGGGCTGAGGTCTGGAGTGATAATAGCACTCGCTTTTTTGTCTGTTAACCTATAACTTATTCCAGTTCGTCAAACTTCGCTCTCATCGTCGGATTCCCATGCGTTAACTTTTTTATCGTGAGGTCATCGGCCTTATTGTTCGCTAATCTCAAATTGTTTTCTGAGGAAAGAAGCGCATCCTTTGTTTTTTGAAGATGCGTAATTGTTTTGTCAATTTCATCGATGGCCGTTTTAAACTTTCGGCTTGCTAATTCGTAGTTTTTAGCAAACCCTTCCTTGAAGGTGTTTATTTTTTCTTCAAAGTTCGTAATGTCAACATTCTGACTTCTTATTAAGCTTAGCTCTGCCTTGTATTGCATGGAGTTCATCGCGGCATTTCTAAGAAGCGTGATGATGGGAATGAAGAATTGCGGTCGAACGACATACATCTTGTCGAACTTATGCGAAACGTCCACAATACCTTGATTGTAAAATTCATTCTCTATTTCCAGCAGAGAAACGAGTACGGCATACTCACATTTTTTTTCCGTTCGGTCTTTGTCCAGTTCTTTAAAAAAGTCTTCGTTTTTCTTTTTGGTGGCAGTTTCATCTCCTTCATTCTTCATTTCAAACATAATCGAAATGATTTCATTGCCTGCTTCATCAGATTCTCTATAAATGAAATCCCCCTTGCTGCCCGACCTTGAGTCGTTGTCCTTTTCGAAATAGGCTTTTTGAAAAGCCGTGGCGCGCAGTTTGTTGAATTCTATTTCACAATGTTGTTCCAGCGTTTCACCGACCATTTTGGTGGAGAGCTTTTGCTTCATGTCTTTGCGAAAGGCGATCTCATCATCTTTCAATTTGATGATATCATCCTTAGTCTTGAGTTCCGCGGTAAATTTTTCACTCAAGGATTTTTCAAACAGTTGTATTTCGGTTTCCTTGTTTTTTAGCGCATATTGGAGACTGTCTCTTTCCTTTTCAATGTTCTTTATGGCCTCCGAAACCCGCAATTGTTTTTCCAATTCTGCATTGTGAATCTGGGTTTTCATCTGAGCAATTTCTGATTCTTTTTTGGCCAATTGTTCGGCAAGATGCAGTTCGTTTTTGGCTTTTAAGTCACTAATTTCTTTGTCTTTGTTTGTCAACTCTTCCTGCACAGCGTTTCTCAGCTTCGCTTCAGCAAGTTGGACTGCATTGATCTTTTCCTTTTCGGCTAAATTCAATCTGCTTTGCAATTCTTCTTCAAACCGGTGGTCTCTTACCTGCTTCAGAATATCCGCGTATCCAGCTTCATCCACCTTGAAAGCTTTTTTGCAATGAGGGCAAATTATTTCGTTCATGTGATTTGGGTTTTGGATCGAGTTTGGAGATTAAAGATCGTGTTTTTTAGTTCTGGTTATACTATGGTTTGTTAGCGAAGTAGATGACGGTTTGGTTTTCGGTTTTGAATACTGGAAATTCAAGAAGTTTAAGTTATTGGTTAATTTTCATTCAAACAGTATCTAAGTATTCCAAAAATATTTCTTTCATTTTAACTCTCCAACATTCTGGGATATCACCCCATGAATCACCCCATGATTTCGTTTGAAGATAAGCTTTATAAGGTTTGTCAGAATTCGAAGTATAACCCAATTCATCTTCCACGTTTTCCTTCATTAAAACAATTCTGCCATTTACGCCTACTGCATTTTGAATTGGGCTATTGAAAACCTCAGCGCCATCAATTCCTTGATCCCGATCATGAACTACTATTGGATTAATTCCCAATGAGATAAGATACCTTACTAAACCAATAATAGCCGCTTTTCCACGAGCTTTTATGATTTCCACATTTGCTTTGATATTAATTGCAACCTCCCTATTTAGGCGACTAATTGTCTCACGTATTAGAATGTCTTCTGTATCTCCTTCAATTATTATAACATCCCTTGTAAAGAAAACTCTAGCGATATAATCATCTATTTTCAATAGCATTTTCACATAATCTCTGTCTTCTTCTTGAAGAGCTATAAATGCATCTGTAACACTAAATGGAATATTCTGTACTTCATTACCCACATGCTTTAATCTATTCAGTATTTGACGCGGCCTACGAGATAAATCTATTAGATAAGGGGAATGAGTCGTTGCAATAATTTGAGAGTTTTGAGTGCTTAAATCATAAATAGCATCTCTCATTTGCGAAGCCGCAGCAGGATGCAAAAAGGTTTCAGGTTCTTCAAAGCAAATAATCAATGCCCGATCGTGTTGATCTTCGCGCTGAGACAACCATTTTTGTCTGAATCTGAGCATTGCAAATGCCGCAGACCTAATCATACCAGAACCTTGAAAATTTACACCTGTTCGAATATTACTTGACATTTCAACATTGAATAATGGCTTTATAACCTTTTCTGGATCACTTAAATCAGCTGAAGCATGGAATTTTGTATCTGGAAATACAGAAGATAGAACCAAATTCAAATCACCAATCAATTTACCAAATTCTGAGTTCTGATCATTTGGATTTAACTCTTTCTGCAGTTCATTTAGAAAGTGTTGAGCCTGTGTATAATTATTTGAAGAACTTCGCACATCTTGGAATAGTTCATTCAATGTATCGCCTAAAACACCTGATTTTCCCTCTATCTCGCTTGCGGCAGTTTCAGCTGGAATTAAAAGAAATCTAGGAAGCATTTTAAGCACGTTTCCGGGGATTCCACCCGGGTTTTGAAACCAAATTTCTTGATCCGTCAAATCCCATAAATCATCTACTTCCTCAAGTTTCTCTTTATCCTTTTGAGACTTAAAAGCACTTTCTAGTTTTCCTATTCCAAAAAGTTCTGTAATAAGCTCTGCATCAAAACCATGGTCTATAAGCTCTTGTGGTTTTGTCAAGGCAGAAAATTCATCCTTTATAGCTCGCCCCTTTGATTTAAGTTCAACAATCACATCCTTTCCTAATTCGAACGTTTTACGATACGTAATAGATAAACCAGAATCTCCGTCGGAATTTGGAGTATAATTAAATATTCTACCCTTAAATCCTCTCCAATTTATTGCATCTGGAGGTAAATTTCGAAATTCTGATTCAAGAATTATTATGCCCGATTCTACTTTTGTCTCACTCGTTTCTTGATCTATTACTGAATAATATTCGTTAGAATTTAACTGCTTTTTCGCCGTTAGAAGAACTTCTATTGCTCTTAATACGGAACTTTTACCACAATTATTTTGGCCTATAAGAAACGTCGCGTCACCAAAGAAAAACTCCGATTCCTTTATCCTTCTGAAGCCATTTATTTTTAATCTATGTAACTTCATTATCTCTATCTTTCGAAATCATTTTTCACATTCAGCATGATATAGCTGTTCAGCCCTGAACCTTCAGTCGCCAACTTTTTCATTTTCTCAATATGATACTCACTTGCACTTCGATAGCTATAAGTGTATGGCTTATTAGATTTTTTAAAGTAAATGGTTATGAAGTCATCGCCGATTTCATATCCTTGAACATTAGAGTTTCCCCCACGGTTTGAATAATGGTTCATAGTTATTATTTTTTAAGTTATTGTTTTTGAATTATTTCTTCAGCTTAGCATACTCTGTAATGTGCATATATTTTATACTTTATTATTACCTATTCGCCCGCAAGCGTCTTTCCATTTCCTTCAAGCGCTGCTCATTGCGTGAGTCGTTCAATGAAGCCACTGCCCAAATCGCTGCGGGCAGCCAGCCAATAACTGTAAGTTGTAAGAGTATACACACAATAAAGTGCAGAATTTTTCCACGGATCAAAAAGGAAATCCCTGGGAATAGAATCGCTAGTAATATCATCTTTAGTTCAATTTATTGATACTTCCGATATGTTTCATACACCGGATTATTCCAATTGCAAACGCCCCCATGGTGTGAACATGCGCCTCTGCCTTTTGCATTGGATGTTGTTCCGTCACAACAGAGCGTTTCATAGTAGGCTACACGCTTTAATTCTGGGTTGATCTTTTCGTGAAATACATTCGCCTCCTCATTGCCCAAATTCATGGCCAGCCTTAGGTCTTCAACGGCCAATTGGCGCTCACCAATTTTGTCATAGCACTGTGCTCTACCGAAAGAAGCATTAGCTAGGTCGATCTTAGACTCAATAGGAATTGTGTAGGCTTCTATAGCATCTTCATATAGTCGCAATTCAAAAAAGCAATCAGCCTTTTTAAGATTCAAGGAGGCTCCCTCATTGTTGGCGAATTGTAATGCAGAGTCAATTGCCGAAACCGCCAGTTTGAATTGTCTTGCGATAATAAGCGAATCCGCCTGATCAACAAGGAGCTTTAAATTGTGTAGTCGGGCGTCTTCAATCCGAATTGCTTCTTGTTCCTGTTCTATTTGTAATAGCCGTTCTTGTTCTAGTTCTTCTAAATCTTCCGCAGAAGGCCCACACGAAATGAGCAAAATTGGCAATAGTAAAAGAGCGTATAGCAGTGTTTTCATAGCGTGGTTTTATTCCCACCAAACCTACCACATATCCCCCTCATTACCAATAGGTAAAACTACTCTATTTCGCCCTTCAAAAATTGCAAGATATACCTGCTTTACCCCCCACAAAAAAACCACCCCGAAGGATGGTTTTCTCTTTTTTCTGGTTGATTTTGATTGATTCTGGTTTAATTCGTAATGTTCACAAAGGCTTTCTGGCTCAAATAGGTGGAAGTCATACGGCCGCCGGCGAGGGTAGATTGCTGGATGCCGGTGACCAATTCGCGCTGGATTTGGATTTCGGCGTTGCCTTGTACCAAGTTGTTGAGTTTGTTCTGGTCCAAAATGATGTAGGTCTCACCCACGGTGTTGGTGGTCCAGCTTGTGGAGCCCGTTTGGCTGCCTCCGCTGATGGTGACAGTGATCATTTCTCCGGCTTGCAGCGCACTTCCTTCCCACGGTAAGAAAAAGTTGCCGTTGCGGCTGATGGAAGTGATCGCGTAGGGCAGTTCAATATAGGTCAAGGGAGCGGTGGTGTTGGCATACGCACTTTCTTCGAGGTCGGTGTACTTGAAGAGGCCGCCGATGGTATTCGCCGAGGTGGACACCTGATAGCTTCCGGAACTGTTTCGGTAGGCCATGCCTTCGCCGTTGAAATCAATGCGTGCAGGATAGGTCAATTCGATTTTTGTTCCCTTGCTGTTGTCCAGACGAAAGGTCGCCGTCGCGGTGGATTGCATGGTTTGTGAATTGAAAACGTATTCGTAATTCACATAGATGCGTTGTTGATCGATGTTGACCGAGTCTTCGCGTTTGCATGAAGAAAAGATGAGCACGCCGATCAATAGGATTTGAAATGTAAGGGCTCTTTTCATGGCGTTTTTATTTTAGGTTACCCGCCTGTATTCAAAATGCGTTCCAAAAGTGATTTTCTTCCCCAAGCAAAGCGAATCTTCCCCGAAATCATTAATTTCACTTTTGCACCCGATGGATCTTTCACTTCGATGGGGTGCTGTAGTTGTTCGGGCGATTAGACCTTGCTATTTCTAGCTGCTTTTGCCCGCGAAAAAGATGTGCCGTATGAAAGAAAAATGGAATGAACTGACCGTGCGCCAGAAAGCGATTCTTATTGCTTCAGCGATTGGCGGGATTTGCCTCGTCGTTTTTATCACTCAAAACACCGAAAATGTAGAGGTCGATGTTTTGTTTTGGAAGATCAACTTGAGTATCATCCTCTTGATTTTTGTCAGTGCTTTGTTAGGCGCCTTGCTGATGCTCGCTTATTCTCTGTCTGCCCGAATCAAGCTGAAAAAAGAATTGGAAGCCATGAAGCAAAAAATCCAAGAATTGGAAATCCAGGCGCGGATTGACGCGGGAAAATAGCGGCTTCAACCCGAAAAAAGGCCACGATGGCTGCTGCTCTCGGCTCCGCTAGCTGCTGGTCTCGACTCCGCTAGCTGCTGGTCGAGCGGAGCCGAGACCAGCAGCTAGCGGTACAATTTTAACCAACGCTTTGCGCCGCAGCGGGAACAGCTCGGTAATGGGTCTCGGTCGTTCTCCAAGGTAATGATGAAATTGCATTCAATGCAACGGTAACGTCCTTTGCCCGGTCTTTCGCCTGAATCATACATGGTTTTTGGTTTTTTACGGTTGTGCGCTTTTTATTCGCGTTTTTGACACGTTTCCAGCGGTTGGTTGTCCTTATTCGTTTTCAATATTAAGGTGTCCTTCTTGATCCGGCTTTGCAAGAACGCTGCATTTCAAACGGCCATCGCTCTTGTTCAGGTTGTTCTTCCATTGCAAGGGGCGCAAATTGGAAAGAATGGTCATTCCACCCGGCGAAATGTGATCTATTTCCCACCCGAACTGGCTTTTTCGGTTGCTGTACTCTACATATTTGATCCATGCGCCACAGGCGTCCTTTCTCCAGATCGCAGGATCATGACCTTCCACAATTGTTCCATTGTTCCACACTTGCTCTTTCATGTACTTTTCAGATTGAAATGGGTCAGCGGTCAATCCTCCTTCACCAATTCGGATACCTTCCACACATGATGATAGTGTTGATGGGAATCTCCCAAGGTGATATTGGTTCCCTTGATGTGTACATCCCCCAGAAAAATGGTTCCATGGTTGGTGCGAATTTTACTGACACGTGCGCGCTGCGAAGCCCTGCTTTTTTCCTGTTCCGCGCCGCGTTGTTTATTTTTAAATTCGTCCAGGAGCAACAAGGCAAGAAGAAAGTTGTTTTCCCCAACTATTAATTCTTCAGGAAACCAATGGTTCAAGCCTAAAAAATGGCGCGGATCCCCCTTCCAAACCGGCACGAAGCGTCTCGTCTCACTAAGCGCGCTCAACTCATCCCGGTCAAGGGATATGGCTTTCGGAGGCAAATAGGTGAGGATAAAAAGATAGTCATTCATGCGTTCATGCAGGAATTGGCTATGAATTTCTTCAACGTGCTTCAATTGGATTTCCAAATTGATGTATTGACTGCTGACCCCAACCAAGGACAAAGGATTCGTCCGGGCGTCCTGATCTGTTAGTACCAGCACGTTCGCCGTGTCAAATCCTTCCGTTCCTACATAAGGTTCTAAAAAGGATGTGATCCGATCTACGCAACGCTGAAAATCGTTCCAGCCGGCAAAACCCGCGTGCAAAGCAAGCGCGTCCATGTGGCCATCGTTGAATGACAGTTCAATTTCTTGCTCCAGCGCATTTTTTAGTTCCGACCATTGATTTTGAAGGTATTTCGCCTTGATTTCAACCGTGGTGACCGCCTTTAAATTTGACCACCTTTCTTCTAGTTTTTGAAACCCATTTGCATTTGGCTCCACCTTTTGTTGCCAGCAGCAAAGCAAGACAAGTTGTTTTACGCGCAACGGACTATATTTCCCCATATCTAGTGCTCATCATTTGCACCAAATGAAGCACAAATGCACCCGAAGAGGAAATTATTTATCCCTGTAGGCCGGATCGCTTTCCGAATCGCTCGAATTGCTTTCCCCTAACCCATTGAAGCCAATGTTTTCGAAAGGGGTTCGCGGAATTTTTGACCTATTTCAAGTGGAAAATCCAGGCCATTGAGATAGAGCAGATTGTAGCGACGTTCCCGCACATGCATTATGTTCACTGCGTGACTGTTGTGAATCCGCACAATTTCGGGGGCTTTGATCCTGATGAGCATTTTGTTCAGGGGCATACTCGCCAACACGGCTGCCCGTTGATTTCTAAAATACAACTCGCAATACGCACGACAGGCTTTCACATACAACAAATCGTCTACCTGGAAATACTGCTCGCCGCTGGGTATAGGAATGCTAAATCCTTTCTTACTTAGCTGTGGTTTGCGCCCTTCGGTCAAGGCCTTGTACAAGGTATTTCGAAGATTGAAAATCCCCACAGGTTTGGACAGGTTTGCGACGGCTTGCGTTTCCCCGGATTCCAAAAAAGTAGATACATCTTGTTTTCCCGACATGTAAAAAAAGGGAATGGCCTGAGCACTCAACCAACGCCCAAGGTCAATTCCGCTTTCCTTCCCCTGCAATTGAATATCCACGATGACAACGCTCGGGAGAACCTGTTCCACCAGAACTTTCGCTTCAGATACCGATCCGCACGACCGGCAATCTTCATAGCCTAGTTGAAGGAGATTCGCCTTTAAATCTTCCACAATTATTGGATCGTCTTCTACGATGAGCACGCTCATGTGTCGAATTTTATAGTTCCTTTTCCTTACTTTACAGTTATGTACCGTCCACTTTTCACATTTGTTGCGCTTCTTGTGTGTGCCGTTCAACTCCATGCACAAGATACATATTCCGGTCAGAATGCTGATTCTCTGTTCGCTAAATCAGTGGCTTTCCTCATCCGAAAAGATTACCGTGCAGCAACGAAGGTGCTGGAACAACTCAAAACGAGAACCGCCGAATTGGACGCGGACAAAATTCCCAAACTCTATAACAATCTGGGTGTTTCTGCCTACGGATTGGGCAATTATCAGGAAGGCATTCTGTACTATAAAAAGGCTTTGGACTGCTATAAAAAGGCCGGAAAGGATACCCTTTATGCACAAGCGCTGTTGAATGTCGGTCAAGCCTATCGTGAAATAGGCGAAGATTCCCTTGCCATGAAGAGCATCTACCGTGCGATCCTCCAATTCCGCAAGATGCACCTTCGGCAAGAAGAGGCTTCTGCGCTGCATTCCCTGGGAAATCTTTACCGAGATGCTGGCCAAATGGCACGAGCCGAGCACTTTCTTACGCAGGCCCTTAAAATTCGGGAAGCAGATGGTCATTGGGCGGGTGTGGCATATTCGGAGCATGCGCTGGGGATCTTGCACAGAGAACGAGGTCGGTTTACCGAAGCCCTGTTGCATCTCCATCGTTCCTTGCATATTAAAGACACCCTGGAATTGATGAACCAAAAAGCGGTCACATACGCGCAATTGGGCTTGGTTCATTTACAAGCCAACCACTGCGATAGCGCGCGTTATTATTTGGAACGTGCGGCCAACACGCACTACAATTCCGGACAACTTCAATTGGCTTTCCACCATTTGCATTTGGGCGAATGGCACTTGCAATGTGGCAGCGCCGAAAAAAGTCTGGAAGCCTTTCAAGTGGCCGAAAAAATACTGCTGGATCGGGATGCGATCAAGGATCTTATTTTAGTTTACGAAGGCTTGGGGAAGGCATACGAGCGACTGCACCGTTTTGAGGAGGCGAATACCGTCCACAAGCAATTGTTGGCCTTGAACATGCGCTTACAGAGTGAAGAAAACCGAAAAGAACTTGCGCGGATGGCGATTCACTTCGACCTTCTGGATGTTCAACAAGCACTCGCTATTCGAAAGGTCGAAAATACACATTTGCGTTCCCGGAATAATTTGTTGATTGCAGCAGCGACTGTATTTTTGGCCCTGCTCCTGCTCCTTGCACTACTGTACCGTCAAAGTCGGAAGCGAAAGCGGAGAATTGAACAGCAAAATCGTGCACTGGAATACAAGAATCGAAATATCGTCGCCTTGCACGATGAGTTGGAGCACCGCACAAGCAATTTCTTCAATGTGCTGCGCGGCATGTTCCAGACGGATCAAACGGAGGACAACCGCGAGCTGTTTACGCTCTACCAGGCACGCCTGAATGCCATGGCCAAGGTCCAACAACACCTGGTGCTCTCCCATTCAGAGCGCATCAACGACGTTCAATTGCAACCCTTTTTAATGGAACTCATCCGCGATGCCGAGTTGTTGTACAAACTGTCCATTTCCTTCACGCTTGTTCCAAATTCGCTCGGCGTTGACCCGGAACCCGTCGACTACCAAATCGGGATGTGCCTTGGCATTTGCTTAAATGAACTGATCAATAACTCCCGCAAGCACAATAAAAATACGCCGGATTTATCCGTGTGGGTTGAACTGCTCTTCACCGCCACCGAAATCCTTTTGCTCTACCGCGACAATGGCCGGGGCCAACTCCATAGCATAGAATCCGAAGGCCATGGTCATCAATTGATTCGCATTTTACTCAGCAGGTACAAGGGCGAATTGGTGTTCAAAGAAGACAGCGGTTTTTATGCCGTAATTCGCTTACCGGAAACGAAAAAGGGCGACTCCTAAGAGCCGCCCCTCTGACGAAGAATCACGTTGTTAGAAATACACCTTAACATCCATGTTTGCCGAAACTGCAAACACATCCGTATTCACCGGCGTCCCATTCGAAACAGAAATTCTTAAATAATAGTTTCCTTCCGGAACCTGAAAAGAACAAGGGTTGCTTGGGCTGTGATCTAATTCGGTAGTCGTAAACTCTTCGCAGATCGAAGTTTCAACACTTGTAGCAAGCACAGAGTCAACGAAGATCATTCCTTGCACAATAGGCTCTTCATCGTCTTCACCTCCATCTTTGGTTGGATAGGTCTGAGTTTCGATAAGCGCTGTGGGTGTTGATGCATATTGGTTCTTCTCGCACGACACAAAAGTGCCCGCTAGCAATGCCAGTAGGACTACTGGTAGCTTTACATAATTCATTTGTGAAAAAATTTGATTCAACTTGCACTCCGGCGCCATTGCCAGAGCCACTTCGGGAAGTGGTGGTCAGCGATGAAGAGCAACTTCCCAGTACTCCCTTTCGCCGACCTTGCTGCTTGCATTTCCGGAATTTTCAGGCCTCCTAAGCGAGTGATATCATGGCCTGTGCAATCAACTGTTGAATCAAATTTATGCCCTTGAATGGTGGAATATATCCCCGGATTGTCCTTTGTAGCGCGGATTTTCCGAGGAAGAAATTGGACGTGCCGAAAGTGGCCGATTACCGCTTCTCTCAGGAAATTCAAACCCTGAAAACACCGACAATTTTGAACTTTACAAAAAACAATGGGCTCTACGCAACTTGGATGCAATCTTTCTGTAGCTTCGTGTAGAATTTCAGTGCACACCATTTATCTCATCTCACTCCATGCACCATTGGCTTCCCTGGATCTTGCTTTTTACGCATCTGAGCATCCTCCTCGTACTCGACTTTGCTGTGTTTCACCGCATCAAAAACGTCAATCCTGCGCGCAAAGCACTGTGGGAAACCTTGTTTTTTGTGCTCAATGCCCTGGGCTTCGCCGGCGTTGTGTATTGGTGCTTCGCGAACAATCTCGTGGACAACATCAATCAAATGAGTGCCGGTCAAAGCATCGTCAAGTACCTGTCGGGGTACTTCATTGAACTTTCCCTGAGCGTTGACAATTTGTTTGTGATCGCCCTCATTTTCGTGAATTACAAAATCCCAAACAAACACCAACATCGTCTGCTTTTTCTCGGAATCATTGGGGCCATCGTTCTGCGGGCTCTGCTCATTTCGTTGGGGCTCGTTTTAGTGCACGCCATTTCCTGGATGACCATTATTTTCGGTCTTTTTCTGCTTTACACCGCGCTAAAAATGCTTCGGAAAAAAGACGAAGAAGAATTTCACGAAAACAAAGGACTGTTGCGCTTCTTTCACATTAGCAAGAAATTGGACGGAAACCGCTTTCGAACAACGATCGATGGTAAACGCGTTTTTACCGGGCTTTTCGCTGCCTTAGCCACCATTGAATTCACGGATTTGCTGTTTGCATTGGACAGTATTCCTGCCATTTTTGCCGTGACCACAGATCCGTTTATTGTCTTCAGTTCCAATATTTTCGCTATCATGGGTCTGCGATCCCTCTTTTTCTTCTTGTCAACGATGCTGGAAAAATTCTCCTATTTGCAGTACAGCGTTTTCGCTATTTTGGTGTATGTTTCGTTAAAACTCATTACGGCGCATTGGATGTCGATTCCAGAATGGTTTTCGCTTCTTTTCATTGGCATTTCTCTGGGGTTTGGTATTTGGGCGTCGATCGTTCGTGACAAGAAGTCGACAAAGCACTGAGGTTTCTTGCTCGTTCCTTGCAATCCACTAGTATTACTACTATATTTGCAACTGTCCTTGTATGGAACGATTAACCGTCAATATCAATGTGAGCAACACGCTCTTCCTGCGCGACCCGGATGCCTCATCTTTGGGTAGAAAGATCGTGTCCGAAAGCATCAACTTGATCAATGACTTAGGATTTGAAGCTTTTACCTTTAAAAAGTTGGGCGAACGAATTGGCTCTCCGGAAAGTTCCATTTACCGTTATTTTGAGAGCAAACACGCGCTTTTAACTTACCTTGTTTCATGGTATTGGGGCTGGGTAGAATACAGGTTGACTTTTGCTATTGCAAACATTGAAGATCCCCACGAGCAATTGCGCAGAGCAATTTCTGTCCTTGTAGATCCGATAACTGAGGACACGTCGATTTCACACATTAACGAGGTTTTGCTGAACAAGATCATCATCAGCGAATCCTTCAAGGCCTACCACATCAAAGAAGTAGATTACCAAAATGAAAAGGGCTGTTTTCGTAAATTGAAGCAAGTGGTGCAGCACGTAAGCGATTTGGTGCTGAAAGTCAATCCGGAATACAACTATCCCCACATCCTGATTTCAACCTTGATTGAGGGAGTGCATCACCAGCGGTATTTTGCCGAACACCTTCCTTCGCTCACGGACACGACAGAAGAACTCGACTCCATTTCTGATTTCTATCATCAGCTTGTTTTCAAAGCCATTAAATGAAACCAGGTTCATCCATAGAATCCTTTCCTTTTCGGCTGGCAAAATGCGTGTTCGCCCTTTCCATCATTTTCCTTGTGCTCATCAAACCCTTTAGCTCGTGTGTTCTTGAACTCAGCGAAGAGACCATTGAATTGACTTCTGAAGCGGCGGAAAAGGACTTATCGGAAGAATTCTCAGACGAGTTTGCTCCTGATTTTCTCGTGTACTTCGAGAACCTTGCACCTGCTTCACAACAAGAACGCCCGTTGATTGCGTTCTCATCCACACAAACTGTAAGCCACTTCCGCTCGGAAATCGTTCTCCCTCCTCCCGAATGTTGATTGTACTGGCTAACTGATAGGATTCTTTCCTGTCGGATCAAGTGCATTTCAACCGTGAGCAATTACGGCTGATTTCGCGCATTCATGTATCCAATTACAATCCATTTCGAATGAATAAAAAACTTCATCCATTTAAAAATTTACGCGATGACTTTCCCGCAAGTATCGTCGTCTTTCTCGTAGCCATGCCCCTGTGTTTGGGAATTGCGCTGGCTTCCGGGGCTCCTTTGTATTCCGGCTTAATCAGCGGTGTGATCGGCGGCATCGTCGTCGGTGCATTCAGCGGATCGGCGCTTGGCGTCAGTGGTCCAGCTGCCGGGCTCGCCGTGATTATTTTAGAGGCGATCAGCGACTTGGGCTCCTTTGAAATACTCCTCGTTGCCGTAGTCATAGCAGGCGTTATCCAATTGATCATGGGCTTTTTGAGAGCCGGCGTCATTGCCTACTTCTTTCCCGCATCGGTCATTCATGGCATGCTGGCCGGAATCGGTATTGTGATTGCCGTCAAGCAAATCCCACACCTTTTTGGTTACGATAAAGATCCGGAAGGGGATATGGAACTCTTTCAAGCAGACGGCCAAAACACTTTTTCGGAACTCTATAACATGCTCAATTACGTGGCCCCCGGTGTCCT